>Ga0210040_10000203_pt1 | contig 106510 bp, 75 predicted proteins | sample CryGeyCG12114_NA_FD_185462 | JGI IMG/M metagenome (GOLD analysis project Ga0210040, IMG submission 185462) | Groundwater microbial communities from aquifer - Crystal Geyser CG19_WC_8/21/14_NA (SPAdes) (version 2) | ecosystem: Environmental > Aquatic > Deep subsurface > Groundwater | place... | reverse complement strand
CATACGACTGCTCGTATGACCACTCTCATCCGGCCCGACTTCCTCATCCACCACGCTGCTCCGCCCAAAGGCGACAAGCATCGCAGCAGCCCGCTCGACTGCAAGGCGGCCTACAGACCGCGCTTACCCTTCTCTACAGTCGTGAACATCTGCCTTGTCTGGGCACCAACCTATCTAACTCGACAATGCTGCGGCTCGAAGCCGCCGGCCAGTTCCCAAGGCGGGTCCGTATCGGCGCGCACTCAGTCGCGTGGCTGGCGTCGGAAATCCACGAGCATATCGCCAAGCTCGCGGCCGAGCGGGAGCAGGGGCAGTGATGCCGCCACGCTACCGGTCGCTGACGACCGGCAAAACGAGCCGTACCGCCATGAAGGCGGCGATCCGGTTCCTTGTGGACCTGTGGGACTATGAACCTCGTGCTTTCACCTTCATCGGTACGAGCCGTGGGGATCAGTGGCGCGATCATCCGATTAGAGGTGACAGGCAGGCGAAAATTACTGCCATTCTCGATACGCATCCAGCCGACCAATTCGACATCTACTTTTGTCCGAATGCTTTTGCCGAACCGCATCGACGTTCAGCACACGCGGTCCCCAGCCGTTGCGCTTGGTGCGATATCGACGATGCCGATCCCGACGCCTACGATCCTCAGCCCAACATCTTGTGGGAAACATCCCCCGGGCGCTTTCAGGGGCTTTGGTTGTGGCGTGATCCTGCACCCGGAGAAATCGCGGAACAGGTGTCGCGCAATATTTGGGCTAAGGATGGAGGCGATAAGGGCGGCTGGTCGATCACCAAGATGCTTCGGCTTCCCGGGACCATCAACCACAAGCCGCTATATCGAGAGCCAGTAGTCACACTTCAGGTCTGTGACCTTCGCCCGCAAAAGCTTCCCCGATCAATCTTGTCGCCTGAACGGACAAGCGCGGTTGTGGACGCCGGGAACCTCCAGATCGATGGCCTCGATCCCCGCGAAATTATGCGCCGCTATCGGCGCAAGGCAGGGCTTCAGGCAGGCACGCTGATGAATGCCACGCGCGTTATGAGGTCCGATCGCTCCGGGGCTGTCTACATGATCGTAGTGGGCTTGCTCCAGGCGGGTGCAAACGACGCGGAGATCGCGGCTGTGCTCCTCGTAAATCCCTATTTCATAGATAAGTGGGGCACTGATCTCGCCAAGGCTGAGGACCAAATTCTCAGCATCCGCGCGCGATGGGAGGCGGGCCAATGAGCACGAAGAAGGACAAGCGCCGCCTTCGAATCAAGGGCGACGGCCGTCTGCGCGAGCTTGCCGCGTCTGTAACGGCTTGGGGCGCACGCGGCATGTCGAGAGATCAGGCCCTCGCCATGGGGGAGGTGCAGGACGAGCAGATGAATGATCCGCCGCTTGATCAGGACGAGTTCAGCGAAACCTTCAAGGAAGCTTGGGCCGTAGTTCGAGCCGAGGCCAAGGAGGAGTATTTCCAAAACCTGCATGAAGTTGAAGCCCGAAAGGCGGAATTCCTCGTTAATCCGCTGATCCCGCGTGGCGCACTAACCATGCTAGACGGGCATCCGGGACAAGGGAAGTCGATGATAACGACGCACCTTGCTGCTGCCGTCACGACAGGAGGCCGCTTTGCCGAACGCTACACTGTGCCGAAAGGCAGGGTGTTGTTTATGGCCCCCGAAGACGATGCAGATCGGGTTCTTCGGCCCCGCTTGGAGTCACAAGGGGCGAATTTGAAAAAGATACGCTTCATGGTCCACCCGCATAAGCTGGATGAATATGGGCGGTCGTTGCTGCGCAAGGAGTTGATTGACCACAGGCCGGAGCTGGTTGTCATCGATCCGCTGCCCCCTTTCATGGCAGACGATACGAACACATATCGGGCGACCGAGGTGCGCGGGTTCATGCAGCCGTTAGCTTTGCTGGCGCGTGAAATGGACATCGCTATCCTGTTGGTGAGGCATCTCCGCAAAGGCGGGTCGGCATTCGCGATCGAGGCGGGACAAGGCTCGATGGACTTCATTGCCGCTGTTCGCTCAGGCTTGATCGTGTTCCCGCATCGCCTCGATCCGGACACGAAGGTACTTGCCCATGCCAAAGCAAATTGGTCCGCGCCGGGCAAATCTCTGACTTTCGAGGTGCAGGCGCGACCGGGTCAGGCAATGCCCGCGATCAAATGGCTAGCCGAACTGGACCAGACTGCCGACCAGCTTATGCAGACCGAAGAGAAGCAGAAGGCCGAAGACACGTGTGCTGAAGTAATTTCGGAACTGCTCGCCAGCGGGCCAATGAAGGCGGCTGACGCCATGGATCGCCTTTTGCGGGGTGGATTCAGCGAACGCACGATTGATCGGGCGAAGGTGATCGCTGGCGTAAAATCAGGGCGGGGGCCGGGCGCCCAGTGGACCCTGTCATGATGTAAAGAGCGCCAAACATATACATGTGTGTGCTTGGCGCTCTTTCATCTGCCCATCAGGACGCTGAAGATGTGAGCGCCTTGCGCGCCTCGTCCAATGCCTTCGATCCCGGCGTCCATGACCATGGCTGCCGCGCAACGTGGTCCTTACCCAACGTCGGGTAGAGCTTGGTCTGCTTCGCAGCGAACCGGAGCAGCATCCGGGCGTCGCGCGGGGACATCTTCATTTCGCGGGCGAGTTGGTCGAGAGTGACCATCTCGATCTTGGGATTGGCCGATGTCTTGTTTTCCGGCGCAGGCTTGGCCTTGGCGTCTGCCTTGATCGTCGCGCTTGGCGCGGTTGTCGGCTTTGCGGGTTCGGTCGTGGTCATGTCGGTCAACTCCTTTGGTTTGGGACCGACATTTCCATTAAGACGGGTGTGGAAGGCGTGTCAGGAGAAATCCTAGAAATCCCAATCGATTTCCATGGAGCGGGATCGAGAATGACGCTTTCCCATCGGTGAAGAAATATTCGTCGTCATCGCTGCCGATCTCGAATGTGTATCGGTGGCCGTCCACGTCGATATGAATGATCTCGTCGGGCGTGTGGATCACGTCGATCGTCGCGCCGGGGAATAGCGCCTGCGCGTGGGATAATAAATGTGACCGGTCGAGCGGTTCGTTGTCGCACATGATGGCCTCCTTTCGTTGACCATCTTCCCAATAAGATCATAGGCGCGAGGAAGTCAGGAAAAACCCCAATGACAAGGATAGTGTCTGATTCAGTGGAGTTCGATTGCGGCAATCATTGTTGCACCTATCGCCACCCTGACTGCAGTCTGGTTGACTTCTCATTTTGCATGGAGGCGGTCACAGTCCGAAAAGGTGTGGGATAGGAAGGCAGAAGCTTACAGCGCGATCCTGCAGGCGCTCAATGAGATGGAAGCTTCGCTCGACGCGTGGATGAGCGATGAAACTTTGCGGCGCGAGACATCGGATGAGGTAAGCGAGGAACGTCGAACGCGATATCAGCAAGCCAGAGCGCGAATGCAGAGCGTTGATGGGCGAGAGCTTTGGCTACTAAGCCCCGCACTTAAAGAATACATAGATGATGTGAATAAGGCTCTCTCTGCGCGCTACGAGAGCTGGTTTGAAGATCTTGACGCCAGCTTGTTTGCCGTTCGGAACGCGATCGAATCTGTTACGCGTCTGGCGCAAAAGGAACTCCAAACGAGAAGGGCGCGCTGATTCCCGCATTGGGTGCCGGTGCGCCATATGGCGCAATTCGGGTAGGACCCGCTGATATTCAATCAGGTGGTCGCTGTGCCCAAACGCGCGGAAATCGAGCTCTCGGACCGGTTATCGCCTGTCGCTGGGTATCCGCCGGGAACCAGACCGATCAGCAAGGGTGCGCAGCCGATCAAGGTAAAGCGTCTTCGCCTCATGCTCGGCTTCACGAAGCCGTCTCACGGTATCGATGCGATTGCTTCCACGCGCGCGCGGCTGACCACCCGAACCGCTCAGGCGGTAACGCAGCTTGGTAGCCTTGCGGCGTGCGCGGGATAGTTCGTTCATGCCCTGTGCCGCATAGCTCAGCCGCTGCGCCTCGCGGGAGCCGAACCGGCCTCCGGCATAATAGATCAGTTCGCACCGTTGCCCCGTAACCGGACAGGTGAAGTAGCAGCGATGGCCCCCAAGCGGCGATAGTACCATTTCGACGGCAACGTGCTGCTTGATGGCACCATCGGGCATTTCACCGGCGATCGCCATGACGCCGCCGCGTTCAATGTCGCTGAGATCAACACGCAGGCGCGCGCTGGCGGTGCTTAGGCCGCCGATTGACCAGTGCACCGTGTCGATGATGCATTCACCCGGCGCTGCGATACCCAGCCGGCGTAACGCGCGTATATCAAGCGCCAGCATTTCCTCGACATTACCGATATGCGTTGAACGCCGCGCGCCCGAACCCAGTCCGCCCATGGAAGCCTCCTGCGTCTCGGACGGCATCATACATTGAGATCGCCCACGTCTCAGGCCCAACCTCCGGCTCTCGAACGGCGGCTTTTGTGCCTTTAAAGCTGGCCATTCAACGAAATACTGTGGCCTGGGGTAGGTGCCCCCTCAGTCGAGTAGCCGTCCCGGAGTCACGCCCAAGGCAGTAGCGAGCTTGTCCACCACGGTAATCGTCGGGTTGCGTGCGCTACGCTCAAGATCGCTGATATAGGTGCGGTGCAAGCCCGCCTCGTCCGCGAACGCTTCCTGGGACCAACCCTTTTCCTGCCTTAATTGGCGTAAATTCTTAGCAAGACGCTCCCGGATATCCATCGGCGGACAGCAGAGTGATGTCGATCATCGGTCTACAGACGATGAGTGACAAATCCTTTGACCCCGGATTTCATACTCCTTATCGATGTCACTTATCGACTACAATGAGGGGAATGGAAATGCGGAAGCACTATGCCGTTATAGCTGCCATATTGCTTTCGGGCTGCGTGTCCATGGGCACGAATTACGACGTGTCGGCGGTCGATCGCCTAAGGGTCGGCATGACCAAGACCGAAGTCATTAGGTTGCTCGGACAGCCCAATCAGGTCATCACGAATCCCGATCGTAGCGAACGATTGATTTGGGTGCATTCCACGGGCTCGATGTTTGGGGCAAATGCGCGATCGGTGGGACTATCATTTGGGGTGGACGGCAAGCTGACCGATGTGCCGACAAAAACCGCTGAGTGAGGATCTCAACCAGTGATGAGCGGTCAGCTGACGATCCCGAGATGATTAGAGGGTTGGGACTTCGATCAGTGTATTCGTGTCAGACGTCGATCTCACCCCCAAGTTGCCGCTCTAGGGACTGGCGTATCAGGCCGATAACGTAGGGCAGTTCAGCGATTTCCGACAGGCGGACCTCGACATCGCCATTCCCCCATCGACCGAGGCCCGACACGTCTTTGCATAGGCCGCGAGGGTCATCCACTTCTGAGAATCCGATATTCAGCGAAAGCCGCAACTGTTTCGCTTGGGGGACCACATCCACGAAGTTCGTCTCGGCCTTATAGGCGACATAGAGTTTTAGGAATTCCTCACTCACGCAGGGGTCGAGTTTGATTATTTCCGCGCGGAGCGCATTGAAGAGTTCCCGCGAAGGTGTGTTCAGCAGGTGCGGGTGGTCGCTTATGGAATAGGATGCCGACTTCAAAATCTGAGGTCGATAGGCCTCTAGGATATCGGCGGCGATCTCGGGTGCCGACCACACCGACACTGCCTTAGCGGCGATGTTGGAAGCGCGGGCTCTTATAGTATCCTCGTTCCAGGCATCGAGCTCGCCCAGCCCCTTGTTGAGGCGCAAGGGGCTTTGCTTAAACCCGCCTTCCATATCCCGCTTTTCGGCAAATGCCCGGTTGCTATATTCGGAGTTATAGCCGGTAAGCGTGAGGTTCCCCAGCGTATGCAGGTAGGTTGCATGAATGCGCTCCCACTCGTCGCCCAGCGCCGCCTTCCAGCCGTTCGATAGGGATTCGCTTTGCGGCATGATGTGTTCGATCGTGTATTCGTTGACCGGCACTCGCTCTTTCCGGCCGTAATTTTCGAACCGCCGAAGCCAGTAGCTACGGCTCCGGAAATTATACAGGTCGCGGGTCTGCATATCGCGGATGAATTCATCGTCGGTAGGGAATCGCCGGTAAGAGGGCATCAGGAGAAAATGCGCCTCGATGCTTTCGAGGTATCGGTCCTTCTTGAGCGCTCTGGTGAACGTCGCAAAAGTCTTGTTCAATGAGTTCGTCGGTATCGCGCAGATGGCCCGACGGAAAACATAGGCCTCGATCAGACGCACCGTACCGAGCAGTTCGCCTTTGGCTAGCAGCCCATCGGCATAATCGTGATACAGTTCCATTAGGAACGGGTAGGCGACATCCACCTTGAGTTCGCGCAGGTCGTCGAACGCCAGCTTTAAATCTGGATCGTCCTCGGCCTTTAGGGCCATTTTGCAGTAGTAGCGCGCGAAATCGCGAATGTCTTTGACGAGCGCTTCAACCCCCATCGCGGCGACTTGCGGCGCGCGGGCATGGCCTTTAAAGGCATCGTAGACATCATCAAGCCGAGGAATTTCACCCGTCTTTACCGTGAGGTAGTGGCGCATGAAGCTGTCAAAATGGGAGTTATATGCCTCCTGCCCGAACGCGACTTCCATCGGGCGCCAGAATTGTTCGTAGAGGCGCGCTTGGAGGGTTGGCTCAAGGCCCATCAGGATGAAATTGCGGATCAAGTCGGCTTGGCTGAGTTCGCGCCCGGTCGAGTTCATGCTTTCGAAAATGAGCTGCGGATTGTCTTGATCGCGGCTGAGCGCGATATCCACGACAACCAATTTTGCGAGGCCGTTGCAAAGCGCGGCGAGATCGTTCTTCTGCGTTGCGATCAGGTCCTTGAAGAGAGCATGGTTTTCAGTCACGCGCAGCGACTGCTCGGATGTCGGTTCCGTTTCGCCGACGATCGATGTCAACGTGGCCTTGTCAGCCTGCGACAACAGCAATTTGAAATGGCGTTCGCCGGCCTCTTCCGGGTTGAGCAGATAATAGTTTCTGAGTTTTCTTGCCGAGAAGCCGTCAATTGGCTCATCGTCCCCCAATGCGCCTGCAAGCGCGGCAAGGAGGATCGTCACGGTGGTCAATCGTTGCTGCCCATCGATAACGAGCAAGGGTGCTTGATGGGACACCTGAGACAGGCCCGCCTCGATGTAGACGATCGAACCGATAAAGTGGACCGAGATGGCGTCATCGGTTCCAGCTCGGATGATGTCATCCCAAAGCTGGCGGCATTCGCGCTCGGTCCACGAGTAGGTGCGCTGATAGATCGGTATGACGAATTGCGGTGACTTCTTGAGAAAGGCCAGCAGCCGGGCTTCGGTCGCTTTCATAGCCGCACTCGGGCTGTTGACGAAATGTGATCCAACATCATGGGGTCTTCTTTCGTGCGCAAACGGCAACTAACTTGCCTACGGCTAAGATTGCCGCCTGAACGTCGGCTTTCACGATCGGCTGGGTGGGGTTGTGCGAAAGCGGGTTCAGGATCAGCTTCTTGTATTTCTTTATTTCCGTAAATGCCGCTTCGCGATCAGCATCGCCTTTTGCGTGCGCTTCCGCTTTTTTTAGCAAATCTTCCAACTTTATCTTTTGTGGATCGTCGGCATATCCAAACGGTATCCCGTGGTTACGGCAATAGCGACGTAGGCCCATCTCGCAGGCGGTTCTCGCGTAATTTGCCGCCGCCGCAGGCTGATTGTCATCAAGAAAGCGACCGGCCTGTTTCAGGGTTTCGGCTACAAGGTCGTCTTTGCTTTCCCACAGTACGGGTCGGAGCAGGCCGTCACCATCGACCTTCTCGTATATCTCGACAACCTTCCACGGCTCACCAAGCAACTGCTCCCGAGCAAGTTCGAACCAGAAGCGATCATGGGTTAGCAGGACAATCTGCCAGTCTTTGAACAGCTCACCCATTACGTCCAACACCGGTCGGCGATGCGAATGATCGAGGCTCATCAGCAGATCGTCGAGGACAAGCAGCTTCAACGAACCGTCAGCCGCGGGCACACAGGCAAGACGGCCAGCGAGGTAGGTAGCGATCGCCAAGGCAGATTGGCGCGCTTCATTGAGGAAATTTTGATGTGCAACGGGGGTGTAAGTTCTAAACTTTACGTTGGCAATTAGCGTCTCGTTGTGCAGTTCCCGTGAGGCCTGATCATAGGTCACGCCGTAAAAGGTGAAGCCGACCAATTCGAGTGAGTCCTGACTGAGCACATCAACGAGCTTGCGGACCAGCGGTTTTGCGTGGCCTTCAAGAGCATCAATTGCCTGCCTCATCCCGTCGTTGAACTGCGCACAAGCTTCCTGAAGCGCCGCAACGTAGTTCTTTGGGCGGCGGGTGCCAGTGCCTCCAGAATATTGCTCTCTGCGCTCAAACGCGGCTCGCACAGCCGCCCATAGCTCGCCGACGTTGCGGCGCGTGCCACTTGTTATCGTAGCTTCGAAGTCGGCCAAAAGCGTGGTTACCGCCACGGGGAATAGGTTGGGCGGATCATCTGGCGTCGTGCCGGTGTTCATTTCAATCAAGCGTGTGTGGCTGAGAAATGCAGCCTTCCTTGCGGTATCGGAGACATCGGCGGTGGGATGCCCCGCAGCGGACCAGTTGAGTTCACTCTTGTCCGTGAGTGTGACCTTGACGCTCGGTTGCGGCGGATCGGTAAAGACATTGCGCATCGGCAAAATGTCTTGTGCGGTAGCCGAGAAAAGCCCGCGCAGAGCACGATAGATCGAAGACTTCCCAGCCCCATTTTCCCCGTAGGCCAGCAGGTTACAGCCATCCAGAACGATTGATGCCGGGGCCAAGGCAGGAAACGCGCGAAAATCCGATATTTTGATTGCCGCGATCTTTGGCGCTTTCGCAGGAGCAATAGCCATCAGTCGCGCCCTTCGATGATGCGGATAGCGTCGATGCTTTGAAGGTCGAACAGGGTCGCATAGAGCTTGGTGGAGGGGTCCGCGAGTTGGGCCGACCAACTATCGGCGGCGTGGGCGAGGGCTTCGCCTTTGAGGCCCACCAGCATGTCCAGCCCCGCCTCGCGCGCCGCTGCAAAAGGCGATAGCCCGCGCGCGGCCAGCTCTTCGGGGAAGAAGAGTTCATAGACGAATGCGTTGAGGAGGGATTCAAGGCGGGAACGTTGCGAACTTACCACGATACTGCGAACGGTCATAGCGACCAGAGTTTCGTTATCCGGATGACATTCGGGAATGGGGAAATCGAGGAGCGCATCTGGTTGGACCTCGTAAAAACCACCCTCTTTATCTACAAAGATGCGTTTGCTTACATAAAGGGCTGTAGTCGAATTCAAAATTCCTACAATGAATTCAGTCCTATTGCAGTTAAAGCAATATGCGGTGTTGGCCAAATACACACCGGAATCGTCAATCGAAAAATTCGGACTATCGGTGACTTTGTTCGAGACGATCTTAGTTTTTTCGAACATCGGCCAGTATGCAACATTGTCTTGAATCTCAAACCATTGATAGTTTCCGGGTTTCCGTCCTTTCCACGCTCCGATCCAATCTTTGGGTTTAGGCTCAAGTCTATCCTTGAATTCCAAAAGATGGCGCTTGATCGCCGGATATTGATCAATGTTCAGCCCGCGCCGGGCAAAAATTATCCATCGTGTAGGCTCTGGAGAAAGCCATCGTTTAAGGTCTTTCCCCTTTAGCAGCGGCTTGATCAATTCCGCCGACGATTTATGTTCGGAGATAAGGTCTGATCTCTGGGTGTCAGTCAGTTCGAATGCCGTGTTCAGACCAGTGGTGATGCCGCGATAGATAGTGTCATTGATATGATTCTTTAGCGGCGTTCCTGCCGACCGGAGATGGCTCAGCACTTCCCCTGCGGAAAGCGGGATAAACTGCCAATCCGGTGTGCCAATCAAATCCTTCTGCGGCATAGGGAAGGCTTCCGCCGCAAAGCGCGCGGGGAAGGTTTCCACCGGCTCACCCATCGTCCAATTCATGGCATCGAAGGTATCGCTGTGCGCTGGCTTGCCCGGCGCGGTGCGGCGGGTGGCGACAAGGATGGTAGGATAAGCAATCGCCTCAAACACCGGCGCATCGCCGAAATCCATCAGTTTCAAGATACGGGCGTTTTCTACCAGCCAGCTTCGCAAGCTCTTGCCATAGCCCGCGCGATACCATTTGTTCGAGGTGATGAAGGCAAGCGCCCCTTCGGGCTTCAACAGCCGCAGGGCGCGCTCATAGAAATAAACCAGCAAATCCGCCGTTCCCGCATAGGTCTTGTAATCGGCCTTGAGTTGCTGCTTGCTGACCACCGGCTTGCCATTGATGCGGAAGCTTTCGATCTTTTCCTGTCGCACATAGGGCGGGTTGGCGAGCGCAATGTCGAACCATCCTTCGGTGGCGGATGGCTCCAGCCCAAACATCCATTCGGCATCGAAGAAGGGCGCAAAGCTGTTGGGATCGAACGGGTCCCAATGCGCGAGCAACTCGGCCTCGTGGCCGGAAAATATGCCATCCTGCTTCACCAGCGCAGCAATCTCGTGTCGCAGGTCCAGTATCTGCTTTTGCACCCGCCGCTTGTCCGCGCCGTTAGCGGCGGCGAAAAAGGCACGATTGGCATTGCGCAGCTTGCCTTGGGCTGTGCGCAAATCCTGTGTCACTAACATGACGTTGCCGTTGCGATGCAGTGGCGTCAGTGTGTTGGCGGCAACTAGCTTCGTTTCGAGGTTCGGCAGTGGAGTGATGCCGCGATTGGGGCGGCTTTCATCGGCCTTTTGCTCGACCGCAAGGCTGATGAAGCAGCGCAGCTTGGCGATCTGCACGGCGATCGGCTGGATATCGACGCCATGCAGGCACCGTTCGATCAGATAAAGCTTGCGCGTATAATCAGGGTAGTGGCCGCTGTTGAAGGCGGCATCGAATTTGTCGAGTTCTGCTTGCGCTGTGGACATCGCCGCTTCCCGCTCGTTGGGCGCGGGTATGGCTTCGGCGCGGGATAGATTGGTTTCGTAATAAGCACGATTGCGGGTGCGCCATTTCTCCCCGCCGGGATCAAGAACCGCGAGCGCGTGAACCAGCTTTTGAAGAAGGCCGAGCGGGAAAGCACCGGAGCCTACCGCTGGATCGATCGCCTTGCAGCTTTCAATTGCCGCGATCAGGGCATCGACTTCTTGAGTCGTGAAATCGTGGGTGCGGCTGGCGAAATCGAGCAACGCGCGCAAGCGGAGCTCGTTTCGGTCGGGCGTCTCTGAGTTGCCCGCCTTTTTCCCATTGCCGGTCGTTTCCAGACCCAACTCGCCGGGAGCCGCGCCGAAGTCGAGACCGGGGGCTGTGGGACGGATGCCGCCATCGTTATCCAGAGGTGCGAGCTTCGGCTTGAGATAAGCCAGTAAAGCTTCATCGACCATGAACTCGACGACTTCGCGCGGGGTGTAAAAGCTGCCCGACTTATTCCGCGCGGTGGTCTTGGTATCTTCGTTGTAGGAGGCCAGCAGATTCTCGAACACCTTGCCTAGCAGTTCGGGATCGAGCGCGGCTTCCTCTTCGAGAGGTGTGTTCTCTTCAATCGTGAATTTGTAGCGTTCGAACAGTTCGATCAGGCCGGACACGTTGCGCGGCCGCACGGCCTTTTCGTAATAGCCGGAAAGATCGACGGCATTCTCGCCGCCGTAGAAAATGCGGTTCTGCAAACGGGGTTGCTTGTCGGGCTGATCGGAGAAGCCATCGACGCGCAGGATCAGCCGTTGCTGTTCCTTCTCGGCGCGATCTTTGCGATCATCATCAGGACTCGCGATTTCGGTGTCGAGGCACTCGAACAGCCCACCGTTGAGGAACGGCACCTGATTGAAAAGCGCTTCCGCTGCGTCCCTATCGGCGAACTTCGCTTCGTGGCGGAAGACGTGATGCCCGAGATAATCCTTAGACTGCCCAGCCTCGTCCTTCCGCCAGCGCCGCTGATTCATCTCGGTGTTGAGCGTGGCGAAAAACAGGTTCTGCAGGATCGCGAGGTAGAAATCATGACCTGTAGGGTCCGATTGCGGAGGGGATTTGAGCAGCGAGGTAAGGCGGGCGGGATTGAACAACTCGCCGCCGACAAGTCCCTTTTCCTTGATGAACCAGACGAACATCAAGCGCGTGAGCAGGCGGATCAGCCCGACTTCCTTGCCGCCCTCATCCGCAGGTTGGCCCTTGGAGAAGGCAACCAATTCCGGCTTCGTGCTGGCCCACGCAAACCAGTCTGCCAATTCGGCATAGAAACGCTTGTTGAGTTCGGCGGCGGAAAGCGTCTCTATCCAGCGGTCGTAAAGGTCACGAAAATCGGCGGGTGCCTTCCTCCGCGCGATGGCCGCAAGCGAAAGGTCCGCCAGGATTTCCACGTGTGCACGATGCGGCTTGGCAAGGTCGATGTCTTTGACCAACGATATCCGCCCGCCGACGACATCGCGCGACGGATCGCGTCGATTGGCCCGGCGATCAATCACCGCCAGCGTTGCCTTTCCGCCGTGACGGAACAAGATGATCGCGGGCATCGCAAAGCCCCGATTGATTTCGCGGACAATGGTAACCAGTTCGCGCCGCGACCACGGCTGATCGTCAAGATCGACCGCGAGGAAGACGAAGCTATCAATCGCCCCGCGCTGGAATGACGCGCCCGTCTGTGGGTCGGTATTGCGAGACAGGGCCGGGAGTTCGTCGCCGGTAAGCTGAAACAGGAAGTGGACAGCGGCGATCCGCGAAAGCAGATCACCGAACTTGGCCGCATCTATGCCAAGATCTGCGAGGAAGGCGGTCGGGCCGGTATCGATCGCCAACGTCTTTGGGCTTGCGTATCCGATCGCTCCGAGCAGCGCTGATGCGTTGGAGGGCAGATTCTTTCCGCCGATCGTCGTTGCCGCATCCCGTATGCGGACAAGTGTCTCCTGAGCGTGACTCACGCGAGATCGGCTCCGCGCCGCACGATCAGCCAAGTGATCAACTCGAAATCCCCCTCATGGCGCGGCTGTTGGCGTTCATCGACCAGCTTGCCACCGCGTCCCGCTGCAAGTGCACCCAGCGCTCGCGTTGCATAGCTTGCCTTGATTGAGTTCACGGCGGCAAGCGCCAGAGCATCGTAGCGCTCCACTTTCGCGCCTTTGCCGGTCTCTTCGTCGAATGCCGCGCACAGAGATTCGAACGGCTCGGACCGCCCAAGGCAAAGCGCACGCATAGCGTCGAGGATAGACTTGGGTGCGGCAAAGCTGTGCCGGATGGTGCCGTCGTCGCGGACGTAGACAAGGAAGAAGGGATCAAGGCCACCCACGGCCTTTTCCTGCCCCTTGGGAACGTCGCCCTTACGACGGAGGCAGAATATGACGCCGGGATCGAACGCTCCGCTCGCCAGTTCTGCGGGCGCTATTGCGCTGATGCCGATTGGCGCGGTGCGTAAGACTTCTTCGTTAATCCGTGAAAATTGGAGGAGGTCGGCCCTGAAATTTTCGAGCGAAAACTCTGCGAGAGTCACGCCCTCTTGCCCGTCCTCAAGGTCGAAAACTTCGTCTTTAAGGCGCATCAACTGCTTATCGCGCCATTTCAGGTCGGCCTCAGCCGCATCGCGTGCGTCTGCAAGAATATTGTCGTCGCCGGTTGCCGACAAATCGACAAGCGCCATGCGAGCTTCGACGCGATCTTTCAACTTGATGTAATGGTTGAGGTCTGGCGTCGGCCAAAAATTCACCATCTGGATGCGATTGTTGACGGAGCCGATGCGATCAATCCGACCAAACCGCTGGATTAACCGCACAGGGTTCCAGTGGATATCGAAGTTGATCAGCAGGTCGGCATCCTGAAGATTTTGCCCCTCAGAGATACAGTCGGTCGCGATTAGGAGATCGATTTCTTCATCCTGCGGCATGCTTTTCATAGCACGTCGCCCCTTCGATCGCGGGGCGAAGTTTACGAGTATGTCCTGATACCGGGCTTTCCCAAATGTTGATCGGGTTTGGCCGCCGCCTGTGACAAGTGCAGCGTTGATGCCCATTGTCCTCGCGAACGGAGCCAGTTGTTCGTAGAGATACTCAGCGGTATCGGAAAAGGCGGTAAACACTAACGCTTTGTGGTTGCCTTCTCCATTGCGGTTGGTTGATGGATTGGTAGCTTTGTCAGAAATAAGCTTCTTCAATTCCGCCAGCTTCGCGTCACGCTGCGGGGTGACCTCGAATGCCGACGATCTGAGCGCATCTAAACGCGCCCGGTCTTCCGACAATGCGATTGCCCAAGCGTCTAACTTCATATGAGCGAGATTGAATTTCAGCGCGCCGCCTACCTCAAAGGCTGCTTCTAGCTCATCATCGCCTTCCATCTCGTCCGGCAGATCGCCATCAGAGAGAGCGCTCACTTCACCAGCTTGAAAAGCAGCGATATCCTTCAAGCGGGAATCGATACGGTCGCGCAATCGCGCCATCGACGATGCAAATGAGTTAACCGAACTTTCGAGCCGCTTGAGTAGCCCCGACTTGATTATACCGATTAGGAACCGCTCGCGGTTGCCTTGATCGAAATTACCGCCGGGATCATACTCCGCGCGATATTGGTCCTGCACAAAACTGATCGGATTATACAAAGCAAGCTTAAGCGCGCTTATCTCATCGTGAACGTGTGCAAACGCTGGAAATGCCCCATCCGTATCAATCGACGGGAATATTGATATGGGGCGCGCGCGAATGGGAAACTTACCCATCGCGTCGATCGAAGATGCGTAGTGTCGCTCGATATGCCGTCTTGACCGGGCAATCGTCACTCCGTCGAGGAGATTAAAGAGGGACGGGGGGAGGCGACCGATCAGGACGTCACGATCTTTGCCGCCCGCTTTGATCCAGTCTTTGAACTTACGCCTTGCATCGCCGATCACGCCAGCGAGATTTGTAACACCAAGGTCAGCGAATGCGTCGGACTTGCTCGCCACGATCAGATCAAGCTGACTTTTCAAGTCGGACAGGTCGTTGTTAACGGGGGTTGCCGAGAGCATCAAAACCTTCGTCTTGATGCCTGATCGGACTACCTCGTCGATCAGCTGTTCGTATCGGCTTGGGCGCGCAGGCCCGTGGTCAGTCGAGGGCTTCCCCCGCGACGCAGTTCTGAAATTATGAGACTCATCAATGACGACGAGGTCGTAATTTCCCCAATTCAGCGTCCCCAAGTTTATGTCGCCAACCTTTCCAGCGGTACGGGTTAGATCGGTGTGCGACAGGACCGTGTATGAGAATCGATCATCCCGCAGCGGGTTGGTTTCACTGCTGTTTTGCGCGAGAAACTCTGTCCAGTTATCGCGAAGTTTTTTGGGACAGAGTACCAAGACGCGCTGGTTCCGGAGTTCGAACCATTTGATCGCAGCCAGTGCGACGTATGTCTTTCCCAGTCCGACGCTGTCGGCCAGAATACAGCCGTTATGACGATCGAGTTTTGACAACAGCGCGCGCACGCCATCCCGCTGAAAATCAAAGAGTGCCTGCCAAATCGCCGTCTCGGTAAAGCGCGCATCATTCAGGCGCTCTTCCTCTACGGTTTGTTCCGAGAGGTACTGCTGGAATAGGTGGAAGAGAGTCTTGAAATACAGAAACTCAGGGCTGTTGTGTTGGTAAAGTCGTTCAAGCTGGCCGAGCACCTCGTCGCGGACGTCCTCGGTCAAACTGCTGTCCGACCATATCTCATCGAACCACCTGAGGAGGTCATCTCGATCCCGGTCGCTATCGACGACTAGGTTCAGTTCGATATTGGGTTCGTCGGTGTAGCCAAGGCCCTTAAGCGTGAAGTTAGAACTGCCAACCATCGCATGTTCACGGCGTCCGTCATGAACGTGATAAAGTTTGCCGTGAAGCAAGCCCGATCGCTTAACCGATCGGATTTCGACCTTCTCCCTGATCCATTCAGCACATCTCGACGCAGCGGCACTTTTACGCATGCCTTCGGTCAACGACAGGCCGTCTTCATCCAACGAGAATGCCGGTGGAACGAGGCTTTCAGCATCCACGCTGTCCAGAAATCTGGGCTCTCCAAACAGGAAACGAAGATGACCGATTTCGTCTAGTATTGCCGCTAGACGATTATAGGCAAAACTTGTAAAGTATGCAGAGACAAACGACAGGTCGCTGCCTTTAGCGACCTTAGATTCTAAAAATTCGTGAGCCGGGCCGCGGCTACGATTGTCTCGTATACCCGATCGCTGCTTCGAATCCTGCATGCCGCCCCTGTCGCCGTTTAATCTAGTTCCAAGCCAGGGAATTGGTTAGCCACAAGCGCACAAATCTGAAACCTCGAACTCGCAAATGAAGTGAACGCGGAGGTTGCTTGTGATGATGACGCGAGACCGCCGCGCTCGGGAAACGCTCTGGAGCTGACATAGGGTGCGGGCAAAATAATCGTGCCGCTTCTGGTGCCCCAATGGGACCCCGCGCCGTATCAGCGTAACGCTCTTGCCTGTAAGTTATTGAAAAATGGTGGACGCACTTGGGCTCGAACCAAGGACCCGCTGATTAAGAGTCAGCTGCTCTACCAACTGAGCTATGCGTCCGTCCGGGATGACCGGGAGACCGGCGAATCGCCGGGAGCCGCCGATATAGCGATTGTTTCCCGCGTGAAAAGCCGGAACTTCACGCAGCGGCCACCGCCCGCCATCGGCGCGGGCGCAATCAGCTCAGACCGCTGCTCGCCGCGCGCCGCTCCGATCGCCCGGCCATCATCAACAGGCCGAGGCAGATCATGTTGGTCATCATCGAGGATCCGCCATGGCTCATGAAGGGCAGGGGGATGCCCACGACCGGCGCCAGGCCCATCACCATCATCAGGTTGATTGCGACGTAGAAGAAGATCGTCGCGGTCATCCCCGCGGCCAGCAGCCGCGTAAAGCGGTCGGGCGCCCGGCGCGCCACGCCCATGCCCCAGCGCAGCACGATGCCGAAGATCAGCAGCACCACCAGCCCGCCCAGCAGCCCCCATTCCTCGGCCATCGTGGCGAAGACGAAATCGGTATGCGGCTCGGGCAGGTAGTTGAGGTGGCTCTGCGATCCCTCGCCAAATCCCTTGCCCGTCAGCCCGCCCGATCCGATCGCGATCTTGGACTGGGTGATGTGATAGCCCGAACCGAGCGGATCGCTCTCCGGATCGAGGAAGGTGGTCACCCGCCGCCGCTGATAGTCCTGCAGCCCGAAGAAATAGGCCAGAGGCGCCGCGCACATCGCCGCCACCGCGCCGCCCGCGAACCACTTGCCCGGCAGCCCCGCCAGGAACATCACCACCGTGCCGCCGAACGCGATGGCGAGCGCCGTGCCGAGGTCCGGCTGCACCAGCACCAGCGCCATCGGCACCGCGATCAGCCCGGCGGGCGGGATCAGCGCGCGCCAGTTGCTCGTCAGGCCCGGCGGCAGCGCGTGATAGAACCGCGCCAGCGCCAGCACGATGGCCGGCTTCATCAGTTCGGAGGGTTGCAGGCGGATCGGCCCGAGCTCCAGCCAGCGCTGGCTGCCGCCCCCGATCGCGCCGAGCGCCTCCACCGCCAGCAGCAGCAGCACGACCGCGCCATAGACCGGATAAGCGGCGAACCGCACCAGGTCCGAGGGAAGCCGCCCGATCACCAGCGCCATCACCAGGAACAGGCCGAAGCGGATCAGGTGCGAGCTGGCATAGGGGTCGAACGAGCCGCCCGCCGCCGAATAGAGCACCGCCGCGCCGAAGCACACGAGCAGCGTCAGCGGCAGCAGCATCCGCCACGGCACCCCCTGCAGCGAGGCGGGAACGATGCCCCCGTTCATCGCACGGCGCCCGATGCGGCGCCGGGCGCGCGGGACGCGGAGGGCGAGGACGACCGCGAGGGCGACGGCGTGGGCGACGGCGAGGAAGGCGAGGGCGAAGCGTCGGGCTCGGGCGGCGGGTTGATGGCTGCGGTGGCGGCGGCGGCGGGCTGCACCGCGGTGCGCGCCTCCGCATCGACCTCGCGCGCCACGGCCGCGAGATCGGGCGGGGCAGGGGGCAGGTCGACCCCGGCCGCTGCGGCATAGGCGGCATAGGACTTGTCGAGCCGCTGCTGCGCGGTGCCGCCCCATTGCTGCTCCAGCGCATGCAGCGCCTCCAGCCCCTTGGCCGGGTCGAACAGGAAGGTCATCACGTCGCGCGCGATGGGGTAGGCCGCGCCCGATCCGCCGCCATGCTCGATCACCACTGCGCAGGCATAGCGCGGGTTGTCGAACGGGGCGAAGCTGATGAACAGCCCGTGGTCGCGATATTTCCACGGCCCGCCCTTTCCGCTGGAGACGTTGAGGCTGACGACCTGCGCGGTCCCGGTCTTGCCCGCCATCAGCACGTCATCGATCGGCAGCCGCGCCCGTCCGGCGGTACCCGGGCCGTTGATCACGTCGCTCATCGCCCTCTGGATCACCTCCACATGGTCGCCGTGGAAGTTCATCGTCTCGAAGCGCGGCCGGCCCTTGTCCAGCAGCAGGCGTGGCATCACCCGCTGCCCGGTGGCGAGCCGCGCTGCCATCACCGCCAGCTGCAACGGGTTGGCGAGCATGTAGCCCTGGCCGATCGTGGCGTTCACCGTGTCGAAGGGCTGCCATTCCTGCCCGTACTTGTTCAGCTTCCACGCCGGGTCGGGCACAGTGCCGTAGAACTGGCTGGCGACGGGCAGGGGGAATTCCTGCCCCATTCCGCAGCGCTTGGCCATCGGCGCGATCACATCCATGCCGAGCCGCTGCGCAAAATGGTAGAAATAGACGTCGCACGACTGGTAGATGCCCTTGGCCATGTTCACGCTGCCATGGCCGCGCCGGTTCCAGCAATGGAACACGCGATTGCCCACCCGCAGGCCGCCGCCGCAGCCGACGCTCGCCTCCGGGTCCAGCCCCGCTTCCAGGAACGACATCGCCACCATCGGCTTCACCGTGGAGCCGGGCGGGTAGAGCCCCTTGAGCACCTTGTTGCGCAGCGGCACCCGGTCGTTGTCGCTCAGCATCTGGTACTCGACCCGCCCGATCCCGTCGGAAAAGCTGTTGGGGTCGAAGCTGGGCATGGACGCCATGCATAAAAGGTCGCCGGTCAGGCAGTCGATCACCACCACCGATCCGCTTTCCAGCCCCAGCCGCCGCGCGGCGTAATCCTGCAGCGGGCCGTCGATGGTCAGCTGGATGGGGCGCCCCTGCACGTCCTCGCGGGTCTCCAGGTCGCGCACGATCCGCCCCGAAGCGGTCACCTCCGCCCGCCGGGCGCCCGGCTGGCCGCGCAGCACCTGCTCGAATTGCCGCTCCAGCCCGTCCTTGCCCAGCTTGAAGCCGGGGGTCAGCAGCAGCGGCGCGGGCTCCTCCTCATATTCCTCGCGGCTCGGCGCACCGACATAGCCGATCAGGTGCCCGACGGAGGGCCCCGTCGGGTAATAGCGGGAAAAGCCGCGCTGCGGGATCACGCCCGGCAATTCGGGCAGGCGCACGCTCACCGCGGCGAAGGTGTCGTAGTCGAGCCCGCTCGCCACCGGCACCGCGGCAAAGCGCGCCGATTGCTCGATCCTGTCGCTGAGGTCCACGGTCTCGGCGGGCGTGAAGCCGAGCAGGTCGGACAAGGTGGCAACGATCGCAGCCGGGTTCTCCAGCCGCTCGGGGATGATGTCGATGCGGAAATCGGCCCGGTTGGAGGCGAGCGGCGCCCCGTTGCGATCGAGGATCCAGCCGCGCCGGGGCGGGATCAGGGTGAGGTTCACCCTGTTGCTCTCCGCCTCCATCTCGTATTTCTCGTTCTCGGCCACGGCGATGTAGCCCATGCGCGCGGCCAGCAGCAGGCCCACGCCGCCCTGCACCGCGCCGACCACGAAGCTGCGGCGTTCGAAGCTCTGCGCGAGCGTGGAGGAGGTCAGCCGATGGCGCATGCGCCCGTCATCCCACCCGGCGCACACGCATCAGGCGCAAACGATCCAGCAGGGCCACCATGCGAGCGATAATGGGAAAGAGCACGGTCGACAGCAAGAGCTGCGGCAGGATCACCACCAGCTGCACCAGGGTCGGCGCCGCGCCCGACACCAGCGCCGCGCAGGCGAGATAGACCGCCAGGATGCCGCTGGCCGTCAGCCAGTCGAGCCAGAAGCTGCGCCAGGGAAAGCGCGCCTCGATGCCCTCGATCGCCAGCAGCGCCACGCTCCACAGCAGGATCGCGCTGCCCAGCGGCTGGCCGGAGAACAGATCGTCGAACAGGCCCAGCGGCAGCCCGGCCCACAGCGGCAGCAGCCCCGGCCGCACGAACCGCCAGCCGAGCAGCACCGCGAAGCCGACCGGCGGCAGGACCGGCGCGGGCGCGATCACCGGCAGCCACACGCACAGCGACCCGAGCATGATCGACACCCACGGCACGCCATAAGCGAGCATGGTCGAATGCCTGCGATTGATCCGGCTTCCGAACGGATCGCTGCGCGAGCGCGGGTTCAGCTGCTCCATCACTCCTCCGGAGCGGGTGCGGCGCCCTGCGTCGAGCCGCCCGCGGCCGCATCGGCGCCGGCGGCGGGCGCGTCCGTGGTGGGCGCACCGGCGGCGGAGGGGGCTGCGGCGGCGGAAGGGGGCGCGGCATCGCCCGCCTCGCCCGCGCCCGCCTGCGCTCCCTCGGCCTCTCCGATGGTCGGCGCCCGCATTACCCGGATCGCCTCGGGCTGCCAGATGGGCTCCACCATCACCACGTCGGTGGCGGCGGGGTTGCTGAGCAGCTGGCCGATGGCGCCGTCCTTGGTCACCTCCATCGCCACCGCCACCGCCGTGCCGGGGCGGAACAGGCCGCCCGCGCCAGAGGTGACGAACACATCGCCCACCTTCACCGGGTTGATGCCGAGATTGATGAGCCGCAGCCGCAGCGTGCCGTCGCTGCGCCCCTCGGCAAAGGCGACGACGTCGTCTGTCGCGCGGCGCACCGGCACCATGCTCTCGGTGTCGGTCAGCAGCAGCACGCGCGAGGAGTGCCGCCCCACCTCCAGCACGCGCCCGATCAGCCCCAGCGGAGAGCTGACCGGCATGCCCGCGCGCACCCCATCCTGCCGCCCGGCCGAGATATAACCGATCCGCCGTGCGCTGGAGGAGGTGGAGCCGATCAGCCGGGCGATGGCGACGGGCCGCGTCTCCCCTTCCGACAGGCCCAGCACCGCCTTCAGCCGCCGGTTCTCGTGCGCCACGGCCTCGGCCTCGGCCAGCTTGACCCGCGCGATGCCGATCTCGCGCTCCAGCCGGGCATTGCGGCTGCCCGCGCGGTAGTACCCGGCGATGGCCTCGAACACGTTGCGGCTGCCCACGCGCCCGGCCGCGCCGACCTCCCCCGCGGGCGAGGTCAGGTCCGCCGCCATGCTCCGCAGCCCGGCAAAGGTCTCCGGCCGCCACAGCGACACGATCAGCAGCGCCGCGCCCAAAGCCGCGCCGAGCCCCGCCACCACATAGCCGGTGAACAGCCCGAGCTGCGCTCTCCTGTTGGTGGTGGAACGGCGGCTTGCCGGCAGCGCCATGACCGCCCGAACTCCTCCCTAGAGCGATGCCAAAGCAGGTTGCATCACCTGCTGCCTCGAAATACCGGCAAAAACAAGGAACCGGAGCGGGCGATCCGCTCCAGCGGGTCAGGCGGTCATCAGCACGCCGCGATAGGCCGGGTCTTCCATCGCGCGGCCCGTGCCCAGCGCCACGCAGGTCAGCGGGTCCTCGGCGATGGAGACCGGCAGGCCCGTCTCGTCGCGCAGATGCTCGTCGAGCCCCTGGATCAGCGCCCCGCCGCCGGTCAGCACGATGCCCTGGTCGACGATGTCGGCCGCCAGTTCGGGCGCGGTGTTCTCCAGCGCGATGCGCACGCCTTCCACGATCGCCCCGATCGGCTCGCTCAGCGCCTCGGCGATATTGGCCTGGTTGATGACGATCTCCTTGGGCACGCCGTTGACGAGGTCGCGGCCCTTGATCGTGATCGGGTCGCCGATCCCGTCCTCCGGCGTGATGGCGACGCCGTAATTCTGCTTGATCCGCTCGGCCGTCGCTTCACCGATCAGCAGATTGTGGTGCCGCCGGACATAGGAGACGATCGCCTCGTCCATCTTGTCGCCGCCCGTGCGCACGCTGGTCGTGTAGGCGAGGCCCCGCAAGCTGAGCACCGCCACCTCGGTCGTGCCGCCGCCAATATCGACCACCATCGAACCGACCGGCTCGGTCACCGGCATCCCCGCGCCGATCGCCGCCGCCATCGGCTCCAGCATCAGGAACACCTCGGATGCGCCGGCATTGCTCGCCGCGTCGCGGATCGCGCGCCGTTCCACGCTGGTGGAGCCGCTCGGCACGCAGATCACGATTTCCGGATAGCGGAACAGGCTCTTCTTCCCGTGCACCTTGCGGATGAAGTACTTGATCATCTCCTCGGCGATCTCGATGTCGGCGATCACGCCGTCGCGCAGGGGGCGGATCGCCTCGATGGAATCGGGCGTCTTGCCCATCATCAGCTTGGCATCGTCGCCCACGGCCTTCACCCGCTTGACCCCGTGCAGCGTCTCGATCGCCACGACGGAAGGCTCGTTCAGCACGATGCCGCGATCCTGCACATAGACCAGCGTGTTCGCGGTCCCGAGGTCGATCGCCATGTTCTGCGACCCGAACTTGAAGAGCTTGGAGAAGTAGGACGCCATTGAAATTCCGTGCCTTGCCGCATGAACGAGGGGGGCGGGCGCACAGCGAGTGGGGCTGCGCGGCGCGAGGTGGCGGCTCCTTAGCGCCAGGAACGGCAAAGGCCAAAATTTTTGTGTCGATAGGAACCGGCTTTTGCGCCCGCCCGCCTCGAAACGAGGAGCCTTGCGCTGTAGGCACGCCGCGATGCCCGCAATCCGCCGCCTGCCCGAAACGCTGATCAACCGCATCGCCGCCGGCGAGGTGGTCGAACGCCCGGCCAGCGCGCTCAAGGAACTGGTCGAGAACGCCATCGATGCCGGCGCCACCCGCATCGCGGTCTCGATCGTGGAAGGCGGCCTCGCGCGGATCGAGGTGACCGACGACGGCTGCGGCATGGCGCCCGCCGAGATGGCGCTCGCCTGCGAACGGCACGCCACCTCCAAGCTGCCCGAGGCGCTGGTGGGCGAGGGCGGGGCGCTCGAACGCGTCGTCACGCTCGGCTTTCGCGGAGAAGCGCTGCCCTCTATCGCCAGCGTGGCGCGCCTCAGTATCGAAAGCCGCGCCCGGCCGCCGGGGCAGGGCGGCGAGGGCGGGCCCGCGCAGGCTCCGCCGCAAGGCTGGCGCCGCGTCGTCGACCACGGCGCGGTCGTGGAGGACGGCCCCTGCGCCGTGCCCCCCGGCACCCGCGTTATCGTGGACCAGCTCTTCGCCCGCGTGCCGGCCCGCCGCAAGTTCCTGCGCAGCGCCCGCAGCGAGTACGCCGCCTGCCTCGACGCGGTGCGCCGGCTGGCGATGGCCCGCCCCGACATCGCCTTCAGCCTCGACCATGGCGAGCGCCGCATCTTCGCCTGCCAGGCGCCCGAGGACCTGCAAGCCCGCGTCGCCCAGCTGATCGACCGCTCGCTGGCCGACAATTGCGTGGGCGTCGAGGTCGAGCGCGGCGCCGCACACGCAGCCATGCACCTCACCGGCGTGGCGGGCCTGCCGACCTACAATCGCGGCGTGGCCGACCACCAATACCTGTTCGTCAACGGCCGCCCGGTGAAGGACCGCCTGCTGACGGGCGCGGTGCGCGGCGCCTATGCCGACATGCTGGCGCGCGACCGCCATGCGGTGCTGGCGCTGTTCCTCGACCTTCCGCCGGAGGAGGTGGACGTCAATGTCCATCCGGCGAAAACCGAGGTGCGCTTCCGCGATTCCGCCGCCGTGCGCGGCTTCATCGTCTCCGCGCTGCGCCAGGCCCTCGCGAGCGGCGACCGCCGTTCCGCCCAGGCCCCCGCCGCCGACGCCATGCGCCGCTGGCAGCAGGAGCCAATCGCTCCCTGGCACCCCGGCACGGCCGCCTTCGCCCCCGCCACCCCCTTGGCGGCTGGCCCCGCCGACGCGCACCCGGGCACCACCGCCCCGGCCAGCGCGCAGGCGTGGAGCGCCGCCAGCTCCGCCCTTCGCGAGCCGGGCGCGGACTGGTCCGGCCCCGGCCAGCTCGTCAGCGACGCACCGCAAGGCCGCGCCGAGCCGGCAGAGCCGCAGTCGCCCGCCAGCGCCGACTACCCGCTCGGCATCGCCCGCGGACAGGTCGCCAACACCTATATCGTCGCGGAGGCGGCGGACGGGCTCGTCCTCGTCGACCAGCACGCCGCGCACGAACGGCTCGTGCTCGAACGGCTGCGCGCAGGCGGCGCGGGCGCGAAGGCCGCCGCCGCGCAGGCGCTGCTCATCCCCGAAGTGGTCGAGTTGGACGAGCCCGCCTGCGACCGGCTGGAGGACAGCGCCGCCGCCTTCGCCGAACTCGGCCTCGCCATCGAGCGTTTCGGTCCCGGCGCCATGCTGGTACGCAGCCTGCCCGCCGCGCTCGCCGGCGCCAATCCGGAACGCCTGCTGACCGACCTTGCGGACGATCTGGCGCAACACGGCCAATCGCTGCTACTGGGGGAGAAGATCGAGCACGTGCTGGCGACCATGGCCTGCCACGGATCGGTCCGGGCGGGGCGTGTGCTCTCGGTCGCGGAGATGAACGCACTGCTCAGGGAGATGGAGCGCACGCCGCGCTCGGGGCAATGCAATCACGGCCGCCCGACCTGGGTCAAGCTGTCCACGGCCGAGGTCGAAAAGCTGTTCGGGAGGCACTGATGCGCAGGATCGGGTGGGGCATGGCGGCCGTCTTGGCCGTGCTGGCGGGCTGCGGCGCGGAGCCGACCGAGGAGGAACGCGCGGCCGAGGCCGAACGCGAGATCGCGCTCGTCGAACGGGCCAACAACACGCCGCCCCCCTTGCGCGAGATCGTGCCGGAGCCGATCACCTGGTCCGACATGGAGCGCCACGACCTCTCCGGCAACGCCTGCAACTACGCGCCCGGCACCAGCTTCGGCACCCGCGTCGTCGCCCGCGAGAGCGACGCCCACGTCAAGATCGACGGAGACATCGTGCGCCTGTCCGCCGATCAGGGCGCGCGCGAACTGCCGGCCGGCACCAAGTCGCGCTATATCGGCCGCGAGCACGAACTGAACCTCGCCCTGGATGGCGAGGGCGAGCCCTCCGGCACGGCGAAGGCCGACTACGAAGGCACCGTCACCCTGCGCGACGAGCACGGCCGCATCACCTACCAGGGCACCGGCCTCGCCCAGTGCGACATCTGATCGAGCCGGGCTGAGGCCGGCGGGCCCCTGCGCTCGCCAGCCTCAGCGTGCCGGGCCCGGCCCACTCGGCCGACACCCGACCCAGCGCGCGGCGGCTCATCCGCTCCCGCACCATCTGACCAGACCAGCGCCACCTGATGCGGTCGGCGAGCCGGCGCGCGGCGGCTCGTCCGCCTGGGCGGACCTGACCAAGACCTGCGCCACCTAACCAGACCTGCGCCACCTCACCGGAACTAGCGGCACCTAACCGGAACTAGCGCCACCTGACCCGGGCAACATTCGCGCACACCTCGACGAAGCAGCCCGGCCGGCCGCCCCGCCTAACCCGACGCGCCGTCGCCACACCACGCCGCATCGCGCCCCGCCGCTCCGCTCAGCGGCGGAAGCTCGGCACGCCGCGGCTCGCATCCATGTCGGGGATGATCCGGTAGCGCGCCAGCACGAAGCTGAAGAGCCCGAACATCAGCAGCCCCACGGCCACCAGCGTGAACAGGATCCCCTTATCGCCCAGCGAGGCGATCGCGCCGCCCAGCGTCACCACCTGCGCGCTCGACGAGAACCAGCCCGACTGCATCAGCGACCAGCCGATCACCGCGAACACCACCGCCCGGGCGAGGAACCCCGCGCCGCCCAGCCAGCGCGTCACGTCCGGCGCGCGCGGGCTGATCCGCCGCATGAACTCGCCGGTGATCCCCTTCTTGCCCTGGAAGAACGCCGCCGCGAGGAAGAGAAGCCCGACAAGGCCCAGCACCACAGAGCCGAACTCGAACGAGAGCACGCCGGCCGCCGCCTGCTGAGCTCCTCCGCCGCTGCCGCCACCGCCGCCGCCCTGGCTGGTGGCGAACTTGTACGCGCTCCAGGCGAGGACGAGGTGGCCGATGCCGCTCCCCGCATGGCCCAGCCGCTGGGCGATGCCCTTCTTGTCCGACCCGTGGTTCTCGATGTCGAAGAAGGTGGAGGCGAAGCGGAACAGCGCATAGCCGAGCAGCCCGATCGCCAGGATCCACAGCAGCACCGTGCCCGCGGGGTAGTCCTGGATCGCCTGGAACACGCCCTCCGCACCCTGGCTGATCTTCTGCGCACTGGTCAGCGCGATGATGCCCAGCAGCGTGTAGAGCACCGCGCGGGCGAAATAGCCCACCCGCACCAGCCAGCGGAATTTCTCGGATTTGTCGACCATGCCCAGCCCCCCTGATTGCGTTTGCGCCTCAACGGGCGAGCGGATCATTGGTGCCGGTCAAGGCGTCCGCCGGGCTCAGCGCACCCGCTTGACGTAGAGCTGCGCGTTCTCGCCGCGCCGCTCCAGCTTGAAGTTGTCGCTCGCCGCCTTCACCAGGTCCGACAGGCGCTTGAAGCCATGGTTGCGCACGTCGAAGCTCGACCGGTTGCCGGCGATCTGCCCCACTTCGTGCAGCAGCGCATAGCCCTCGTCGTCGCGGCTCGCCGCCTTCCACGCCGCGCCGAGCAGTTCGATCAGCTCGCGGTCGATCGGCCCCACATCGCTCACCCGCTCGTCCACCTCCTTTGCCGAGGTGCGGATCAGCTGGTCGACATCGATATAGCGCGTGCAGGCGGTCTTGAACGGCTCGGGCGCCTTGTCGCTGCCGAAGCCATAGACGATCAGCCCGTCCTGCCGCAGCCGCGTGACCAGCGGGGTGAAGTCGCTGTCGCTGCTCATGATCCCGAACCCGTCCACCTTGCCCGCATAGAGCAGGTCCAGCGCGTCGATCGTCATCGCCATGTCGGTGGCGTTCTTGCCCTTGGTCAGGTCGAACTGCTGCACCGCCTGCAGGCCATAGCGATGGGTGATCGTGTTCCATTTGCTGAGCGCAGCCTTGGCCCAATTGCCATAGGCGCGGCGGATATTCACCTGCCCCAGCTCCGCCAGCACGGTCAGCACCGGGTCGATGCCCGCATGGCTGGCATTGTCCGCATCGATCAGCAGGGCGATGTTCTTGAGTTCGGCTTCCGGCATGGCCGCCCCATGGCGAAGCCGCGCGGGCGAGGCAAGGGAGGGGCGCTTTGCCCCGGCCGAGGAGCAAAGGGGTGGATCGCCGCGCCGCTCGCTGGCAGGGTGGCGCCATCGACCATGCAGGAACGCATCCGGGCCAAAGGCAAGGCCCGGCGCCGACACTTGCCGGGGGAGGACAGTCCGATGCTGCGGCTCGCAGGAATGGCCCTGATGCTGATGGCCGGGCAGGCGCCCGAACAGGCAGACCCTCATCGGCCGACGCCCACCTACGACGATGTCGCGCCGACAGTGCCGGCGGGGATCGAGGGCGGCGTGCTGATCGTGTCCAAGACCAACGCCTTCCGCCATCTCGAACACATCCCGCACTCCAACCGCGTGCTGGCGCAGATCGCCGAGCGGCTGGGGCGCCACAGCTTCGTCACGGAGAACGCGGCGGTGTTCAACGACCAGCAGCTGAGCCGCTTCTCGGTCGTGATCCTCAACAGCACCAGCGGCGATTTCCTGACCCCCGGCCAGCGCGCCGCCTTTGCGCGGTTCGTCGAGCGTGGAGGCGGCGTGGTCGCGCTCCACGCCGCGGGCGACAACAGCCACGAGGACCCGTGGTATGTCGAAACGATCGTCGGCGCCCGTTTTATCGGCCACCCGGGAGGGCCGGACCACATCCAGCCCGCCCGCCTCACGCTGGCCGAGCCCCGCCACCCGGTGCTCGCCGGAATCCGCCTCCCCTGGTCGCCGCCCGACGAATGGTACAGCTTCGCCCACAGCCCCGCGCGGTCGGGGATGGAGGTCCTCGCCCGCATCGACGAGGCCAGCTACCGCCCCGGAGACATCGCCATGGGCGCCGATCATCCGGTCATCTGGCTCAACCCGGAGACGCGCGGCCGGGTGATCTACTCAGCGCTCGGCCACACGCCGGAATCCTACGACGATCCCAACCACCAGCTCATCCTGACCAACGCCATCCGCTGGGCCGCCAGGCCCGAAGCCAGCCCCGACGGGGCAAGGTGACGCACGCCAACCACAACGCCGCAATGAGGTCCGGCGGCCACCGCCCGCGACCGGCGAGCGCAGGAACCACGTTCCGAAGCTGCGCGCCCCCTGAGAAGCGAGGACCCGCATCGAGACCCGAAGCCCCGGCCATCCCACCCGCACAAGCGCGAGGGTGAAGCAACTCGTCGCCGAAGTTCCAAAGAAGCTAGCACCGCGCCGCCGACCCGGCACCTCGGCGTTCAGCCCTGCACTCGCATGGCGGCTCTTCGCAGCAGCCCCGCCGAGCGCCGCCTCCCGCCTCCCGACCAGCCCTCCCGCCCGGCATGGGCCGGCCGACGAAGCAGCTCTTCGCAGAGAGGCCGGGAGACGCGACCACCGCCTGCCCAAGCCGCCCCTCAAACCGCCCGAAACGCCCCGCTGCCCTCATTGAGCACGTGCAGCACGCCATCGGAGATCGCGAAGAACGCCCCGCGCAGCACCAGCTCGCCGCGCTCCTCCTTCTCGCGCACATAGGGAAAGGTGCGCAGGTTGCGCAGCGAGACCTTCACCGCCGCCTGCTCCATCGCCCGCTCCGCCTCGCGCCCGCTCGTGCCGAGGTCGCGCGCGATCGGCTCGCGCACCGCGTCGAGCATCGCGATCCAGTCCGCCACGAAGCCGCCGCTGCCATGCTCCTGCCCGTGCAGGTCCTGCGTCAACGCCGCCTGGCACCCGCCGCACATGCCGTGGCCCATCACCACGATCTCGCGCACCTTGAGGAACTGCACCGCGAATTCCACCGCCGCCGAAACGCCATGATGGCCCGGCGCATCCTCGAACGGCGGCACCAAAGCGGCGACATTGCGCACCGCGAACAGCTCGCCCGGGCTGACATCGAAGATCTGCGCCGGGTCGACCCGGCTGTCGGAACAGGCGATCACCATCACATGCGGGTTCTGCCCCTCGCGCAGCGCCGCCCAGCGCTCGCGCTCCGGCGCCCAGCCGGTCTCGCGGAAACGGCGATAGCCGGCGATCAGCCCGGCCAGTTCCTCGGAGGTTGCGCTCATGCCGCTCCCCATGCCCCGCACCATGCCGAGTGGCAAGTCACCCACGCGACGCGAAACCCCGGCCAGCGAGAACCCGACCACGTGGAGGGGAGGAGGCCCGAGAGCCTCATCCCACCGCCGCACAACAGGTCCGGCACGCAACCGCCAGACGCCGCTCAACCGTCCCTCGCACCCAATCCGTTGACCGCGAGGCAAGCCACGCCGGGACTCGCCCCTGCCACACAGCGCGCCCGGCCCACAGCCGCGCCTGCCTCGCGCAACTGTCCCTCGCGCGGAGGTCGTTCGCCGCGGGACAAGCCCACGCCCGGAGCCATCCCCCGGCAGCACAGGAGGGCCAGCGCGCAGCCGCCGGACGTCGCTCAGCATTCCACCGCCGCACAGCCCGCCCGACACACAGCCGCCCGCAGCCACCCCGCGCCAACCACGCCGCCCGCTCCCCACCCGAAGCCGCCACCGCACCCACCCGCTCACAGACGTTGCCAGCCCGCGGCCGCAGTCCTAAGTGGGCCGGCGATGAACGACCTCTCCTCCGCACCCCAGCCGATCCCCTCCGAGCCCGACCGCCCGGCCCGCGCGCGCAAGCCCGACTGGATCCGCGTCAAGGCCCCGGTCAGCAAGACCTATCAGGAAACCCGCGCCCTGATGCGCGAGCTCAGCCTCAACACGGTGTGCGAGGAGGCCGCTTGCCCGAATATCGGCGAGTGCTGGACCAAGAAGCACGCGACGGTGATGATCCTGGGCGATGTGTGCACCCGCGCCTGCGCCTTCTGCAACGTCAAGACCGGCATGCCCCGCGCGGTGGACCCGCTGGAGCCCGAGCACGTCGCCGCCGCCGCCGCGCGCCTCGGCCTCGAACACATCGTCGTCACCTCGGTGGACCGCGACGACCTGCCGGACGGCGGGGCAGGGCAGTTCGTCCGCGTGATCGAAGCCCTCCGGCGCGAGACCCCGGCCACCACGATCGAGATCCTCACCCCCGATTTCCGCGGCAAGATGCGCCCCGCGGTCGAGGCGATTTGTGCTGCCGGCCCGGACGTTTACAATCACAACCTCGAAACCGTCCCAAGGCTGTACCCGACCATCCGCCCCGGCGCGCGCTACTACGCCTCGTTGCGCCTGTTGGAGGAGGTGAAGCACCACGACCCGCTCATCTTCACCAAGTCCGGCCTGATGATGGGCCTCTCCGAACAGCGGCTCGAAGTGCACCAGGTGATGGACGACATGCGCAGCGCCGATGTCGATTTCATCACGCTGGGCCAATATCTCCAGCCGACGCCCAAGCACGCCAAGGTCGACGAATTCGTCACCCCGCAGACCTTCGCCGCCTATGGCGCCATCGCCCGGGCCAAGGGCTTCCTGCAGGTCGCCGCGAGCCCGCTGACCCGCTCCTCCTACCACGCGGGCGAGGATTTCGCCCAGATGCGCGCCGCCCGCGCAGCCAAGCTCGCCCGCCGCGGCGCGCTGCCCGCAAAACCCGCAGCCGCGCCCCCCGCCACGCCCGACACCACCCCCTTCGCCGCGCGCGCCGCAGGCCAGGGGAGCGCACCCGATGCGGCCTCCACGGCCTCGATCATGGCGGAAGGCACCGCGCCCTCGGCCCACCGCAGCCCCTCCGACACACCCACCGCCACCGCGCCCCGGACCCGCGCCTGATGCCGGGCATCCGCGAGACCAAGCGGCTGCCCTATTCGGCCGCGCAGATGTTCGATCTGGTGGCGGATGTCGCCCGCTACCCCGAATTCCTGCCCTGGGTCGTGGCGACCCGCATCCGCTCGGATAGCGGCACGGAGATGGAGGCCGACATGCTGGTCGGCTTCAAGGCCCTGCGCGAGAAGTTCACCAGCCGCGTGCACAAGGAACGCCCGCACCGGCTCAGCGTCCACTATGTCGACGGCCCGCTGCGCGATCTCGACAATAGCTGGGTCTTCACAGACCTCCCCGAAGGCGGCTGCGAGATCGACTTCTGCGTCGAGTTCACGTTCAAGAACAAGATGTTCGAGATGGTCGCCGGCCAGTATTTCGACCGCGCCTTCCGCAAGATGATGGCCGCCTTCGAACAGCGCGCCGACGCCCTCTACGGCGGCACGTCCGCCGCCTCCTGAGCCGATCGACACTGCCGCGCAGGAGCGCGGCGGGTCTGGCGGGTAGCGGCTTTTGGGAAGCCGGGCGCGCGACCTACCGTTGCCCAATCCCGCAGGGGGGCGATGAGGGAAACGCCTGCCGCCATCCGCCAGCGGATAGACCCGGCGCGCGAAATCGCTAGGCTGTCGGCAACCGGAGGGACCCGTGTTGTGCTGCGAACCTTGAGCGCGATCGCTCTTGCCTTGACCACCCCGGCCGCAGCGCAGAACACGCGCTCGCTGGACGGCGGCGTTTCTCCGCCGGCATCGATCGATCAACTTGCATGGCTGGCCGGCAGTTGGATGGGGACGGGGATGGGCGCCCAGGTGACCGAAACCTACTCTGCGCCGCTGGGTGGCCGGATCACGGGCCACTTCGCAATGGCTGATGGCAAGGGCGGTATCGCGTTTACCGAAATCGTCGATTACGTCCCGCTCGGTCCGTCGCTGGCCTATCGCGTCCGCCACTTCAACCCGGATATGAGTGGCTGGGAAGACGAAACAGGTAAGCCCGTGATCTTCCCTTTGGTCGCCATCGAGAAGGACCGCTGGTTTTTCGACGGAATGACCGTCGAGCGCACCGGTCCGGACGCGCTGACCATGTGGGTGCGGATCACGGAAAACGGTGCTGCGCAGGACGTCGCGTTCCACTTGACCCGTGTGGCCCGGCCAAGCGACGAGTAGTTCAGCAGCCGAGATTGGCAGGTGGCGCGGCACAGTGCCCGACCTGCTCGGCTACGAATCGACAGATTGCCCTCTCAAGCCCGACCGTGGCAGCTTTCGGGCACGCTATCCCAACGTCCAGTGACGAACGCCCAAAGCGCTGACACCAGGCCGCGGCCATCTACGGCAGCAACAGTTCCAGCGCGCACAAGGTCGCCTGGCGGCGCACGCCGCTGCGGTCCTGCTCGTCGAAATGCTTGAGCTCGGCATCGGGCTTGTCCGCCCCGCGCACCGCCCGCGCGAACACCACGGTGCCGACCGGCTTGTTGTGCGTGCCGCCCTCGGGCCCGGCGATGCCGCTGATCGCCACCGCCACGTCCGCCTCGCTGCGCGCCAGCGCCCCTTGCGCCATGGCATAGACGCAGGCGATGGAGACCGCACCGAACGCATCGATGATGTCGTCCGACACGCCGAGCAGCTCCTGCTTGGCGCCGTTGGAATAGGTGACGAACCCCCGGTCGAGCACGGCGGAACTACCGGGAATCTCGGTCAGCGCGGCCGCCACCAGCCCGCCGGTGCAGCTTTCGGCCACGGCGATGCGCCGTCCGGCCGCCGCATTCTCCTCCACCACCCGGCGGGCGAGGGCGATGATCTCCGGCGGAAGCAGCGCGTCGCTCATGCCGGCGGAGGCGGGCAGATCGGCGCCTCGTCCCGCGCGAACAGGCCCGCCGCCACGGCGATCAGGTTGCCGGCCAGCTCCGGCTCGAGCGGCGCCAGCGCGGAAACGGCCCGCTCCACCCGGCCGCACTCGGCGAGCGGCACCTGCGGCGCGAGTTCCTGCACGATCAGCGCATCGACCAGCGGGCGCACATGTTCGTCCGGCAGGCTGGAGACCAGCGCCAGGCTCTGCGCCGCCTCGCTGTTCGCCTTGCCCGCGACCACCTTGAGCAGCCCCGCCTTGGCCCGCGGCCAGGCGCGTCCCTGCAGGGCGGTATAGCGGCTCGCCAACGCTCCGCCATCGCGCGCCAGGAAGCCACTCGACGACAATTCGGGCCCGCAGCGCTGCTGCAGGGTGCGCACCATGCTCGGCACGGCGTAGATCGCCATCGCGCTCAACTCGTCCTCGGAGAGGCAGGACGCCTGCTGGGCCGAGGCCATCACCGGCTGCAGCACCAGCCCCGAAGCGGCGATCGCCGCCCACATCCGCTTGTTCATCGGGCGCTTGCTCATCGAGAAGGTCCTTTCCACGTCGCCTCGACCTGGGCTTCGGCGGGGGTCGCCGATGGCACGAGGGTCGCCACGGCCTGGGCGGCGATCCCTTCGCCCCGCCCGGTAAAGCCGAGACCCTCGGTGGTAGTCGCTTTCACATTAACCGCCTCTATCCCGACCTGCAGCAACTCGGCAAGCCGCCGGCGCATCGCTTCACGGTGCGGCCCGATCTTGGGCGCCTCGCAGATCAGCGTGAGGTCGACATTGCCGATGGCAAAACCCCGCTCGGCGGCGAGCCTCACCGCATGGTCCACGAACCGGCTGGACGGCGCCCCGCGCCATTGCGGATCGCTCGGCGGGAAGTGCTGGCCGATATCCCCCGCCCCGCACGCGCCCAAAATCGCATCGACGAGGGCATGGAGCCCCACATCCGCATCGCTGTGCCCCGCGAGCCCGCGATCATGCTCGATCCGGATGCCGCACAGCCACAGCTCCTCTCCAACAGCGAGGCGGTGGACATCGAAACCGCTACCGATGCGGGGATGGGAGGCGGTCAACTGGTTTCCTTTGAAATCATCTGCGAAGGTCAGCTTGCGCAGGCGCTCGTCGCCCTCCACCAGCGCCACCTCGAGACCCGCCGCGCGCGCCACCTGCGCATCGTCGCCGGCATTTGCGGGCCCGTTCCAGGTGCGATGCGCGGCCAGTATGGGATTGTAGCGGAACGCTTGCGGGGTCTGAACGCGGCGAAGCAAATCGCGATTTTCAGGCGCTCCCATTAGCGCGCCATCGGCCCGGGCCAGGCTGTCCACCACCGGCAGGACCGGGATCGCGCCCGGGTGCTCCGCCAGCGCCGCCAGCAGGCGCTCGACGACCTCGGCAGGGCAGTCCGGCCGCGCCGCATCGTGGATCAGAACATGTTCGGGCGGCTCGCCGGCCAGCGCCGCCAGCGCCACCCGCACCGAGTCCTGCCGCGTCTCGCCGCCGGTGACGAGCGCAACATTATCGAGCCTCTCCAGGCACTTGAGCGCCACTCCTCCGGCGCCGTCTGGGATCGCCACGACCAGCCGGGTCGCGCCCGCCGCCAGCAGCGCCTCCGCCGCATGGCGCAGCACCGGCTTGCCGCGCCACTGCGCAAACTGCTTGGGCAGCGGCTGGCCGGCGCGCAGCCCCTGGCCCGCCGCGACGATGATGCCGGCAAAGTCGGGGGCGAAAGACGGCCGGTCCGGTGCGGGGGAGGGGGGCATCGCCGGCGGCGGCTAGCGCCTTGCGGCTTTGCCCGCAATCCACTATGCGCTGCCTGCTTTTTAAGCAGACCCCAAGCACATGACGACTCTTCCTCCCCCTCCGGCGCTGAAGCCGATCCATGTCGGCCCGGTGCAGATCGACTGCCCGGTCGTGCTCGCGCCGATGACCGGTGTGACGGACATGCCGTTCCGCACGCTCGTGCGCCGCTACGGCTCAGGCCTCAACGTCACCGAGATGATCGCCAGCCCGGCGATGATCCGCGAAACGCGCCAGTCGCTCCAGAAGGCGGCTTGGCATGCGAGCGAGGAGCCTGTCTCGCTCCAGCTCGCCGGCTGCTCTCCCGTCGAGATGGCCGAGGCGGCGAAGCTCAACGAGGATCGCGGCGCGGCGATCATCGACATCAACATGGGTTGCCCGGTGAAGAAGGTGGTTAATGGCGATGCCGGCAGCGCGCTGATGCGTGACCTGCCGCTCGCCGCCGCGCTGATCGAGGCGACCGTGAAGGCGGTGTCCGTCCCGGTCACGGTCAAAATGCGGATGGGGTGGGACGTCACCAGCCTCAACGCGCCGGAACTCGCCCGCATCGCCGAGGATCTGGGCGCGAAGCTGATCACCGTCCACGGCCGCACGCGCAACCAGATGTACAAGGGCAGCGCCGACTGGGCCTTCGTGCGCAAGGTGAAGGAGGCCGTCAGCCTCCCCGTCATCGTCAATGGCGACATCTGCGGGGTGGAGGACGCGGCCGAGGCGTTGCGCCAGTCCGGCGCCGACGGGGTGATGATCGGGCGCGGCGCCTATGGCAAGCCGTGGCTGCTGGGCCAGGTGATGCACTGGTGGCGCACCGGAGAGCGGCGCGCAACCCCGGGCGTGGACGAGCAATTCGCGCTGCTGGTGGAGCATTACCGCGCCATGCTCGACCATTACGGGCCGGAGGTGGGGGTGAAGATCGGCCGCAAGCATCTGGGCTGGTACACCAAAGGGCTGCCGGGCTCGGCCGAGTTCCGCAACCGGGCCAATTTCATCGACGATCCCGCGCAGGTGCTGGGCGAGGTGGAGCGGTTCTACGAGCCGTTCCTGCTGGCCCGCGCGGCCTGACCCGCGCGCGGTGAGCGAGGCGCCCCTCCCGTCCGGAACCGGCGCACGGGCCCGCGCACCGCACGACGCGCCGCCCTCGACCGTGCCGCAGGCCGCAGCACAGCGGCCCGCCGAAACGCCGGCGATCCACGCAGCGGCTGCGGTTAAATCGAGCGCGAAGCCGGCGGTTGGGGCTGCGGCGGTGGGCGCCTCGACCGGCGGTGCAGCTGGCAGCGGTGCATCAGCTGAGAGCTCGGCGCTCCCCGGCGTTTCGGCCGCCGGCTCATCGGCCTGGGGCGCGCCCGATGTCGGCGCAGCAGCCACCAACGCATCCGCCGCCGACGCCTCGGATGCCAGCGTAGCGGCTAGTGGTGCATCGAGTGCCAGCGCATCGGCCGCGGGCTCATCGGCCAAGGACGCGCCGGATTTCAGCGCATCGAGTGCGAGCGCGGGGGTCATCAGCGCATCGCTGGCGGGTGCATCGATGAGCTGTGCGGCGCCCCCGGGCGCACAGTCGTCCGGCGCGGCGCCCCTTGGCGCATCGGCCGCCAGCGTACCGCCGGACGGTGCATCGGCCGCTTCCCCCACCTCCAGCGCATCGCCTTCCCCCGGTGCATCGATCTCCGCACCGGCCGCGGGCGCATCCGCCGCCAGCGCATCGGCCATGGGCGCACAGTCGTCCGGCGCACCAGCACCCCACGCATCGTCGGCTACCGCCTCATCGCCCAGCGCATCGAACGCCGACGCGCAGGACCCTGACGCCTGGCCAAGCCCGGCGGAGCAGATCACCGGCCTATCCTTCGGGCTGCTGCTGGTGGGGCCCGATCTCACGATCCGGCAGGTCAACCCGGCGGGCGAGAGCCTGATCGGGCAGAGCGCGCGGCGGCTGGTCGGGCGCCCGCTGGCGGAGGTGATCGTCTTTGCCGAGGAGCGGATGCGCCAGCGGCTGGCGGCGGACGATTCGCGGCTCCTCGTGCGCGGGGTCGCGGTGCAGCTGGAGGGCAGGGCGCTGGCGGTGAACCTGACGGTCTCGCCGCTGCCGCACCATCCGGGCTGGCGGGTGGTGAGCCTGTCCGATGCGGGGCAGGGGGAGCGCCTCTCCGGCGAGGATCGCAACCGCGGATTGCGCGCCCCGGCGGTGCTGGCGCACGAGATCAAGAACCCGCTCGCCGCCATTCGGGGGGCGGCGCAGCTGGTGGCGCGCAAGCTGGCGCCGGGCGAGCGCGCACTGACCGGCCTGATCACCGACGAGGTCGACCGGATCGCCCAGCTGATCGACCGGATGCAGCGGCTCGGCCGCGCCCGCGCGGAGCCCATCGAGCCGCTCAACCTCCACGCCGCGATCCGCCGCGCTTGCGAGACGGTCGATGCCGCCATCGGCAGTGCCGTGCCGGTGCGCGAGGAGTTCGACCCCTCGCTCCCCCCGGTGCTGGGCAATGAGGGCGCGCTGGTGCAGGTGCTCATCAACCTCATCGCCAATGCACAGGATGCCTGCCGCGACCGCGAGGGGTGCGAGGTGGTGGTGCGCACCCGCTTTGTCAGCGGGCTGGTGATGAACGTGATGCGGCTCGGCCGGCCGGTGAAGCTGCCGATCGAAGTGCAGGTCAGCGACAGCGGCCCCGGCGTCGACCCGGCCCTGCGCGACCACATCTTCGAGCCGTTCGTCTCCAGCAAGAAGAACGGGCAGGGCCTCGGCCTCGCGCTGGTGCACAAGCTGGTGCGCGACATGGACGGGCGCATCGGCCACGAGCGTGACGAGGTCGAGGGCTGGACCCATTTCCGCGTCCACCTGCCGATGGCGCGCCAGGCCCCCGCGCCGCAGGAGAGGCCCGCATGAGCCGGCGCGCCCTGCTGGTCGAGGACGACGCCTCGATCGCCACCGTCATCACCGCCGCGCTCGAGGACGAGGCATTCACCGTGCGCCGCTGCGATTCCATCGCCGGGCGCGATGCGGCTCTGGCGGAGGAGGCTTTCGACGTGATGCTGACCGATGTCGTGCTGGCGGACGGAGACGGCATCGCCTCGCTGCCGGAAGTGCGTGCTGCCCATCCGCGCCTGCCGGTGATCATCCTGTCGGCGCAGAACACGCTCGATACGGCGGTGCGGGCGACCGACAATGACGCGTTCGAATATTTCCCCAAGCCCTTCGACCTCGACGATCTGGTGCGGGCGGCCTGCCAGGCGGCCGATGGCGGGCGGGGCGCCGATCTGCTCGATGCGCCGGCGCCCGATGGCCTTCCGCTGATCGGGCGCAGCCGGGCGATGCAGGAGGTGTACCGGATGATCACCCGGGTCCTGCGCAACGATCTCACCGTTCTGATCCTGGGCGAATCCGGCACCGGCAAGGAGCTGGTGGCGGAGGCGATCCACCAGCTCGGCGCGCGCAAGGACAAGCCCTTCGTGGCGGTGAATGCGGCGGCGATCCCGCGCGAGCTGATCGAAAGCGAGCTGTTCGGGCATGAACGCGGCGCCTTCACCGGCGCCACCCAGCGCACCGCCGGCAAGTTCGAGCAGGCAAGCGGCGGCACTTTGTTCCTCGACGAGATCGGCGACATGCCGCCCGAGGCGCAGACCCGCCTGCTGCGCGCCCTGCAATCGGGGCGTATCCGCCGCGTGGGCGGGGCCGAGGAGATCGCCTTCGACGTGCGCATCGTCGCCGCCACCAACCGCGACCTCGCGCCGATGATCGCGGAAGGGGCGTTCCGCGAGGACCTCTATTATCGCCTCGCCGTGGTGCCGATCCACCTGCCGCCCCTGCGCGAGCGGGCGGGCGACGTGGAGCCGCTCGCCCGGCATTTCCTGCGCTCGGCCGCGCGGGAGGGGCTGCCGGCGCGCGGGCTTTCGGCCGGGGCGGCGGCGCTGCTGAGCGCTCAGCCCTGGCGCGGCAATGTGCGCGAATTGCGCAACGTGATGGTCCGCGCGGCGCTGCTCTCGCGCGAGGACGAGATCGACGAGGGCACGGTGGGCCAGCTGCTCGCCGACCGGCCGGCCCCGGCGGCGGGCGGGCCGGGCGACCTCGCGGGCGCCGTCGAGCACTGGCTGGCGGAGGCGCAGCCGAGCCCCGGCACGCTCTACACCCAGGCGCTGGCCGCGTTCGAGAAGCCCTTGTTCGAACATGCGTTGCGGCGCACGGGCGGCAACCAGCTGCGCGCCGCGCACCTCCTCGGCATCAATCGCAACACGCTGCGCAAGCGGCTGGACGACCTCGAAATCGACCCGGACCGGTTCTTCCAGCGATCCTAGAAGGAAGAAAGTTCTTGCCACTCGGCAACAGGGCCGTTGTAATCATGCAACGATGATCGCCCAGGCCGGGATGGAACATGCTGCGCGCCCACGGGGCCGCTCGCCGCGCTGGTGGCGCCGCACGCAGGTGATGGCGCGGCGCGCGAACCTGTTTCTGTGGCTGGAGATCCTCGCCGCAATTACGCTGCTGGCGATGCTGGCCAGCTCCTACGTGGTGCTCACCAGCCTCAACGATCCGCGCGCGCTGGTGCCCTCGGCGCAGGCGGCGGCGATGCTGGTGGGCACGCTGATCCCGGCGCTGGCGCTGATGGTGCTGTTCGGGCGCCGGGTGGCGATCCGCAGGGCGGGGGGCACCACGGCGCGGCTGCATGTGAACCTCGTGTTCTTCTTCTCGCTGGTGGCCGCGGTCCCCACACTGCTGGTGGCGGTGTTCGCCAGCTTCCTGTTCCAGTCGGGCGTCGAGTTCTGGTTTTCCGAGAACTCGCGCGGAATCCTGGAGAACGCCAACGAACTCGCCCGCGGCTATTACACGGACAACCAGCGCGATCTTGCCGACAACGCCCTCGCCATGGCCGCCGACACCAGCAAGACGATGCAGGAAGCCCCGTTGGCGAGCGCTGAATTCGTCGACCAGTTCTATCTTCAGGTCCTCTACCGCCAGCTCAGCGAGAGCGCGATCGTCCAGCAGCTCTCCGACGGAACGTTGCGGGTGCAGGCGATCGCGGATCCAGACGAGGATGCCGAGCGCGAGCGCATCTCGCCGGCGACCCTCGCGCGGCTGCAGGCGGGCGAGCCGGTGGTCGTCACCACCAGCCCCGACCGTTTCGAGGCGGTCAGCCCGATCGACCTGGAGGCGAAGCTTTACCTTTATGTCGCGCGCGACGCGGACACGACGCGGGCGCTCAGCCAGCTGGAGCGGGCACGCAGCGTGCTGGCCGACTACAATTCGCTGACCCGCCGCGCGCGGGTGCTGCAGCTGAACTTCAACCTGGCGCTGTTCGGCGTGTCGCTGGCGCTGGTGTTCCTCGCCGTGTGGTTCGCCCTGCGCTTCGCGGACCGGCAGGTGCAGCCGCTGGCGGAGCTGGTAACGGCCGCGCGCGCGGTGGCGAGCGGCAATTATGCGCTGCGGGTGACGGGGCGCACCGGCAGCGACGAGATCGGCCTGCTCAACCGCGCCTTCAACCGCATGACCGCGCAGATCGAGCGGCAGACCGACGCGTTGCTCGGCGCCAACCGCCAGCTGGCCGAGCGCCGCGCGTTCATCGAGGCGGTGCTGCAATCGATCACCGCCGGCATCGTCTCGCTCGACCGGGAAGGGCGGGTGATCCTGATGAACGCCTCCGCCGAGGGATTGCTGCTGGAGCCCGGCGCACCCTCTGCCGTGGGCGCGGAGCTGGAGGCCATCGCGCCGCAAATGGGGGCCATGCTGCGCAGCGGTGCGACCAGCGGCACGGTGCAATATTCGCGCGGCGGCGAGCTGCTGACCCTCGCGGTCAAGCTGGCGCCGGCGGCCGAGGGTCACGTGATCACCTTCGAGGACATCACCCGTCAGCTGCTCGACCAGCGGCAGGCGGCGTGGAGCGACGTCGCCCGCCGGATCGCGCACGAGATCAAGAACCCGCTCACCCCGATCCAGCTGGCCACCGAGCGCCTCAAGCGCCGCTATCGCAAGCAGATCCTGGAAGACGGCGCGCTGTTCGAGGAGCTGACCGGCACGATCATCCGCCAGGTCGGCGAATTGCGCACGATGGTGGACGAATTCTCCTCCTTCGCCCGCCTGCCCAAGCCGGTGTTCCGGCGCGAGGATGCGGTGGAGCTGGTGCGCCAGGCGCTGTTCCTGCAGCAGGTGGCGCATCCCGAGATCGACTACGCGCTGAACGTGGACGAGGGCAGCGCGGCGATCAGCTGCGACCGCCACCAGTTCGGCCAGGCGATGACCAACGTGCTCAAGAACGCCGCCGAGGCGATCGAGGCCCGGCGGCGCGAGCGGGCGGGGGAGGACTTTGGCGGCCGGATCGCGCTCTTCGTCGGCTTGAGCGAGGAACAGGTCGCGGTCGCGATCACCGACAACGGCATCGGGCTCCCGACCGGTGGCGAGCGGATCATGGAGCCCTATGTCACCACCCGCGAGAAGGGCACCGGGCTCGGCCTCGCGATCGTCAAGAAGATCGTGGAGGAGCATGGCGGGGAACTGTCCTTCGCCCCGGTCCCGGAAGGCGGCGCCCGCGCCACCTTGCGCTTCGCCCGCGATCCGCTGGCGCAGGATACCACCCACAGCGAGGCGGCCGAGTGAACCTTGAGGAGAAGCATTGATGGCGCTCGACATCCTGGTGGTCGACGACGAGCACGACATCCGCGAGCTGGTCGCCGGCGTGCTCAGCGACGAGGGCTATGAATGCCGCACCGCGGGCGACAGCACCGCCGCGCTGCGCATGGTGGACGAGAAGCGCCCGAGCGTGGTGCTGCTCGACGTGTGGCTCCACGGCAGCCCGATGGACGGGCTCGAAGTGCTGGACGCGATCAAGGCGCGCGAGCCGGGCGTGCCGGTGATCATCTTTTCGGGCCACGGCAATATCGACACCGCGGTCTCGGCGGTCAGCCGCGGGGCAATGGACTTCCTCGAAAAGCCGTTCGAGGCCGAGCGCCTGCTGCTTCTCGTCGCCCGCGCGACGGAGACCGAGCGGCTGCGGCGCGAGAACGCGCGCCTGCGCGAGGGCATCAGCCTGGCCGAGGAGTTCACCGGAAATTCGAGCGCGATCAATCAGGTGCGCGCCACTTTGAAGCGCGTCGCGAGCACCGGCAGCCGCGTCCTCATCAGCGGCGCCGCGGGGGTGGGCAAGGAGGTCGCCGCGCGCCTGCTGCATAGCTGGAGCCCGCGCGGGGAAAAGGCCTTCGTCACCGTCAATTCCGCCCGCATCACCCCCGAACGGTTCGAGCAGGAGCTGTTCGGAGAGGAGGCCGACGGCAAGCTGGTGCGCACCGGCCTGCTCGAAAGCGCCGATGGCGGCACGCTGTACCTCGACGAGGTGGCCGACATGCCGCTGAGCACCCAGGCCCGCATCCTGCGCGTGCTGACCGAGCAGAGCTTCGTTCGGGCAGGGGGCAACCGGCAGATCGGGGTGGACGTGCGCGTCGTCTCCTCCACCGCGCGCTGCCTGGAGGCGGAGATCGCCGAGAAGCGGTTCCGCGAGGACCTGTATTACCGCTTGAACGTGGTGCCGGTGGCGGTGCCCTCGCTGGGCGAGCGGCGCGATGACATCCCGGCGCTGGCCGAGCATTTCTTCACCCGCTATGCCCGCGAACAGGGGCTGGCCCCGCCCGAGCTCTCGCCCGAAGCGCTGGCCGCGCTGCAGGCCTATGACTGGCCGGGCAATGTGCGCCAGCTGCGCAATGTGGTGGAGCGCACGGTGATCCTCGCCCCGCGCGACCGGATGGCGCTGATTGAGCCCGACATGCTGCCGCCCGAAGTGACCGGCGGATCGGGCGATAACGGCGCCGGGGTCTCGGCGCTGATGGGCGTGCCGCTGCGCGAGGCGCGGGAAAGCTTCGAGCGCGAATATCTGCGCATCCAGATCCGGCGCTTCTCCGGCAATATCTCCAAGACGGCGGGCTTCATCGGGATGGAACGCTCGGCCCTCCATCGCAAGCTCAAGCTGCTGGGCATGGGCGAGCGGGGCCCGGGGGAAAAGGAATGAGCGGCAGGGAACCGGGCGGCCGCGAAGGGTTTTGGCAAAGGACTGTCCGCCTGTAGAGTGGAGGGAGGAATCCGGGCCGGTGATTCTCACGACAAGTCGGCCCGTATGCGTCAGCCCCGGCGGGGAGGGCGCCAATAAAAGGAGTCAGGACAATGGCCAAAGGCACTCTCACGGCGCGACCCCGGTCCAAGACCGAGCCGGAACCTGCGGACGAGGTGATCTCCGGAGACGATAGCCTCCCCGAGAGCGAGCGCGCCCCGGCGCCCGCCGCGCCGTCCGCCGCGCCGAAGGCGGCACCCAAAGCGGCGCCCAAGGCCGTGCGCAAACCGGCGTCCAAGGCTGCGGCAGCCACGGCCGCGCCGGCCGGAGCCAAGAGCGCCAGCCTGCAGGACCTGTTCCTCAACACCCTCCGGCGCGAGAAGACGCCGGTGACCATGTTCCTGGTCAAGGGCGTGAAGCTGCAGGGCATCGTCACCTGGTTCGACAATTTCTCCATCCTGCTGCGGCGCGACGGGCAGTCGCAGCTGGTCTACAAGCACGCGATCTCCACCATCATGCCGAGCCAGGCGGTCGATGCCGACCAGTTCGGCCCGGGCGGCGACGCGAACCGTAAGCAGCGGCTGTTGCAGGACATCTTCCTCTCGCGGGTGCGCGAGGCGGGCGTTCCGGTGACCATGTTCCTCGTCAACGGGGTGATGCTGCAGGGGCGGATCGCGGCCTATGACCTGTTCTGCATGCTGCTGGAGCGCGAGGGCTTCGTGCAGTTGGCCTACAAGCACGCTGTCTCCACCATCCAGCCCGCCGCTCCGGTCGACCTGAGCGGCGAGCTCGACGAAGACGAAGGCGAATAGAGCTGGCTTTCGACGAATCTCCGGCCGGCGAGGTCGCCCGCGGCGCGCGGGCACTGGTCGTGTGCCCCGACCTTTCCGCCGCGCGAGGCGGTGGGCGCGGCGGCGCGCATCGCGGCGAGCATGTGGGCGGTGGGCGCACGGGCAATGGGCGCGGCGGGCAGGACCCGGAGGCGCGGCTGGCCGAGGGCAGGGGGCTTGCGGAGGCGATCGGCATCGTCGTGGCGGATGCCTTCATCGTCCCGATCCGCCAGATCCGCCCGGCCACGTTGTTCGGCGAAGGGCAGGTCGAGCGCATCGGCACCACCTGCGAGCAGGAGGAAGCCGAGCTGGTGATCGTGGACGGCGCGCTCTCGCCGATCCAGCAGCGCAACCTCGAGGATCGCCTGAAACGCAAGGTGATCGACCGCACCGGCCTGATCCTCGAGATCTTCGGCGAGCGCGCCGCCACCGCCGAGGGGCGTTTGCAGGTGGAACTCGCCCACCTCGACTACCAGCAGAGCCGCCTCGTGCGCAGCTGGACCCACTTGGAGCGCCAGCGCGGCGGCTTCGGCTTCCTCGGCGGCCCGGGCGAGACGCAGATCGAGGCGGACAGGCGCCTGATCCGCGAACGCATGGCCAAGCTGCGCCGCGAACTGGAGCAGGTGCGCCGCACGCGCACGCTGCACCGCGACCGGCGCGACCGCGTGCCCTGGCCCACCATCGCGCTGGTCGGCTACACCAATGCCGGCAAGTCCACATTGTTCAACCGCCTGACCGGCGCCGAGGTGATGGCCGAAGACCTGCTCTTCGCCACGCTCGACCCGACGATGCGGGCGATCGGCCTGCCGGGAGTGGACAAGGCGATACTGTCGGACACGGTGGGCTTCATCTCCGACCTGCCGACGCAACTCGTCGCCGCCTTTCGCGCCACATTGGAGGAGGTGATCGCGGCCGACATCATCCTCCACGTGCGCGATATCGCCAATCCCGACAGCACGGTGCAGCGGCGCCAGGTGCTGCAGGTGCTGGCCGATCTCGGCATCGACGCGGAGGGTGGCACGGAGCCCACCGTGCCGATCCTCGAACTGTGGAACAAGTGGGACCTGCTGCCGGAAGAGCGGCGCACCGAACTGACCGGGCTGGCCGGGCACGACGCGGACGTCATCCCGCTTTCCGCCGAGACCGGCTGGAACGTGGAGGCTCTGCGCGAGCGGCTCGGCGCGGTGCTGACCGCCGGGGCGCGGCTCCACCGGATCACCGTGGCGGCGGGCGACGGGCAGCGGATCGCCTGGCTGCACGCGCACGGCGAAGTGCTGGCCGAGCGCCAGGGCGCGTCGGGGGAGGGCACGCAGGACGAGGGCGGGCCGCTGGTGGAGTTCGACGTGCGGCTGACCGACCGCGAATGGGGCCGCTACACCTCTCTGGACGAATAAGCGTGCCGGGCGCCGGACCGAGCCCCGGTCCGGGCCGGTGTCCGCGCCGCAATCAGGGCTGCTGCCGTTCCGCCTGCTTCACCCGCTGCCACAGCGCCTCCTGCGTGTCGAGGTCGAGGCTGGAGAAGGAATCATCCGCCAGCGCCTCCATCGCCCGATAGCGGCGCTCGAACTTGTCGTTGGCCGCGCGCAGGGCGCCTTCCGCGTCGATCCCGTAGGCGCGCACCAGATTGACTGCGGCGAACAGCAGGTCGCCCGCCTCCTCCTCGCGGCTCTCCGCCGGGGCCTCGGCAAGTTCGTCCATCTCTTCGGCCAGCTTGGCGGCGGGGCCGCGCGGGTCGGGCCAGTCGAACCCGTCGCGGGCGGCGCGCTTCTGCAACTTCTGCGCGCGGAGCAGCGCCGGCAGCGCGCGGGCGACCCCGTCCATCGCGCTGGTCGCACCGGCCCGCGCGCGCTCGGTGGCCTTGAGTTCCTCCCAGCGGCGTTCCTGGTCGCCGTCCCGCGCATCGCCGAAGATGTGCGGGTGCCGCGCCTCCATCTTGTCGCCGATGGCGCGCGCGACGGCGGCGAAGTCGAACAGGCCGGCTTCCTCGGCCATGCGGGCGTGGAACACCACCTGCAGCAACAGGTCTCCCAGCTCGCCGCGCAGCTCGTCCATGGCGCCGCGCTCGATCGCGTCGGCCACCTCATAGGCTTCCTCGATCGTGTAGGGCGCGATGCTGGCGAAGTTCTGCGCGACATCCCACGCGCATCCGTGCTCCGGATCGCGCAGCCGGGCCATGATCGAAAGGAGGCGGTCGAACTCGATCATTGCTCAGGCAAAGGCGATAATCGATATTATGTTAAATAGGAGAGCCGTCGTTCGCGGTGTAGCCCTGCCGTGGCCGGTGCCTTGCGATGTGGCAGCGCAAGCTGTTGGCGCGCCCATTCTCGTCTCCCGCTGCTTTTCCTCGCTCGACGCGAGGCCCCGCGACCCACGGCCGCGCTCCCGGTCCTTGGCCCAGCCGACCGCCAGCTTCAACCGTCCATCGCCGCCGTGGCGAATCCGCTCGTGTCCCATCCGGTCCCGCGGCTGACTCGCTGCCATTCCGCCGTCGCTTCGGCAGCCTCTGCATGCCGCCGCTGCGGACCTTGAAACCGGCGTCGTCCCGCCGCGGCCCCGGGCCCAGGAAGCCGGCGTAGCCCTTCCGCCCCGCCTGCCTCGGAACCCGGGCGTCCTCCTGCCGTCCGGGACCTTGCGTTCGCGCGGACGAAGCGCATGAGATCGAACCTCCGCTGTCCGACGCCCCGTCCTCCGGCCACCCGCTGCGCATCTGGGCCGACGCCCTGCCTTTCTCCATCAGACACGCGGCCCGCAAAGGCAGGATCTCGCCTTTGACCCCTCACCAGTCCCATGATACCGGATGGTGCAACAACATGCCACAATGTGGAGGGGATCGGAACATGGGAGAGCACGCGCTCAAGGTGCGGATGGCGGCGGCATATCGCCCGCTGAAGGGTACGGTTCGCAGCGCGGCCCCAGCCCCTCGCCACCGCCGGGCTCCGGCTCCCGAGGCCCGCCGCGCATGAGGCTGCCGATGCTCCGCGCGCTCCTCCTTGCGAGCGCGCTCGTCCTGCCATCCGTGGCGCCGGGCGCCGCCTCCGCGCAGACCGCCAGCCCGGTGATGAACCTCGACGCGCCGGTGCAGAGCTTCGGCCGGGTCGGCTTCGATGCCCGCTCGCTGCTGATCGACGGCGAGCGCAAGGTCATCTGGGGCGGCGAGTTCCACGCCTTCCGCCTGCCTTCGCCAGACCTGTGGCGCGACATCCTGCAGAAGATGAAGGCCAGCGGCTACAACACCGTCGCGCTCTATTTCGACTGGGGGTTCCACAGCCCCGCGCCCGGCGTCTACGATTTCAGCGGCATCCGCGATATCGACCGGGTGCTGCAGATCGCGCAGGAGGAAGGCCTCTACGTCATCACCCGCGCCGGCCCTTATGTGAATGCGGAACTGACCCGCGGCGGCTTCCCCGGATGGCTGGTCAACCAGCGCGTGCGGGCCCGCACCGACGATCCGCAATATCTCGCCGCAGTCGATGAGTGGCTGACCGAGATCAACGCGATCATCGCCCGCCACCAGATCAATGGCGGCCCCAATGGCGAGCGCGGCGGCAGCGTCATCTTGCACCAGATCGAGAACGAGCTGGCGGTAACCACGCCGACGCAGCGCCGCTATATGGACCACCTCTACGCCAAGGCGCGCGCCGACGGCATTACCATCCCGATCTTCCACAACGACCAGGGCCGCAATGGCTACTGGGTCCCCGAGGACTCCAACGTGGACAAGACGGTCGGGGGGCCGACCGATATGTACGCGTTCGACGCCTATCCCGGCGGGACCTGCACCGTGCAGGGCGAGCCGACGCGCGGCTCGGCGGCGCCCGACTGGGGCTTTTACGGCACCGGCGGCGCGAAGGGCGGCGCCTCGGCCAGTCCCAACACGCCGGGCTTCGCGGCCGAATTCGGTGGCGGCTGGTTCGACTATTGGGGCTCGAACGGCGGCTATGAGTGCAACGCCATTCAGCGCGGGCGCCGCTACCAGCGGGTGTTCTACGGCACCAATCTCGCCAACGGCATCGGCATTCAGAGCTTCTACATGACCTATGGCGGCACCAGCTGGGGCTGGCTGCCCGCACCGGTCGTGTTCACCAGCTACGATTACGGCGCCGCCATCAGCGAGATCCGCGAGATCCGCGAAAAGGCGCTGGAGATGAAGCAGCTCGGCGGCCTGATCGAGGCGGTGCCCGACCTTGCCGGCATGATCCCCGCCGGCCCGGTGGAGAAGTCCACCGACGCGGTGCAGGTCTACCATAACCGCTCGCCGGAGACCGATGCGCGCTTCCTGCTGGTGACGCAGAACCCGTCCAACGCCAGCGGCGATCACAACTTCACCGCGACCGTTGACCTGCCGGACGGCCGCTACACCCTCCCCCTGAGCCTCAACGGCTTCGATGCGAAGTGGCTGGTCGCGGGGGTCGACATCGCCGGCCAGCGTCTCGTCTATTCGACCAGCGAGCTTCAGCACGCCTTCGCCATGGACGACCAGAGCATCGCCCTCCTCTACGGCCGCGAGCGGGAAGCGGGCCAGACAGTGCTGCGCTACAGGAGCGAGCCCCGCGTCACCGTGCTCGAAGGCGAGGTGCACCACTGGTTCGACGCGGCCAAGGGCGATCTCGTGCTCGACTATGCGCATGACGGGCTGGCGCGGCTCCGCGTCGAAGGGGGCGGGCGCCCTCCCCTCACCCTGCTACTGGCCGGCGAGGAGGAGGGCTGGCGCTTCTGGAAGGATGGCGAGGTGCTCGTGCGCGGCCCGCAATTGTTGCGCAGCGCCGACCTGCAGGGCGGAACGCTTGCCCTCACCGGCGACACGGCGACGGCGAGCCCGCTCGAGGTCTGGGCCCCGGGCGCCGTGCAATCGGTGAGCTGGAACGGCCGCTCGCTGGACATGCGGGCCGGTACCGGCACCAGCCGCGTCGCCGCGAGCGAGCTGCCCGGCCCGGCCTCGATCACCCTCCCCGCGCTGGACGAGTGGGTCGTCGCCGCCGGCTCGCCCGAAGCGCAGCCCGGCTTCGACGACAGCGCATGGCAGGCGATCGACCGCCGCGCCTATGCCAGCACCACCGCGCGCCCCGACGGCGAGCCGAACATGCTGATGGACGCCTATGGCTTCCACGAGGGCGACGTGTGGTACCGCGGCCGTTTCCAAGGCACGCCTGATGCCGAGCGCATCCGCCTCTATTACGGCGCGGGCGGCAGCGGCATGATGCAGGTGTTCCTCGACGGCGAGCTGGTCGGGCAGGACGAACTGCCCTGGGGCCTCCCCCGCCCGATCACCACCGGCACCGCCATCTTCGACCTGCCGGACGAGGCGCGCGAGCCCGGCGAGCATGTCATCAGCGTGATGGTGCGCAATAACGGCCACAATTGGGACCTGGAGGCAGACGACTTCCACAAGGAGGCACGCGGCCTCATCGCCGTGTCGGTGGAGGAGCAGGCGGGCCGCAGCTATGCCATTCCCATCGAGTGGAAGATTCAGGGCCGGCGTGGCGGGGAGGTCCTCGCCGATCCGGTGCGCGGCATTCCCAATAGCGGCGGCCTCTATGGCGAGCGGCAGGGTTGGCACCTCCCTGGATATGACGACAGCGGCTGGGCGGAAAGGCGTGTTCCGGCCGCCAGTCTCGACCCCGGTACGACCTGGTTCCGCACCCATTTCACCCTCGATGTACCGCAAGAGCAGGACGCGACCATCGGGGTGCAATTCGGCGATCCGGACATGCCGCGCTCGCCGGTCGAGTACCGGGCGCTGCTGTTCGTCAACGGCTGGCACATGGGCCAGTTCATCGCCCATGTCGGCCCCCAGCGGACCTTCCCGATCCCCGAAGGCATCCTCAACCATAACGGCCCCAACACCATCGCGCTCGCGGTCACCTCCGATGGCGAGAAGGGCAATGTGCTGGAAGAGGTGCGTCTGGCCCTGCTGCGCAATGTGCGCGGCGGGCTGGAGGTCAGCCAGGTGGCCGCACCGCAGAGGCCGGAGGAGCTGCAATGAGCAGGCCGGGTGCCGGCCTCACCCGGCGGAGGCTCGGCATCGCGGCCGGCGGCGCTGCGCTGGCGGGGCTCGGCTTCTCGGGCTGCGCCACGCCGACGGCCGGCGCGGGCACCGGCGGCGCTGCGGGCGCCGCGCGGCCCTGGCCCTTCCTGATCGGCGCCGACGTCACCTGGCTGCCGGAGGACGAAGCGCTCGGCGCGACCTACTGGCGGGACGGCGTGCAGCGCGACGCCCTGGCGATCCTGCGCGATGCGGGCTTCAACGCGATCAAGCTGCGCCTGTTCGTGGACCCGGCGCGCGGTTACTCGCAAGGCAAGGTCGGCGGCCCGTGGGGCAGCATCGCCAGCACCATCGCCTTTGCCCGGCGCATCAGGGAGGCCGGGCTCCACCTCTCGCTGACGCTGCATTATTCCGACACCTGGGCCGACCCCGAGCACCAGGAGAAGCCCGCCGCCTGGGCCACGTTGCCGCTGCCTGGCCTCGTCGACGCCGTTTATCGGCACACCGCCGATGCGCTGGGCCAGATGGCGGCGGCCGGCGTCGCGCCCGATCTGGTGGTGATCGGCAACGAGATCACCTTCGGCATGCTCTGGCCGGAGGGGCGCATTGCGCCCGCCGTGCCCACGGGCAATCCGGTGACCGACGCCCGCCACCGGAATGCCGCCCTCCCCGGCGGCCACGACCGGCTCGCCGCGCTGCTCAAGGCCGGCATCGCCGCCGCGCGCGGGCACGCTCCGGGAGCAAAGGTGGTGCTCCACAACCATCTCGGCCGCCATTGGGAGATCGTGCGCGACTGGATGGACAACTTGCTGGAACGCGATGTGCGCTTCGACGCGGCCGGCTTTTCCGCCTATCAACAACTGGCGCAGGGCGATTGGGAGCACAGCTTCGACCAGTTCGTGCGCCGCTATCCCGATCACGGCTTCCTCGTGCTCGAATATTCCTCGCGCAAAAGGTACGTGAACGACCTGGTCTTCGCGCACCCTCAGGGCTGGGGCAGCTACATTTGGGAGCCCATCCGGCACCAGGAGGCGATCTTCACCCGCGAGGGCGTCAATGCGGGCGGCGGCCCGCGGCCCGATCTCCTGGCGCAGGGCGCAAACGCCGCCGAGGCGCCCGGCGCCGCCGCGCCTTTGCCCGCAAGCGTTCCCGCGGAACCGCAATTCGAGCACCCCGGCGGCCGCTACGACGCCATCCCGGAGCTCCTCGCCCTCTACCGGGCCATGGCCCGCGACTATGGCCTGACACCGGGCGAGCCCTTCCGCCCGGCGTGGTGAGGCAAAGGCGCGTTCGCCGGGCCACCTTTCTTGCACTCCGCCGTCAGCGATGACGTCCAGGCGCGTAAAAACGCTCGCAAGAGATGCCACCGTACCTGCCCTTGCGCTGCGATCCTGCCCCATCGGCCCCGCTGCCGACCCTGTTGGCAAGGGCGGTGACGCAAAACAGCCACAGCGATCCGCCTCCTCGAACCGGGCCGACAGTCCCGCTGGACAAATCGTCCTCTGCGATGTTACTCGGGACACAATCCCAGAAAATGGGATGTCAACGATAAACGGGGAGGGTATCGATGAGCAGGTCGTTTCCGCTGCGCACCAGTGTTTCGTTCGCCGCGCTGATCCTGGGCGCCGTCGCCGTACAAGCTGCGGCGCAGGACCAGGTGCCGCCCGCCGCGCCTGAGACGAGGGTTCTCTCCCCCACCGATCCCGGCCAGGCCGAAGCCGGCCCCGAGACGCCGCCGATCCCGCAGGGCGATTCCATCGTCGTCACCGGCTTTCGCGAATCGCTGCGCAGCGCGCTGATCCAGAAACGCAACGAGACGGCCGCCATCGACACGATCGTGGCGGAGGACATCGGCAAGTTCCCCGATTCCAACCTCGCCGAATCCATGCAGCGCATCCCCGGCGTGGCGCTGGCCCGCGGCGATGGCGGCGAAGGGCGCAACATCTCGGTCCGCGGCCTCGGCGCGCAGTTCACCCGCGTGCGCATCAACGGGATGGAGGGCACCTCGCAGACCGGCTCGTCCGACATTTACGGCGCGGGCAACAGTGGGCGCAGCTTCGACTTCAACGTCTTCCCGACCGAAATCTTCTCCGCCCTCACCGTCCGCAAGACGCCGTCGGCCGATGTCGAGGAAGGCTCGCTCGGCGCCACCGTGGACCTGATCGCGCCCAAGCCGTTCGACACGGTCGACGAGTTCGTCCTCTCGGCCACGGCGCGCGGTATCTACAACGAACTGGCGGACCAGGTCGACCCGCGCGCCTCGCTGCTCCTCTCGCAGAAGTTCGGCGATTTCGGCGTCCTCGCCTCGGCCGCCTACCAGAAGCGCAATATCCGCGAGGTCGGCTATTCGGCGGTGGACCTGCTGCCCGCAAACGTGAATGGCGGCTTCTGCTCGCCGGTGGGCTTCACCCCGCAGAACCCGGCCGACAATGCCGGCAGGGGCGCCACCGCGCTCGATTGCAGCACCGGCAACCCGCGCACCAGCACGGTGGAGGCATACCAGACCATCCTCGACCTGCGCCGCGCCGATGCGCAGGACATTGCCGGCAGCGGCGCCTTCTTCCCGCGCATCCCGCGCTATGTGAACTCCGAGCAGGATCAGGAGCGCATGGCGGGCACGCTGACCTTCCAGTACCAGCCGGACGACGACACCGACATCTCGCTCGACCTGCTCTATTCCCGCTTCGAGGTGACCCGCCGCGACAATTACATCGCCGGCCTGTCCTTCGCGCGTTCGATCTCGAACAACGGCCAGCCGATGGTGTCCGTGCGCGACGTGGAGTTCGACGAGAACGGCTCGCTGGTCTACGGCCTGTTCGACGGCGTGGACGTGCGCTCCGAAGGGCTGGTCGACGAATTCGTCTCCACCTTCAAGCAGGCCAATCTCAACTTCCTGCGCCGCGTGGGCGACAATGTGGTGGTCAGCGGCCTGTTCGGCATCAACGAGGCCATCTGGGATGGCCGCAAGCGCCTGCAGACCTTCATCGACGCGATCGACACCGACAATTTCTCGATCGACTTCCGCGACGGCGGCACGGTCCCCACGATCGGCTTCGGCTTCGACGTGTCGGACCCGGCCAACTTCGCCTATGCGCCGGGCCTTGCGGACGGCACCGTGCTCGGCGGCTTCAGCTTCCAGGGCAAGCCGTCCAAGAACGACACCGACAATTTCACCGCCGAGGTCAACCTGGAATGGGAGGCGAGCGACGCCTTCACCATGCGCTTCGGCACGCAATATCGCGAAAGCATCTTCCGCGGCACGTTCGAGCGCCCCTACAACGCCGACACCGTGGTGGTGCCGCTGCCCGCGGGCACGACTCTGGCCGACATCACCACCCAGATCACCGGCCTCGACGAGGCGTGGGGCTATGGCGCGCCTGCGAGCTTCGTGGCGATCGACCCTTCGGCGTGGGAGGAGACGTTCAATTTCGATGCCGTCCGCTATTGCGGCGTGGAGTGCGGCGGCGGCGACACCGAGATCGACGAGGAGATCAAGAGCGCCTACCTCATGGGGGTGTTCGACCTGACCGACCGGCTCGGCCTGGGCGTGCGCGGCGATGTCGGGGTCCGCGTCGTCAAGACCGACCTGCGCTCGTCCGGCTATATCGCCGTCGCGCCGCCCGCGGGCACGACCTCGCCCACCGGCGTCGTCGGCCAGATCGCGGTGGCGCAGAACGGCTACACCGACTGGCTGCCCTCCGCCAACCTGGTGATCGAGCCGGTGGACGACCTGCTGATCCGCCTGTCCGCGGCCAAGGTGATGTCGCGCCCCGACCTGCCCTCGCTGGCACCGACGAGCGGCGTCAACCCCGTCACCCGCAGCGGCACCGTCAACAACCCGTTCCTCGACCCGATCCGCGCCAAGACCTTCGACGCGGCGGCGGAATGGTACTTCATGCCGGGCGGTCTGCTGTCGGTCGCCTTCTTCTACAAGGACATCGAAACCTTCGTCCAGCGCATCAACAGCCAGATCCCGTTCAACGAACTGGGCCTGCCGGAGGCGCTGCTGGAAAACTCGCAGACCGCGCCGACCGAGCTGTTCTTCGTCTCCCGCCCGGTCAACACCGAAGGCGGCCCGCTGAAGGGCGTGGAGCTCAACGCGCAGGTGCCCTTCACCTTCCTGCCGGGACCGCTGAGAAATCTCGGCATGCTGGCGAACTACACCTACGTTGAATCGGAGATCGAGTACTGCCTGACCAGCGTCGGCGGCGATTGCACCTTCAGCACCACGGACGATCTTGTCGGCCTGTCGCCGCACACCGCCTCGGGCACGCTGTACTACGAGGACGACGTCATCAGCCTGCGCAGCACGGTGAACTGGCGCGACCGCTTCATCCGCGGCATTCCGGCCTCGCAGGGGAGCGACATCCAGGGCAACTCGCCCACGCTCTATGTCGACGCCTCGGCCTCGGTGAACGTCGGCGACCAGATCAAGCTGATCTTCGAAGCGCAGAACCTGACCGACGAGCAGAACCGCCTCTACATCGACAGCACGCGCGACGACACCCTGTTCGAGACGCGGATCGGCCGCACCTTCACAGCCGGCGTGAACTTCCGGTTCTAAGTGCTTGAGACGGGGAGGTTGTCGGGTGGCGGCCTCGCCCATCAGCGGCTCATCTGCGGCTGCCTGCCGTCCGGTCGAACATCGCCGGTGCTCGTGTCGGCGCCATCCGGCCCCTCGGCGATCGGCACCTACACCGGCGTGGCGAGCAGCGGCGCGGCGAGCAGCGGCCCATCGAACCGCCGCCCGCGCGCCTCGCGCCCTATTGCAGGTTCACGAACGCACCGCCGTCGACCAGCAGCGCCGCACCGGTGACATAGGTGGCCATGTCGGAGAGCAGGAAGGCAATCGGCCCGCCCAGGTCCTCCGGTTGCCCCAGCCGCCCGAGCGGAATGCGCGCGCTCATCCGGTCGCGCTTTTCCTGGTCGGCCAGGTCGTCCTTGTTGATCTCGGTCAGGATCGTGCCCGGCAGCACCGAATTGCAGCGGATGCCGTGCCTCCCCAGCGCGATGGCGGTCGACTGCATCAGCGAGTGCACGCCGGCCTTGGTGGGCGTGTAATGCGTCTGGTACTCGCCGCCGACGAGGGCCGAGATCGAGGACACCGCCACGATCGCCCCGCCCCGCCCCTGCTCCACCATCGCGTTCGCCGCCGCCTGCACCATGAAATAGGCGCCGTGCAGGTTCACCCGCATCGTGCGCTCGAACGTCTCCACCGGCATGTCGAGGAAGGCGTGGAACGGGCAGATGCCGGCATTGTTGACGAAGCCGTCGATCCCGCCCAGCGCGTCGGTCGCGCGGGAGACGAAGTCCTTCGCGGTCGCCGGCTCGGCCACGTCGCCCTTGATCGCGATTCCGCGCCGGCCCAGCGCCTCGATCTGCGCCACGCAATCGTCGGCCCCCGCCTGGTCGCGGTGAAAGTTGATCGCCACGTCCGCGCCCTGCCGCGCCGCCTCGATCGCCGCCGCCTTGCCGATCCCCGCCGACGCGCCGGTAACCAGCACGACCTTGCCCTGCAGCAACCCCATTTCCTTCTCCTTTTGGTTCAGCGCGAACGCCGTGCGGGCCGCGAGCCGGCCTCGGGCGTCCAGCCCAGTTCGTGACTGATGGCAGAGCCCGTGCCGCGCACATGATCGCGCAAGGCCGTCATCCGCTCGTCGGACATATATTGCGCCGCGCTCGACACGCTGATCGCGCCCACGATGGCGCCGCTCGCATCGCGGATGGCGGTGGCGACGCAGCGGATCTGGTCCTCGTTCTCCTCGAGGTCCAGCGCGCAGCCCGCTGTCGCATAGTCGCGCATGTGCTCGATCCATGAATCGCGGTCCGGCTTGGCGACCGGGCGCTCCTCCCTGTCGAAGCGATCGAGCCAGTAGCTTTCCGGGCGATCGAGCATCAGCGCCTTGCCCAGCCCGGTGGAGCTGAGCGGCTGGCGATCGCCGACCCGACTGGAGATGGTGATGCGCCGCTGGCCCGCGATCTTATCGAGATACATCACCTCGTCCCCGTCGAGGATGCCGAGATGGACCGTGTCGCCGGTCGTGCGTGAAAGCTCGTCCAGATGCGGCCGCGCGATTTGCACCAGGTCGGCCTGCGCCTGCGCCAGGAAGCCCAGCTCCAGCAGCTTGGGCCCGAGCCGGTAGCCCTCGCGCGGGCGGAAGGCGAGATAGCCGCGATCGACCAGCGCGCTCGCCAGCCGGTGGGCGGTGCTCTTGGTGAGGCCGAGGCGCTCGGCCAGTTCGATATGCCCGAGCGTCTCCTGCGCCAGCGCCTCGAGCACGTCGAGCCCGCGCATCAGGGTCTGGCTGCCCGCTCCCGTGCCCGGGCGGCTCTGCGCGGCCGTCTGTGTTGACGCACTCATTACCACCCCATAAGACCGCTGCCCATATAATGGCAACATGCTCGATGCTGCTGGTTCAGGCACCGCGCTGTTGCCGCACAGGACGTGATCGCGCGCCAGCGTGAAGCACGTTACGCGGGGGCGGAGCTGATTACCATGTCCACGGTGCCGGTCGCCTGCTGCCCAGAGCCGCGCCCCCTTTTCCGAACCACTCACGCCGCGGAGTTTCGACGGAGCCGCCCATCCCGAGGGATGCGGCACTGGCCCAACGTCGCCCCACCCACGCACATCGCCGGCCCTGCATCGGGAAACCCGCAGCGAAAAGGTCGGCGCGGAATTTGCCTGCCGCATGGGGAACAGCCGGCGCCCCGGCGCTGCGGCGCGTGCTGCGCAACAGCGCAGATTGCAGCGATCCGAGGACGAAAGCTGGTGACCTCCCACGGCGACAATCGTGTCGTCCCCAACTAAGCACAGGCGTGCGGACCGGCACCGCACCCGCATTCGCGCCCAGCCCGTGATCGCGCGGCTTCTCGGCCTGGGCGCAATGGCGGCCGCGCTCGTGCCGGTCACCGTCGCGGCGCGTGACATCCCGTTCAACGCAGGCTGGCTGTTCCAGCGCGATGGAGAGACGTTCGACCCCGCTCGCGCGGAGAGCGTCACCCTGCCGCACACGCCCCGGATCGAACCGCGCATCGTCAACGACCAATGGCAGGGCGATGCCTTCTACGTGAATCGCTTCCACGCGCCGGCAGCGTGGAGCGGCCAGCAGGTGTGGCTGCGCGTCGAGGCAGCGATGAACGTCGCGGACGTGTTCCTCAACGGCGAGAAGCTGGCCACGCATCTGGGCGGCTACCTGCCCTTCACCGTGAACCTGACGCGGCATCTGCGGCTCGGCGAAGCGAACGAAATCCGCATCGAGCTCGACAATCGCGACAACCCGATCACCGGACCCAAGCCGCTCGAAAGCCTCGACTTCAACACCCATGGCGGGCTCTATCGCGGCGTCCGGCTGATCGTGAAGCCGCCGGTCCACCTCACGGACGAGATGCTGGCCGGCGAGGTCGCGGGCGGCGGCCTGTTCGTCACCTACCCCGAATTGAGCGCCGGGCGCGCGACGATCGCCGTCGCCGCCCACATCGCCAATGCCGGGCCCCGGCGCGCCGATGCAACCGTCCGGCACCAGCTCTACAACGGCGATGCACTGGTGGCGCAAACCGCCTCTGAGGTGAAGCTTGCGCCGGGCGCGGCCGTGCACGACCGCCAGCGCATCGAACTCGCCAACCCGCGCCTGTGGTCGCCGCGCGAGCCCAGCCTCTATCGCCTCGTCACCATGGTCGAGGACGGCAGCGGCGCTGTCGACCGGACCGAGACCCGCATCGGCATCCGCCACCTTGCCTTCGACGCGCAGCACCGGCTCCTCGTCAATGGCGAGCGCCTGTTCCTGCGCGGGGTGAACCGGCACCAGGAATACCCCTATGTCGGCTACGCCCTCTCGCCCGAGGCCGATTACCGCGACGCCAAGCTGATCAAGGAGGCGGGCTTCGACTATGTGCGCCTGTCGCACTACCCGCACTCGCCGGCCTTCATCGCCGCGGCGGACGAGCTCGGCCTGCTGCTGATCGACGCCATTCCGGGCTGGCAGTTCGTCAATCCCGACCCGGCCTTCCACGCGCAGGTGATGCAGACCTGCCGCGACATGATCCGGCGCGACCGCAACCATCCGAGCATCCTCGCCTGGGAATGCTCGCTCAACGAAAGCGCCATGCCGGCAGACATGGTGCGGCAGTTCCACCGCATCGTGCACGAGGAATATCCGGGCGGGCAGGCCTGGTCCGCCGGGTGGCAGGACGATGGCTACGACATCTACCTCCAGGCGCGCCAGCACCGGCTGCGGCATTATGAGACGCCGGTGCGGCCCTATGTGGTCTCCGAGTACGGCGACTGGGAATATTATGCCCAGAATGCCGGCTTCCAGCAGGACGACTGGGGCGACCTGAAGGAGGAGGCGCGCACCTCGCGCCAGGCGCTCGATGCCGGCGAGGCGCGATTGTTGCAGCAGGCGACCAACGTGCAGGAGGCGCATGATGACAATCTTGCCACCCCCGCCTTCGCCGACGGATACTGGGCGATGTTCGACTACAATCGCGGCTATGCCGACGACCTCGAACATTCGGGGCTGATGAGCATCGAGCGGCTGCCCAAATTCGCCTACCACTTCTTCCGCTCGCAGCGCCCGGCGGGCGAGCGCTCCGCGCTCTACGACAGCGGGCCGATGGTGGAGATCGCCAGCTACTGGACGCCGGAATCGAGCCCGCTCGTGCGGGTGTTCAGCAATGCCGAGGAGGTCGAACTGCTCTTCGGCGGCCGGAGCCTCGGCCGGCAGGGGCCCCCACGCGATCGCATCGGCCGGCGCATCGCGCACCCGCCGTTCCTGTTCGACCTCGGCGGCTTCGCACCCGGCACGCTGGAGGCGGTCGCCTATATCGGCGGGCGGGAAGTGGCGCGCGACCGCGTCTCCACGCCGGGGCCGGCGACGGGCTTCTGCCTCGCCCTCGACGATGCGGGAGTGCCGGTGGGGACAGGCGACCTCGTCTTCCTGCGCGCCCACCTGCACGACGCACGCCAGCAGCCCGCGCCGACGCAGACCGCCACCATCGCCTTCGAAGCGCCGGCCGGGTGGGAGATCGTCGGCAGCGACCGCGCCAAGGCCGAGGCCGGCATCGCCTCCATCCTCGTCCGCAAGCTCGACCCGCAGGACCGGCAACCGGCCTTCGAAGCGCACGCCATCGACGCCCCGCTGGCCGCCTCCGGCGCCTGCCCGGCTCGCCCGAGAGAGCCGGAATGAGGGCGCCGGATCATGTTGGACGAGCATCACCGCAATTGCTTCGCCTCCGCCCTCGCGCCCTCCCCCGCCCGCGGCATCTGCCGGTGAGCGCCGCCCTCATGGCGCTGCTGCTGGGCCCGCCCGACGCGCAAGCTCAGGCCACGGCGCAGGCTGAGCCGGCGGCCCAGGCGCCGCAACAGGTGCTGCACTTCACCGTCGCCGGCGCAGCGGTCGAGGGCGCGCTATCCGCTCCCCCTGCCCTCCCCTACGAGGCGGAGCGGGGCTTTGGCTGGGACGACCCGCAGCGTTTCTCCGTGCGTCTGCCGGAGGGGCAATATCGCGTGACGGTGCACCTGCCGCAGGGCGCGCGAACCACCGTCAAGGCGGAGGCGCGCCGGCTGATGCTGGAGGAGGCGCGCGGGCCCGGGCCCCACAGCTTCATCGTCGATGTGCGCACCCCGGCCCTGCCGCCCCCGCCCCCCAACGCGCCCGGCGGCGACCGTGTGCGCCTGACGGCCGGAGAGCTCGCCGGCCCGACCTGGGACGACCGGCTGACGCTCGAATTCCTCGGCGAGCGGCCCACAGGCCTCACCATCGCGCCCGCCGATGTGCCGACGATCTGGCTCGCGGGCGATTCCACCGTCACCGACCAGCGCGGCGAGCCGGCGGCGAGCTGGGGCCAGATGCTGCCCCGCTTCCTCGCGCCGCAAGTGGCGGTGGCGAACCATGCCCATTCCGGCGAGACGCTCAAGTCCTTCCTCACCGCGCTGCGCTTCGACAAGGTGCTCTCGCACATGCGCGAGGGCGACTGGCTGCTGATCCAGTTCGGCCATAACGACCAGAAGGCCGGGTGGCCCCAGACCTATGTCGCGGCGGACAGCACCTATCCCGCCTACCTCGCCGCCTATATCGCCGAGGCGCGGCGGCGCGGCGCGACCCCGATCCTCGTCACCTCGCCCGAGCGGCGCAATTTCGACGAGGCGGACCGCATCGTGCCCAGCCACGGCGCCTATCCCGATGGGGTGCGCGCACTGGCGGCGCGGGAGAACGTGCCGCTGATCGATCTGCACGCGCAGAGCATCGCCTTCTACGAGGCGCTGGGGCCGGAACGCGCGGCCCTGGCCTTCAACGAGGGCGGCGCCGACCGCACGCACCACAACAATTACGGCGCCTATCAACTGGCGCGGATGATCGCGGCCGGGCTGGCGCGGGCCGACCCTCGGCTGCACGCGCTGGTGCTGCCCGAGGCGCGCCTCTACGATCCCGCCCGGCCCGCCCCGCCAGAGCGCTTCGCCCTTCCGGCGAGCGGGGTACACGCAGCCGAGCGACCAGCAGGGAGTTGAGAAATGGCGCAAAGACGAGACCTATTGGCCGGCATGAGCGGCGCGCTGGCGGCGGGCCTGCTCGCACGCGGCTCCACGGCGCAGGCGCAGGCCGAGGCTCGGGCGGCAGACCTTGCCCCGACGCAGGCGCCCGAGATCGTCCCGCTATGGCCGGGCGCGGCTCCGGGCGGCCAAGGCGTGACAGTGGAGCAGCGCGCGGTGCTGCGTTCGCCCACCGCCGCGCCCGGCGACACGGCCTTCTATGGCGTCACCCGGCCGACAATGGCGCTGTGGCGCCCCGCCCGCCCGAACGGCGCCGCGCTGCTGATGATCCCCGGCGGCTCCTATCTGCGCGTCGCCATGCCGGAAGATGGCGGCGGCATGGCGCGGCACCTCGCCGGGCTCGGCTTTACCGTCGGCGCGCTCGTCTATCGCCTGCCCTATGATGGCTGGGCCGCGGGGCCGGACGCGCCGTTGCAGGATGCGCAGCGCGCCTTCCGGCTGCTGCGCCGGGCGGTGGGGCCGGACATGCCCACCGGCGTGCTCGGCTTCTCGGCCGGCGGGCACCTTGCCGGCAGCCTCGCCACCCGCTTTGCGAGCAGCACCTATGCCCGCCTGCCGGACGAGGACGCGGCCCCGCCCCGCCCGGATTTCGCCGGCATGATGTACCCGGTGGTGACGATGCAGGAGCCCCACGCCCATGGCGAATCGCGCAAGAACCTCATCGGCGCCGCGCCCGATGCCGAGCGCATGCGCCGCTGGTCGCTGGAATCCGGCGTGCCCGCCGACGCGCCGCCCACCTTCCTCTCGGCCGCGGCAGACGACAGGGTGGTGCCGGTGGAGAACAGCCTGCTGATGTTCCAGGCCCTGCGCGCGGCGGGCGTCGCTTCGGCGCTGCACGTGTTCGACGTGGGCGGGCACGGCTTCGGCTCGGTCGAGGACGAGAGCGGCCCGGGCCATTTCTGGCCGCGCCTGTTCATGGACTGGCTCGGGCGGCAGGTGGCGCTGTCTCGCAGCCCTTTTCTCACCATGCGGAATGAGATTTCGCATCCTGGCTATACAGCCGGTGCGGGCTGAGGCATAAGCGCCGTCAAACAAGGGAGGGGATCGGCGTGAACCAGCGCCTTGCGTTTCGCATGCAGCTGAAGCCCGGCATGGAGGCCGAATATCGCCGCCGCCACGACGCGCTGTGGCCGGAGCTCGGCGATCTGCTGCGCGAGAGCGGCATCCACGATTACTGGATCTTCCTCGACCGCGAGACCAACGCGCTCTTCGCCACGCTCCTCCTGCGGGAGGACAACAACCGCGAGGCGCTCCCCCACCACCCCGTGATGCGCCGCTGGTGGGATCACATGGCCGACATCATGGAGGTCAATCCCGACAATTCCCCGCGCGAGTGGTCGCTCGCGCCGATGTTTCACTTCGCCTGATCGCCCTTTTCGCTTCAGGCCAGACAGGAGAGCCGCCACAGATGGCCGCCACCAACCATTCCATCCCGCGCGACAAGGTCACGGACGCGGTCGGCCGGCTGATGCACAATCTCGTCAACATCAAGGACGAGACCGGCGAGTTCCTGCTGCACCTGGAAGACGGGCGCATCATCGACACCAAGGGCTGGAACGACTGGGAATGGACCCACGGCATCGGGCTGTTCGGCATGCTGCGCTATTGGCAGCAGACCGGCGACGAGCGCGCCTACACCATCATGCTCGACTGGTTCCGCGACCGCTTCGCCGCCGGCACGCCGACCAAGAACATCAACACCGTCTCGCCCTTCCTGACGCTGGCCTATCTCTACGACCACAACCGCGACCAGACCTACCTGCCCTATCTCGACACATGGGCCGAGTGGCTGATGGCCCCTGACGGCCTGCCCAAGACCGAGGAAGGCGGCTTCCAGCACATCGTCTATAATGACGAGAACCCGGGCGAATTGTGGGACGACACGCTGATGATGAGCGTGCTGCCTCTGGCCAAGATCGGCCTGCTGCTGGGCCGCCCGCATTATGTGGAGGAGGCCAAGCGCCAGTTCCTCCTCCACATCAAGTACCTGTTCGACAAGAAGACCGGCCTGTGGTTCCACGGCTGGGACTTCAACGGCCGCCACAATTTCGCAGAAGCCCTGTGGGCGCGCGGCAATTGCTGGATCACCGTCGCCATCCCCGAGCTGATCGAACTGCTCGACCTCCAGCCAGGCGATGCGTTCCGTGGCTTCCTGATCGACACGCTCGAGGCGCAGGTGAAGACGCTCGCCGAGACGCAGGACGAGAGCGGGTTGTGGCACACGCTGGTGATGGACAAGTCCAGCTACCTCGAGGCCTCGGCCACTGCGGGCTTCGCCTACGGGATCCTGAAATCGGTGCGGAAGGGCTATATCGGCCGCCAGTACGAGGCGGTGGGCCTGAAAGCCATCGAGGGCGTGCTCGCCAATATCAGCGAGGATGGGGAACTGCAGCAGGTCTCCTTCGGCACCGCGATGGGCGACTCCCTGCAATTCTACAAGGACATCGCGCTCACCTCGATGCCCTATGGCCAGAGCCTCGCGATCCTCGCGCTGGCCGAGTTCATGCGCTCCTATATCTGACGACGCGCCGCCGCCCCGGCGCCCGGCAAGAGGCGCGCGGGCGGCGGCCCTTGAGAGGACCTGTTGATGGCCATCACTGGCGCTTTCGCCCCGACCGGCAGCCGGCCCGTCCGCTGGTACAATTACGGCGCCTATGGCTCGATGGACATCCTGGGCGCCGGCTCGATGGCGGTCATCAGCGGGTGGGTGCTGTTCTTCTACACCACCTTCTGCGGGCTTGAGGCGTGGCAGGCGGGGCTGATCTTCACCGTCGCGCGCGTGCTCGACGCGATCGCCTCGCCGGTGATCGGCCACGTCTCCGACAATATGGGCCACACGGCCATAGGTCAGCGCTTCGGGCGGCGGCGCTTCTTCATCCTCGCGGCGATCCCGCTCCTGCCCTCCTTCGCGGCGATGTGGGTCGCGGGGCAAGGCTTCTGGTACTACCTCGTCACCTATGTCTGCTTCGAGCTGGTCTACGCGATGGTCATCATCCCGTACGAAACGCTCGCCGCCGAGATGGGCAAGGACTACAAGACCAAGGCCAAGTTCGCCGGCATCCGCATCCTGTTCGCGCAGGCCTCCGCGATCCTCGCGGGCTTCCTGCCGGGCATGCTGATCGAGGCGCTGGGCGAGGAAAGCGCGGACACGTTCCTCTACATGGGCATCCTGTTCTCGATCCTGTTCATGTTCACCGCCCTGCTGCTGTTCCTGCTGAGCTGGGAACGGCCGCCCGGCGAAGTGGTCGCGCTGCGCGGCCCGGACGAGGCGAAGCCCAGCGCCGCCGCGGCGATCAAGGCGCTCTACCGCAACCTGTTCTCGACCTTCCGCATCCGCGCCTTCCGCCTGCACCTGGGCATGTATCTGGGCGGCTATATCAGCCAGGACGTGTTCAACGCGGCCTTCACCTTCTTTGTGGTGTTCGCGCTGGCGGGCTCGATCACCCTCGCCTCCTCGCTGCTCGGCACGATGTATATCGTGCAGTTCGTGGCAGTGATGATCGCCATCAACCTGGCGCTGCGCTCCTCCCCGGCGCGTGCCTATCAGCTCGCCGCGCTCAGCTTCGCGATCGGGGTGGTCACGCTGCTGGCGATGTGGGGTGCGGGCGTGCGCTCGGGCGACTGGCTGCTGTGGGTGCCGATCGCGCTTGCCGGGCTCGGGCGCGGGGCGCTCAACTACATCCCCTGGGCGACCTACAATTACATGGCCGACGTGGACGAGATCGTCACCGGGCGCCGGCGCGAGGGGGCCTTTGCCGGGGTGATGACCTTCGTGCGCAAGCTGACCCAGTCGGCCGCGGTCGCCGGCGTCACCGCGATCATGAGCCTCGGCGGCTTCGTCTCCGGCGCGGAGGTGCAGACGGCAGGGGCGATCAACACGCTCGCCATCGTGCTCGGCGTGGGCACGCTCGCCATGCTGGCCTTCGGCATCGTGGTCTCGACCAGGTTCAGGCTCGATCCCCGCACCCATGCGGTGCTGATGGACGAGATCGACCGCTTCAAGACCAATCCAAGCGCGCCGACCCCGCCCGAAACCCGCGCTATCGTGGAGGACCTGACCGGCTGGCCCCACGAGCAGCTGTGGGGGCGCAATTCGGTGGCGCGCGCCTCGCCGCAGGAGCCGCCCGCCAAGGCCGCCCTGCCCTGACATGATGCGCTGGCGAACCGCTTGTTCGTTGACGCGACACATCGCATTTTGTAGCTGCCCGTCCACATCGTGGAACCCTGGACGGCAAGATCGGGAGTATGGGGATGAGGCCAATGGCTGCTGACGCACATGTGCCGCTCGCATCGGGCGGCGCCCCGCACCGCCCTGCCGGCGAGGGGGCGCGCTGATGGCCCTCTCCCGCATCAAGCATGTCCGCGCCTTCGTCGCGCGTGGCGGCGGCGCCGATTACCACGATCAGGGCGAGGGCCACTGGATCGACGACCACATCGCCACGCCGATGGCCCGCTACCCTGAATATCGCCAGAGCCGCCAGAGCTTCGGCATCAACGTGCTCGGCACTTTGGTGGTGGAGATCGAGGCGGAGGACGGCACGATCGGCTTTGCCGTCACCACCGGCGGCGAGCCCGCGGCCTTCATCGTGGAGCGGCACCTCGCCCGCTTCCTCGAGGGCCGCTCGCCGGTCGAGGTCGAGAAGATCTGGGACCAGATGTACTTCTCCACCCAGTATTACGGCCGCAAGGGCCTGGTGGTGAACGCCATCTCCGCCGTCGACCTCGCTTTGTGGGACCTGCTCGGCAAGCTGCGCGACGAGCCGGTCTATCACATGCTCGGCGGCGCGGTGCGCGACGAGCTGCAATTCTATGCCACCGGCGCGCGGCCCGATCTCGCCAAGGAGATGGGCTTCATCGGCGGCAAGCTTCCGCTGCACCACGGCCCGGCCGAGGGGCTGGAGGGCCTGCACAAGAACATCGCCGACCTTGCCGAGATGCGCTCGCGCGTCGGCGAGGACTTCTGGCTGATGCTCGACTGCTGGATGAGCCTCGACCTCGACTACGCCACCCGCCTCGCCCAGCGCGCCTGGGACGAATGCGGCCTCAAGTGGATCGAGGAAGCGCTCAGCCCCGACGATTATTGGGGCTATGCGGACCTGCGCCTCAACGCGCCCCCGGGCCTGCTGGTCACCACCGGCGAGCACGAGGCGACCCGCTGGGGCTTCCGCATGCTGATGGACATGGAATGCTGCGATATCATCCAGCCCGACGTGGGCTGGTGCGGCGGCATCACCGAACTGACCAAGATCGCCAATTACGCCGATTCCAAGGGCGTGCTGATGATCCCGCACGGCTCCTCCGTGTACAGCTATCATTTCGTCATCACCCGCCACAATTCACCTTTCGCCGAGTTCCTGATGATGCATCCGGGCCCGACCGAAGTGGTGCCGATGTTCGCCCCGCAGCTGCTGGGCGAGCCGGTGCCGCAGAATGGCCGGATGAAGGCCTCCGCGCTCGACAAGCCCGGTTTCGGCGTCGAGCTGAACCGCGACATTCCGCTCCATCGTCCCTACTCCCGCTGAGGAGACTGAATTCATGAAACTCTGCCGCTTTGGCCCCACGGGCGCCGAAAAGCCCGGTCTCGTCGACAGCGACGGCCGCATCCGCGATCTCTCTGCCCACGTCGATGATATCGGCCCCGATGCGATCGGGCCGGACGGGCTCGCCCGCCTCGCCGCGCTCGACCCCGCCTCGCTGCCGCTGGTGGAGGGCCCAGTCGATGGGGGGCTGCGCTATGGCCCCTGCGTCGGCGGCACGCGCCAGTTCGTCGCCATCGGCCTCAACTTCGTCGACCATGCGCACGAATCGAACCTGCCGATCCCGGAGGAGCCGGTCGTGTTCCAGAAGTGGGTCAGCTGCATCCAGGGCCCGAACGACCCCGTCACCGTCCCGAAGGACTCGCAGAAGACGGACTGGGAGGTCGAACTGGGCGTGGTGATCGGCACTGCGGCCAACAACGTGTCCGAAGCCGACGCGCTCGACCATGTCGCCGGCTATTGCGTGATCAACGACGTGTCGGAACGCCACTGGCAGGCCGAGCGCGGCATGACCTGGGACAAGGGCAAGGGCTTTCCCACCTTCGGCCCGGTCGGCCCGTGGCTCGTCACCAAGGACGAGGTCGGCGATGTGCAGAACCTCGCCATGTGGCTCGAGGTCAACGGCAAGCGCGTCCAGGACGGCAGCACCAAGACGATGATCTTCAACGTCGCCGAGATCGTCGCCTATCTCTCGCAGATCATGACCCTGCTGCCGGGCGACATCATCACCACCGGCACCCCCCCGGGCGTGGGCCTCGGCCAGAAGCCCGAGCCATGGTACCTGAAGGCAGGCGACGTGGTCGAGCTCGGCATCGAGAAGCTGGGCCAGCAGCGGCAGGATTTCGTCGCCTGGCAGCCCGCCTCGGGCGGAGCCGCCTGAGATGGCGCATTATCCGGGCCGCTTCGCCGGCCGCACCGCGGTCGTCACCGGCGGCGCTTCCGGCCTCGGCCGCAGCGTCGCGCAGCGCATCGTCGCCGAAGGCGGCACGGTGGCGCTGTGGGACCTCAACGCCGAGGCGCTCGCCACCGCGCGCGAGGAGGTCGGCGCCGCCGATGTGCAGGCGCTCGACGTCTCCGACCCCGACGCGGTCGCCCGCGCCGCCGAGGCCAGCGCCGCCGCGCTCGGCAAGGTCGACATCCTCGTCGGCTCGGCCGGGATCACCGGCGCCACCGCCCCGGTGCATGAATATCCGCTCGACAGCTGGCAGCGGGTGATCGACATCAACCTGAACGGCCTGTTCTATTGCTGCCGCGCGGTCGTCCCGCACATGCTGGCGAACGGCTATGGCCGCATCGTCAACGTCGCCTCGGTCGCGGGCAAGGAAGGCAACCCGAACGCCTCGGCTTATTCCGCATCCAAGGCCGGCGTGATCGGCCTGACCAAGTCGCTGGGCAAGGAGCTCGCGACCAAGGGCGTGATCGTCAACTGCCTGACGCCCGCCACGTTCGAAAGCCCGATCCTCGCCCAGCTGCCGCAGAGCCAGGTCGACTACATGCGCTCCAAGATCCCGATGGGTCGGTTGGGCGAGGTCGACGAATCCGCCGCGATGGTCTGCTTCATGGCCTCGGACGAGTGCAGCTTCACCACCGCGTCCACCTTCGACACCTCCGGCGGGCGCACCACGTTCTAGGCGGCAGAGGGGTTCCCGGCGGCGGAGGTGCGCCGCCGCTCCTGCCGGCCGCGCCGGTCCGCACTTCGCCGGGATGAGCCGTCCCGGCACAGGCAAGCGGCGCCGCGCAGCCTCACGCTACCGAGCGGGTTCGCCGGGGTGCGCCCCGAGCTCGCGAACGGGAGGGGGCGGCGCGCGAGCCCGTGCCGCCGAGCCCGATTTACGGCGCGCGGCGCCCGCCGGTTCTGCAACCGTGCGAGTGGAGCCCGCAGGCAAGCCGTTCTTCGCGTCCAGCCACCGGCGAATGACAGCTGGGCCTGCGCTGGCGACGATCGCGCCGCGACTCGCCGCGTCGTTAGATAGAGCCGCTGGCTGCAATCTCCCCGTTTCCGCACCCCGCGGGTTGAACTCCCACGCAAGCCGTTCGGCGCTCGTCCACCCCACCGCCGTGCGACGGCCAAACTGCGCTGACGACCAGCCCGCCACGGCTCACCGCGCGCCAGAGAGACACGCGCCACCCGCTGCGGCGGATGTGCAGCGCGACCGCTTCAGCACCTCGCCGCTCGCCGCCGCCCCCTACCTGCACCGGACACCGGCCGCTCGCTTCGCCGCGTTCGGTAGCAGCGCGCCCAGCACTACGGTCGTGTTCGGGGTCAGGGCCCGACGCCGAGCTTCGACGCGATCGTCGCGCCCAGCTGCGCCCGGTTGTTGCTCGTCGTCACCTCGCGCGGCGTTCCATCGAGCTCCACCCGGACCACGATGCCCTCCCCCGCTCCGCGTGGCAGCGGCAGCGAAATATCGGCGGTTCTCGGCACCAGGTCGAGCGGCGCGGCCAGCGCGGGAATGCGCGCCCGGCCCAGTTCGCGCCCCGCCTCGTCCTCGGCGATCAGAGTGCCCGTCGGCGTCGGCTGCGCGCCCAGGCCGTGGACCCGCACCTTTAGCTCCCGCCCGTCGAGCGCCAGATCGTCGGCGGAAAGGCCGATATCGGCGCGCGTGGAGGGGTCCTCATGCGGGCTCGCCAGCGCGAAATCGTACACCACCGTCTCGCCCGGCGGAAAGAGCAGTTCCGTGCCCATCCCGCGCTCCAGCACCACGGAGCGCGCTGCGCCCGGCGCATCGGCGGTGCCGTCGCGGTCCGCGTCGCTCCCGCCGGTCACCGTCCAGGTGCCGGCCCCCAGTTCCGCGCCGATCATCTGCGCCACGATCGGCCGGTTCGCCAGATTGTGCGCGATCACCCGGAAGCGCCGCGGATCGCCGTGCGGAATGAGGATGCCGACCTCCTCCGCCGCATAGGGCGCGTCGAAGCGCCAGCTGACGAGGTTGCCCGGATAGAACGCATTGCGCAGGTGCCCCACGCCGCCGAGCCGCGCGCGTTGCAGCAACTCGCTCGGCAGGCTCACCCGGTCCGACCAGAAATGCGCCTCGGTCAGCAGCGGCAGGCGCTGCGTGGTGGTGGCGACCTCTTGCCGGTAGAGCTCGGCCAGCAGCGAATTGTCGCCAGTCTCCTGCCAGCGCACGAAGCGGGCCAGCGCCTGCCCGCCCACGCCGCCCAGATTGCGGTCCACCCGCCCCTCGCTCGCCCCACCCTCGGCGGCCATGCGCTGCGCCAGCGCCGGCCCGCCCGGCAGCCGCGCGAGCACATCCGCGTTCAGCCCGCCGATCGCCGGCGCCTGCCCTCGCGCGATCTGGTCGACGAACGGCCGGAGATAGCGCTCCTCGCCCGTCCAGTCATAGCCGGCCCAGAACACATGCCTCGCCGCCTCGACGCCGCGCCCGCGATCCGCGTCGGTGGCCCACTCGATCTCGGCCGGAAACTGCCAGCCGCCACCCTGCTGCTCGCCATGGGCCAGCCATCCGTCGAGCAGCGACAGCACTGTGCCCCGCACCGGCGGCGCGCCATTGTACCGCACCAGCAGCAGGCCCGGATGGAGGATCAGGAAGCCATAGGGCCGCTGCCAGCCCAGCGTGCCCTCGCGCACGATCCGGTCGCCGCTGAAATAGGCGCTGACCATATGCGCGTGCCCGGCCGGGTTCACCTCCACGAGCCGGGGGTACTCGCGCGCCACCGCCATCGCGCGCTCCACCGCGGTGGGGTCGCCCCAGCTCAGCTGCAGCGCCTGCGCCACCGAGTTGATCCCCTCCTCGTAGGAATGCAGCTCGTCGGTGGCGATGCGGCTCAGCCCGCGCGTCCACATGCCGTTCGCGTAGGTCGCGTCGAGCACCCGCCGCACCGATGCCGCCATCCGCTCGGGCGCCACACCCATCAGGCCCAGCGGCACCCACTGGTTGACGAGGTCCGTATCGTCCGACAGCCCGCCGCCGAACTCGCCGTTCTCCACCTGCCGCTCGTCGATCCACCAGTTCACGAAACGGCGGAACAGCTTCAGCTGCTCGGTCTGCCAGTGCGCCCATTCCGGCACCCCGGCCGGCGGCTCGGGCAGAGCCAGCGGCGCGTAGGGCTGCTCGGGGTTCTTCTCCACCCAATAGGCGCGCGCCACCGCATTGCCCGGGTCCACCCGCAGCACATCGCCGATGTCGCGCTCGAACCGGTCGTAGATGGGGAACAGCCGCTGGTTGGGGTGCTCCTCCACGAGGAAGGCGAGGTTGTCGCGCGCCTGCTCCAGCCGGTCGGCGACATGCTCGGCCCGCGCCTCGGCCGCCGGCTTGAACACGAGGTGCAGGTGCGTGCCGGCAAGGTCCGCCGCGTCGAACCCGCCGCCAGCCGCGGCGATGGAGACGATCAGGCTGTCCTCTGCCCGCAACATCCGGTCGCGCGTGTCGAGCCACAGGGTCCGCGCCTCGCCCGGCCGCACCGAGACGTTCACGTCGAGCAGGTCGCGCGCCGGCCAGAGCGGATCGCGCACCCTGATGTTGAGCGGCACCACGCCACCCCCTTCGCTCTGATGCGTTGCCGCCACGTCCAGCGCCGGCAGATCGATGGCGATGCCGTCCAGCCCCGCATCCATGTTCTGCCAGCCATAGGCGAAGCGCGAGGGCGCCTCCCCCAGCGGCGGGTCGCGGAAGTCGCCCGGCACCAACATGTGCACCACGGGCAGCGCCGCACCGGAGGACGTCTCCTCCACCGCCCGCCTGTCACGCGGAGCCCCGGCGGGCAGCGCCACCACCGCGCTGCGCTCCCCGAGCACGAAGCGGCCCTCGATGAAGGCGCGTTCATCCGCCAGCGCCGCATAGCGCCCCGGGTCCGCCGCCGGATCGACCTCGTAGGAGAGCGTCACGAGCCCCTGCGGCACCTCGCCCGGCGCCACATGATAGGCGGCGATCTCCTGGATCGGCGTTTCGGGCGCGTCGTTCTCGAAGCGGATCGTGCCGCCGCGCCGCGCCGCGCCGAACTGGGTCGTGGTGCGCTCCGCTCCCTCCGCCCGCCGCATCAGCACGCCCGGCCCGTCGCCCTCCACCCGCCGCAGCGTGCCGAAGGCGGCGCCCGTCAGCTCGATGCGGTTCCATGGCTCGTCGGGCAGCGCCAGGTCATAGGCGCGGCCCCCTTGCGAATAGACGTTCCAGTCGGGCAGCTCGAAATAGTCGGTCCGGCCGGGCAGGCGGGAGCGGTTGTACACGCCGGGCCAGGTGGTCTCGCGAATGCCGTCGGCGCCGCGCAGCATCCTGGCCTTGAGGTCGCGCGTGTCGGCGAACTCGACCTTGCGGATCGCGGTGACCGGAGCCTCCAGCACCGGCGGCGCCTCGCCCTCCCAGCCATGCCGGTGCCACCACGCCTGCCGCAGCGCCGGATCGTCCAGCGCGAACGGTTCGGCCGGTGCGGGGGCCGAAGCGAGGTCAGGTGCCGCCCCACCCGCCAGCGCCGCCACCGCCGCGTCGCCGAGCATGTGGTCGTAGATTCGCAGCTCGTCGAGATCGCCGGAACGGCGGTAATTGTACATGCTGTGGACCTGATAGGGGCTCACGATCCGCTGGAACGGCGCGAAGCCGAACAGCCCCGCATCGTAGCGCGCCTGCCGATCCGAACGCGCCACCGGCCGCCCGTCGATCCACAGCCTCACGCCCCGCACCTCGTCCCAGGCGAAGGCGATATGCACCCAGCGGTCGGGCGCCGGCGCCTCCGCCTCCATCGAGACGCGGGTTCGCGCCAGATTGGTGTCGGTGACGAAGGCGTCGTAGCCCGCCCCGTTCCAGTCGATCCGCAGCCAGGTCATGTCCCAGCTGGTGCTGTCGCCCGCGCCCACCCGGAACAGCGGCACCGCCGTCTGGCCGAGGGTCGTGCGCGTGCGCAGGAAGAACGCCAGCGTGCCCCGCTGGGCATAGATATTGCCCGGCGCGGACCATGCGAGCGCAAGGTCGTCCTCCAGCGACAAGGCCGCCCCGCTCGCCCCGTCCGGCACGACCTCGACACCGCGCGCGAAGACCGGCTCTGCGATCCCGCCCGCTCGTTCGGCCGTCCCGCCCTGTTCCGCCGAGAGCGAGAACAGCAGCCCGTCCTGCGCCGCCGCCGCGCCCGCCCCCGACGCCGCCGGAAGCAGCAACCCGGCGCCAAGGAGCGCGCGCAGGAGCCTCACGGGCGGGGAGCGGCGGCTTGCGGCGCGACCATCGCGGACGGCCCGCCGAACGCCTCCACAGCCGGCGGCACCGAACTGAACGCCGCCGTGCCCGGCGACTGGCCCGGCCGCGCCTGCATCGCTTCCCACACCGGCACCACCACCAGCCCGAGCCGCTGCCCGTCCGCCATCATGCCCGACTGGACCAGGATGCGGTTCCCGTCCGGGCTGAAGCTGGGATGCGCATGGTCGGGGCGCATCCGGTGACCGCCGGAAAGCAAAGTGCGCTGGCCATTGCGGCGGTCGATCAGGAAGACATTGCCGTCGAAATCGTCGCCCGCGGCGAAGCGCCCGTCATAGGTGACGGCATTGTGCCAATATCCGCCGGTGCTGGTCTCATCGTTGGGAATGTTGGCGTCATTGAAATTGGCCAGCTCGGTGCGCTGGAACGCCTCGACCGGCAATTGGTCGAGATGGTCCACCACGTCGTCGCGCAGGGAGACCACGAGGATGCCGGTCGCCGCTTTGCGCAGTTCGCGCTTGTGGCCCATCAGGTTGAAGATGACGTGGTCGGCATCGGCGAATTGCTCGTGCGTCACCCAGTCGGTCGGTCCTTCCTCGAACACCGGGCGGTTGCCGGTGCCGTCGGCCTTCACGATCCACATGCGCTGCGGCGTGTCGCCCCCGGTCTCGTGGCAATAGAGGATCTCGCCCGGCACGAACGGGTTGGCCTGCACATGGCCCATGCGGAACGGCACCTCCACCACCGTGCGCACCGCGCCCGTGGCGATGTCGATGGCGCGCAGGCCGCCGGGCACCTGCGGCACCGGCTGCCCCGGCTCGCGCGGCGGAGCCTGGTAGGCATCGAACCCGACATAGGCGGTGCGCTCGTCCGCATCGAGGGTGAAGCCGCCCGCCTCGATATGGTCCGCCGGCAGCGTCGCGACCACCCGCTCATAGCCGTCGCGCCGCATCCTGCCCGCGGCCGAATCGGTGAAAAGCGGGGTCAGGTCCACCTCGACCAGCTGCGTCGGCCGATCGTTCCGCCCGCCCCGCATATAGTAGAGCTTGTTGGAGCGCCGCGCGACGTTGAGGCTGCCCGTGCCCACGCCCGGCCCGTCGGTCAGCTGGATGATGTCGCCGGTGATCTCGTTCACCGCGAAGGCCTGCGGCGTCCCGTCCGCATCGCGGTCGCGGGAGCGAAAGATGATGTGCAGGCCATCCTGCGCCCATTGCGGGTGCGTGGGGTAGTTCTTGGCGTCGCTGTGCGCGCCCGAGGTGAGGACGGTCAGCGGGCGCCCGGTCGCCCGGTCCACCATCATGCGCTTCTCCGGCTCGAAGCGGCGACCGACATCGTCGGCCTGCGCCGGAACGGCCAAAGCGAACACCGCAATAGCGGCAAGCAGCGAAAGCTTCATCGGCAGGTTCTCACTCGGTGCTCGGGTGGTAGGCGCCGGGAGAAGAGGCGATGCGAATGGCCGGAACACCGCCGCGAAATGCCCCGACGGTGCATCGCGGTTTCGCCGGTGCTGCACCCCGGTTGCATCCCGTATCTCCTCTCCCCGCACCACCGTTTCGAAGGCGATGCATTGGCCCGGTTCGTCTTATATTCTGAACTTGTTGCTCACACAGTGGAACAGGTGAGCCGCCGGGTCAATCGTCGATCCGCAAGCCGGTCACGTCCTCGGTGACGATCCCCGGCCGCCCGTCGGGCACCTCGGTCTCCACCCGCACCCGGTCGAGCCGCAGCCCCGCGACATGGCGCGCCCACAGCCCCCAGGCCGGCGTCATTCCGAACATCGAGGGTTCCGGATAGGCATCTTCCAGTTCCGGCGGAGAGCGGTGCGGTTCCGCAGCCTCGATCCCACCCCGATAGACCAGGTGCACGTCGGACAGCGACACGTCCTCCACCGCATGGCCGGGCAGCCCGGCGATGGTCGCGGCAAAGCGCGGGTCGATTCCGGTCGCCTCCACCTCGCTGATCGCCACCCGCCGCAAGGCGCCCACCTGCGTCCCCTCCGGCCCGCGCAGGCGTGCGCCGAGGCGCAGGAACAGCGGGGCGGTGGTCACGTCGCGCATGGTGAGCCCGCTCGCGACCACGTCCTCCAGCACGGCGCCGTCGACGGTTTCCAGCGCGAGCCCCCGGCTCCGCTCGAAGCGGCAGTCGCGGATGGCGATGTTGCGAAAGCCCCCGTTCGATTCGGTGCCCAGCTTGATGCGCCCGGTCACCCGGTCGCGGTCGGGCGCGAGTTCCTGCGTGCGGCGGCGGGTGCCGTCCATCAGCGAGCCCATGTCGAACCCGCTCACCTCGCAGTCGCGGATGACGACGTTCTGCGTTACCCGCTCCTCGCCGAGCGCGAAGCTGCTCTTGAGGACGATGGCATCGTCGTTGGGCGCGTTCACCCGGCAGCGCTCCACCACGACATTGCGCACGCAATCGAGGTCGAGTCCGTCGCGGTCGGTGTCGATCAGCAGGTCGCGGATGACCATGTCCTCCACGCCCGTGGCGAGCAGCGCGAAATGCCCGCCCTTCAGCACGCGGAACCCGCTGAGCACCGCATTGCGCACGTTCCTGAAGGCGATCGCCTTGTTGCCGAGGCCGACCATCCGCGCACGGTCGGGCTCCAGTGCGCGGATCTCCTCCTCGCTCATCTGGCGCATGGACAGCGGGCGCTCGCCGGTGGTCTTGCGCCAGCGGGCGCCGGGGCCGTCGCGGGTGAGGCCGGCGCCGTCGATCAGGCCGGGGCCAAGGATGGCGACGTTCTCGCAATCCTCCGCCCAGATCAGGCTGTTGTGCCAATGGCTGTGGCCGAAATCCTGGTACAGCTCGCCCCCGCCGCCCTCCGGCGGGTCGTAGCGCCCGGCATGGCGTGCCGGGTCCGCCGCCTCCAGAACCGCGCCATCCCCGAGCGAAAGCGCGATATTGCTGCCGAGGCGGATGGAGAACGACAGGTAGCGCCCGGCCGGCAGGTGGACCTCGCCCCCGCCCGCCGCCAGCGCCGCCTGCACCGCGCGGTTGATCGCCTCGGTGTCGAGCGTGCGCCCGTCCCCGCGCGCGCCGAAATCGCGCACGTCGAACCGCCGGGCGGCGTGGAGCGGGTGGGCGGCCATCAGGGCGGCGGCTCCGAGTGCCAGTTCGCGCCGGCTCAGTTGCACGCGAACCGGCCGAGCGGAGCCTCGCGGGTCAGGTCCGGCCGCTGCTCCAGCACCTTCGCCGAGACCGGCAGGTTGAGCGCCTTCAGCTCGCGCGCGACGATGTCGGCGATGGCCCTCGCGCCAAGCTCGCTGAAATGCGTGTCGTCCGCGATGCCCTGCGGGAAAGCGGGCATCTGGTCCTCGGGCGTGTAGTGGAGGAAATAGGGGCGCGATTCCTCCTGCCCCACGCTTTCGAGCCATTGGCCGGATGCGGCCTCGAGGTCGATCAGCGGCACGCCCGCCTCCTCCGCCAGTTCGCGCGCGGCCATGGAATAGACCGCGAAATCGGCCTTCGCCTTGCCGTCGCGGAAGGAGCGGCGGGTGACGGGGGTCAGCAGCACCGGCTGCGCCTTCGCGCCGCGCGCCATGTCGATCATCCGCTGGAGGTTGGTCTTGTACTGCTCGGGCGAGACGAAGCGTTCGGGCCGGTCGGCGCTGGCGTCGTTATGACCGAACTGGATCAGCACCGTGTCGCCCGGCTGAAGCTCGGCCGCCATCCTGTCGAGCCGCCCCTCGGTGATGAAGGTGCGCGTGCTGCGCCCGCCGACCGCGTGATTGCGCACATTCTCGCCCTCCAGCGCGCAGGGCAGCATCATGCCCCAGCCCGTCTGCGGATAGCGTTCGGCGGCGTAGTTGGCGGCGGTCGAATCGCCGGCAATGTGGATCGTGGCGAGCGCCGGCCCGGCCGTGCAGAGCGCCAGAGCGAGCCCCGCTCCCGAGAGGACGCCCGAGAGAACATCGGTGAAGCTGCGCATCTGTTTCCTTTCCCTGCAAGTGCTTGCGCCGCCGCGCGCGGCTGTGGAATAGACCAACCATGCCCTTGCGATCCAGCCATCAGAACCGCCGCGCCTTTCTTGCCCACTCCACCGGCGCGGTTGGCGCGATGCTGGTCTCCGGCTGCGTGCACCCCTCGGAGGGTGGCCCCAGGCTCATCCACAAGGACGATTTCCGCCAGGGACTCGGCCAGTGGCTGGTAGAGGCCGAGCGGCCGGGCCTAGTTTCCGCGAGCGGCGGCGTGCTCGACATCGACGTGCCCGCCGGCGTGACCCTGTGGTTCCGCCCCGAACTGACCGGCCCCGTGGCGATCGAGTACGAGGTGACGGCCGTTTCCGAAGGCGGGCCGAACGACGAGGTGAGCGACATCAATGCCTTCTGGATGGCGAGCGACCCGCGCGCGCCTTCCAGCAACGTGCTCGACCACCCGCGCAGCGGCGCCTTCGCCGATTACGACCGCTTGCGCACCTATTATGCCGGGATCGGCGGCAACCGGAACACCACCTCGCGCTTCCGTCGCTATGTCGGGCGCGACGCGGAACGGCCGCTCCTGCCCGAGCACGACCTCAGCGCGGCGGAAGCGATGATCGTGCCCAACCTGCCCTATCGCATCCGGCTGGTGGCGGACGGCAGCCGGATCGAATTGCTGCGCGACGGCGAGCCGATGTTCCGGCTCACGGATCCCGACCCCTACACGCAGGGCCATTTCGGGCTGCGGACGACCAAGAGCCATCTGCGCGTGCGCGACTTCCAGGTGTGGGCGCTGCGAAACTAGGCTTGCGGCCGGGCTGTGCCGCTACGGAGGGGACGGCGCGGCGTGCCGCTCCTGGTCGGGCGGACTGCCGGGCTCACCCTGCCCCCGCGCTTCTCACCCGCAGATGAGCGGAAACCTGAAACGGCGCTTCATATTCTGGGAAGGTGTTGCTTTCCGCTCCCGACTGTAGGACAAGGCTCGTCATTACAGACCGCCCGGCCAGCGGCGGCACATCATGGGGAGAGGGCCGTGCGCCGAACTGTCGTCATTCTGCTCACCTGCTCGTCCGCGCTCGGCGTGGCCGCCTGCGCGACGACGCCAGCCGACGGGCCTGCCTCCGCGCTCCAGAGTGCTTCCGCCCAGGGCGCGGCGGCGACCATTGCCGGGCGGCAGATGGAGGCGCTCGACCGGGGGGTGGTGGCGGTGCCGGCCGAGGGCGGCGGCACTCTCGTCAGCTGGCGCCTGCTCGCCTCCGACCCCGCCGGAACCGCCTTCGCGGTCTATCGCGATGGCGAGCGGGTCACGCTGCAAGGGCTGACCGGGGCGACCGCCTTCGTCGATGCGGCCGGCGCGGCGGGCTCGACCTACTCGGTGCGCGCGCTGGTGAACGGGCGCGAAGGTCCGGCGAGCGCGGCGGCGAGCGTGTGGCGCGAAGGCTACCTGTCCGTGCCGCTGCAACTGCCCGAGGACGGCGTCACCCCCGCCGGAGAGGCCTATAGCTACACCGCCAACGATGCGAGCGTGGGCGACCTCGACGGCGACGGCGCATATGAGATCGTGCTCAAATGGGACCCGTCGACCTCCAAGGACAATGCCTTCGCCGGCTATAGCGGCAATGCGCTGCTGGACGCCTATTCGATGGACGGGCGCCGGCTGTGGCGGATCGACCTCGGCCCGAACATCCGCGCCGGCGCGCATTATACCCAGTTCCTGGTCTACGATTTCGACGGCGATGGCCGCTCCGAGCTCGCGGTCAAGACCGCCGACGGCACGGTCGACGGCACCGGCCGGGTGCTCGGCGATGCCGATGCCGACTGGCGCGAGGCGGACAGCACCCGCGCCAGCGCCGACCGCACCGGATCGGAGGAAGCGCCCGATGGGAGCCGCGTGGCGCGCCTGACCGGGCGCATCCTGAGCGGCCCCGAATACCTCACCGTCTTCGAGGGAGCGACCGGCCGCGCGCTGACCAGCGAGCGCTTCGCCCCCGCCCGCCACCCGGAGACCGACGACCCCACCGCCGAGCAGCTGGAGGCGCTGTGGGGCGATGCCTATGGCAACCGTTCCGACCGGATGCTGGCCGGAATCGCCTATCTCGACGGGCAGCGGCCCTCGATCATCATGGCGCGCGGCTATTACGGGCGCTCGACCCTCGCCGCGTGGGACTACCGCGAGGGCCGGCTGACGCAACGCTGGCTGTTCGATTCCGCCACGCCCGGCAACGAGCGCTTCGGCGGCCAGGGCAACCACCAGCTGAGCGTCGCCGACCTCGACGAGGACGGCCGCGACGAGATCGTCTATGGCTCCATGGCGCTCGACGATAACGGCACGGGTCTGTGGAGCGCAGGCCTGGGCCATGGCGACGCGATGCATGTCTCCGACCTCGACCCGACGCGGCCGGGGCTGGAAAAGTTCGGCGTGCTCGAAAACATGCGGATGAGCGGCAATCTCGGTGCCGCGATGCTGGATGCGCGCACCGGCGCCGTGCTCTGGTCGACCCCGGCCGATCGCGACACCGGCCGTGGCCTCGCCGCAGACATCGACCCCGGCCACCCCGGTGCGGAGGCTTGGGCCTCGAACTCGCCCAACCTCTACGATGCGCGGGGCGAGGTGATCGCGGACCGCAACCCCCGCGTGGCGAACTCGGCCATCTGGTGGGACGGCGACCTGCTGCGCGAACTGCTTGACGGGGACGAGATCGCCAAGTGGGAGCCGGCCAGCGGCACTGTGCGCCCGCTGCTCTCGCCTCCCGGCGTCGCCTCCAACAACGGCACCAAGAAGAACCCGGCGCTCTCGGCCGACATTATCGGCGACTGGCGCGAGGAGCTGATCGTACGGGCAGAGGACAACCGCTCGCTGCGCATCTACACCACGCCCTACCCGACCGAGTACCGCCTGGTCACGCTGATGCACGACCCGGTCTATCGGCTGGGGGTCGCCTGGCAGAACGTCGCCTACAACCAGCCGCCGCACCCCGGCTTCTTCCTGGGCGCGAACATGGAGGGGACCGGCGGCCAGTAGCGGTCGGCGGCGCACGGCGGGTTCGCGCACCGACCCGGCGATGCAAACAGCGTCCGCGAGAACAGGCTGAGTACGCATCCGGTGCCGCCCGCGCCTCCCTCCAAGCGCAGGGGGAAGGCGGGCGGTCCGAAGGGGGAGAGAGATGATGGCAGTGACCCGGCGCACCTTTCTGGTGCAGACCGCGCTGGCGGGCGGAGCGGCGTTCGTCGCGCCTCCGCTCCTCGCGCAGGCACGCCCGGAGGTCGCCGCCCCCGTCCCCATGGCGCAATGGATCGACGGCAGCGCCCCGGCCCATCACGAGGGCACGACCTGGGGCATGGCCTGGCCGCGCGGCACGATGCCCGCCCGCAGCCGCTTCGCCGCTCAGGGCGCGAGCGGGTCCGCCGTGCCGCTGCAGAGCTGGCCCACGGCGACCTGGCCCGATGGGTCGCTCAAATGGACCGCGCACGCGGTTCCGGCCGGCACCGCGCTCGATGGGGCCCTCCGCATCGCGCCCGGTGCGCCGCTCGCCCCGCCCGCGCCGATCACCGCGCGCGAACGCGACGGGGCTATCGAGATCGCCAGCGGGCCGCTGCGCTGGGTCATCCCCGGCAGCGGCCCGGCCCTGATCGCCTCCGCCAGCCGCGACGGGCAGGAGGTCCTGCGCGATCTGGCGCTCGTCGCCACTGCCCAGGACGGGCCCGATGACGAGGCCGACGAGACGATCAACCTCCAGCGCTACGAGAGCGAGGTCGCCAGCGCCGCGATCGAGCAGGCCGGTCCGGTGCGGGCGGTGGTGCGGCTCGACGGCCACCATCGGGGCGGGGAGAGGCAATGGCTGCCCTTCACCACCCGGCTGTACTTCCACGCCGGTTCCGACGCGGTGCGGGTCGTGCACAGCTTCATCTTCGACGGCGACGAGCAGCGCGATTTCATCCGCGGCCTGGGCGTGCAGGGCAGCGTCCCGATGCGCGACCAGGCGTTCGACCGGCATGTGCGGCTCGCCGGGCAGGAGGACGGTGTCTGGGGCGAGGCGGTGCAGTCGCTGACCGGCCTGCGCCGCAATCCGGGCGAGGCGTTCCGCGAGGCGCAGGTGGCCGGCCGCGCCGTTCCGCCGCTGGACCAGATGCCGGCCAATGTGCGCGACAACCTGCAATTCGTGCCGCAATGGGGCGATTTCACGCTCTCGCAGCCCAACGCCGATGGATTCACCATCCGCAAGCGCACCGAGCCCGGCCATGGCTGGATCGACGTCGATGGCGGGGAACGGGCGAAGGGGCTCGGCTACATCGGCGGCCCATCGGGCGGCGTGGCCTTCGGACAAGGCGATTTCTGGCAGCGCTTCCCCGTGCGGCTCGACATCCGCGACGCGCGGACCGACATGGCGCGCTTCACCGCCTGGTACCACTCGCCCGAGGCGCCGGCGATGGACCTGCGCTTCTACCACGCCGACATGGGCATGGACGATTACGTTTCCCAGAACCGCGGGCTGGAGATCACCTACGAGGATTTCGAGCCCGGCTGGGGCACGCCCCGGGGCATCGCCCGCACCACCGAGTTCATGATCTGGGCCCTGCCCGCGACGCCTACGCGCGAGCGCTTCGCCCAGATGGCGCAGAACCTCGCCGCTCCGCCCCGGCTGATGCCCACGCCCGACCATGTGCATGCGGCCGGCGTGTTCGGCGACTGGTCGCTGCCTGATCGCTCGACCCCGGCTCGCGCCGCCATCGAGCAGCAGAACGACTTCCTGCTGCGCTTTTACCGCGATCAGGTGGAGGAGCGGCGCTGGTACGGCTTCTGGAACTACGGCGACTGGATGCACAGCTACGACCCGGACCGGCATGTGTGGAAATACGACATCGGCGGGTTCGCCTGGGCCAATAGCGAGCTCTCGCCGGACCTGTGGCTGTGGTACAGCTATCTGCGCTCCGGCGACCCGCAGCTGTTCCGCCTCGCCGAGGCGATGAGCCGGCATACGGGCGAGGTGGACGTCTATCATCTCGGGCCGTTCCGGGGGCTGGGCACGCGCCATGGGGTGCAGCACTGGGCGGACAGTTCGAAGCAGCCGCGCGTATCCACCGCCGCCTATCGCCGCATCTATTACTACCTGACCGCCGACGAGCGGACCGGCGACCTCCTGCGAGAGGCGATGCTGGGCGAGGAGGCGCTGACCCGGGTGGACATCAGCCGCAAGGTCAATGCCCGGCCCGACGGATCGGGCGCGCGTCCGCCCGAGGCGCCGCAGCCAGAGGGGGCGGTCAACATGAGCTTCGGCACGACCTGGTGCTCGCTCTGCGCGGCCTGGCTGACCGAATGGGAGCGGACCGGCGACACGCGCTGGCGCGACCGGATCGTCGCCGGGATGACCTCGCTCGCCGCCTTGCCCAAGCAATGGTTTGCCGGAGGGGCTTATTTCGACCTGGAGAGCGGCCGCTTCATCGGCCCCGGCGACGAGGTGAGCATCAGCCACCTCAACGCGGTGTTCGGGGCGGTGGAGGTCAATTCCGAGCTGCTGAGCCTGCTCGACGTGCCCGCCTATCGCGAGGCGTGGCTCGATTATTGCGCCACCTACAACGCCTCCGAAGAGGCCTTCCTGGCGCAGACCGGCGCGCCGGCCCGGGGGCGCAACCTGAAGCAGGGCCATTCGCGCCTGACCGCCTATGCCGCGCACCAGCGGCGCGACCCGGCACTGGCGCAGCGGGCCTGGGCGGAGTTCCTCTCCGGGGAGGCGGGGCTCGACATGGGCCTTGCCGAGGAGGCTCGCCCGATTGCCGGTCCGCAGGTGCTGCGGCCGGTGACGGAGGTGCGGCAGCTTTCCACCAACGGCGCCTCGCAATGGGGGCTGGCCGCGATCCAGAACCTTGCGCTGGTCGGCGAGTACCTGCCGCCGCTGGCGCCTTGAGCGGCGCCCGGGCCGGCCATTTGCTTGTGGGGCGGAACGGCGTCGGAGCGGGCTTGCAAGCGGGCGGCGGGGCTTTGCTCCGGCGGTGGAAATAGAGCGGTTCGGCCGTGAAAAAGCCCCTCCTGACCGACCGCGCCGATGGGATCGGTCACAGGGGGAGATGGAGGCGGCGGAGCGGCAAGGACGGGCGGGGTCGTCAGCTCCGGGCGCGCGGGAGGTGGGAGGACGCATGCGGATAGGAATGATCTCGGCACTGGCGCTGGCAGTGGGGCTTGCCGCCCTGCCCTTGCCGGCTCTGGCGCAGGATGCGTCGAGCTTCGTGGACTCGCCGCGTCGCACCTTCAACTTCAACACCGACTGGCGGATCCATGTCGGCGAGCAGGCGGATGCCGCCTCGCCCTCGTTCGACGACAGCTTGTGGCGGGCGGTCGTGCTGCCCAACGCGTTCAACGAGACCGAGGCCTTCGCCCGCGACATCCGCGAGCTGTCGACCGGCATCACCTGGTATCGCAAGCGCTTCTCGCTTCCCGCCGACGCGCCGGCGGGCAAGGTGTTCCTGGAGTTCGAGGGCGTGCGGCAGGCGGCTGAGGTGTTCGTCAACGGGCATTCGGTCGTGCTGTCGGAGAACGGGGCGATGGCGTTCGGCGCCGACATCACCGATGCGCTGCGGGCGGGCGAGAACGTCGTCGCGGTGCGGGTCGACAATGACTGGCGCTACAAGGAGCGGGCGACGGGGAGCGGGTTCCAGTGGAACGACCGCAACTTCAACGTGAACTATGGCGGCATCACCAAGAATGTGCGCCTGCACCTGACCGGCCCGGTGTACCAGACGCTGCCGCTCCACGCCGGGCTCGGCACGAGCGGGCAATATGTCTGGGCCGGCGATTTCGACCTCGGCTCGGCCGCCGCGACGATCCATGCCGAGACGCAGGTGCGCAATGACAGCGACCGGCCGCGCACGCTCGGATATCGGGTGGCGCTCCGCGACCGGGAGGGCCGCGAGGTCGCCGCGTTCGAGGGCGAGCCGGTGACGCTCGCGCCGGGCGAGGCGCGCATCCTCTCGGCGGCACGGCGGGTGGAGGGGCTTAATTTCTGGAGCTGGGGTTACGGCTATCTCTATACCGCCACCACCACGCTCACGGAGGGCGGGCGGCCGGTGGACAGCGTCGATACGGTCACCGGTTTTCGCAAGCTGGACTTCGGCCGCGGAATGGTGGCGCTGAACGGGCGCACGATCCAGATGCACGGCTATGCCCAGCGCACTTCCAACGAATGGCCGGGGGTGGGCGTCTCGATCCCGCCGTGGATCAGCGATTTCTCGAACGCGCTGATGGTGGAAAGCGGGGGCAATCTCGTGCGCTGGATGCACATCACGCCTTCCAAGCAGGACGTGGAATCGGCCGACCGGGTCGGGCTTTTGCAGGCGATGCCGGCCGGCGATGCGGAGCGCGACGTGGACGACCGGCGCTGGCAGCAGCGGCTGGAGCTGATGCAGGCGGCGATCATCTACAACCGCAACAACCCCTCCATCGTCTTCTACGAATCCGGCAACGAAAGCATCAGCGAAGCGCACATGGCCGAGATGAAGGCGATCCGCGACGCATACGACCCGCACGGGCAGCGGGCAATCGGCGCGCGCGAGATGCTGGACAGCGAGACCGCCGAATATGGCGGCGAGATGCTGTACGTGAACAAGAGTGGCGACATCCCGATGTGGGCGATGGAATATTCGCGCGACGAAGGGGCCCGCGCCTACCAGGACGCATTCACGTCGCCGTTTCACGAAGATGCGCCCGACTACAACCGCAACCAGGACAGCCATGCGGCCGAGGACGTGCGCCGCTGGTGGGACTATTATCGCGTGCGGCCGGGCACCGGCGACCGGGTCAGTTCGGGCGGCGTGAACATCATCTTTTCCGACAGCAACACGCATTTCCGGGGCGACAACAATTACCGCCGCTCGGGCGAGGTGGACCCTGTCCGGCTGCCCAAGCAGGGCTTCTTCGCGCATCGGGTGATGTGGGACGGCTGGGTCGATGTGGAGCGGCCCGCGACGCACATCATCGGCCACTGGAACTATGCGCCGGGGACGGTGAAGCCGCTGATGGCGGTGTCGAGCGGCGAGCGGGTGGAGCTGTTCCTCAACGGCCGTTCGCTGGGCCTGGGCGAGCGCAGCGACGGCTTCCTGTTCACCTGGCCCGACGTGGCATGGCGGGCGGGCGAGTTGCGCGCAGTGGCGACTCATGCGGATGGCCGCACCTCCGAGCACCGGCTGGAGACCGCGGGCGAGCCGGCGAGCATCCGGCTGGTTCCGCGCACCTCGCCGCGCGGTTTCGTGATGGACGGGGCGGACATCGCCCTGGTCGATGTCGAGGTGGTGGACGCGCAGGGGCGGCGCGTGCCCACGGCGAACGACATGATCCGCTTCGCGCTCGAGGGCCCGGCAGAGTGGCGCGGCGGGATCGCGCAGGGCGATTCCTCCGGGCGGCCGCGCGCGGCGGAGGCGGTGCAGCCCGAGAATGTGCCCGGCGTGACCAGTCATGCCGGAACGGCGCGCGAGGAGGACAATTACGTCCTGTCGCGCAACCTGCCCGTCGAAGGAGGGATCAACCGCGTGCTGCTGCGCGCCGGCGTGGGAAGCGGCACGGTGCGGCTGACCGCCAGTGCCGAGGGGCTGCCGGATGCGAGCGTGGAGATCCCGGTCGTGCGGCCGGAGGAAGCGCAGAACGGTCTCTCGACCGACTTTCCCGAGCGGCACCAGCCCGCTCTGCTGACGCGGGGGCCCACTCCGGCGGGGCCCTCCTATCGCGTGAGCCGCGCGACCTATCGGCCGGTGGCGATCGCGGCCGGGTCGAACGCGGAGGAGGCGCAGGCTTCTCATGACGACAACGAACTGACCCGCTGGAGCAGCGACGGGGAGCCGCAGGGCGCGTGGATCGAATATCGCTTCGACCGGCCGGTGGTGCTGAACGGGGTGGACCTGAAGCTTGTCGGCTGGCGGTCGCGCAGCTATCCGCTGCGCTTCGAGGTGGACGGGCGCACGGTGTGGGAGGGGCGCACCGAGCAGAGCCTCGGCTATGTCGCCCTGCCCTTCCCGGCGGCGACGGGGCAGGTGCTGCGCATCGTGCAGACCGGGCCGGTGGCGGACCGCGACGCCTTCGGCAAGATCGTGGAGCTGGAGACCGCGCGACAGGCCGGCGACACGGGCGCGAACGAGGTCCCGCCGGGCTGGCACCTCGGCATCGTCGAGGTGGACTTCCATGGACCTCCGCCAGCGGAGTGATCGGCGCGCGGGGGGGCGGTTTTGCCGCGGAGGTGCGGTCGCCCGGTCGGCGCAGCGATGTTGCGGCGGTTCTGCTGCGGTTGCGGACGCGGCTGTGCGGCGGCAGTGCGTTGCGGCCGCTGTGCTGCGGGGCCTGGGGTCGCCGCGTGGCTGCGGGGATGCTGCGGCGGTTCTGTGCTAAGCTTGAGGTGGCCGCGTGACCTCGCGATGCTGCGGCCGTTGTGCTGCAGCGTTTGAGGTAGCTTGGTGGCGCGGGTGGAGGTGGACCGGCGACGCGGTTCGGTCGCTCGCCCGCTTCGGGGCAATCGCGCCCGATGTGCCTGGCCGGGCCGCTGCTTGAATCGCCCCGGGTGCTTGTGGGGGCCGGAAGCCGGTGCGCTAGGACCCGGAGAGCCGGGCCTCCACCTCGTCCGGTGAAAGGCGCCGCACGTCGGTGACGAGGCAGCGGCGCAGGTCGGTGCCGTCGATGTCGGGAACGAGCAGCTGCGCCGGGCGGCCGGTGCAGATCCGCTCTCCCCCACGGGATTCGATGCCGATCCGCAAGGCCCAGTCGATGTCGGGGCAGCCGGGCGCCAGTTGCAGCTGCCACATCTCTCGCGTGCCGATGCGCACGACGGCACGGTCCGGGCCGGCATCGCCGAAGCCGCTGACCTGCGATGGCCAGAAGCACTCCTCGCGCGCCGCGCCCGCCCTTTCCGGTGCCTCTGCCGCACAGGCGCCGAGAGCCAGGGCGAGAGGGAGGATGAGGAGCTTCGGCGTCATCGGCGTTCCTCTCGTCACCGGGCGCTCGGGCGGCGCCGGGCCGGTGCGGGGCGCTTCCCGGGTGAGAAGCGCCCCGCCATGCCCGTCAGCCGCCGAACTGGATGCGCACGCCGGCCATCACGCGACGCCCGCCATAACGCAGGCGGAACACCCGCTCCGTGCCGTCGGCGAACGGCAGGTAGTCGCCCGCGCCTTCGATCTGCGCCTCCTGGCGCAGGTTGCGGCCCTCCAGATAGACCTGGAAGTTGCGGGTGATGTTGTAGGCGACCTTCGCATCGATGAATTCGGTGGCGTTGATGAAGCGCGGCGTGCCCGGGCTGTAGCCGCTGCCGGCCAGGCGGACGTTGGTCCACTGTTCGCCCGGATAGTTGAAGTCGGTGCTGTTGCCGCCGCACGGCGTGACGCAGTCGAACCGCTCGCTGCGATATTGGTAGGCGACGCGGGCGTTGAACTTGCCGTCATCGTACCACAGCGACAGGTTGGCGGTGTACTTGGATTCACCCGGCACCGGCAGGATGTCGCCGGTCAGCGGGTCCTGCTGGCCCGAGGTGATCGACGAGCCGAGGATGGAGATGTTCGCATCGGCGCCGGTGTAGCGCAGGAACCAGGGCAGGAAGGTGAACGCCGTCTTGGCCTGGAACTCGTAGATGTCGCGCGAATAGCCCGGCCCGTCCGCATAGGTCGGGACGATGAACTCGAAATCGGACAGCGGCAGCCCGGTGCCCGGGTCGATCTGGTCGCTGCCTTCGAAGGGCTGCGAGGTGACCGTCACGTTGATGGGGTTGCCGTTCTGCACGTCGAGCTTGCCATAGGTGACCGACAGCAGCGTGTCGGCGTTGGGATACCATTCGAGGCTGGCGTTGTAGCTCCACGCCTCGAACGGGCTGAGCGCCGGATTGCCGACGCGCCCGCTGCAGCCGAAGCCGCCCTCGTCGCCCCCCAGCACATCCCGTTCGTCCACCGTGCAGGTCCCGCTGGCGACCAGCAGATTGGGGTTGGGCAGCGCGAGCGTCTTGGCGCCGTAGAGCCGGAGCACCACCGATTCGTCGAACGCCCACAGGTTCAGGTTGACGCTGGGCAGCCAGTCATTGGTCTCCGACCGCAAGGTCGTGTTCTGGCTGAAGCTCTGGGTGGTGATGCCGCCCGCATTGTTGGGGTCGAGCGGGTTGTACCCCGCGGTCGTGCGGATCGAGTTCAGCGTGAGGAAGCCGGTGCCCTCCACCTGGCGGAACACGCCGCGCACGCCGGCATTGCCGTTGAACAGCAGCCCGGCGGGCAGGTCCAGCTCGAAATCGAACATGGCGTAGATGTTCTTGATCGTCTCGCGCGTGCTCGTCACCGGCTGGTCGTAGACCTGGCCATCGCTGCCGGTGCACTGCTTGAGGCAATCGAAGTTCATGAACTGCGAGGCGCCCAGCGCGTTGAACAGCGTGTCGACGTCAATTCCGTTCCAGGTATCCGGCAGCGAACCGCGATTGGGCAGGTCGCCGAAATACTCCGAATCCGACGCTTCGACGGTGTCGATGAACAGCTGGGTCAGCTCTTCCGGGGTGAAGGTGTCGACGCCCTCGCGCAGCGACGGGTTGGTGCTGGGGACGAAGCCGTAATTGCAATCCACCACCGAGGTCTCGGTCGGCTGGCAGGCGCGCAGCGTGCCGCGCACGATGGCCCGCGGCACCACGACCGCCGGCACGTAGCCCTCCTGCCCGAACGTGCCCTGGGCCGAGGACACGGTGTAGCCGCCATTGCCCCATCGATCGATGTCGTTCTTGCGGTACATGGCGCCCACCTTGAAGCGGGTGAAGAACGGCAGGATGTCGTCGGTATCGTAGGCGACATCGAGCTTGGCGACCTTCTCCGATGCCTCGCCCAAAGCGGGCGTGTAGGAGACGCCGAAGCTGGGGGTGGTCAGCGGCAGCTGCCCCTGCGTGTAAGCCGGCGTGGCGAGGTTGAACTCGCCCAGGGTGACCGCGTTCTGCGCGATGCAGTCGGGCGGCGGCGCGGCCGAGCCGATGCAGGGCGCGGGGTTGAGCTGGACGAAGTTGGTCGGGTCCGTGTCGTCGTAATCGGCCGGCAGGGTGATGTCCCACAGGCCATTTGGCTGCAGCGACAGGTCGGCATCGCCGTACTGATAGGTGCGGTTGAAGCGCATGTCGCCGCGGCTGGTGGTCGCCATGGTGATACCGGCAAAGGCCTCCACCTCCAGCCGTTCGCCGTAATAGTTCGTGCCGACCTGGGCGTACTTGGTCTTGGTGTCGATGACGTTGGAGATCTGGTCGATCGTGACCGAATTGTTGGTCAGCGTGAAGTCGGTGAGGTTGTGCGCGTCGTCCACCACCACGCTGGAGGGGACGACGTTGAGCACATCGCCAAGCGTCGGGTTATTGTTGTAGCTGGAGATTCCGTATTCCGGGTTGAACAGGTAGTACCCCTCGGGCGCATTGGGCGAGACCGCGCGGTTGCGCGGATAGGCCTCGTCCACCACGAAGGTGCCGGCAACGTTCGCGTTGAACAACGAGATCGGCGTGCGGCTGCGGAACTGGTCGTCCACCAGTCGGTTGGCGATCGTTCCCTTCGCGAACACGGTCCAGTCGGGCATGATCTCGTAATCGACACGCGCGTCGATGGAATAGCGCTCGTCGGTCTGCGTATTGACGAAGTTGCGGATCAGCGAGGGTGAGTAATCGTACCACTGCGCCTGGCAGGCGCGCTGTTCCAGCGTGCGCTGGTTCCTGGCCGCGGCGCTGGCGGTGCTCGGCAGATACGGCAGCACGTCGAAGCACTGCGCCTGCGTCTGCGCGCCAATCGACTTTTCGAGCAGGGTGCGCGGGGTTTCCGCGCTGTTGGCGAAGGCCTGGTCGGCAAGATCGGTGCCCAGCGTAGCGAGGTTGTACTCGAAGGTCTTCTCCGCCGAGCCGTCGAAATCGTAGAGGCGTGAATAGCCGCGATTGCCGCTGGTGGTGGTTTCGTAATTGTGGCCGTTGTTCTGGAGCTTGCTGTAGGTGCCGCTAACGATCACGCCGAGCCGGTCGTCCAAGAACTTGCTCGCGGCGACCGCGTTGAGGTCGGGCGTCCAGTCCTTGCCCAGCGAGTTCTGCGAAACGCCGCCCCGCAGCGAGAAATAGGGCCGCGCGAAGTCGAGGCCGGTGCGGGTGCGGATCTGCACGGTGCCGCCCAGCGATCCCTCGGTCATGTCGGCGGTGGAGCCCTTGATCACGTCGATGCTCTTGACCAGCTCGGCCGGCAGTTCGCGCAGGTCGGCGCCGCGGCTGTTGCCGCCCGCAACGGCGAGGGAGTTGGTCGCCTGCACGCCGATGCCGTCCAGCTCCACGCGGGTCAGGTCCGGGCCGTTGCCGCGGATCGAGATGCTTTCGCCCTCGCCGAATTCGTTGCGGCCCAGCGCCACCCCGGGAATGCGCGAAATGGCCTCGTTGACGTTCCGGTCGGGGAAGGAACCAATGTCGTCGGCGACGATGGAATCGGTCGCGGTGCGGGCATTGCGCTTGCGGTTGTTGGCCGAGATCTGGCTGGCGCGCGCGCCGACCACGGTGATGAGGTTCGGGTCGCTCGTGTTGGAACTGGCATCGGGCACCGTGTCGGGCACCGCATCGATGTCCTCGATATCGCTCTCGTAGGTTTCGCCCGGCAGGTTCTGCTCGGCCGGCAGGTCCTGCGCGGTGGACGGGTTCGGCGTGCTCTGGGCCATCGCCTGGCCGGCAGCCAGCGCCAGCCCGAGAACCGCCCAGGACGCCGTCGCCCTCATCGCATGGCGTGCGTGTACCTTCCTCATCTTCTCACTCCCCCTGAGATTGTTTGTCGTTGGTTTTGCTGGCTGAATGGCCGCAGGACCCGAGTCCTGTCTTGCCGCCCGGTTCACCGGGTCTCAGCTGCAAGCTGAAGGATGCTGTCGCGCCCCTTCCCCTCTCCTCGTTCTCTTCTCCTGTTCCCTATGACTCAGCTTTGGAGCTTTGGAAACGAAAATCTGAAACGTCGTCTCGGCATGTGGAATATTGGGACGTTCTGCTTGGCGGCAGAGGCCCCGGACTCGCGCACCGATCTGGGTTGCGGAAAATGGCCCAGCTGGCTTCATCGGAGCAACCCCCAGAATCCGAAACGCTGTTCCATGTGTTGAAAATACCACTTGCGGCGCTTGGGCCGTGCCTGCACTCTCCCGGCCAAACAGAACGACTTGGGGGGATCGAGGATGATGCGGCGAGCGATGGGCGCTCTTGCAGGCTGCGCCGTGGCCCTGCTGCACAGCGGTGCCTGGTCGGCCCCGCGCGAGACCACGCCGCTTGCCGAAGGATGGCGCTTCATCCAGGCCGACCCGGAGGGCGCCGAGCGGATCGACGCCGATGACGGGGGCTGGCAGACCGTCTCCGTTCCGCACGACTGGGCGATCGCCGGCCCGTTCGACCGCGAGGCCAGGGCCGGCGGCGAGAACGGCTTCCTGCCCACCGGCATCGCCTGGTACCGCAAGCAGCTCGACATCGTGCCAGAGCCGGGCCGCCGCTATTTCCTCGAGTTCGACGGGATCATGGAACGCAGCGGCGTGTGGGTGAACGGGCACCATGTGGGCTATCGGCCGATGGGCTATGTCTCGCTGCGCTACGACATCACGCGGCACCTGCGCGGCGACGGGCCCAACGTGGTGGCGGTGCGGGCGGATACGTCGGCCGCGCCCTCCTCGCGCTGGTACAACGGCTCGGGCATCTATCGCCAGGCGCGGCTGATCGAGACAAGCGAGGTGCACATCCCGCAGGGCGGCGCCTTCGTCCATGTGCCGGCCGTCGCCCCCGAGAGCGCGATGGTGGCGGTGCAGATCGAGGTGCACAACGCCGCCGATGCCGCCGGCGGCGCGACGGTGGAGGTGGTCGTCACCGGGCCGGACGGGCGCGAAGTTGCCCGCACCACAACCCCTGCCTCGACCATCCAGCCCGGACGCACGGAGATGGTTGCGGCCGAGATCGCCCTCCCCTCGCCCCGGCGCTGGGACATCGACGATCCGGCGCTTTATACCGCCGCCATCCGCGTGCTCGGCACGGATGGCGAGGTGCTGGACAACCAGGACGTGCGCTTCGGCGTGCGCGAGGCGGCGTTCCGGGCGGAGAGCGGCTTCTGGCTCAACGGGCGCAATATCAAGCTGAAGGGCGTGGCGCTGCACCATGATGGCGGCGCGGTGGGAGCGGCGGTGCCGCTTGACCTGTGGCGCCAGCGGCTCGGTGCGCTGAAGTCGCTGGGCGTTAACGCGATCCGCACCGCGCACAATGTGCCAGCGCCCGAGTTCCTCGACCTGGCCGACGAGATGGGCCTGCTGGTGATGGACGAATGGTTCGACCAGTGGAACGTCGCCAAGACACCCGAGGACTATCACCTGTTCTTCAGCGACTGGCACAAGCGCGACACGGCCGACATGATCCGGCGCGATCGCAACCACCCCAGCATCGTGATCTGGAGCGCGGGCAACGAGATCCACGACACCGCCTATCCGGTGCAGGCCAAGGCGGCGCTGCGGAGCATCCTCGACATCGCCCACGCGCTCGACCCGTCGCGCCCGGTGACGATGGGGCTGTTCCGGCCCAACGTGACCAAGGATTACGACAACGGCTTTGCCGACATGCTCGACGTGGTCGGCCAGAACTATCGCGAGAACGAGCTGATCGCCGCGCACGAGCAGGACCCGGCACGCAAGATCGTCGGCACGGAGAACGGGCACAATCGCAGCAACTGGGTGCCGGTGCGCGATTACCCGGCCTATGCGGGCATGTTCCTGTGGACCGGGGTGGATTATCTCGGCGAGGCGAACCGGTCGGGCTGGCCCAACATCCAGAGCCCCTCGGGCCTGCTCGACCGCACCGGGCAGATGAAGATCAGGGGGATGCAGCGCGAAAGCTGGTGGTCCGAGCGACCCGTGCTGCACGTCGTGCGCAATGCGGTCCCCGATGCCGCGGGCCCCGCGACCGACGGCGCGGGCGGGCCCAACCAGCCCGTCCTGCCGACCATGATCGCGGTCGCGACGCCTGCGCCGAGGGTGGCGCTGTTCGACGACTGGACGCCCGAGGACGCCTCGCCGCACCCCGAGACGATCGAGGTCTACAGCAATTGCGAGCAGGTGGAGGCGTTCCTCAACGGCCGTTCGCTGGGCGTGCTGCCGATCAACCAGGACGCCTCTCCGCGCCGCTGGAGCGTGACCTATGCGCCGGGCGAGGTGCGCGCGCTGTGCCGGGACGGGGGCACGGCGGGCGAGGTCTCCGACATGCTGCGCACGGCCGGCCCGGCGGTGGCGGTGGCGCTTGCGCCGGACCGGCCGCAAGTGGGCAACTCCTTCGACGACATGACCTATGTCCGCGCCCGCGTGGTCGATGCGAACGGCGTGAGGGTGCCGCGCTCCGACCATCTGCTGCGCTTCGCGGTCGCGGACGGCGGAGAGCTGATTGCCACCGACAATGCGTCCTCCGCCGACCACATGCCGTTCCACTCGGCTGAGCGCCATGCGGAGGACGGCCGGGCCGTCGCCCTGGTGCGCGGAGCCGGCAGCGGCCCGTTCCGCGTGACGGTCAGCGCGGAAGGCCTGCGCCCCGCCTCCGTCGAACTGCGCGCGGAGCCCTGAACGGGGCGGCTTGCGGCGCGGCCCCGGTGCGGGGCGCGTCTGGCGGTAGCGGGGCGATGAGTGCTGCGGCGGCCGGTGAGGGACTGCTGCGGCGGTGGTGAAGAATCGCCGGGGAGATGGATGAGGGATTGCTTCGCCCGTGGCGTAGGCGCGTTCCGCGCGCGGAGCCTGCCCTCGGTGCCGGCCTGCTGTTCTCGGCTCTGGTGCCCCTCCTCGGCGGCTGCCGGAGGTTTCCGCAAGTGCCTGTGGGGCCCGTACTCCTCCCCCGCTCTCTTCTCGCGGGAGGCACGGCTTCGGGTGCGACAGGCCCGTCCCGAACCGCTCCCCGTGCCGGCCGCTGGGTGCGGGTGGATCAGCGGATGGCTTGCACCAGCGACGCCGGCGCCTCGACGATGGTGCCATGGCGCGCGCCCGCGGGGACGGCGATGCGGTGCGAGGCGTCCTCCCAGCTCCGCAGGTCGCGCGAGCGGACCGCGCCCCAGGCGCCCTCCCGATAGCGGTCGAAGAGCACATAGGTCCATTCGCCCACGCTTACCGCCGCCGGGCCCTCGACCCAGTCGGGCGAGATCGGCGGGGAGAGCGGCCCGAACGGACCGGTGGGCGAGGCGGCGCGCGCGATCCGCAGGTGCTTGCGTTCGGGCACCAGCGTCTCGTCCTTCACGATCAGGTGCAGGCCGAGCGTCGGGTGCTGCAGGAAGGTGCCGTCGATCACGCTGAAGCCCGGGTCGTAGAGCAGCTGCGGCGCTGAGACCCTCTCGAAGTCGCGGGTCGTGGCCTGCCACAGGCGGTGGTTGTAGCCGGCCTCGGAGGTGTTCGCGGTCCCGGGGAAGCGGCCCTCGACGGTGCTGGACCAGAAGATCACCCAGTGCCCGGCCTCGGCGTCCCAGATCATCTCCGGCGCCCAGACATTGCGCGTGCCGGGCACGGAGCCCATCACCGGGATGGCCCGCTGCGGCGACCAGCTGAGGAGATCGGCGCTGGTCGCGTGGCCGAGCGTCACCCCCTCCCACGCGGTGGTCCACAGCAGGTGCCACAGCCCGTCGGGCCCGCGCGCCAGGAAGGGGTCGCGCATCAGCCGGCTTTCGCCCACTTCCGGCGCCAGCAGCACCTTGCCCCCGGCCAGCGGCGCGTAGGTGAGCCCGTCGGTGCTGGCCGCCAGCCGCAGCCCGCGCTCGGCCTCTTCCCGCGAGCCGGAGAAGTAGCTGAACAGGTAGGCGCCGGGCCCCGGTTCGGCGCTTATCGGCGCGCCGCCCACGACCGTGCGCGCGCACCCGGCCAGCACCGCACTGCCGAGCACCCCGGCAAGGGCTGAGCGCCTCGTCAACATCGTCTGTCCCCTTCTCTTTCGCGGCCCGGCGCCGCCGCACCTGAGCGGCCGCGGCTCGGGCGCAGCAGCATCATCGCGGCGGCACGAGCGCCAGTTCGACCGGCGCCTCGCGGTCCACCGACAGCCTGCCGCCCTGCTCGTGCAATTCGGCGATCTGGAGCACGCTGCGGCGGTGCCATGTCGGGTCGCCGGCCGCCTGCTCCTCTCCGCCCTGATGGACGAAATAGACCAGATAGGCGCGGCTCCCCGAGACGATCACGTCGGGGTGCTGGCCCTTCGCCCGGTCGGTCGGCGCGGTGCCGGCATCTGCCAGCAGATGCTCCTCCTGCCGCGTCCAGTTCACCCCATCGTCCGAGCGCATCACCAGCAGCCCGCGCCAGGGGTCGGAGATCAGCCACCAGGCGCCCTTCCAGCGGAACGCCTTGGGCCCCTCGCCCGGCGTCTCGGTCAGGCGGCCGCGCACCTGCCAGTCGGTCAGGTTCGGGCTGTCGGCGTAGAGGATCGCCTTGTTCTGCCGCTCGTCATTGAAGAACAGCCGATAGCCGCCCTCCGGCAGCGCGATGGCGCTGGCGTCGATCACCCGGTCGGAGCCGAGTTCCAGCCGTTCGCCGCAGTTCCACTGCTTCAGGTCCGGGCTGGTCACGTGGGTGATGAAGCGGGGCGCGTTCCAGTCGCGAAACACGCCGGGCACGACGGTCAGCCACATGTGCCATTGCCCCTCGAACCATTGCACATCCGGCGCCCAGTGGGTGGCCCCGGTGCAGGAGAGCGGGATGTCGGCGGTGCCGGCATAGCGCCAGTTCGCCCCATCGGCCGAGCGGGCAATGCCGATCCGCGTGCCGTGCACCCAGCTGACATCGTCCCCATCGGGCAGCGCGATATTGGCCCGCCGGTTGGTGTAGAACATCACCCACTCGCGCGCCGACGGGTCGTAGGTGATCGACGGGTCCGCCGCGCCATCATGGACCGGGTCGCGGTAGAGCGGGGCCGGCACGAGGCCGGTGGCCACGGGTGCGCGCTCGGCCATGTCCGGCGTCGCCGGGCGTTCGCCGGCGCCATCCTGCGCGCAGCCGCAAGCCAGGGCCAGCACGGCGAGAATCGCCCCTCGGTTCGAACCCATCGCCCTCCTTCGCTCCCATCCCGTCCTGTCGTTCTCCGGCCGATATGGTCAGCATCGGCCGGCTCCGGTCAAGGCCAATGTCGTCGCCACTCGCGCCGTCGGCCTGTCGGCGCTGGCCCGGCGTGCGAGCCGGCGGGAGGCCTGGCACGGCGGGCGTTCCCGCGGAGCGCGGCGGTGCGGAACACGGAGCCGCGAGGGCGCAGGTCCCCGCGCTTTTCGCCGTTCGCGCCGGGCTGTGCATCGCCTATCCCGCAAGCGATAAGCCGAGAGACGAACCCGCCCGATGACCCGCCCGCACCACTCCAGCACATTGCCGGCGATCGGCCGGCGCGCCTTCCTGCGCAACTCCGCCGCCGGAGTGGGCGCTCTGGCGCTGCCGACCGCCACCGTGCCCGAGGCGGAGCCCACCACCGTGATCAACCCGATCGTCTTCCAGCGCGCCGATCCGCAAATCCTGAGCGGCGATCAGGGCCGCTGCCTGTTCACCGCCCCGGGCCCGAGTACGGCCGCGTGATCCTGCGCCGGGCCGACACCATCCCAGGCCTCCGCAGGGCGGCGGAGCGGGTGATCTGTCAGCGGCCGACCTCCGGCCGGGGCGGGGAGCCAGCCCGCAACGCCGGCCCGCTCAGGGGATCGCCGACCCGGATTCCGAGTAAGCGATCACCGCCGTCACGATGAGGAAGATCGCGCCCCAGAGGAGCGCCATCCGCAGCGCCTTGCCCCGCTCCACGCGCTGGGCGCGAAACCCGCCCGCCACCAGCACGAGCCAGCCGAGCAGCGCCACCAGCGCCACCCAGAAGCTGGCGCTCACACCTCCATCTCCATCCCGTCATAGCCGACGAGCACATCGGCAGGCAGCTCGGCCGAGAGCGTGCGGTAATCCAGGCTCTTGTCGAGATGGGTCAGCACCGTCTTCCCCGCACCGCAGCGCCGGGCAAGGTCGAGCGCCATGGCAAGGCTCGCATGGGTCGGGTGCGGTTCGCGCCTGAGGCAATCGGTCACGAGCAGGTCCACGCCGGAGAATAGCGCCATCATCTCGTCCGTAATTTCGCCGAAATCAGTCGCATAGACGATGCTCTTGCCGTCCGCCTCGAAGCGGTAGGCGGTGGAGGCGATCGGCCCATGCGGCATCTGGCACCAGCCGATGCCGAACCCGCCATGCATCCGCACGAGGTCGAGCGTGTCCAGCTTCACGATCGTGGGATAGCCGTCGCGCCCGGCGAAGACATAGCCGAAACGCTGCCGCAGCCGGCGCACCGTCTCGCCCGCAGCGAAGCCGGGGATCGCGGCGCTGCGGCCGAAACGCAGCGGCCGCAGATCGTCGATGCCGTGGCAATGATCGGCGTGGTCGTGGGTCCAGAACACCGCGTCGATCCGGTCGATCGCATTGTCCAGCAGCTGCTGGCGCAGGTCGGGCGAGGTGTCGACCAACAGACGGGTGCCCTCCTCGCTCTCCACGAGGATGGAGACCCGCGTGCGCCGGTTGCGCGGCTCGCTTGAATCGCATTCGCCCCAATCCTCGCCGATGCGCGGCACACCGGTGGAGGTACCGGAGCCGAGCAGCCGTACCTTCATGCCCGCGCGGCCGGGCGGGTGGCCTTGCGGAACAGGGCGAAGAAGTTGCGCGTCGTTTGCTCGGCCAGCTGCTCCGCGCTCTCGCCCCGGAGCTGCGCCACGAGGGCCGCGGTGTCGCGCACGAAGGCCGGCTCGCACGGGCGGCCACGGTGCGGCACCGGCGCGAGGAACGGGCTGTCGGTTTCCACCAGCAGGCGCTCAGCGGGAATTTCGGCCGCGAATTCCTGCAGATGCCGAGCGTTCTTGAAGGTGACGATGCCGGAAAGCGAGATCGCCAGCCCCAGCTCCAGCACCGCGCGGCCGAATTCGGGCGAGGCGGTGAAGCAGTGGATCAGCGCCGGGAAGGCGCCGCGCCCGGTCTCTTCGCGCAGGATCGCCAGCGTGTCCTCGTCGGCATCGCGGGTGTGGATGATCAGCGGCAGGCCGGTGCGGCGCGACACCGCGATGTGCGTGCGGAACAGGTCGCGCTGCACCGCGCGGTCGGACTTGTCGTAATAATAGTCGAGCCCGCTTTCCCCGATGCCGATCACACGCGGGTGCGCGGCCGCTTCCAGCAAGGCGCCCTCGCCCAGGTCGGCATGGCTCTCGGCCTCGTGCGGGTGGATGCCGATGCTGGCCCAGACATCAGGCTCGCGATCCGCGGTGGCGACCACGTCGGCCCATTCGCTCTGCCGGGTGGAGATGTTGAGGAAGGTGCCGATGCCGAGTTCGCGGGCACGGGCGAGCACCTCCGCCTGCCGCTCGACCACGCCCTCGTAATTGAGGTGGCAATGGCTGTCGACGAGCATCAGGCCGTCACTTCCGCCGCGAGGTCGAGGCGCGGGAAGGCCGGCTTCGGGTTCTCGACGCGCATGGGCCCGAGCGCCGGATCCTGCGCCAGCGCCTCGAAGTCGCGCTCGCCGGCGGGGATGCACAGCGCATCGAGGATTTGGGCCGCCGCTTTCGGGGTGACCGGCGACAGGGCGACGGCAAGGTCGCGGATGCAGCCGCACAAGGTCGCCAGAACGCGCTGCATCCGGGCCGGATCGGTCTTGCGAAGCGCCCACGGCGCCTGCTCATCGACATAGGCATTGCAGGCGAAGACCGCGCGCATCCACGCCTCCAGCCCGGCGGCGAAGGCCAGTTGCTCGAAGGCCTGCGGCAGTTCGAAAGCGCAGGCGAGACTGACCTGATCGCGCAGCTTCTGGTCCGCCTCCTCCACCGGCGCCTCGGCGTGGAGCGCGCCGCCGCAATTCTTGGCGATGAAGCTCAGCACCCGTTGGGCGAGGTTGCCGAAGCTGTTGGCGAGTTCCGAATTGGCCCGGTTTACAATAGCTTCTTCGGACCAGCTGCCATCCTGTCCGAAGCTGAACTCGCGCAGCAGGAAGTAGCGCAGCGGATCGACCCCGAAGCGGTCAGCAAGTGCCCCCGGATCGGTGGTGTTGCCGAGCGATTTCGACTCCTTCTGCCCGCGATTGAGCAGGAAGCCATGGCCGAACACCTGCCGCGGCAGCGGCAACCCCGCGCTGATCAGGAAGGCCGGCCAATAGACCGCGTGGAAGCGCACGATGTCCTTGCCGATCAGATGAAGGTCTGCCGGCCAGAACTTTGAAAAGTCCGCCGTTTCGTCCGGGTAGCCGACGCCGGTGAGGTAATTGGTCAGCGCGTCCACCCAGACATACATCACGTGGTTTTCGGCGCCGGGCACCTTCACGCCCCAGTCGAAGCTGGTGCGGCTGACCGAAAGGTCGCGCAGGCCCCCCTCGACGAAGCGGATCACCTCGTTGCGGCGGCTTTCCGGGCGGATGAAGTCGGGGTGGTCGCGATAATGCGCCAGCAGCTTCTCCTGATAGGCGGAGAGGCGGAAGAACCAGCTCTCCTCGACCGTCCATTCGAGCGGCGTGCCCTGCGGTGACAGCTTCTCGCCGCCTTCGCCCAGCACGACTTCGCTGTCGTCGTAATAGGCCTCGTCGCGGACCGAGTACCAGCCCTCGTAGCGGTCGAGATAGAGGTCGCCATTGACCTCCATCGCCTGCCACAGGGCCTGGCTGGCGCGGTGATGCGCGTCCTCGCTGGTGCGGAAGAAGCGGTCGTAGGAGATGTCAAGCTTGTCAAACAAAGTCTTGAAATGGCCCGACATCTCGTCCGCCAAGGCGCGCGGACTGATGCCCAGGTCGCGGGCCTTCTGGGCCATCTTCAGGCCGTGCTCGTCCGTGCCGGTCTGGAAGCGCACCTCGCGCCCGCGCAGCCGCTGAAAGCGGGCCATGACATCGGCCGCGATCGTCTCGTAGGCATGGCCGATATGCGGTTTGCCGTTCGGATAGTGGATCGCGGTGGTGAGATAATAGGGCTCAGCCATGCGCCGCTTCCCTAGGGGCGGCGATGCGGGCGAGCAAGCCGCCGATTTCCATCACCAGCAGGCCGGGGTCGAAATTGTAGGTCGGCGCCTGCGCGGCGAGGCGCACCAGCTCGGCATGAGCCTCGGCCAGCACGCAAAGATCCTCGCGCGGGGTGGTGCGCATGCGGGCCGCGACGACCGCGCGGGCGAGGTCGATCGCGGCCAGTTGCCGCGGTCGGTCGGGTCGCGGGCCAAAGGTTTCGGCGAGCAGGCCACGGCGCGCCAGGGTCGGGTCGCCCTCGCGCGCGATCACCTCCATCAGCCGGTGCATGGGCGCGAGGCCCAGGCCGAGGAAGTCGAGCGCCATGCCCGGCGACCCGCCGGAGGACGCGATCGCCGCGGCCCGGTCTTCCGCCTCCGCCTCGGGCCTGTGCGCGCGCAGCACCGCATCGATCGCCTGCGCATTCAGCGGAGCGAAGGGCAGCAGGCGACAGCGCGAGCGGATCGTCGGCAGGAGCCGGCCGAGCCGGTGGGTCACGAGCAGGAAGTGGCTGCCGGCGGGCGGCTCCTCCAGGCTCTTGAGCAGGGCGTTGGCGGCGGCTTTCTCCAGATCGTCGGCCGGATCGACGATGATCGCGCGGCGCGGGCCCAGGGTCGGGCGCGTGGTCAGCCGCTGCTGCATGGCGCGGACCTGATCGACGCTGATATTGCGCTTGCGGTTGTAATCCTTGCCCTCCTCCCGCTTCTTCTCGTCCTCGGCCGTGGCGGGAAGCGGTTCGAGGACGATGATGTCGGGGTGCCCGCCCCGGGGCTGCGGCACGCCCTCCACCGCGACCAGTTCGCGCGCGGCGGCGAGCGCGAAGGCGGCCTTGCCGATGCCGCGCCGGCCGGAGAGGATCCAGCCATGGTGCAGGCGCGGCCCGGCCAGCGCCTCGCGCCATTCGCGCCAGGCGTGATCGTGGCCTGCGAGGCTCATGAGGGCGCTCCCCGGCGTTCGAGGACGGCGGCGAGGATGGCGCGGTGGACCGCCTGTTCGCTGCCCTCTCCGTCGATCCTCACGAAGCGGCCGGGCTCGGCGGAGGCGAGGCGGCCGAAGGCATCGGCGACGGCTGCGTGATACGGCTCGCCCCGGGCGGCGATGGCGTCGGCCGCGCCGCCGTCGCGCCGGGCCGTCCGGGTGGCGGCGGTGGCGGGGGCGATCTCCACCAGCAGCGTGAGGTCCGGCAGCAGGCCGCCCGAGCCGATCCGGTGCAGCGCCAGCAGGTCCGCGTCCGCCAGCCCCCCGCCCCCACCCTGATAGGCGCGCGAGGAATCGAGGAAGCGGTCGCACACGACCCAGTGCCCCGCCTCCAGCGCGGGGCGGATGGCGCGGGCGACGTGGTCGGCGCGAGCGGCGGCGAACAGCAGCGCCTCGGCCTCGCGGCTCCAGCCTCCCGCGCTCTCGCCCGGTGGATCGAGCAGCAGCGCGCGGATCGCCTCGGCGCCCAGCGTGCCGCCGGGCTCGCGGGTGAGCAGGACTTCGAGGCCGCGCGCGCGCAGCGCCTCTGCCAGCAGGTGCGCCTGGGTGGACTTGCCCGCCCCTTCGCCGCCTTCCAGCGTAATGAAGCGGCCCCGTTCGGTCATGCCCCCCTCACCAGAACAGGCCTCACCAGAACAAACCGGCGAGGCCGTTGCGCAGGCGCTGCAGCGGATTGGCGCGCGGCACGCCCTCGGCGGCGATCAGCGGCACGTCGTGCGGCTGCTCGCCCGGGACGGATACGCGCAGCGTCGCCACGGGCTTGCCGGCAACCACAGGCGCCTCCAGCGGGCCGCGATAGCGGATGGTGAGCGCTGCCGCTCCTGCGGTGGTGCCCCGGGGCACGCTGGCGAGCACCGGCCCGGCGGTGACGAGCGGCACGCTGGTGCTGGCCCCGCTTTGCACCAGCGCTTCGCCCACGACCGTGCTCGCCGGCAGGACGGTGCGGCTGTCGAAGGCGGCAAAGCCCCATTCGAGCAGGTCGCGCGCCGCCCGGTTGCGCCCGACGCTGGTGGGCGCGCCGGCCAGCACCACCACCAGGCGCCGTCCGTCGCGCTCGGCCGAGCCGAGGAAAGTGTAGCCCGCCTGGCGCGTATAGCCGGTCTTGATGCCGTCGGCGCCTTGCACCACGCCGGTGACCGGATCATGGTTCTCCTGCGCGATGTTGTTGTAGCGCATGCCCGCATGGCCGAAGAAGCGGGTGTAGAGCGCCGGGTAGCGGGTGGTCATCGCCTCCGCCAGGATCGCGAGGTCGCGCGCGCTCGTATAGGTGCGGCCTTCGTCGGGCCAGCCATTGGGCGTGCCGAAATGCGTATCGCGCAGGCCCAGTTCCGCGGCGTTCTGGTTCATGAGGTCGAGCCAGCCCTCCATCGAGCCGGTCGCCGTGACCCCCAGCATCGCCGCCGCATCGTTGCCCGACACGGTGGTGACGCCGAGCAGCAGGCCGCCCACGGTGACGCGGTCGCCGGCCTTGAGGAACATCGTCGAGCCCTCGCCCGACCACAGGTCCGCGACCTCGTCCGTGACCACGACCGGGCTTTCGGTCGACAGCGTGCCTTCGCCGATCAGCTTGAAGGCGGTGTAGGCGGTCATCACCTTGGTGACGGAGGCCGGCACGAAGCGGCGCGCCGGGTCGCGCGAGAACAGCGTCTGCCCGCTCGCGAGGTCGATCAGCAGGGCGACGGGGATTTCCGGCGGCACCGGCGGGGCGTCCGGGTCGGAAGGCGGATTGGTGGCCGGGCGCGCCTGTCGCGGCGCCACGGTGACCGGAGCCGATAGGCTCTGCGGCGGCTGCGGTTGGGCCGAAGCGGCGGCGAGCCATGCAGCCGCGAGGGCCGAGCCAAGGATGGTGATGCGCTTCAAGTCCGTTCCTGCCGGGCAAGCGGCCGCCACATCCGGTGCGGCGGCGGCGGAGATTCGAGGCCGCCTATAGCGCAGGCCGCGCGCGGATGGCGAGCTTGCGGCGCGCTAGCAGTGCGCACGGGGCCCGCAACGGGTGCGCAACGGGCCGGCACCGACTGCGCAACGGCGGCGCAACGGGCGAGCCGCGGCGCCCACCAGCACGCGGGCTCAGCGGGTGATCTCGTCGGCGAGCAGCCCCACGCTCATCGCGTAATAGTTCGAGCAATTGTATTCGAGGATCACCCGGTAGTTCTGCGTCACCAGATAGGCGGGCGCGGCCGGCCCGTCCGGCTCGAACAGGGCGACCATCGCGTCCTCCGCGATCGGCGCCTGCGGGATGACGCCCAGTTCGCGCCATTCGCGCACCGGCTTCCACTGGCTGTGGCGGACATGGACGCGCGGGCAGACGGGGGACGTGACCTCCGTTTCGAGGCTGGCGCGATCGACGCTGTTGGGCGTGTAGGCGCGAACCGCCCAGGGCTGCCCCCGCCGCCACCCGGCATCGCGGAAATAATTGGCGATCGAGTGCAGCGTGTCCACCTCGCTGGTCCAGATGTTGCGCGTGCCATCCCCATCGCCGTCCACCGCCAGGCGCAGATAGATGCTCGGCAGGAACTGGGGGTTGCCGAAGGCCCCTGCCCAGCTGCCGACGAGATCCTGGCGCGAGACGCCGCTGTCGACGATCTTGATCACGTCGATCAGTTCGCGCTCGAACAATTCGCGGCGGCGCCCGTCCCATGCCAGCGTCGCCAGCGAGCGGGCGAGGTCGAAGCTGCCGCGCACCGCGCCATAGGCGGTTTCGTGCCCCCAGATGGCGATCAGGATCTCGGCCGGCACGCCGTAGCGCGCCTCCACCTCGGCGGCGAGCGGGCGCAGGCGGCGATAGGCGCGCTGGCCCCCGGCGATGCGCGCGGCCGTGTTGTGCTGCTGGATATAGGGCGCCATCGGCGGGAAGCCGCTGCTCGCGCCGCCCGAGGAGACATTGTCGTGGTCGAGCGCCAGCACGCGCTCGTTGGGCGTGAGGCCCGCGAGCGTGCGGGCGATCGCGCTCTCGCTCACCCCCTCCGCCCGCGCCTTGGCCGCGACCTGGCGCAGATAGGCATCGAACGAGCCGTCCTGCGCGGCGATGGGCGGCGCCGAGACGGCCAAGGCGAGGCAGGCGGCGAGAAGGCGAAGCGGGCGTCGAGCAAACATGCGCCCTCTGTGGCAAGAGCGGACGCCCTTGGGAATGCCCGATTTTCCTTTCGGCCGACGAAACCGGCCGCTTCCATGGACGCCTACGGGTGACAAGCGCACGGCCGCGCGCTAGCGCTGCGCCCCGAGGACAGGTGGCCGAGTGGTTTAAGGCAGCGGTCTTGAAAACCGCCGGGGGTGCAAGCCCCTCGTGGGTTCGAATCCCACCCTGTCCGCCAGCCAAGCCCGCGCAAAGCTTTCGATTGGTGGCTCATGCCGAGATCAGCGCCGCGTCTTTGCTGGCGCGGCGAGCAGCAAGGGCCTCCCGCTTTTGCGCGTCGGGCGCGATCATCTGGGTGCCTCATCGTGCGTGGGCCCGAATGCCGGCATGCCGCTCATCTTCACGCCGTGGCGGACGATCCAGTGCGCTTCCCCGATGCTCCAGCGCTGCGCCGCATGGGCGAGCGCGGGCGGGATCGGGCGCATCGTCTCGGCCCAGCCGGCGCGCGAGGCGTCGACCCCGCCATGGCAGTGCTCGCACTTCGACTTGTACTCACCGGCGCCCGCGGCGATCATCGCCGCGTGATCTCGGCCGGCGCGGCGAGATCGTCGGCCGCGTTCTGGACGTGGTTCCGCACGGTCGTTGTCAGCGCCCAGCCGACGATCGGATCGTGCCGGTCGGCCGCAGCGACATTGTGGCCGCGGTCAGCACGGCCAGCAGGGCGATCACCAGCCACAGGAGCAGCATGCCGGGCGCACCGAGGACGAGGTTCCTCAAGGTGGCGCTTGCGCGGCTTCTCCGTCGTAGCAGCGGACGTAGCCCTTGTAGCCGGTCTCGTTCTCGGCTCCGGGCGGAACGACCACCATCTCCATCGCCCGCAGTCCGGCATCGCCCTCCTCCTCGCCCGGCCGAAGGGTGACGTTCAGGCCGCCATCGGCGAAGCGCCCCTTACCAATGTGCGGCAGCGCGATCAGCTTGCCGTTGAGCTTGATGGCTCCCGTGCCGCCGGGCTCGTAGAGGAAGGAGGGGAACGCGATTTCGGTCAGCACCACGGCGCAGCGGCCGCGCCTGCCGCCCAGCGCCTGAATGTCCGCGTTGGTCATCGTCTCGGGCTTGATCGCCGTTGTCGCGACATTGGCCAGCGCCGGCCCGGCGTGCATGATGGGGGCGGCGGTCGGCGCCGGTTCGAGCTGCGCCTCGCGATCATTGCCGACCGATGTGTTCTGGTTGCAGGCACCCAGCGCGAGAGCCAGCGGGACGGCGAGCGCGGCAGCGGCGGAGAGGCGTGTCATGGCTCGACCTCCTCCGGCGGGCGCCGGGCGGTGCGCACACCGTTCTCCTCGATGTCCTCGATCAGGTACTTCATCTGCGCGATCTCGCGGCGCTGGGCCAGGATGATGTCGTGCGCCAGCTGGCGCACGCGCGGGTCGCGGATATGGGCGCGCTCGCTGGTCATGATGGCGATGGAATGATGCGGGATCATTGCCTTCATGTACTCGGTGTCGGTGATCGTCGTCTGGCTGCGCACCAGCCACAGGGCGAGCGTGAACACCACCAATGCCGTGCCGAGGATGATCCAGTTCTTGGTGCGGTTCCTGTACATGCTCCACATGAAGAAAAGCATGATGACCATCATCGATGCGCCCATCACGAACGCCATCCAGAAGCGGGTCTCGCTCCAGAAGACATGGTCGATGTTGTAGGTGTTCAGATACATCAGCACGAACATCACGACCGTGCTGGTCGCGATCATGGCCATGAAGCGGACATACATGCTCATGCCGCCGCCATGGCCTTCGTGTTGGTCTCCCTCGTGCCCGGCCATGCCCGTCCTCCTGCTTCGATCACCAATGATGCGGGCGGGCGTAAGTTTCGGCGGATGGTGTGAGCCTGGATCGCAAAGGACAGTTCAGGCCGCTTGGGTATGGAGCTCCAGACGGCGCAGGCGCAGCGCGTTGGCGATCACCGAGACCGAGCTCAGGCTCATGGCCGCGGCGGCGATCATCGGGCTGAGCAGCAGGCCGAAGAACGGGTAGAGCGCTCCTGCCGCGATCGGGATGCCCAGCGCATTGTAGCCGAAGGCGAACACGAGGTTCTGGCGAATGTTACGCATGGTCGCGCGGGACAACCGGATCGCCTGCGCCACGCCGAGAAGATCGCCGCGCACGAGTGTCACCCCGGCGCTCTCCATCGCCACATCGGTGCCCGTGCCCATCGCGATGCCGACATCGGCCGCCGCCAGCGCCGGGGCATCGTTGATCCCGTCCCCGGCCATGGCGACGCGGCGCCCTTGCGCCTTGAGCGATTCGATTGTGCGGTGCTTGTCCGCCGGGGAGACATTCGCCTCGACCTCGTCGATGCCGAGCTGGCGGGCGACCGCCTCGGCCGTCGCCCGGCTGTCGCCCGTGAGCATGACGATGCGGATGCCGCGCGCATGGATCGCCCGGATCGCCGCGGGGGTCGTCTGCTTGATCGGATCGGCGACGGCGAGAAGGCCGGCGGGCGCCCCGTCCAGGGCGACGAACATGACCGTCTGCCCCTGGCTGCGCCCTTCCTCCGCTGTTCCGAGCCAGGCCTCGTCCGCGATCCCGACGCGGCGCATCATCTTCTCATTGCCGATGGCGACGCGGCGCCCGGCCACGTCGGCCTCGATCCCCTCGCCGGTGGTGGAGGACAGGCCGCTCGCCTCCTCGTGCGGCACATTGCGGGCCTCGGCGCCGGAAACGATCGCCGCTCCGAGCGGGTGTTCGCTGCCGCGCTCCACCGCTGCGGCGAGGGCGAGCAGCTCGGCTTCCGAGAACCCCTCCTGCGGCAGCACCGCGACGAGGTCGGGCTTGCCGAGCGTCAGCGTGCCGGTCTTGTCGACCACCAGCGTGTCGACCTTTTCGAGCGTCTCCAGCGCTTCGGCGTTGCGGATGAGGATGCCGGCCTGCGCGCCTTTCCCGGTGCCGGTCATGATCGACATCGGCGTGGCGAGGCCGAGCGCGCAGGGGCAGGCGATGATCAGCACGGCGATGGCGTTGACCAGCGCATAGGCGAGCGCCGGGCTCGGCCCCCAGATCGCCCAGATGCCGAACGTCAGCAGCGCGATGGCGACCACCGTCGGCACGAACCAGCTCGCGACGACGTCGGCGAGGCGCTGGATCGGCGCCCGGCTGCGCTGCGCCTCGGCGACCATCTGGACGATCTTGGCCAGCATCGTATCCTTGCCGATGCCGGTCGCTGTCATCACGAAGCCGCCGGTCTGGTTGACCGTGCCGCCGATGACCGTGTCGCCCGTCCTCTTGGCGACGGGCAGCGGTTCGCCACTGATCATCGATTCGTCGATATTGCTCGCGCCTTCCTCGATGACGCCGTCGACCGGCACCTTGTCGCCCGGCCGCACGCGCAGGCGGTCGCCTTCGGCCAACTCGTCGAGCGAGACTTCGCGCTCCTCGCCACGAGCAAAGATCTTGAGCGCGCTCGGGGGCGCCAGCCCGAGCAGGGCGCGCAGCGCGCTCGAAGTCGAGCCCCGCGCCCTCAATTCGAGCACCTGGCCTAGCAGCACCAGCGTCGTGATCACCGCCGCCGCTTCGAAATAGACCCCGACGCGCCCGGAATGGTCGCGGAAGGCCGGCGGGAACAGGTCGGGTGCCAGTGTGGCGACGATGCTGAACAGGTAGGCGACGCTCACGCCGAAGCCGATCAGCGTGAACATGTTGAGGTTGCGCGTCCTCAGCGATTGCCAGCCGCGCACCAGGAACGGCCAGCCGCCCCACAGCACCACCGGCGTCGCCAGCGCGAGCTGGATCCACTGCGCCCATGCCGGATCGACGATCCGGTCGAGGTCGAGCGAGACCATGTCGCTCATCGCGTAGAGGAACAGCGGGACGGTGAAGAGCGCGCTCCACCACAAGCGGCGGCGCATGTCGATCAGCTCGGGATCGGGGCCCTCGTCGAGCGAGACGGTCTCGGGCTCGAGCGCCATGCCGCAGATGGGGCAGCTTCCCGGCCCCTCCTGCCGGATCTCGGGGTGCATCGGGCAGGTATAGGTCGTGCCCTCGGGCACGTCCTCGACAGCATCGAGATGCGCGCCCGA
>Ga0210040_10000202_pt1 | contig 106559 bp, 81 predicted proteins | sample CryGeyCG12114_NA_FD_185462 | JGI IMG/M metagenome (GOLD analysis project Ga0210040, IMG submission 185462) | Groundwater microbial communities from aquifer - Crystal Geyser CG19_WC_8/21/14_NA (SPAdes) (version 2) | ecosystem: Environmental > Aquatic > Deep subsurface > Groundwater | place... | reverse complement strand
CAACATCAACATCAACATCAACATCAACATCAACATCAACATCAACATCAACATCAACATCAACATCAACATCAACATCAACATCAACATCAACATCAACATCAACATCAACATCAACATCAACATGGCTTCACGAGAAGATCTCGCCCGGACGGCCAACGCTTCCTCCCGCAGACGGCACCCACGTATTCTCTCCACCGTCCCTCTTCATCGTCCTCGCACGCAGCCAGCGCAACTACCACAACCACAACCACAAGCCTAGAACAACACGGCACTCGAGAATAGCTACAGCCACAGCAGCAGCAACGTGGTCCCGTCCCGTCCTCGTCCAGACAGCCGCGCATCAACATGGCTGACACTGACACGCACCCGCTGCGCACCTTCGCGCATACCGCGCCTCTGTTGTACCGTGCCGTTTAGACGGGAGCGGATCGGGATCGGGATCGGTGATGGGTGCGCACACTGCTCTTATCTGTCGAATTAAAGTCTGGGTATGAAACAAGTGCATATAGCATAGCTGGAGGAAGAGCAGGAACATGACCTTATGTCTTTGTAGGACGTCGAGCACTGGCGCGGGCGAGAATCCGAGGACCGGCATCACGATTGCACCACTCTTTGGCCGGGTACGTAGCGCTGTGGAATATGCTTCGCATTCTTGGGGCCTTCTTGACTGGTCCACTGCTGATATTTCATGCGCAACGTCGATTGAACGGTGCGAGCACATCTTTTCGGGTTTCCAGATGACGTGCCGGACGTAAAGAGGATGAGCTGCATACGTTCGTGATTATCTGTCCTTGCAGTCTCTTCGATCTTAGCTCTTGTGAGAACAGAATCTGAAGCCTCGGGTTCTGGTGGCTGTGCTGGCGACTTTGTCGGTGACCCAAGAGAAGGTCATTATGGAGTTCTCGTCGACATGTCCTGCCTTCACTGGCGAAAACCCGGCCTGCTCATTCGTCGCAGGATGCTGGATCTCCTGTCACTTATCGGGTGGCTTGCTTGTATTGTAAGCCTTCTGCGCTTACAGGAAGATGTGATTCTTTGCACGACAAAAGCTTCGAGGTTTTCCTTGAAATATCTGAGTGTGCCTGTATAGAGACAAGTATCACCCATCGTCCGCCTTATCGTCTGCCTTGACCTCAAAATTGACCACATCAAACCCGGCACCATAGGTTTGGTGCCAGTCAAAGTCTCTCTCACTCAAGTGGTTCTCCCGCCCAAAACCAATGATCATTTCTTCGCCTTTCCGATCAGCTTCGGTACCCTGTAGGATGGCTTTAGCCTGTTCCTTTGTTTTAGATGTGGCTCCCTGTCCCCACATCACCTGCTTTTGAAGGTTGATGAAAGTGCCAATGTGTCGGAAGGTCAGACTTATCCTCTCGCCTCCAAAAGCCAGCTCCTCTTCCGACTTTTCACAGTCAGGTCGTTTGTCGGCTCGAATACTATGCAGCCAATTCGTATTTGTACGTTGTCCGAGCATGAAAAGACTGTTGTGTGGTAGACGGATGCGCTGAGCCGTTCGCGGCGCGCCCTCTGTATTTGAGCTGCTATGCTGCGCGATACTCGAGCCTTGAGGTTGAGAGATCTTCTTCATTCGCAGTGTCATGGTTCTCATTGCGCCGAGGCTAAAATTGACAATGCTACTATTTCGAACGATATCCAAGGACTTATCTGAATGTTCGCTGATATTGTCTTCACCATTTCGATAGTATTGGATCAAGACGTGATTTAGCTGGTGACCTACAAGCCCTTCGCAGACATGGCGCAAACTGTCGACGGTCCTATTAAACGGCAGCAAGGGGGGTGATTCATCTGCTGGATGTCGATATATCGGCATTGTTCCGTCATCATGTACTATGCCTTGCACAGCAACGAGACGTGGAACTTCACCTGTGCGATGGCACATTTTCAGCCAGGCAATTTCCGCCTTTAACTTCGAGAAGCTTTCATTAGCCTCCTCCTCTAGCAGTACGTCGTGAACGATACTACAGTCGGCATCCCCAATCGTGTCATCAGGACCAAGGTACGTGAGATCATGCTTGGGTTTCTTCTTCCTCCTTGACGCCGATGCCTTGGAAGCAGATTCCGTGGATGACAGAACCGGCTGTGACATGACGCGTTCGCTTGACAGCGAGCTGTGCCCAGATTCTCGAAGACTCTTGATGTTTTCGAGCGATAGTGATTGCTCAGAGTTACCAGGTGATAGACATTGGAATATTTGTGGGCGTTTTGGCTCCGGTGTTACTTCCACGACCGTCGCTTGGACCTTGCTCTTTTTCGCACTGGACCTGCTCTTCGTTAATGACGCAGCGAGCGATCCCGGGACGCCTTGAGACGTTGGTGGCGTTCCGGATCGTTGGCAGTGGTTGTCTATTTGCTCATCTCGGTCGCTTATTGATCTTTTCCGAGGCGGACTCTGCTTTGGCGAGCGTCGCAGAGATCTTGGCGGTGGTGGAGACTCTCGGTATTGAGGGACAGTCGCTGCGACCGAGTTGTCACACGTAACTGACCCCATCTCCATTTTGCTTGCAGCTTCAACAGTCGGCTGTGGTTCTTCTGTCTCGAGGCCATCGTCTATTGTTTCCATCCAGCTCCGCACTTTCTGCGATTGTGAGGGCCGCGTGCTAGATGAGTGCTGCGAGAGCTGGAATGTTCTGGTGTACTGCGAAGCTGGAATGACGTCTCCAAGTAATCCACAAAGATCATCCATCAATTCTGAATAATCAATTCCCGCAGCGCAAAAGTCGTCAGCCATTCGTGTCATTGCTTCGAGGTGACATGCTGGGTCACGGAAACCCAGGCAGTCCTCGACAAGGATAACGCTAAAACCCTGCTGTACGGCATCTAACACTGTTGCGTAGACGCCGACGTTAGACAGTGAGCCACATATATAAAGTTCGTTCACCATGCGAGCCCTAAGTTGCATGACCAGCGAGAACCCCGCAAAAGCTGAATACTGTGACTTGCTGAAGACTATGTCTTTTTGCCTGTCCACTGAAGATGCTAGAGTCGGTGGCATAGCTACGCCCTCACTATCGGGTAGACAGCATCGTGCGCTTGAGGATGCTCGAGAAGAGAGGAAGGCCTCTGCGTCATCATCGACGGCCGGCAGCAGGGTCCCACATGACACGGCGTCGTCTTCTTCGGACGCTAATCCCGCATTCACGGATACGTCGCCAGCGCCATGCTGTCTCGAGTGCTCCACGAGGCTTTTGAGGACGATACTGTAACTGCCTGTCTGAGGGGAGATAGTAGGGCATGGTTGTCGAAACGTCGTATTGATCCACACGACAGGACCCGAGTCTCGGAATTTCGAAGTGAGAATAGGTAGCTTCGACAAAAACTCGGCAGTGTTGTCGACTGGTAGTTTGCCTGTGGGTGTTACGAAGTCATTCTGAAAATCGATCAAAAGGAGCGCCTTCTTCGTCTGGAGCTGTGGGCCTTGCGGAAGATTGCCTGATCCGAACAACATGGCTGATGTGAAAGAAGTCGGAGTGCGTTGTCAAACATGTCTGTGCAGCATTGCAAGAAGTGTGAACCTTTGCGAGACCAAGCATACTCGTTGCTGTGTGAGCTACGATCTCATTTCATAGGACCATGCATGGTGTACGCAAGGTGTGAGTTGGCCCACATATAACCACGTCAACATTGACGGCAATCTTAGCTCATGGCAGGGTTCGGGCGCAGGAAGTGCTACTCCTAACATGAAGAGTCGCGAATGTTGACTCAAAATCGGGTATGAATGAGGCGGTCTGGACAAGAAGAAAGTAAAGCGATACCACGATGCCATCAAAGACTGGAGCATAATGTTACGTACTGATTGGTTCGGGACTTTGCGAGAACAAGGAGTCCATTCTAGACATGGTATGCAAGTCATGCATTTGGACAATTTGAATCACCATGCGTACAGTAGTAAGAGCAGTAGCGTGAAATCTGTGGTGCTTGATATCCGAGCAGGGTAAAAGGAAAGCTCTAAGCAAGTTAGGTAAGATGAAGCAGTTTTGAGCCGCAAAGCGGCACGCAAAAGGCGGCGCCTACCATCTAGCTTCAACGTTGCTGCAGATATCACAGGTCCATCCACTGGCGGTAGATCCCGCTTTCGCAAGCAGGGGACACGCCGATTTCAGACACGGGAAGGAAGCAACGGAGAAGAAGCCGCAGCCGGGGTCCAAGCTGGGGAGATGTGACAGGGAATGTGAGGAATAATTCACCAACTTCTCGATGCAAAGGCAACCGACGGGAAAAGTCCTTCATCTCGGCATTGGACCACCGATCTCGTCACAGAAAGCCCTTCGACCTTTCAGCCTTACCATCATCAAAACAGGGGATCCATGCACCAAGCTATGCGGCAACGGAATATCTTTTTCAATAATCGGCAAGACCATCGGTGCGATCTTAGATTCTTGTGCTGTCGACGTTAACCACATAGTGCGCTCAGACACCAGCGAAGCGATGGGCGCTTCTCGCCCACCCTCAGAGAACATTTACTGTTGATCACATCAACATCTGGTTCGAGCTCACGCGAGAAATTTCTTTATTGCGACGATCAGTTATGTTAACTACCAATGAACATAGCTGGAATAAGCCTACTGAAATGCCGAGTAAAAGAGCACCGACCGTGATGCTCAATAATGGAGAAGTGCTTCACTTTCTGCACGATATCGACAATGACCCTAGGTTGATGAAAGCGCCATGTGTCGTAGATCTCTGCCTCCGCACTCCGTATGGGTAACGGATCTGTTGATCTCAACGGGCTCAAACCCCGCTTGCGCTACTTAGGCTTTTCGAGATCTTGAACAAGTTGCGAGTCGTCTAATAATCGCCAACTAGCAGGCGGCACGCTCAACACCCTGGAACATCATTACTTCATGAAGCCACGTCTGTCGATCCTGACACTGTCGCTACTGACTCTTTAGAAGACGTTACCTCTGAGCAACAATAGTGTGGGCAATGGCTAAATTCGATTTCCGACTTGCAGATCATGTCAAGCCATGATGCATCTCATGTTTGCAAGTGTGAGCGCTTCGGTAGCACTGCTAAGCGCTGCTGCCAGATTTTGACACCTGCATTTCACACTGGTCCTCGAAATGCTTTGTGGCTGACCCCGCCCGTGGCTTATTCTTCTGAGATATTATCCGATATCTCTCAATCCGTCGATACCCCTTTGTCCGTCGACGCCTCTCTGTCCATCGACTGGGTGCCGTGTGAGCTGTTGCACTGTTTGGCCGTTCCTCTTTGTTCCCTCCCTTTGGCATTTCGTCGAGCGCTGTATTCAGCTCTGTTCTTACGGTACCACGTTTGGTTCGACCTATCCTCCTAATCCAGGTCACTGTCTAGATCTGCAACTTCCTCGTCCTCCACCCCCATAGCTTTGTCCATCAATGTCTTGACCCTGGCCTTCAACTCTTCTGCTTTATTCTCCTTGACCAGGCAAGTTCGATCATCAATCCTCTCGATGACATATGCACCGCTGGACTCTTTGTCGATCTTCTCGATCATGGCCATCTGGGGAGGATCGCATTGTATGAGACAACCTCTGATTGCTTTAGGCATGTTGATAAGATGTTGGGGTGATCAATTAGTGTTCTAGGAGTTGCAAGCTTGCTCGATGGCGTGTGTTTGGAATTGGTGATGGAATTCAATGAGAATGTGTATAGCTAGAGGAATGTTCTGAACCATATATATGTGAAGCGGAATCCAAAATGCATACGCTGGTAGACGCTACATCAAGAAAGGTTCGTCTAAAAGCGGTACCGTCGGAGGAGCATATTTCATGAAGGCAAGAACATGCTCACTGATGATGCCCCCGGCCTACTGCGGTGGAAGTGACGATGCACGAATGCCACGAACATTGGCAGTACCGTGAACGATGGCAGGAGCACCACGAATACTTCGTCAATGGTTTAGTCATCATCCGGAGGCCCACTAAGGCAGCAATTATGATGATGCCTCATAATTGCCAATCCCCGCAGTCTGTTTACGCTTACCCGTCCGCTCACTAGACGTCGTTGTTGAGGGCAGCAGCAGCTTGATACTGTTCTTCTTTGCGGCATTCTGCATTTTTTGAATCCTGAACTTGTGACATCCGTCAATGTCAAAGATGGCTTCCTGTATCTTCTGCAAGATCGTCAAAGGTCTGCAGGGACAACAGCAGCAACATGATCGAACGCTAACGTACTGTCAAAGGCGACATCCCATCATTCAAGCTCTACGACTCGCCGAAGGTTCTTGCTTTCCTCGATATCAACCCGTTAGCTAAGGGACATGCTGTATGATTTCGTTCTGTTCGAGGCCTGACACGAGACACCGAGCTGACTTGTTCACTTAAACCTGCAGCTCATCGTCCCCAAAACCCACGGCGAGAAGCTGACCGACATACCTGACGATGAGCTCGCCGAGTCACTGCCAGTCGCAAAGAAGATCGCCGCTGCACTAGGAGCCGAGAACTATAACGTGCTGCAGAACAACGGGCGATTGGCACACCAAGAGGTCGATCACGTATGGCTGCTTTTCCCTGGCTGCTACACGCTCCCTTCAGCTGGGCGCCTCAAGCAGTAGACAGAGTCGAGCGCTGACATTGACCAGGTACATTTCCATGTCATACCGAAGCCAGACCAACAGCAGGGTCTCGGGATTAGCTGGCCACAGCAAAAGGTAGAGATGGACGAATTGAAGTCTTTGCTTGAAACCATGAAGAGCAAGATGTAGACTTTTCTAAATTCAGCAAGGCAATCCTCCAGAGAAGCATTGCGAGACGAATATGTAGGTTGGCAGTTTATCCCGACCTGCACCTGCATATGCCATTGATGGTCAGTTGAATAGACAGACCGATCATGCACGGATCAATGCATCCTGATTGGTGAGAAGATCGATCTTCGAACGACAGCAGCGTGCACCACGGCTGTGCACGGAGTCTTGAGCTACGCCTATTGTTTCAGACTTCATCCCCTTTGCTGGTCCTCTGCCACTTTGCTGACACCCATGGTCTATAACTAGCTCGGACATTGTGCGCTCAAGCCGGTGATCTTGCTACGTCCCATCGCTTCACTGATCCTTTTGCTGCGTCTGACCGAACCCCTAGGAGAGGCGCTCCTTTCGAGATGTTTCTCTTACCAGTCCGTCAGCTTCCATACCGTTGCGGAAGAGACAGGGACTGGACGACGTGAGTAGCGTAGGGCCTACCGAGGAAGCCACGTAGGCGGCCGAAAGCACGGACGAAGCCAATTGCTAGCACAGACATGATGGCGCCGTCCTGGCTGAAAATGCCCGCGCATGACCATGTATCGACAGATCCCAGTGAGTGCTTCCGTGTAGCACATCAATCGAGTTGGAAACAACGAGACTTACCTCTCCTTTGTACTCATATTTGCTATCTGCATGAGTGGTGCCTCCTTACCCAGGTATATCAACCACTCATGCAGCAGTTGTAGTCTTTCCCTCTTCATAGTGGATATCATCAGTTCAATACTTCAACTAATCGAGGAATATTTCAGTCAACTCAGCCTACCGTCCCAACATCATCTGGTGACTGTCTCTGAAGGTCGACGATGAGCTGTCCCTTATCACCAAGCTGAGACTCCACAACCGTACCGAAATTTGCACTCAGGGCTCGAAATCGCTCGCAGACAAATCCGTGATCTGCTTCTTTCTGTGACAAAAGTTCTGCTTGAAAACTTTTGATCCTGTTTGGGAATACTTCAAGTCTGGTCGGTTCTAGCTTGCCATCAGGAGATTCTTTGACGCTAACATTCCACGCAGCGCTGAGGTCGTTGCGGAATTGTGGGTTCACAGCATAGTCGTCCACGAAGTCACCACATCCATAAATGATGAGCTTGCCTTTGCGTACTTCCGACCCCTGAACGTGGTGAGAAGAATGGCCGTGGATGATGTCGACTCCACATTCGTCTACCAGGAAATGTGCCATAGATTTGATGTCTCCGTCGGGCTCCCAGGAGTAGTTCGGCCCCCAGTGTACGGAGACAATTCTCAAGGATGGGCTTGAGCTGAGTCCAGGATGTTCCTTCGCCAACAGATCCTTCACTTTCGCTCGGCCGCTCGAGTCATAGCGGAGAAGGTTGAATTCAGGCACAGATGACCAATCCTTCGGATGGTTAGAGAAAGAGTAGACGTGGATCTCGTGTGCCGGTACTCCATCCTCGGCAGAAGGAGAGGTCCGCTCCAACTTCAGAACAGCAGGCTTCTCCGCTTCCGCTACGGAGCGCCCAGCACCCGCATAAGCGATGCCAGCCTGCTCAAGGACTTTGACCGTTTCGAACAGTCCCTCTCTCCCGAAGTCCAAGGTGTGGTTGTTTGCCAAGCTCACGTAATCGACCCCTGCTAGCTTTAGACATTCGATGTTGGCAGGGTGCATACGATAGTTAAAGACCTTGCTTGGCCATTTCTTGTCGTGAGTCGTGGCGGCCGTCTCGAGATTACCAAGGACTAGATCAGATGATTTCAGCAGGTTGAGGGTGTTGCCCCAGGGAGTAGCATGGTTGTAATTCTGGAGATGGGGATGTGATCGGCGGAAGCTGGCGACGTGCCGAGACTCTTCGGGCTCATGGACATGCTCTGGTAACAGTTGGTCGATCAAACGACCTAGCATAACGTCGCCGAGGAATGTGAGCGTGTAGGTGTTCGATGCCATGGCTATGTGTGGCATTCGAGAATTGTAGAACAAGCGCTGTAGAGCCCTCATCTGTCTACTGTGACACCCATGAGGACTTACAATCGAGGAAGTGGTAGGCAAAGCCACCGGTCCAGTTACCGATACAGGTATACCGTACAAAACCACTCTGACTGCAAACGTAAACGGAACAAGACCTATCTGTGTTTAGAGGAGATCGTAATTGCTCATTCATAGCAAGTCGAGAGGTGCGGAAAGGCTTGGCATCTTCTAGGTTGCTGTTACACCTCAGAAGATCTATTGCTTCAGCTTGACGACCAATCGAAGAATAACGTTGACCTAAGCATTGAGTAGCCCAACTATGGCGATAGGGGGTGGTTGCGGTCGTTTGGGACCACCTTTGGGAGGTCACGTGGAGATTGTGGGGGATGGGACGATGCCGATTGTTAGGGGGCCGTGGGTGGGTGTTAGAATTCGCGTTCATGGGTTAGGGTAGGATAGTTGGAACCCACACCATATACACTATGTATGTCACATACCTCTTTTGGATTTCTTCTAGGAGAGGATGGGTGTTTTGATGGATGTGTTGCACGGGTTTGAATTGACACTTTGGTAGGATTGAAATCACAGTCTATGATTGCTTGGGAGGAGAAGCGAAGACGGGGTCGTGTCAAGACAGCAGAACTAAACCGAATCATGTATTGCTACCAGTGACGGAATCCATCTAACCCATCCCTGAACCTGCGCTATGCTTTTGTTTGTCTAACGACGCTCGGAGAGGTCTGACCTTCAAACTTACCCTGCACGGGGGAACATCACTTGAAGAACCTGAGCTCGCTCTCCTTCACCTTTCCTGTCCCAGCCATCTCAGCTGCTTTGATTGTGAAAACTTCCTTGACCTTGGTGCCATCCTTGCCAGCAACATCCAGCTTGCTCACCAACTCAGCGAGCTCATCAACATCAATGCCCGCGATAATCTTGTCCACATCGTTGAGACAGTTGTCGATATCCTTGGAGGCAGGCTCTCCGCTAGCGAAGTAGTTGACTTCTTTGACGGAGCCCCTGACAGCGCGCTTGTTCTTCTTGGCTGCACTTTTAGCCGCCTCTTTAGCCTTCTTGTTCGACTCTTTGTCGGCCTTGGCTTTAGTCTCTTCTTCCTGCTTGCGCTTCTCGTCTGCTTCTTTTTGTGCCTTTTTCTCCTCAGCTTGTTTCTTCGCCAACGCTTCAGCCTCATCTCTCTTCTTGTTCTTGTTGGCTTTTTCAGCCTTCCGGAAGCGAGCGATTCGTTCATCCCCGGCTAGACAATCATCAACCAGTTTGCGTAAACGAGCAATGTCCTCTGACTTCCTCTTGCGCCGGGCGTTGTTGTTCTTTCGCTCAATGTGGCGCTTGTGGTCTCTGTCTGCGTTGTCGTCAGGAACGTCCTCGTCGAGGTACTCGAACGACCTCCAGGAATCGAAGTTATAGAAGAAATCGTAGAACTCCTCCACCTCTTCCTTGGTGCTGTTGTCGTTGCCCAGGCTGGGGACGGGCTGCTTGTTCGAGAATCGACCCTCAGAGGCGAAGACGGCACCCCACTTCTTGTAAAATGCGCCTGGTTTCTGGACTTCTTTCTTCGACGGTGGCTCTCGGTCCGCCTTCTCATCGACGGAGTCGAATTGGCGTCGTCGAACAGGATCAGTCAAGATCTCGTTCGCTCGCTGAATACACTTGAAGAACGAATCGGTTTCACTTTCACCAGCGGCAGCCTTCTTATCAGGGTGGTGTTTAAGCACCTTCTTCCTCTGGGCTCGCTTGATCTGGTCATCGGTTGCTTTCCACCTGTACTTGCTCAAGCCGAGCACAGCGTAGTGGTCCTGACCACGCCAGTCTTTCGCGTCGCGGGCTAGCATCAGCGGGTCTTCCTCCTCGCTGATCTCGCCGTTATCTTCATCCTCGACTTTCTTGACTTTGTTCTGTTGCTGGATGCGTTCGTCTTCGGAGAAGGTGCGACCTAGGCGCTTGCGGCGGGCGAAGGCCATGAAGGCTGGGCCGACAGGTTCGATGGTGCGGTTTACGCCCTGGCTGATTGAGGAGATTGAGCGGAAGTTGGGGTTGGAGTCATCGGTGGGCTTGAAGCCCGTTGGGGCTGGAATTGTTTCAGTGGCAGCCATGGTGAGTGTGAAGCTGACCGAGTTGTGGTGATTGTTTGAAGGTTGGAGGTTGATGGGCAGGAAGGCAGGAATCTACTCGTGCCAAACTTGAAAGACATGCTCGAAAATTATTTAGCGCAGAAGTCGTCCGAGGTCGAGCCGACTCCATAGACTAACCAAAAATGGACCTCTGCGACATTGTTGTCGCTCGCCTTTGCGCATCGCTATAGTAATTTCAGGAACCACATCCTTTCGATCGAAGACATCCTACTCTATACGCCGGTAACTGTAACTACCATGGCACTTGCAGCGTACAGGCACGTCCTGCGAGCTACCAGGATCGCATTTCAAGGTGAGTCCTCGGCGTCGTCTTCCTGCTTCCTGCAGAGGCTGACTATGTTCAAGGTGACATTGCAATGATGCATGCCGCTCGCCACCAAGCGAGAGGGGGGTTCGAGAAGGGCCGCTCGCTAGACCCAGCATCCAAGGAAGCAACTGGTGCCATCGATCATGCTGAAGGCGTCGTGGAGATCTTGACCAAGAACATCGTGCAAGGGCAGCAAGTCGACGGCCGATCAGACACCTACAAGCTGAACATACATGAGCAGACGGAACGGGGGGAGAACGACACGGTCAAGAACCCAAGAGCGCCAGGAGGCAAAGTGAAAGTCGCTTTCAAATGAACTGTCCTTGTTGCATGCTACCGACTACCACAACTTTCGACAGGCAGACCACTCAACGCCATGCTAAAAAGACAAGAGCCGAGCCATGTTAATCACCTGCCAGACTGGCATAGTTCGGCTGCTCAGCACCTGGCGGAGCAGCGACGACGTAACTGTTGCTCTCTTCCTCCGGCCCAGCTTCGATCATACCGCCACGACCAGCACCAGCAATCGCCTTCTGGGCGGGCTGTGCAGCCCCTGCAGCCGTCTGTCGACCTTCTTTCGCCCATTCCAACCTCTGATCACGGTCTGTGTTGTCCAGTGCTTTCGGCTTGCCCCATCGGACGCGAAGTGGACAGCCCTGGATAATGGCTTTACCTTGACACTCGGCGGCCGCTTTCTCGGCCGCTTCTCTCGTCGCATAGTTGATGAAAGCGCAGTGTGATCGGTGCGAGCAGATGAGCGACCGCAGTTGCCCAAATTGGGTGAAGAAGGTTCGGATGGCATGCTCGGGGAGGTCATCTTCGACTCCTGTAACGAAGAGTGAGACGATGTTGGGGTCTTGCGGTGGAAGCCAGTCCTCAGGTTGCGGTGGTCTCGCTCCTGCAATGGCTCGTGGTCCTCTTCGTGGTTGAATGCCTGTCATAGAAGCTTTCTTGGTCTCTGACGTGCGCACCGGACCCGGCCCGTAACCAATTTGTTTCTGTTCTGGCTGCTTTTCTTCTTCGTTGGTTTCGAGATGTCTCTGTCTCTTGTAGTATGGTTGGCTGTTAGCTAGTCTACGCAGAAGCTCTCGTGCCTTCTCGTCCGTCTTGTCGTAACCCTCTATGGCCCCTCTGCCCTCCTCTATCTCCTTCTCATGCTCCTGCGCATAGTATTCTCGATTGATCTCACTGTTGGGGCCCGGCGCAACCATTTTCAACGCGGCGTCCCTCACGCTGAGTGGCAGGCCAAAGGACAAATCCAGCATACAGCATTGGCAACAGTTCTTGAGACGGGCACACGTAAGGCATATGTTCGTCCGTTTCGTTCTAGCTGTGCGATCGGCCTTCCACCTGAAGACTGTGAATGGCCGAGTACAGAGTTTGCATTCGGCGCCATGTTCTTCTTTCAACATTTGCACATAAGGGTTGTCGGGAAGGCAATTCTCGCAGCTGGAGGGGAAATCTGTAGTCTCCCATCCTGACCTATTCAGGTCTTGTTTTATCTGTGGAGGGGGCATTTTGAAAGTCGTTGGTGGTTATAATGAGAAGATTGCAAGTCGCAATGACGCAGAAACTTATTACAGTACCACTGAAGATGCAGGTGTTTAGGTAAGCCAGAAGTAGGGCTGCCTCAGGCTGCTATTCAGGCTCGGTGGGGGCAGTCGAACGGAAGGCACGAGCCCGGCATGGGCACATGCAAGTCCTTCTCGGATCTGCAAGGGCAACAGGGCAAGCCCGAAGGACCCATCAAAATTTTAGTGACGAAGCTGCAAGTGCAGAAACACCACATGGAAAGCGTTGATTCCGTGGCGGTCGGCGAGGAAAGTACGAGTATAGCGCAATAATATAATTGTTCAAGCCTGCCTCGACCATTGACCTTCACTTCACTTCACTTCTGTTAGCCCCTTCTTGCGTAGTATATTTCTTGGGTTTTCCAACATGGCTCAGACTGCACTTGATACGACCCCAATGCACCTCCTCGAGAAGGAGGACAAGGAACGAGATGCGGCATTCAACAAGTCGCTGCACGGCACCTCTGCAGAAGCACGTGGTGGCTTCTTTGCCATGCGCAATAAAGATGCAGCTGCTCAAAAAGCCGCTGTGGACGAGTACTTCAAGCACTGGGACGGCAAGCTAGCTGGCGAAGAAACCGAAGAAGTACGAAAGGCACGAAGAGACGAATATGCTACCCTGACGAGACAGTATGCCGGACCCTTCTTGTTCTGCTCGCCATCATGCTAACAATGGCTAGTTACTACAACCTTGCCACCGACCTCTACGAATATGGCTGGGGCACGTCCTTCCACTTCTGTCGCTTTGCCGCCGGAGAGGGCTTCTACCAGGCCATTGCACGTCACGAACACTACCTAGCTTTACAAATGGGCCTGAAAGAGAACTCGAAAGTCCTAGATGTCGGCTGTGGTGTTGGCGGTCCTGCTCGAGAAATGATCAAGTTCGCTGGCTGCAATGTCGTCGGATTTAACAATAACGACTACCAATTGCAAAGGGCCGCCAGATATGCAGAGAAGACTGGCATGGGTTCCAAGTTCTTGGGAGTGAAGGGCGACTTCATGCAAATGCCCGAATCCTTCGCTGGCACATTCGACGCAGTCTACGCTATTGAGGCTACTGTACACGCTCCTCGCTTGCAGGGTGTGTATGAAGAGATTTACAAGGCCCTGAAGCCAGGTGGTGTTTTTGGTGTCTACGAATGGCTGATGACTGACAACTATGATAACGAGAACCCACGTCACAGACAGATTCGACTAGGCATTGAAGAGGGAGACGGCATCTCCAACATGGTCAAGATCTCAGAAGGTTTGGCGGCAATCAAGGGCGCAGGCTTCGAGCTGCTACATCACGAAGATCTAGCTGAGAGGCCAGATGCCGTGCCCTGGTATTATCCTCTGGCAGGTGAGCTCAAGCACGTTCGCAGTTTGGGCGATCTCTTCACAGTCGGAAGAATGACATGGTGGGGACGAGGTGCCGTTCACAAGTTCATCGGTGCGGGTGAGTACCTCAGGCTGATGCCACAGGGCACACAGAAGACAGCCGACAGTCTGGCAAAGGCCGCTGACTGCTTGGTCGCCGGCGGCAAGGAGAAGCTGTTCACACCCATGTACCTCATGGTCGGAAGGAAACCTATGGATGCCAACTAGCTCTTGCGCATTCCAGAGGATAATTTCGGTGACTTCATGAAAGCCCAGGTCGTATCTCCTGGGAGTCAGCGGTCTTTCAGATTCAGAAACCGACAGGTACGATCGTCTGAAAAGAGCGAGAATTTCCGCGGCAGCGAGGAGACTGCGGTTGAGTCGGGTGAGGAAAAATGGTTGTCCCTGGCGCGTTGAATGGACTTCTAAGCGGTAGCGAGAGTACTGTGGACTGAACTCGTGTTTTATGATGGAGCAGTGTGTGGATGGCTGAGCCGCGGGATAGGTGTTTCATATGCTTATTATACATTAGCGAGGTTTGACGCATTGTTGAGCAAAGGCATGGTATGGTAGATATATATTTAGTCCAGTGCTTGTACAGGGACTTAAGATGGTCCATGAGCTCTAATGCATACCTTCGAACATTTTGACGTGGTGTATTATCCTTTTAACGGTCCTTGAAGCCCTCTTGTCATTGAACATCATGATATCAACGCCAGACAGACTTCAGGGTCAACTGCTTCAGAGACGAATGTTTCTGCACATGGTTTGCACTCAAGACGAAACTTTTGCCATAACGACAAGAACAACACCATCTCCATTGCCAAAAGTCATTTCTTCATCATCTCCTTCGAGCCGCCGCGGTCTACGCTTTCCCCTCCGCTTGGGATGATTACGCAGTCTGAGAGCTGCAGCATGAATGAAACAACCGGAAGCCGTCAAGGAGAAGTATGTTGCAGGCACCGTTTATGGCATCGGCTCAACAGGATAGGATATACTATGGTATCTTATCTCTGACAAACAATGCATGGAATACGCGCCTTTCTTTTGCTTGCTTTGCTTGCTTAGGTCCTCTTCACCAAAAGCTCAGATTAAGTCAGGTCAGCTTCCAACGCGACTAGACCAAACCACCTCACCTCACCTCAAACCCCCCCTTTAATTACCCCAACTCAACTCAAACCCTGCAGCCCCTCCCAACACACTCTACTCGCTAACACTAAAATCCCTCCTCTCAATCTTCGGCGCATGCAACCCCTCACAAAAATCCCGGAGCCCGCCCGCCCAAATCTCAAACGCCCTCTGCAAATACTCGCCATACTTCTTCTTCACGTTCTTCGCCGCGCGACCCTTCTGACACTCCCACGTCCTGTACACGCAGCTCTCGGGCCCCGTCGGCTCGATCTCGTGCACGCGCTCGGCCTGCAGCAGGTACTTCGGCATCTTGGAGCCGCTGAGGATGCCGGAGACGTTGAAGAGGGATGCGCCGTCGGAGTCGGTGGCCCAGACGACGCGGTAGAGGCCCGAGCGCTCGAGGTTGTGCGTCTTGGAGCGCGTGAGGGCCGTCGCGTCGCTTTCGGTGGCGGGGTCGTCCGGCCGGGAGACGTCGGTCACGACCATGTGCGTCTCGGTGTAGTCGGATGGGCTGTAGGGTTTCATGCGCACGAAGAAGGTCATTTTGGTGCGGATCTGCAGGCGCACGCTGGGTTCGCCGTACATGTTCATGAGGGCTCGGTGGGTTTTCTCGGCGGCGCGTCTGCTGGCGGTGGCGCTGGCGCTTACGGTGGATTGTCTGCGTTCTTGTTTTGAGTTGCGCCGGCCGTGCGGGGAGATGGGGGAGGGCGGGACGGCGAGCGAGGCGCGGTGGTTGTCGGTGTCTACTACGTGGTTGATGATTGGGGCGGGTTCTTGGCCGTTTGCTATTGAGGAGCGGCGGCGTTCTTGGGCGTCCTGGAATTTTTGGGCGGCGCTTTGGCGGGTTGGGGTGTCTGGTGTCACGTTTGTGCTGAGTGGGTCGATGCTTTCTGATTGGCGTAGTGTGTTGCCGATGTTTGTCTGGGATGACTCGCTCATTTGACTTGATATGCTATTTAGCCGGAAGCGTGGTGGTGGTTGTTCGTCTGCGCTGCGTGGTCTCCCTTGTCCCGTGTCACCACCTTCGAGGTCACTGTAGAAGCTGCCTGCGAGACTTGTGTTGCGCACTAGTTGTTGGATCTCGGCTACGGTAGCCGAGTCTTCTTCCGGCGGCTGATATGTGATGTTGACCTTGGGCACAAACCTGTTCCAGTCGCGCCATGTTTCGGTGTTGCGAAGCGAGCGAAAGACTAATGGGGCAGGAGCATTGATCTCGGTGCTGCTGTGGACGACTAGCACTGCTTCCGAAGCACGGATGCTGGGAGTGTCAAACTGTGCTGAGTGGATGTCCATTGCTTCGACTTGTGCTTCTTGTCTTATTGGCTAGAACCTTGCGCTTCACCTGCCAGTAGTACCGCTTGACTTTCCAAGGATCGTTCAGACCGTAACTGTCAGTCTTTTCGCACTGTCCCTCTGCTCTTAGCTTTTTGCTTTGCCGCTTCAATTGATTCTCACAAGCTGCGTATGCTAAGGACTTCTTGTTCCGGCCAGGCTGTGGCTGCTCGTGTTTTCGAGAGGAAGTTCGAGAGATCGACTGGATCGTGGCACTCAAGCTTGGTCTGGGCTTCTGCCTGGTGCATAAGGTTGGGTGTGAGTGTCAGTGCAGATCAAGGGTGAATGCGCAATCAAGCTCGTAATGTAGTAGTGCGAACGCTGAAGGGGTATCAAGTAGATGCAATATTTAAAAACTGCTCTGTGAGCTGTTCGATAAACTTGTGCTAAAAGAAGAGGGAAGGGAAACTGTCGGGGTACAGTATGTTTTCTCAATTGCTATTGGCGACAACCAGAAGTGTTAGCTAACAGTATCAGGTTCATGAGGCAGACAAGAGGTGTGGTGTAGCTCTTGTGCGAGGGCAATAACAGCCATGACGGTGTGGCATTTCATTAGCTGATGAGAGTGACTCGTCGTTAGAATCGCCCAAAAACACGAGTGGTAGAGGTGGGGTAAAGCTGAACGCCGCCCGTGATTCCCCCGGCGGACGACGCCTATCGAGGAGTAGTTCGTGCTTTCAGATCTGCTTTTGCACATGTTGCAATGCTTCCATTGGTGTCATTGGTGCAATTGATGTCCACCCTGCAAGTCTGGCAAACTTATCCGAAGTGCTCAACTCCGTGAGATGTCGTTGACTCCTTGCTGACTTAATCATTCTGTGCGCCGTATCAGCAAATATGTTTGGAAATTTCGGTCAAATTACGGCCAGGTCTTTTGGTTAATAAGTGGTTGTACATATTCTGCGTCGTGATGCAAGAGCTTAGAAGTGCAGTGGCCGTTGTACGAGAAGGACCGCCATTCTTCCGGTGTTGGTGACCTGTCACGCGACAGCACTGAAGACCCCAGCGCCTAGTGGTTTTGAGAAGCGTGCGGGTGCAGTGTATGCTCTACCCGGCGTCGATCGACGCACTATATTTGCACGACGAGCTGGGAGGACTGACTGGCTTAGGTCGTGTCGTGAGGTACGCCCGTGCTCACAGCAGCGAATCGAGTCTGGTGAAAACACTTAAGCAGGCAGCAACGACCTAACAGAAATCAGCAAGAACACATCGACTTCAGCTCCCCATGTACTCACCTCAAGTTGTAGTTCTCTGTCTTTGTTCTTCTCAACCTCGTCTGTTACAGCTTGCGACAAGTTTGCGCCGATACCTTGTGTACCTGCCTGTCTCTTCGCGAATGGATACTGGCTGTACTCGGCCAGCAACTCATCGACGTGTGCAAACGCTCTTTCTCTTGTCTCATGGCCCATCGTCACTAGGGCGTTCTCCAAAACGTTTGCAGCATAGCTGGCGCAGACCATTGCAATTGTTCGGAGATATCGGAAATCAAGCTCGGCAGGAAGGAACTGGGAGGGTGGCAGGACGACGGTTCTGTTCGAGCAAATGTTGCGCACTCGTTTTCGGATCTCGTCCTTCGCCCCTGAATCGACCACGGGGTGTGTTGCCATATCGAAGAGGAGGAAGTTGCGCTTTTCGGTTCTCAGAATGCCTTTGTCGACCAGGCCTTTTGCTAGCCGCTCTCGTACTTGTTTCAATTGATAACCAATCTTCATTAAATTCCACGTTTCGCCTGTCGCTATGTCAGCCTCGTTTCGTGCGCATGTGCGGGTTGACCTTACCGCTCATGAGGTCTATCCACGAGCTCACACTCATCTTCTCGCTTGACTTCATCATCTTTAGGGCTTCGTCTAGCAGGACTTCGCCTGTCTGACCCTCATCAATGACCTCTATCACCCGGTCTGCTAGCGGGAAGCGTCTTCTCGAAGAGTCCTTCTGCATGCTAATCTTGCCTCTGAAAGCCAGCTCTATCACTATGCACCCTCTGAGAGCGTACGAGATGTTGTCGTTCCAAAATGACAGATAGCCTTGCTTATCTTTCAGTCCTAGCAACAGGACTTCCTCCATGAGGGTGAGCTTAGGCTGTTTACTGCGCTCCGCGCTCTCGCTCATATCCCTGGGATCGTAAGCAACGATGTGCCCATTCTCACCAACCTCTCGTCCTGTTTCGGGTGTTCGATCGTAGGCATTTTCTTTTGGTGCTGGTGAAGCAACCCGTGATGCTGATTGTTCGTCATTGTTGTCCTGTGCTATTCCCGCGCCTCGCCGCCTTGTCAGTCCTCCTTGAGACATGTTATGAAGTCCGACAGATATGTCGCAGTAGCCGGGCTCTCGCCCGCGGAGTCAAGAGAATGGTCTCGTTCCAGCGGTTCCGCCAGGCTGCACTCGAATATTGAACGGTAGGCGGGTTACAGGATGCGCGACGTGCAACTATGCCGACAATGGAGTTGCCTGAGGACTCCGTTGTTTTATGTGCGGACGTTGATAACTTTGTAGCGGCAAAATATTGATCAGCTTGTGCTGTCGGTTTTAGGGATACAAAACTTGTGCAAGTCCAGCACGAGTCCGCATGGGACGCGTTGACGATGACCCTGGTCGGCCCAAGGCTAAATTCACGTCAAGGCTCTCGACAACCACAAGATCGACAGGCATGAAGAGATAAGATAAGATTGAAAGATATTTGACTGACTCGAGCCTTCAGTATAGAGACAATTTCTTGGTTACTGGTGCCTTGAGGCTTGTCGCGACATCTACGCAAGCAGCAGAGCTGCATGCTCACCATCTAGACCTCCTATGAGACCAGTTCTATCTTCGCCTCTCTAAGGTAACGCGTCTTGACATCGCAACGGCGACCTTCTATTACTTTCTAACGACCTCTCTGCGGTCGAGCAGAAACATCTGGCTGCGGACTGATTGCAGTGCTTCGCAGAAGACATGAGCAGAACGGACATGTAGGCTCCCACAAAATCTGCTGCACAGCTCGCTGAAGTGTGTCTTGATGTGTCGTGAGATACAACATCTTTGCCTATCTTACCTAGAACATTTCAACAATCGCAACGAGAGGTCCGTCCCGTACCAGAAGCGAACAGTTGTGATGCACATAAGAAAGGACTTGGCTTTGAGTGGAACCTGTGCATATCGAGCACGTTTGCTCCTGCAATCAATCGAACCTCTGATCACTCCTGTCAGATTGAAAGAGCTTAGATGGCTTGTTCAACCCCTGTATATTGCGCACTCCATTTCTTTCTCACTTGCTACGTATGGTGGCCCTGGCTGACTGGGTGCGTGAGCATTGAAGGAGGAAGATCACCAGAGGCAAAACCAGCTGCAGGCACACCATGTTGTTATACCTTCTTGACTGGTTACCGTCGCCAGGTGTCACGCATTCGCAATCTGCCAGCAAGGCGGAGGCGATGAGCGGACTGCCCTGGGGTTCTGGCCAAAACTCTAGACTTGGGAGATTCTGGTGGTCGGTAGTAGAAACTGAACGCGGGCAAAGTATACTACGCATCGCGCACTGTTAAGACAGCTGTTGCCCGACGCTTCAAAAGACTGTGGCAAAGCTGCAGTCGTGGGTCATTAAGACCTCAGAGCTCAATATACCATCAAAGACGATTCTGCGTGTTGACGCTGGAGGTTTTGCAGTCTTTCGTGCAACATGTACACTGCAGATTTCGTTGGGTCCGAGGTAACGCGCTGAGCCCAAATGCTTCGCGTCAGGTTCCGCCATAATTCGAGTCTCGATATGTTTCAGCTGGAATAGAGGACAGCAAGGTCGACATTCTCGTTGGGCACCCCGGTTCTGGCATGGACGGAAGGAAGAGCGGTCAGCGACTGCGACATTGACTGGATCGGGATTTGAGGAGCTTAGCTGTCATCGGTAACCTAATTCTCATCATTGCAAATAGCGGGTGCTTCAGATACATCGGTGCCAAGATCGACGAAGTCCACGTTGGGGATGTCGCCTGTGAGATAGTGCACACATGGAAGCCGGAAGTCTACCGTACCTGGCAGCATGCATTTACAAATGGTTCGGGTCGTTCGCACCACCTCCCGGGCTGGCGGAACGGCTGTAAAACCTACCTGTGGCACATGCAAGATCTCGCTTGTCCAGGTATAGCAGTGACCACTGCCCGTGAAGCTTGTTGGCCCCTGAACCAGCCTCAGGCTGACGCCCTATCACTCCGATCAGAGGACATCCGGGTCCAGCATTTATTGGGAAGTCGATAGAAGCAGGTGCAAATGTTGAGAACAATTATCGATGGCCAAGGCGTCTCATCTGGTGGACCACAGAGGCGAGAGTGGATACTAGGAGCAGAACAGTTCTCGAACCCGGAGGCCCATCGATCAGGCCATTCGCCCAGTAGTGCTATGCACTGCAACGCAGTCAGAACACCGGGTGAAAGGCAAACAGCAATATATCTGCAAGATGTCAGCACGTCCGTGTAAAGAAGGCGCGGTCCTGGATGCCGAAGGGCAGAAGGACATGAATAAGGTTTGCCTTCCAGACCCATGGCACATGTACAAGGGTGCACCCATTTAGCCGGGTACTTAGTGCAGATTTGTGCTAAGATTGGCCCATCGGTGCTCTCGGCAATTAATTGAAGCAGAAATGGACTTACTCAACGCGAAAAGTACTACCCTGTTGATCACGTTACGTCGAATCAGAGCGGGCATTCGGTCCTTGGCAGCTTGGCGGGACTGAACCCAGCTTGACACCCTCAGCATTTTCTTGTCCTTCACCACAACATGTACTTCTGCTCAAATCAATCAAAGTGCGATTTGATGTCCTTCAGTACATGGAACGGCGAACCGGACGGGTCGAGCGACCAAGATTTGAGACACGCCTTTTAGCCGGAACGGCATCCATCAGAAATGCTTGGCCATGTCCAGAGGCGCTGTCATAAATGCTGCCAAGTCATTGTGGCTGACTTGGCTCAAATTTTCTCACCTCTTACTTCCCCGGTCTTCTGGTCCTAACCACGGAGTGCCCACCAAGCCCCCTGGGGAATATGCCATATGTATACTAGCTCGAGATAATAAGACTTGGCCTAGATGCACGCCCAGACAAGCGCAGGAAATATGGTTCTTCGAGAAGACTACGGCGTCCTGGCGTTCGGCACTTTATGTCAGATGAGGCAATCACGTATAATAGATTAAGATGGCCCCTCCTTCCTGAGAAGATCTCTTCTTGCTTCCGGTGCCAGCCTGTCTACCGTTTACATTTTCAGTCTTGCACAATGTTTGGTCGGGGGAGCTCGCCGAGCTCGAGCGATAATGAAAAGAAGCGCGACAGCCAAGTCGAGCGTCGAGCATCTGTTACCAGCAGAGCCGAAAGTCTTCATGATTTGCCTGATCCTGATGCGGGCAAATCGCCAGAGGAGCGCGCAAAGATAGTATGTTGGAGCTCACCGCGTATGCTGGACCTACTACTGACTACTATTGCAGGACAAAGCTCTGCTGTGGAAGGTCGATCGCTGGATCATCCCATGGCTCTGTTTGCTCTATCTGCTCTCCTTCCTCGATCGATCCAACATCGGCAATGCTCGTGTTGCAGGCATGGAAAAAAGCCTGGGCATGGCAGGGCACGATTACAACAATACCTTAACCATTTTCTTCATCTCCTACGCTTTGGCAGAGCCAGTCACCAACGTTTTGCTCAAACGGATGACGCCAAGAATCTTCTTCACCAGCATCATTCTGCTCTGGGGATTCATCATGACTATGATGGGATTGGTAACCAGTTATGCAGGCCTTTTGGGATGTAGATTCGTTCTTGGGCTAGCGGAAGCGGGCTTGTTCCCAGGTAGGTGTCCAACAACCTGTCTAACTAACAGTCTCCTTATTGGTGCTGACGTCTTATGTTGCGGAGCACTAACACTCTTCAGGCGTCAATTACTATCTTTCTTGCTGGTACAAGAGATCCGAGCTCGGTATCCGAGCTGCCATTTTCTTCTCAGCAGCTGCATTGGCTGGCTCCTTCGGTGGTCTTCTTGCTGCCGCCATTGCCCAGATGGATGGTGTCGGTGGAAAGCCAGGTTGGGCATGGATTTTTATCATCGAGGGTCTAGCCACCATGTTCGCCGGCTGCTTCTGCTGGTGGCTGGTATTCAATTGGCCTGATACAGCAACCTTCCTTACACCCGATGAGAGACTCCGAGTCCGAAGGCGTCTTGCAGAAGACAAGCAGTCTTCTACTGGTGAGGAGTACGACAAGCGCCACATTTTCGCTGCGCTCAAGGATTGGAAAACATGGGGCTATGCTTTCATCTACATGGGTAAGTTAGCTTATCGTGGGCAATACGCTCTTATTAACGCTCATATCTAGGCACCCTCTGCCCCTTGTACTCATTCTCGCTCTTTTTGCCCACGATCCTCGTTGGTATGGGCTATGCCGGGACGCGCGCTCAGCTACTTTCGGTCCCACCTTATGCATGCGCTGCAGTGTTGACCATCTTTGTCGGCTGGGTGGCAGATCGGACACGAATGAGAGGCTACTGCAATATGGTCACTGTTTGCATCGGCATCGTCGGATTCTGCATGCTGATTGGCAGTACGAACCCCCGTATCCAGTATGCCGGCACTTTCCTCGGAGCGATGGGTATCTATCCGGCCGTTCCAAACTCGCTTACATGGGCTGCAAACAACCTCGAAGGAGTATACAAGCGAGGTGTATGCATTGGTATCATCGTTGGATGGGGTAATTTGAACGGTGTTGTGAGCTCTAACATCTATTTGGTGGAAGAAAAGCCCAGATACTGGACTGCAAGTCATCACTCCATATCTCAGAACCAAAGCTAACACTACTACAGGGTCACGGCGTGGTATTGGCTTATCAGCTAATCGCCCTACTGGGCGGAACTATTATTATGCACCTCATGTTGCGACGGGAGAACAGGCTCAGAGCCAGTGGCAGACGAGACAACATGCACCAAGGCATGACTGCTGACCAGATTTGGGTTGCAGGGGACAATCGTCCAGACTTCAAGTATGTTCTTTAGATGGTACGACATGAGGTTTTCTAGAGACGCGATAGAGGTAGTACGTGCTGGTCGGGCAAAAGCGCTGTCGTTGGATTGACATCTCGAGTCCGAAAGACAACTTCGTGGCCTCACGAATAGATCAGCTCGTTTGAGCAATGTGCATACGATGGTTAAGAAATCTTTGTATTGATTACTGTGGACTGAATGTGCTTGAAGAACATTTTTGGAGAACGGTTTGAGTACTTAGCGAGTAGCTTGCCTGTTGATGTACAACAGGCGTGAATTGAACTTGACACAAACAACACTTGCGCTACCAGGGAGCAGGCTCGGTCACAGACCTGCTCAATCTGCTCTGCTGGACTGGGGCTACACGATACCCGTACCTACTGGCTGTTCTTCTACTATGTGCATGCCAACCGAATAAGATATACATGCTAATATCATTGCATTGAGAGAGCCTGGGATTACTTCATGTTCGAGTACGAGATGCTGCAACAGATGTATCACGGTATCATGCCATGGGCAGCCGAGCTGCATAACAATTGTGTGTCTGCTCGAGGGGCGGAGGGAGGTTGAAAGATCACAAAACGTTCTCAATAAAGGCAGGAGCGGGCGCTTGAGTCTTGGCGCGACCGGAGTGCTCCCGCCGCTCGGGACAGCGTGAGACTGTCTCCGAGAAATAACTTAGGGCTGCGCCTTGAGAACGGTCACACACTCTCGACATTCAAAGCACGACTCTACCTCTCTCACCGCTACGCCTAGACACTGCACATACTCGAATCTGACGGTATGACCGTCTGTCGATAACCTCCACTGACGCCTTCCTCGTCTATTCACCCTACCTGCGACTATCCGCATATAGCCACTCATCATGGCGATGAACAGGATGAGGAGCGCGTTAGCGCCTCCTCGAAAGGGCGAAACCTTTGAGCTGAGAGCAGGACTTGTGTAAGCTGATAGTCTGGCATGCTCCGTCATACATGGTCTGACAAGGTCCTTCCAGATCACAATATGCATACGAAAGGAAGGAAGCCATACAGAAGACTATCATGGCCATGACGCTGGGCAAGGACGTATCACAGCTCTTCCCAGATGTTCTGAAAAATATCGCAACGGATGATCTGGACCAGAAGAAGCTGGTCTACCTCTACCTGATGTAGGTCGTACAATATGCTGCTGAACCTGCTATTGACCTGCTTAGGAATTATGCAAAGTCACATCCAGACCTGTGTATCCTCGCTGTCAATACCTTCGTCCAAGATGCAGAAAACCCAAATCCTCTCGTTCGAGCCCTCGCCATACGGACCATGGGCTGCATACGAGTTGATAAGATGATTGACTACATGGAAGAGCCGCTGCGGAAGACGCTACGAGATGAGTCGCCATACGTACGGAAGACAGCAGCCATCTGTGTGGCTAAGCTATTCGACTTGAACCCCACCATGTGCCTAGAGAACGGCTTCCTCGAGTCACTCCAAGAACTGATTGGCGACCCCAACCCGATGGTCGTAGCGAACTCTGTACAGGCACTGGCCGAAATCAGTGAAACAGCGCCAGAGACCAATGCGCTGCAGATCAGCTCAAACACGTTGAAAAAGATGCTTATGGCTTTGAACGAATGCACGGAGTGGGGACGAGTCACAATCTTGAGTGTGCTGGCAGACTACAAGACAACAGATGTCAAGGAGGCCGAGCATATCTGCGAAAGAGTGGTGCCACAATTCCAACATGTCAACTCTAGCGTCGTGCTTGCTGCTGTGAAGACGGTATTCTTACACATGCGCTACATTGGAGCAGAGTCACGGCAGTCGTATCTCAAGAAAATGTCACCTCCTCTAGTAACACTGGTCTCAGCGGCTCCCGAGGTGCAATACGTTGCTCTACGAAACATCGACCTTCTGCTACAAAAACAGCCTGAGATCTTGAGTAGGGAGCTCAGAGTATTCTTCTGCAAGTACAACGATCCTCCATACGTCAAATTTCAGAAGCTCGAAATCATGGTGCGCATAGCGAACGAATCGAATGTGGATCAGCTCTTGGCAGAATTGAAGGAATATGCTCTTGAAGTTGATATGGATTTTGTACGAAGAGCGGTCAAGGCCATCGGACAAGTTGCCATCAAGATTGAAAGTGCTAGTGAAAGATGTGTCAATGCTCTGCTGGACCTTATCAATTCAAAAGTCAATTACGTTGTGCAGGAAGTCATTGTGGTCATCAAAGACATCTTCAGAAAGTACCCAGGATATGAAGGCATAATCCCGACATTATGCAAATGTATAGACGAGCTTGATGAGCCGAACGCTCGAGCATCGCTCATCTGGATTGTCGGGGAATATGCAGAGAAGATCAGTAATGCTGGTGAAATTCTAGCAGGGTTCGTGGACGGTTTTAGCGAGGAGTTTGCGCAAACACAGTTACAAATCCTGACAGCAGTGGTCAAATTGTTCCTCAAAAAGCCATCAGCAGCACAAGGCTTGGTGCAGAAGGTGTTACAAGCCGCCACAGCAGATTGCGACAACCCAGATATCAGAGATAGAGCATTCGTGTACTGGCGACTGCTGTCCAATACGACAGACCAGAATGCCCCCAAGAATATCATCCTTTCCGAGAAACCAGCAATCACGACCACGATACAGTCGCTGCCTCCAGCGCTGCTGGAGAGGCTATTGACAGAGCTGTCGACACTTGCCTCCGTCTACCACAAGCCACCGGAGCAATTCATCGGACAGGGAAGATTTGGGGCAGAAGCGATTCAGCAAGCAGCCATCGAAGAACAGATTGAGAATGCCAAAGAGGCCCCAATTGCTGCAGCAGCAGTCGCGGCAGCTGCGCAAGGCAAGTCATCCATGCCTCAGAACACTGCAGAGAACCTACTTGACATCGATTTTGATGGTGCTGCTCCTGCCTCAGCACAAAAAGAGCCAGCAAATGGGATGACTGGCCTGGAAGGATTGGGAGGCACACCTCAGAGGGTGGATTCGCCTGCTGTTGGACAGCCAGCGCAACCACAGAACAATCTTGACGACTTGATGGGAGTGTTTGGGAATGGCAACAACGCCGCACCAAGCTCAGCAGGAGGATTTGGCGGCATGTCAGACAACGACATCATGAACGGTCTCGCGGGTATGGATTTGAACAGTCAACAACCGCCGCCGCCTTCGCAACAATTGAACGGGGACGGAGGCAAGAAGACGAATGAGGACCTCTTGTCGCTGTTCTGAGCGTGTAATCAATCGAGGAGACAGTAACAAATTTGACGGCCACCTTCATTCAATGAAGGTGGCTGTCGTCGCCTCGGCCAACGGCTCCATCTGCCAAAGTCTGAGCATGGAACAAGAACGACAACGAGCCTGAGGGGCTGCTTTGGGTGACTGCAGAACCGACGTCCTTGTCAGCTTCTCTGACGCGCATTTGCACCCCTACAACGAGCCAGTTCTACGGAGCTATCTCAAATACCGCCACAAAAGAAAATCACTCTCCTTCGAAGTGGAGACCTCCATGCTAACTCTCTGTGAGACTCAACAGCGTCTCGTAGAAGCGCAGCAAGACTTGATCTAGCCAAGTGCTCAACAATCAAGAATCCCCAAACCTGATAATTCGATGCGGAGGCCGTACATGGTACACCCATAGCGCGATTACCTGTCAGCATCACGCCTATATCAACAACATACTCAATGCCTGTGTTCGTCTCAATTGTGAAGACTGTACCTGCACTAACCAGTCACCTAAAGCATTCGTCTATAGCCATCCGCGAAATCTAGGATAAACGCAGAACGAAATCGAGCATTTCCTCGCGTACTTGTACGCCTTGGAGCCTCGACGGTTTAGACCAGATTTGAACCCTACAAACCTCGAGGAAGAAAGACAGAGACTATGATACAAAGCGGCTCACATATTCTACGCCGGTTCAAAGTACACCCTAAGACCTGTACGCGATGCTGATTACAAGATGCTTCTCGATCATGCACCGATGCTCTTGAATGGACTAGAGATATGCAACGAAACCATGAAGCAAGAGCGGGTAGACTTGGACGACAAAGGGGCTGTCGAGCTGAACAAGGCAATTACGAAGAGCGCGGTGAAGGTGAAGCTTCCGGGCCTACCAGCAGGACAACCTGGTTTTCATGCTTGACTACGTGACGGCCATGACAGATAGGGTCGCAAGGATTGCAGCCTGTTTGAGGCGTATGGAGGAGGTTAATCGAGAAGTGATTGAGGTACAGTGATCGAGTGGCTTTGACTGGAAAAAAGCAGATCTCCGAGATAGACACGTGCCACTTTGAAGAGGAGCCTCTGAACTTTGCGTACCTGCATTGAATCCTTGTCTACGCCGGCTGTTCCTATCAAACTGGAGACATTGACCCTCGCCTCCTTGGTAGGTGAACCTTCCACTAATCGGTCCATGATAATAAATGCGTCACTGACGAGTAAGCAACACTTCACGTGATGGGCACAACTCTCTACCTTCGCACAAAAGCCCCATCATTGCAGGTACTATATTCAATGTCGAACATGTGATCGAAGTAGTCTTGGTCTCAAGAGCGACAAGCCCAATACCTAGTGGAGGACGGTATGACAAACCACAACAGTCTTATGCGCCTCTCTGGCGCTTCCTCTAGCCCATCGGAGTTGGGGAAAGAAAGCCTGGTCGAAGTACAAACTAGGTGAGCTTGCTGAGCTTCTCGTCAATCTTGTACTGAATGCTTTAGTCTCCTTCGTCAACCTCCCCTCAGCGACATTACCATCACCTGCGGAGACAGAACCTGGAGATGTCAGCGTGCTATCCTGATGCAGCGATGTGGATTTTTCAAAGCGGCTTGCGATTCGGGGTTCAAGGTAAGTCGTGTATCTCACATGTGGTTAGAATGTTCGATGAGCAAACATTGCCGCTTGTATCATAGTCGACGGCGTCCGTACTGATACTGGGTCTGCTAGGAATCTCAGACTGCCACTATCACACTCGACAATGATGCCCCAGATGGAGTGGACATGTTGCTCGTGTATCTCTACACTCTCGAGCTACCAGATCTCGCCAACGAGCACGTCTTTCCTTGGCCTGTGGCGCCGGCTCGGAATGCTTACTTTTTGGGTGACAAATATAATCTGCCATCCCTTCGAGACCATGGCCGGACAACACTCATACACCACGTACGAACTAGACTGAATACATGGTACGAGAAGGAGGATGCAAACAAGAGGAGGTGGATTCTATTCATCGGTAAGGTATGGGAATGGACGATCACAGACTCAGATCAGGTTAGAGAAGCTGTACTCGATGCCCTCATGAGCACATCTCAGGCAATCATCGAAGATGAACGATTTCAGAAGTTGATGAAGGAGAACGAGGAGTTTCATATGGCCTTCCTTAGAGCTTTGGTTAAGAGGGCAATACGCAAGTGAGGCATGGAGGTTTGGAGCTGATCTCAATCTCAATACGAGAAGAAAAGCCCAAGACTTTGTAGCAGCACAGACCGGCGTGTACGGCAGTTCCCCTTACCACCGGCCAGGCGCGTGAAAGAGCTACAAGTTGCACCTCGGCAGCTAGGTCATGGTTGAGATGAGTAAAACGGCATATTTCGAGCTTCGAGACCATGCTGCCTTTTATTGGGACAAGTTAACTCCGCGTTTGTTGGTCTCAGCATTTGGTCAGCTTCACACTCTCATTCCTTCACCTACTATATGTTGTGGGCAACCTCACATGTTATCAACATTCAGCCGCCGGGCACTTCCTACCATTCTGTTTTCTCACCACCCCACCACAACCGCCTCCTAGCCGCTCTCACTTGGTACCCAGTCTCGTTCAGCACCAGACTGTAGATCGCCATCAATGGAGCCCATCTGGGCAAAGGTGTTCAGTGTACCTACAAACCGCATAGACACTCCGATTGCAACTCTTCAAGAAACCTTAGTGGAAGCGCAGAAGAGGTATGTATTATCGCTCACAGTGATCCCGCAGCTGATCGACTGAAACCATAACAGACTCCTTCGAGAGCCAAACACGAGCGACTTAACGGTCAAGTGTAATGGGAGGACGTGGAACTGCCAAAGCGCAATCCTCTCCCAACGATGCGAGTTCTTTCGGGTAGCAAGCAGTGGAGGCTTCTGGGTTTGCTTGTGTCATCCAAATATGGGTTACGAAATTGACTCGTCTAGGAAGCAGAATCAAGAACCATCACCCTCGATGATGACGACGCCGATGGTGTCGACCTTTTGCTTGTCTACTTGTACACCCTCGAGCCACCGAGAATATCAACCATCACAAACGCTGAACAGTATTATTTGCTTGGTGGCAAATACGCCCTTCCAGCGCTTCTCATGGCTGGCTATCAACAAATACTTTCATGCATCGATCGTGAGATCTACAAGTGGGACTCGCTAGGCGACCAGCGAAAAAGACAGTGGGTGGACTTCTTTGATCGAGTCTGGACATGGACCATGGGAGACTCACTCAGCATCAGGCTAGCGATGGTATATGAGGTCTGTGCGGTTGGGGAGTTAGTCATTGAGTACGAGCCTTTTCAAGAACTGCTAGAAGTACACCCGGATTTCAATTTGGCACTCGTGCGTGCAATGTTCAAAGCAACAAAGAGATGCAGAGCATGCAATGGGCCGCAGCATCTCAAGTATTGATTAGTATACAGAGAGCTTTCTCTTTTGTCCACTGAACTGTGGTTGGTCTATGTTCGAGTCACCGAAAGAGTACCTCAGGTCGATGAGGGATGGTCAGCGAGGCAGGTAAGCACAGTCACAACGAGCAGTATCTCACCATTATCTGCTTTGCTTGTCCGAGCTAAATCGCAGTTTCACGAGGTGAGGCAAATACCTTTACAAGCAATACGCACTATCAATGGCACAAAATGTGTCCCGTTTGAACAACTACTGACCCGACGAGCAGCAAGACCCGCTCGCCTAGTGATGCCACATCACCAAACAGCACAGCCCTCGAGCGACCCCTCGTGCTTGAGCAAGTATCTCCTCCGAAGCGGTGTCCGAGCTGGTCTGGCGTCTGCATGGCAAAGTGAAGACTTCAATGGGAAGCCATCATCAAACAAGGAAACATCAGATCCAATGACTAGGTGCATTCATAGTAGGAAAGGAAGATTGGCCACATCATGCGCGTTGCATCACCCATTGATCACTATGTGTATAATCAATGTACCCATCAATGCTCTCGCTTTTGTAGAATGTGTCCCGATCGTACTGCGTCAACGCGATATCGTTCAACACGCGGAACGGCAGATCAGGATTCGAGATAAAATGTCGACCGAACACGACCGCCACCTCATCATCTGCATGGTCCACCTCTACAGCCTTGGCAGCCGTCTGCGGTGTGAACCCACCAGCCAGCAGCACAGGGCCCGAACGATCCCACGCCTCGAACGCAAAGTCCAGTTTCTCCGTGACCACCGCTTCCCGGTCAACGTTGCCATTCACTCTCGGCTCGATAAGATGCAGATACGCGAGCCCAAACCCACGTAACCTCGAAATCAGGTCCGTAAATTGCGGCACTGGATCCTCCATCCCCATCCCCTGAAACTCCCCAAACGGACACAAACGGACACCAGTCCGTCCCGACCCAACCGCATCACAAACCGCCCGAACCACTTCAACGCAAAACCGTGATCGATTCCGCACAGTCCCTCCCCACCCATCCGTTCTCCGATTACACGTATCCTGAATGAACTGATCAACAAGATACCCGTTCGCAGCGTGAATCTCCACACCATCAAAGCCAGCCTCAAACACGGCGTTCTTCGCGGCCTGGGCGAAATCCGCGATACACTGCCATATCTCATCCTCCGTCATCGCCCGCGGCGTCGCGTACGTCTCGCCGTTCCGGGCCGGGATCGGCACGGCGCTACTACTAACCATCTCGAGGCCTTCCGCGGCGAGGGCGGCGGGCCGGGCGGCGCGTCCGACGTGCCAGAGCTGCATGAAGATGGAGCCGCCTTGAGCGTGGACTGCGTCTGTCACTTTGCGCCACGCGGCGGCCTGGGCGGCTGTGTAGATGCCTGGGGCGTTGCGGTCGCGGCCGGCGGAGGCGTGCGAGATGAAGGTTGCTTCGGTGATTTGGAGGCCGCCGGGCGATGCGCGCTGGGAGTAGTATTCTGTGACCATTGGGTGGGGGATGTGGTTTGAGTCGGAACGGAGGCGGGTCATTGGGGCCATGATGATGCGGTGGGAGAGAGTCGTGTTGCCGATTGTGATGGGGGAGGATAGGGTTGGCATGTTGGTGGATGGAGGATCGTGGGTGGAATGTGTTTGGTTAGGGATGGGGAGCGTGTCTCCGTTGGAACAGGGTGGAGGGAAGCACGGTCTTCTAGGTTCGGGGAATTAGACTCATGTACTGCATCGAGCATCACCATATGCCAACGCAGGAGGGAGCAATGCTACTTGAAAGTTTTGTTTTGCGGGACCCGGTCCAAGTACCAGGTGCCTAGGTTCAGTATTGAAAGGGGGGCGTTGGAGTCGTGCATTTCGTTTGTTGGAGAAGAGGTGGGGCGACGTAGCTAGTAGTAGCGAAGCATTTGTGGACTCGTCAAGCAATCAATAGTTCACGCAACAGCCGGTAGCCTGCGTCTTCCTTGTGTGTTAGTACCTGCAACAATGTCACTGTTGTATAATGGCTTGTTCTTGAATCGTTGAGATCCCTGACCTGTGTGGACAAGTTGGTACTGTCAGCATATCGGGACAGGAAAAGGACTAGACTCAGAGGAACAGCTGAAGTGGATCAATGACGTACAACGACAACGACGGTGACTCTGCGCTCCTGACGGTTTCGAGCTCTCACGTCCGAGACGACGCTGATTCCCCATGGCCATCAGCAATGCTTTGTTCCGGTAAACCAAAGGATTAAGCATCATGGATTAGGCGCCGCTCTCTCCGGGATCGATGATGCCCATCATACATACCTGTCAACTCGTCCTCGGCCATCATTGCCCTCTCCTCCAGCTTCCTCATGTACAGCACGCCAAATTCAGGGTTCTCTGAGGCATATTCAATCAGCTCTTTCTGAATCGTCGTGGATTTCACTTTCGCAGCACACCCTATTGCTAGTGCCTCCCGAAATTCTGTAGTATCACCTGGGCACTGTTGGATCCACGTCCAGTAGTCGTCAAGTCTCTCTGCCGGTTTGTATGTGGCTTGGGGTATGTCAAAACCTGCGGAACGCAAGTAAATCCCTTGGAACACAGACAGCAATACTCTCTTGGCCTCAACGCTTAAGTGGGTGAGATCGTACTTGTCAGCGATCTCGAATGCCTTCCTGGCCTTCTCAAAGGTATTGAGGGATGGCACTACGAGCGTGTAAAGATACTGGAGCATTGTGCCGACCGCTTCAGGATCATCCTCTGGAAGTTCAACCACTTGCGATTCCGCTTCCTGGCAGTTTGTTAATGTGGTTCGGTCCAGGGAGATGAATGGAACGTACAGCAAACTCGCCACTGCAGACCGTATTGAAGAAAGCACATCGTGGCGCCAAGACAGCTCGATGCACGTGCCATACAATTTTGCCGCAACGGATTGTGAGATCGGAGAAGGTGCCTGTCTCGAGCAGTCTGCCGCACATGGTTAGTCATTTCGGCGTTTCCTGGAGGAACAATAAGCATACTTCTTTTGTGCTTGGAAGATCTCTGGGCCACCGTATGCATGGGGGTTAAGGGCAGTCATGGCCGCCACAACCTGAGGGGATGCACCGACGGTGTGAGCACCAGGAACAGCGAGAAGTTGTCCTCCAGTTGAGCCATGGGTGCTATGAGCTGCCATGATTGATGTACTGTCAGCAGAGAACGAGAGACACGTCAGCTGGCAATTTTGGAAGAGATAAAAGGCATGCTAGAAGAAAGAGAGAGGGCTGAGGGAAAATAACTGTGGTGCTTATCATAGACAAATGCTTGGTTTATACTTGCCCGGAGCAAGCATTAGTAGCTACCCGAAGGGAGCAAGCAACAGGCATTTATGTCAAGCAGTTGGGCCGGCTTGCTATTTAGACGATTTGCGCTTCGATGCTTGCTCGTTCGTCACCTCAGAGGATCTTTGCTTGACCAGAGACCTATCACGATGTTACGAAGCTGCCTTTTTGCTACTTACAAGTGGACGGTAAATGGCAGGTTGCAGACCAAATGCACTTCCCAGCGGCTGCTAGAACCGCATATATTGCCTTGTCTGGCTCCGCAACCTGGCTGAGCTCTCGCGTCTCCAAATTCGATGCTACCTGAACCGTCTAGAAGTGCTGTGCAGTAACGACCCATTGCTTTGAAACATCGTGTTGTCCTATCTATGAGAGCGACCTCTTGACAAGTTCGATACATTGGCTTGTTCGGCCTGTTCCGGTATGTATCTTGCCTGATTGGCTCGCTCAGAAGTGATGGACCTCCTACACCAGGAGCAACTGCAGCTGTCGCTGCTGGGTGAAATGGGAACCAGACACAATGTATTCGTGAGACCGACCTTCTTGCTACCTGCGATCAGATTGGAATATAGCCATGCCTACTTCCCTTCCGTTACCTGAACGAGAACGTATCGCTGGCATTGATCAGTTTTATAGTTGACATCTTCCAGGCCTCTCAAGAGTGGCAACTGCTGCGAGCCTCCAGATCAAATGTGGTAAGACCGTTCCTTGACATACTGAGTATCAATGACTGTGCATCGTAAAGCCACCAGATCAATCCGTCAAGAGTCACCTTACCCGCTGTTGCAAAGCCCGTGCATGATAACCGACCGAGTACAGTTGCGAGAAGTCAGCGGTTAGACACAATCTTTGATCTCTCAGCATCGCCAGTCTGGTAGCAAGTCTCCTTGCCAATTTTTGAAGTGGCGACAAGGCACGAGTACAGTCATGATCGCACATGGTAGCCGAACGTGTTACTGAAACAGGAATTGGCTCGCATGAAAAGCTGGCCCCGCAGGCGCGAGTGTGAAATCAAGGAATAGTAGCTCTTGTTCCCCCTTGCATACGGTTGGTGACTGAGGACGATGACTTGCTGTCAAGCCGCTGTTGTCTCGAACGAGCCTTGACAGAGCGGGTTGAGGGTTGCTTGCGTATCAGCTCAGCGTGTTCGTTGCTGGTAGGATGTAGCTCTGTTCGAATTCTATGGTGGAACAGCTATGGTGGAGCGACTGCTGACTGATCGTGGCTGCTCTCAATGCATTCTCGATGGAACAGTTACCTGCCTCACAGTGGCATGGAGATTCCTGTTACTTGGTACCAGATCGTGTCTCGAGGGCCACGCGACCAACCGACGCGTACGCTTCGCGGAGTATTTAAGACCCCGAGCCCGAGCACGAACCCCGATGCTGCTCAAATACCTCCTGATATGGGACTTACCGTCTGCTCCTCAAATCGTTTTGCGCTACTAGTACGATGCATTAGAGTGCGCCGATCGTTATCTAGTCATGACCCCGCGCCGTGTCACATCCTGGAGAAATGCTAATTCTGGCATCAGGCAACCGGCCTAATTCTGATTTGAGACGACGGTTCGTTCTCGCTTCTAGAGCTTAGCGCATACGCCAACCTTGATATGAGCGACTTTTGTAGTTGCGTATAGAGTATGGTGTCCAGCTTGGGCAAACACCACTTAGCTGAGGTGATAGGCATTTGCTATACTTAGCGCAAAAGATGTAGCAATCTAATGCATGTGGGCAGCGCCTTGTCTCAGGCCACGTAACTGTTAGATGCAGTCCATATTCACCCATGTCGGTTCTTACCGTAACCAGAAGGTCAGAAAATCCCGCACCTTTGGTAGAAGTGGAAACTAAACGCTGCGAATGCGCTTCGCCAGTCCCAGGGTGTGGCATCGTGAGTCGCTTCGTCGAACTCTGCTGAGGCCGTGATCCAGTTCTGTTGGCCTCGATACGTTCGATAGCGTGTGCGTAGGTCTTGAGTTTGGTAATGCGTGTCGAGGAGCTCACCGAGCACATGCACTTGGTTCGTGGCAAGCTCGTAAACAGCTACTAGCAGCTGACACACAATCCACGAAGGCCTGATCCTCGACTGAGCATCAAGCGCCGCACACCAATGGACCCGTAGCCACGGTGGTCAAATTTCAGCATTCACTCTACTTCTCGGGTCCGATAATGGAAGGAAGGCCGGGGAACTGAGTAATAGTGATACGTGAATACGTTGTGTAATGACAGCTCACACTCTGTACATAGTTTACGGCCCGATATGCAAATTTATGCACGCCTCATACTGTAGATCTCTAGCAGAACGGTTACCAATATACGAGTAGCCAGTGCATGACACTTTCCATGCAAGTACCTGAATTGAGCGCCACAATCAGCGTCCCTACGTGGTGAGCCTCATGTGCTTCAAGGCACATCATGAGGTCGCCGACCAGCATCGATTGTGCTATCGTTGCAACGATCACAGATGACGTCCGGTGTATATTTCCGTGAGCGGGCTCACTGTCGGAGACAGTCTCCTTCGCGCATAACCACTGTCCTGGGAAGCTAGCGTCTATTGTTTCGAGTGTCTGCAGGTTAGGTTTTTGTGGCTCCAGCCGCGCGCCTTCATTTTGCTTGCACATAAATGGTTGATTCGAGGGTGGTAAGCGCGACGTTTCCACTTGGATCTGAACGTCATTCGTATGAGTTCGGTCGAACAAAGTTTGTATCCTCCTGTTTATCGTTTTATCATGGTGGACAACTGATCGTGCAGAGAAGGCCCAGGCCTTCTAGCACGACCGCACACGAGGCGACTACGGAAGCCGCAGGCTCATCCCGTCTAGACGTCATGGATTTATATCGGCTTTTGAAGCTGACGAATTGCCGAACCTTTTTCGAGGAGTACGGGGCTACTTGCTTGAGTCCGCCAAGCCCACAGTCGCGAAAAGCAAGGACTCGGGCAGCACGAGTCAATTTGAGCCTCATAGTTATTGTGGCGACCGCGTTCTAGCAGAAGAACTTTCTGCCCATCGGCTACCAAGCCTTGGACGGTTCGTGGTTAGACCAAGAGCAGCCAATGACGATGATGATCCCGCCGTTTCCGCCGCGACGTGTGAGACCCCACGTCTGGTTCTCGAGTAACGGGGGCTCTTACCAGGATCGTGGAAGGCTTGGCCCGATCATCGATCCTAGCGCATAGATTGCTACATTTCGAGACAAGCGGAGACGAGCACGTATCACTGGTTTGCGAACGCAACAGACATGCCGAATGAAGGCCCGTGAATCAATCGGCTGATGCGCCTGTCTATTGCATGCTGTCAATGCAGCTCTGACGTTCACAATTCACAGTCTGCTGTAAAGCGGTGCAGGTTGCAGATTGATTCTTCGTCACCCATTGATCAGCCAGTACACAGCGCGTCTCACGTTGAATTAGGCGGTTGACACTCTCGATTGACCAATGACTAGGGAATGCGTAGAGCAATTGAATCGTTCAAGCCTTCCAAGCAACGTATCTCGTACGAGAACCATACTTCTCGCCTCGTTTGAGGATAGTCATATCCCTCCACTCAGGTCGATTGACAGCGTCAATGTAACGACTAGGCTCAACACACAACCCAGATCGTGCAGCTCGCTGGGGGCCATGCTCTGATGCAGGTACATCTATATGTCTGCCTGTGTAGAATTGGAAGGCCGGTTCGGTGCTGTGGACTTCTAAGTGCACGCCCGTAGCTGAATGTAAGAGGGCGATTAGTCTCGATAGCGGTCGGCTCCGAGTATCTACTGGCACGTTTTTGGCATCTGTATCCATGATGAAGCAATGATCAACGTCAGGCTCTTCCGGTCCCAAGACGAATGGTTCATTTGCAGTGATGCCCGGATACTTCTCGACTGTACCGGTGGGAATGTCGCCATCGTCGACAGGGAGATGCTGGTCCGTGCCTACAATAACCTCTGTACCCTCGAGCGTGGCTCCATTCGACAGGTTGAAGTAGCTGTCACGAAGTATCAGCAATTGATCGTCTTTGGATATGGTAGCTCTTCAACTAACCTGTGGTTAGTAACGTTGATAGCAGTTTCTTCGCACTCTTCGCCAACCAACTCTGCTTCGTACTCCATATCCACGACAATCTTACTGACACCACCATCAGCCTGCTCAGATGTCGAGTACCATACCCGCAGCTCGACGGTGCCAGGGTATCCCTCCTCCCCGTGAGGACTGACGTAGGTAAACTGTACCGTCTCTTTGCCATCTCTGTTCATCACCTGTGGACCAGTAAAGATTCTCTTACCCCAGCCAACCGAGCCGCCATGCAGATGGTTGGAGCCATTATTTCTTGCTAGCTGGACTTCACTGCCATTCAAGTCTTTGATGAGTCCATCTCTGATACGGTTTGCGACTCGGCCAATTGTCTCGCCAAAGAACGGAGCATTGAGGTAAGTGTACGCGTTGGCCGACGAAAAGCCCAAGACAATATTGTGTCCACCAACAATGAATTCTTGGATGATAGCACCTTGGGGCAAGAATTTGACCGACGAGTCACCAGCCGGATTTGAGGATGAGGAAGTCATCGTGGACGGTGAATGATCAGAGGAATGTGGAGGCCCGAAAAGAATTTCGCTGTGGTAAACGCCTAGACTTTAGTCTTGAGGATCTCTGCTTGTGGTGCTCAGAACCAAGGACTCATAAAGGCTTGGTGCTTTGGAAGGTTGGCAATTGCATGTGCACTAAAGCTTGTGATAAGCTGTACGAGGAAGGAGGGCAAAAAGGCATCGTGCTGAGGGGCAGGCGCGTTTTAATTGTTTCCAGCGTCCGGTTGAAAGCTGATGATTATTCTGTAAATAGGCAAAATCGTCGAAGCGGCATGGAAATACGATCATTCGCAGTGCGCACCGAGCACCAGTATCAAGACTTCTCTGAAGACTTGGAAGGGTGCTTTCTTCAAGTCTACTACTTCGACAATGGCATTCTTGTCTGGTCGCGTCCACTTTCAGTCCCATCTCAATGCACGTCATTCATGCCCCGTCTTCCATGACTAATCATCTCTATTATTTACTTACCCCTAGTCTAATCGTGTTTTAGCTGCAGCTCTCAACGACAGCGAATTTGTCAAACAAAAGCAACATCATTCATCGCTACAAAAGGAAGTATTTCGGCGCGTTCGTCAAGCCCTTGATGACGATGAAGTAGACAGCAGCTCCCGAGCTGTGGCGCCTCTGCGGTTATGCTTTACGAGACTAGAAAACTGTCTGGGGTGTCAGAGTATGAGGCACGCGCGATTGAGGCATGTACAGGGTCTTGTTGACCGCCCAAATGCCGAACAACATTTCTGCTATTATTGCCGTGAAGCGCGCATAGTAAGAGCTCTATTTTGCGTACTGGAGATCCAAGAGACGTATAAGGTTGTCCGGCATCTCATAGAACCAGAACAACAACCAAAACCAATCCTTGGTACTTAGGTAAGTGTGCCACTGTGGGTAGCTTTGCTTGGGAATATTTGGGATGTGATTGGACATGTCGTATCTACGGCGAGGTGTAATTTGAGATACCTCATGAAAAATTGCTTCTAGCCTCTACGCTGGCACCCAGTACCTAAGCTGACGGACGCGGTGAGTTTCGACAAGGTACAGAAGCTGGTCAAGCTCGGAGCTTGCACAGAGCATAATCATTACTCGTACCTGTGCAGCTCGCGGTCGTTGGAATGACGTCACTTCCGGATGCGTGGGTTTGGCACGCATCGAGTCGATTATCATCTCACAGAACGTGGTGTGCTTCTGTGCCGTGTTGAGGTCCATGAGAGCTCTTCAGTCCACAACCGTCATGATGGTCGTCTTCGCTACCTCGGTAAGCCTTTCAAAACGGTCAACGTGCCGGAAGATCGACAACCGCCGTTGAGGAAAGGGCGGAAAATCGGAAATATGGTCCCGTAGTTGCTCAAACTCTAAGCTGTTCAAGTTGTCACTATCAGTGGACTATATTCAAACTTATCGCCCCATCATCGATTGACGGTGCCGCAGCCAACTGCTTCCAGTCGACGGAACAGTTTGTCCCTTATGCGTCCAACGCCATACACCTAATATGATCGAATGTCGTCGTCTCATACCCGTGCCAGAATTGATCATCGTATGCAAGAAAGCCCAAGGTACCCTCCAACGCCACGCTAAGCTGCACAAGTCCATTAGTACAGATAAGCCAAGTACATCAACGGTCGGATTTGATCTCCAGGCTCGTGTTATTCATCCACCGCTGGTTGCCAGCAGTTCGACACGGGAGTGAAGTTTATTCGTGACCTCATTGAACCCGCCGTCTGTTGTCGCAATTCAAGTGTAAATACCTGCTTCATAGTATTGTTGCATATTGTCATCCATCATACCGTGCCAGTTCTTCATGGTCATACAAGGATTGATGGCCATATCCGTAGTCTGGAACATCTGTGCGGACATGCGTGCCGTAAGAGGCATGGCTTGCATATTTGCGTCGAAAGATGGTGAACCGTAAGTGAGATTGTAGCCCGTCCCCTCTATTTCTGCTGACTCCGGTTGCCACGGGCTTTGTTGCGTAAATTGTGGCGCCGAGGTATTTGTCTGGGTTTTCAGAGGTGAACTTGTCTTGACAACTGATGCGTGTGGACGATCCATAGGAGGTGTCGGAGGGTACTGACTTTGGAATGGATTGGCGAAAACAGGCGTGTAGTGCACTGCAGGGTCGAACATAGGTGATTGATCCGCTTCCGAGTTTGTGTCAAAGGATATGCCTCGTTGCATGTAGCCAGCACCATTTGCCACTAGCCTGCTTTGAAGAGCTCCAAAATCCTCCTCGAAATGTGCTGATTGTGCTAGGCCGTCTTGTGTTAGAGCACCCAGGCGTTCAAGAATATCATGAGTGAGAGGCAAGCCGTTTACTTCCTTGAGAGGCTCGTCCGCCCAGCCTTCTCCGGTCTTGACCCGACGATAAAGCTCTTGTAGGCCTTGTACAAGTTGCAACTGCTGCTTCTCAAGCATTTCAACGTAGCTTGGACGGTAGTCAGCATCCTGTTCTCACGACGTCGGTCAACTGACTTACCCTTTGGGATAGACTTTGTCATGGGACTTTTTGCGCTCACCAAACACACATATTGCGTTGTCTGCTTTGCATCGACCGCAAGGGCTCGAGCCGTCACATTTGGACTTTTTCAGTCGGCAGCGATCGCATGCTTTGCATACTCGCTTTCTGATGCCGCCGTCGACTGGTGATGACGGCTCAGCCGGCGGAGACGTTGTTCTGCTGCCCATGATGAAGTGTAGTACGTAGTGATATGACGGTTGAGGACTTAGTCGAATCCGATAATAGCTTGAGCACGTCTTTGATGCGCAGAGGAACCGGGTGACAAAAGAGCAGGACCTTCACTATAGTAGTTATATGCTGATAAGTTAATTATTCTTTTTGGATTGCATTGTGTGGACGGACGTTGTGGACGTGAGGTAGCATATATTAGGTATCTGAGCTGAAGTCTGAAAAACGATTATTGATCCACTGCGCATCGCTCTTCCACAAGACGTAACTTATACTCAGCGGTTGCGTTAGTAAGAGTAGTTCTGCACTGAGACGCATTGTGGATCAGCCAGTGATCGTCTGATCCAAGGCTGCAGAGCACTGAAAAAGGACCCGGTGGGCGGATGATTGACTGATGCTTGGTGGGTCCAGTTTATGTTTCCACTACTGCTTGATTTCAGTTATGCAGCTTGAGTAAGTAGAGGATTACTGATCCAGCGTGATGACATGATAAGCGACTTGGTTTTTCGGCTTCGGGATCCATGCCATGTTTCCATTCAGGAACGGAAGACTTTCGGGATGTATCCACCACGGACGAACCAGGTTAACGGACCAGGGTACAAAAACATGGGCTGGCTGATCGACAAGAGACCGATGCAGGGAAACCCGCTTCGTCTGCTGGGGGGTGCAGGCCTCGCATTCTGAAGAAAAAGCCAAGAATGATGTGTAACAGCAGCGCACCAGCCTCCGTTGTGATGATGTTCAAGGCCTTAATCCAACTAGTCAGCACGGATTAGTCTTATGGGGGAACCAGTAATCGAGCGGTGCCGAATGCTTAAGTTAAGCGCAGAAGTCTCAACACGACATAAGCACTTGGCGACTCTACTATCAGTCGTAACATGATTATCGTCACACCTGGGAGATCTCACCGGCATGGCTAGCATCGTGGAAGAACATTCCACATGTGTCCTGCCCGTAGCGATCGCTCTGGGCTGTTGGGAACCGAAGTTAACCATAAGTCCGGAGATGCAAGAATCGGTCACTGAGTGTATTGATTAGGAAAGCTCACGGCTCACGGCACACTCGATGCAACTGCAGGACACGAAAAATGAACGCGCGAACCTTTCCCACTGCCACGCAGAAGGGCATAAGGGTGGGTATTGGACCAGATCAAGAGAGCTCGCGGCTCACGGCACACTCAGATGCAACCGCAGAACACGAAGCCCGAGCGCGCGAACTTTTTCCATTGCCACATTGAAAGGAGGGTGGTCTTGTCACTTACGTGATTGTTACGAGCGCACTTGTACCATCACGAGCTGGACTTTCAACTTGGCCGAAATTTATTGAGCCAATGATATAGTAGGTACACGACGATGAGGAGCTGGTGGGAGATACGATGACACGATAAAGCTATCCGATTGGCTGGACAAGGGAAGCTTCTACCGGTACGCCGTCTTGAAAAGGCTCTATGAGAGCCTCGTTACATCTGCAAGGCCGTGGCGCTTATGCAAGCCAGGTTAAACACAGAAAGCCTCCGAGATATTTTGGGCTACTGCACTTCGAGCATTGCTACTTTATGCCCTCGTATCACAACGATCGTCAGACGACCATACTGCTTTTGTATGCACTGGATAGTGTCAGGCGACTTCATCGAGATGTGATTCTTTCCACAGAGACCTCGAGCTCCTCCCAGACATACGAATTAGCCGCTGCTGCACGCTTATACACCAAACTGCTAATTATCTTGTCGACGACAGTATCTCACCAACCACTCATTATTATGTATAATATACCTTATAGTCGCCATTCTGCCAACGATATGAGTAGGAGGTACTAACTGCTATCGAACAGACAAAAGTACAGGCCGCAGCAGTATCGACATAGTGACGGGCAGTCAAGCGTGCAAAACCGGTCAATTCGTATGTCCGGGAGGAGCTCGAAGTGCGGGTGTTATCATCGCCGTCAACCGTCGCCGGTTCTTACGAAGTATGAACCCTGCGCACGCTGCCTTGATCCTGTCGGTGCCTCGTTCCCACGCAATGTCCAAACAACCTTGCAGAGACGGACTGCACTATGCCAAAGACCACATGTCCTTATACTTTCTAGCTCCAGCGATTGCATCACACAAGCCTTTACCAGGGATGCGTCTGATTGGCTCTTTCATATTGTACCTTCTCTCCTCTGAACAGCCTCTGCTTCTCAAGCTTCACAGCTAGAACACCTGAACTCGTGGGAGAACCTGCTGCGGACACTTTGCATCGTCTGTGCAGGTCCACAATCTGTAAGTTGAGCATTGGCCGACCGAGTCTGTGATGTCAGCAGTTTATGCAACGTGTATCCGTAGGGGACATAGCAGTTTTTGCGAGCATTCTAGGGGTGCCAGGGGGGATCAACGGGTGGGAAGACCAAGGCAGGAGACTAGCCCGATGTTGCCGTTCAATGGGATTCATCAACAATCGGACAGTGTTTTTTGAAGCGTTCGGGTAACGACAACCTCGACATGAAATGATAGGGATGCACACAGTCGCTCCTCATGGACCTCGTGAATATACACCAATAGTTGTCATTCTGGTGGGGCGAATGGTATACCAGGTATTTACTTGGTCTGGCTGCGTGTAAGCGTTAGGAATCGATGCTGAATGGCGGGTTCGGTTTTGGACAGCTAATTCCAGGAAACATGTCACCTTATCCTAGTCACTATTCATAATGGTCCATCGCGATCGCTCAAGCGATAGTGGTTTAAGGACCAATCGGTTCAATAAGCGTTTGCTTTTTGAGCTAAGCATCGCTTGGCTCATTTGGAAGTGCTTAGTGAGGGCTATGTGCAGCCGAGCTTTGATTGGCTGTTCTGATACGGGGCTTCTGTAAACACTCAGCTTCATGGCATCCCTGCTTCCGACATGCGACACGCAAAAGGAGAAGCTTGACTAGTCTGTAAGTAGTATCCCGGGTGAAAGCAAGCCCACTCTCTTCTTGTGTGCACAACCCGAGTCGGACGGTCATAATGCAATTGCACTTGGCCTCGCAGAAAAGCCAAAGAATAGTGGCAGGAACAGATATCCTTTGCTTGCTTGTGAGCCCAGGGTATACATGAAAAAGTCCTCACTTTCGGCGATCCGGAGGACCTCATGCTTTTTGAGAGCTCAATGTCAAACTGTTTGCCGTCCTCAACGTACTGAAGTAGATGTGAGCCTGAGAGAGCATGTGATTTTGCTGCATCTTGCTATGGCCCCAAATATGACTCCATTGCACACCGGGCTGGGTCATACATATGTGCTGCTTTGTGCTTGTTGCGATCTGATATCCGGCGATGCTGCATGTCAATGCATACAAGTGAGGTCGAGCTCTTGATCTAGGGTTTGGCACTGCTGTGTGTCAAGTCTGGCTCGGTGCTCCTGGCAAGCGTATCTTCGGCCTGAACTCAGCAATACCCCACTAGCCGTGTAGTGGCCCAAGCATTTACTGTTCGGCTTTCGGGAACAGCGGTTCTAGGGCTCCAGCTGCACACCTCAAGGTCTCGGCCTCCACCTCGTAGCGATGCAGGTAAAGACTGAGGAAGCGGCTGCTCTCTGCTTCGGTCGTGGGGGAAGAGGTAGGTTTGCATACTTCACCCTGACATTCAAGAGCCACCTACATACCAAATCTCAACGCCTAGTACATCGAATTTCTTGCCTTCATCGCTCAAGGGCTCATTGCCGAAAGTGGGACAAGCCTCACTGATGCCATTTTCAAGATCATTATCAAGCCAAAGACCATAATGTCCATCACCACCACCGACCGAAAGGTAGTCGCGCTGACAGTAGACCAAGAAATCGTTAACTCCGCTGTATGGGAACGCCTTGAAGCGAATTCGGTCTGGTGTTGAAACACCAGAAGGAACAGGAGAAGGCGGCCGTAGACCGTTCTGCCCATTGGCAAGAGACGAAAAAGGCTTCTTGGGAGACGTCGGAGAAGTGGCAGCTGAGGAGCGTCGTCGCTCTCCCCGAACAGTAGTTGTCCTTTGAGCATTGGTTGTGTCGGCACTGGGAGGTGGCGGCAGTCCTGCGAGCTCCAGCAGGTCTTCCGAGGGCGGTGCGTTGGGTTGTGTCGCCTTTGACTGGGCAGAAATGCTTCCAAGTGAAGGCAGGATACTGGCTCGCCACAGGAAGCACTCCCCAGTGCCAAAGTAATGTTGAGCAGGCTTCGGTGCATCGGTCAAATAAGCGCCAAAGACCGAACCGACGTTGGCCGCCTCACTTCCATCCTGTATCACGAGAACAAAGCCTCCTCTCTTTGTAGAGCCTAAAGCACCGAGCACTTTATCACAGTGATCGTAGAGCGTTCCCAGCGACGAGCCATGCAGCTGCAGATTGTAGGCGAGGCGCCACGACTCCACCAGCTGTAATCGAGGAGGCACCAAGAGGCGGATCTCCTCGGCGAGAGAGCGCGTCAACAGTAGACTCTCAGCCTGCGCCTCTGAGAGGTCATGCGATAGGTTGAGTGGGGTTAGAGGAGGCGGCTGGAAAGGTGAAGGGCGACGCTGGGGGGCGAACATTGCTGACTGTTTCTGTGGCAAAGTAGGGGCTTCGAGCAGTCGATTGACAGGCTGATCTGGCGGCTCAGTCATACGTCTATAGAGACTTGATACAACATGCTTGACTGGGTACGCGAGATATGCCGCTGAACTGGGGTTGTGTGGATTGGCAGCAAGACCTGTCTTCAGCTCGGTAGGTTGGTTGTGACTCGAAGGCAGATTATTGATGGATGATCTCGAGGCCATGAAGGTGGCAACTCGCACTGATAAAAAGAACGGCTTGGGTGAGTGGAAAGGTACGTCTGATCAACAGCGTGCAGGCGTGCGTGCAAAGCGACGACCCTGACTTGCATAAGTTCTTTATTTGTGAGGCTCAGTCAGGGTCGTGCCGCACCTGCATAATGCTACTTTTAGGGGCTGTCAGGCTTCGGTTGCCTCCCGTTTCAGCCTGGCCACTGTCGCATTCTTGGCTGTCACTGCACGGGAGGCTGCCCTACGTCATGGGTCCAGCGCTGTGGACAGAGGCGCTCAGAGTAAACATCGAACCAGAAATCGGCGACCTGCTTGCTGCCTGTTTTCACGTCGCGTCAACATCATTCTACAGGGTGAAGCAAACATTCTGATGATCTTCGCCGTCACCCCCAGCAGGTCTCTTCTGTCCATCTATCTGTGCGCAAACCAGTGACCTATCCATCAGTAGCTGCATCTACGGATACAAGCTGCGACGATGTGGGCTATCAAAAGCTGTACGTCCTGGTTCCAAGTCGCAGAGAAAAACACTGACCTGTGTCGCAGTGAGCAAGGCCATCTTCGGCGATACCTCCAAGGAAACAATCCTTGAGATCCCGAAAGGACAACTTTACATCGTTCGACCTTTGTCGCCAAAAGGATATTCTGAGTTGATCTACAGGGATGCTGTTGCCTCAATCAGAAGAACAACCCGCGATTTCGAGTACCACCTGGTGATTCAGCGTGCCTACGAGGAAGGCGAGCAGGAACTAGAAGATTCAGATGAGGAAGCGGAGAATCTTGACAATGACGAGAAGACGTTTCTGCTCGACCAGAAACTGCGCTTTAGATCAGCTCAGCGTGAAGGTGGGGAGTGGGTCCTTGCTTGGAGGGACCTCGATGGCGACCGTGGTGATCTCTACGAGTTTGTCTGCGACACTTCTACTTCCGAGACTGATGTTAACACCTTCATCTTTGCTGCTCAAGAGTGTCAGTACGAACGTAAGTACAGGAAAAGCGCTCAGAAGGCTACCGAGCAGGACATGAATGAGTTCGTCTTTGGCGATGAAGACCCTATACCGAGAGCAAGCTCTTTATCTGGTTCCTTAGAACTGCAACCAACTTCAAAGCAAGCAGCCGAGCATATGGCTAAAGAAGTAAGAGACTCAAAGAAGAGTGTGAAGACCACGACGCCGAAGACTCTGCAAGCCTTTGATGCAGCACACGGCCAAACAGAGGCACCCGCAGCACGAAAAGCTCCCGAAGCTAGAGAGATCCTAACTCAGAAGGCTGCCGAACTACACTTATTCGACTTCGAAACTGGCACGTTCATCCAGCAAGATCCTGCTGTCATTGCCACTGTCTCGGAAATTGGTCAGTGGAAATACTGGCTTCAGATCACCGGTGGTCACGGCAAAGAATGGCTCGGTCAACCTGTTGTTGCAGACATCAGCCCTGTCTTCAACTTCGAATATCTCTCCTTCATCTTCAACCACTACGGAGAAGACGGATCAGCATACTCATGGCTACTACGTTTCAAAGACCAAGCCGCACTCGAAGGATTCCAAGAAGGGCTGATGCGAGCCTTGTGGGAGCAGCTCAATCAGATGAAGTGGTCAAAGGTTCAAGAGCAAGAAAAAGACTATGTCATCGAAGCCTTCAACGATCTCACCATGGATGAGGCAAATGCCGCCGAGGAGGAGGAGGAGGGAAGTGAAGAAGAGCCCGATTCGCCAGGTCGGCAAAGTGAACACTATGATGAAGATGAGTCCGACGATGATGTTGAACTTACCGACAAGGACGGCAACGCAAACTCCCAACTAGCTGTCGGATCCAGATTCGACAGATCTTTCGTTGTCAGAGGCTCGAAAATTGGCGTCTTCAGACATCTACCAAACAAGAATTTGGAATTCTCAACCAACATCTCGAAAATCGAAACACCGAATGGCAAGCTTTTCAGTCCCACGAAAGTCATGCTTCACAGTGAAGATCAGAACATGGTCATGCAAGACTCCAACAATCCCAATTCCCTTTATCGGATGGACCTTGAGTACGGCAAGATTGTAGACGAGTGGAAAGTCCACGACGACATACCAGTCACCAACTTCGCACCCGAGACCAAATTTGCGCAGCAAACGGCCAATCAGCCCTTCGTTGGCCACTCTCGAAATGCTCTTTTCCGTATCGACCCTCGAGTTGCAGGTAACAAACTTGTCGAGCAACAGCTCAAACAGTACATGTCAAAGAACGACTTCTCAGCCGCAGCAACCACAGAGAAAGGCCACATCGCAGTTGCATCAGACAAAGGCGATGTTCGTCTCTTTGACCGTATCGGCGTAAACGCAAAGACTCATATTCCAGCCTTGGGTGAGGCTATCATCGGTCTCGACGTGTCCGCGGATGGACGCTGGCTACTCGCTACCTGCCGAACATACCTGCTCCTTATTGATGCGATGCAAAAAGACGGTAAAAACGAGGGTAAACTTGGCTTCGAGAAGCCCTTCGCGAAAGACAGCAAACCACAACCACGCCGTCTGGCCATGAAGCCGGAGCACGTCGCACAGTTCCAGCATGAGACCGGCGCACCACTTACATTCACACCTGCCAAGTTCAACGCCGCTCCGGCTGGTCAAGAGACAAGCATCATCACGTCCACTGGTCCGTTCCTCATCACCTGGTCTCTTAAGAAGGTCGTCCAGGGACAGAGAGATCCATACCAGATTAAGCGGTACAGCGACCAGGTCATTGCTGACAATTTCGAGTTTGGAAGCGACAAAAACGTCATCCTTGCTCTGCCGAACGAGGTCGACATGGTGTCAAGGAAGGCCTTCAAGAGACCAACACGAGAAAGTATTGCTGGCGATGCAGCGAGCAGTAGGTTAAGTGCCGGGGCTTTCTCGACGCCAAGGAGATCGACACGAGGCCGGCAGAGCCATTTGAGGAGCGAGATCGTGAACAGCCCATACTAGATGACGAGCTGGGAAAGGTGAGTAAGACTTATGATCACGCAAGACAGGGGACATATGAGGGATGATGTTCGATACCCATTTGAGATTCACCATAGTATAACAGGGCCGGATGATCATGGCAGGCGTTTAGAGTCGTGTAGGAAGACATGCCACTTTCGTCAACATGGCATGGTGCAGATATCGTAGACTAGCTTTACAGCTACACTTATCTGTCCTGTCCTTCATCGCCACAGAGGCCTAATCAATCCTATCACGGCACTGCCCGCTAGAAACAAGCTGTGCGGGCGAACGGTCCTGCTAGTCTACTCCAGGACGACAACCGTCAATACCCAAGATAGCGCTTAATAATGAAGTCGAGCATAGAAGCATACGCTCGAATGCTCATACCATCAAGCTGTCTCTCATTTTGTGCAAGCGGCAATGTTCGCAACCATCCTAACCCTAACCCCGTCCGTCCCATCGTCGCTGTAGTTTCCAGACCCCTTGAAGTTTTCAGCTAGTCTTTCTTCGAAAGCGTTCCGCGCCTCGGGGCTCTCCCACCCCTTGGGTCCCAAAAGCATGGTCGTGAACATCTCCGTGAACATCGCCGCTGCCTCCTTTAGGGTCGCGTACCGCATGGATGTGTCCTGCTGCGTGACCTGCACCTTACCTTCATCGAACCCGGCTTTGACGAGCAGCGCTTTGACGTAGTTGGGGTCCTCCCATTGCTCGCTGAACGGCATCGTGATCGTGGGCTCATTGGGGTAAAGGGTCTTGTGAGTCTTGCGGATGGGGTCCAAGTACCCGACAAGATGCCACGATGTGATGAGGGCTGTGCCGTCGGGGGTGAGCGAGCGGTAGATGTGGGAGGCGGCGAGGTTGGGGTCCTTGCAGAAGAAGATGCCGAAGTTCATGTAGGCGTGGGTTATTGAGTCGTCGGGTACAACGGCGGAGTCGAGGTTTTCTGCTGGGACGGTGTGAGTAGTCACTGGGCTGAGGTTTGGCCATGCGCTGTTGTCCTGTGCGTGCTTGAGTTTGGCGTTGAGGTTGTCAATCATAGGCTGTGCTGCATCGGCTGCGATGACTTGGATCCTGATATTATTGCTGGGATTGGCGGAGGAGATATGGTTTTGGATTTCTTCGATCACGATGCCTGTGCCCGTGGCATTGTCTAGAATTTTAGAATTGTTGGTGAAGGTCGGGCTCATTGACATGAGCTGGCGTGCTATCTCACGAGTGGCCCCTCCGGTACCTTTTTCGTATCTGTTTGCGAAGCTAGCGAAGGCCGATACGGTGGCATCGGCCATTGAGTTTTGATTGTTAGTAGACATTTTCGCGAGTGATAGGGGTGGTATAGGTGGTTTTGAGCAGACTTGAAGTTTACATTACAAACCTTGAGGGTAGCTCAATGTTTTTAGTATATTGTGAGAATATCAGTAGCTTGTGACCTGTTTTGACCGAGTTCGGAACTATTCAGGCCGGTCGCAGCTACTGCTTACACAGCTGTGCTCGCCTAACGCTCCGGCTTGTATCTTGGTGCAGACTGGGACTAAAGGGAATGACTGATCAGAGCAGGGTCTAGCCTCGAACTTTGAGCGTCTGGCTCCTAGCATGCAGTAGCTCGGGCACATCTGTTGGTGATTTGGACCAGAAGCAATAATCTAGGACGGGCCATTGAGCGGTTGGAAGCACCGATCTTCTGCAATCTCAACCTGTAGTATGTTCACAGAGCAAGAGTCAGAGAGCGCGAACCATGACGCCCATGAACCTATACGACTGCCACAGCCTAGTTGAGAACATTGAGTGCCGAGTATTGTGAGACAACAAGAAGTGAGGACCATGAGGCTAGAGTGCATGGGTACGTATACGGACTAGTGCCAAAGCGGACGAGGTCTGAGTCAGCAAGAAGTTCGCGGCCATATCTCTGACTCGTGGGGCATTAACTGGACAATCTTGGACTTGACGGCGAGGTGGTTTTCCGTTCATCTAGCAGGATAACAATGCGCCATCGATTAGCTTCACAGCTCGTGCGGCAATCGAGCGATGTCTGTATATTCTGCTCGCTGAGATGGACGCCGGAAATATCTTCAATTCGTGAAGGTCCTGGCCTCGCTACGAGGAGAGCATACACCTCGTCTGTGACACGGCGTGCGCCAGCTGGTGCAGCTGCGGCCCGCAAAGAGGACGACGGTGAAGAAGACTTTCCTTTGTTCAAGCAGAACGCCGCCGTCGCTGCTAATGTATGGACCAACCCACAACCGGCCGATCGACTGGGGGGCGCACCTCCACCCAAAGAGGCCGAGCCCCAGCAGAGATTTAGCATAAGAGGCAATCAACAAAACAAGCCGCCGTTCTCGGAGTTTGGGTCTCGGCGGGACAATAGATTTGGTTCAAGAGATGGACAGCAAGGACGATATCAGGACGAGTCATCTCAGCCGGCCGGGTCTCGGCCTCAACGCGACTACAGGTTTGGACCCAGGGATCATCAGCAAGACCGATTTGGTCAGCGTTCGGGATATGATACCCACCGATCTCGAATGGACTCCAGGAACGGTTCAAGAAATGGCCAGCAAGATGCTCCCCAAGGACAGCCGGACGCTGAAGGCTTTCGACTGAGGAATCCCCCGACGTCTGGTCCTAGGTATGGCCGACAAGACCCCAGCGGAGATGGGCCAGTACGGCGTACCAACCAGGCTCCAGACAGTGTATTCCAAAGCCATTCAACGGGCGAGGACGGGGCATTCACCATACGCAAAACCAGCGTTCCCGAGGGTCAGTACGGAGCTGCCAGAAATCGGGCATTTGAACTCGACAAGGAGAGACGAGCGCGGCATGGAGATTCGTTTGGAGGGCAAGGACTAAGCTCGGGGCGTGCTGAGACTGAAAGCTGGAGGCCACAGGTAGAGGCAGAGCCGCCTGAGCGAAGGCAGAGGCAAGACTCGCGAAAGCAGCACCACGACCCTCTACTTGACGAGGTAAAGAAGATAGAGGTACCAGTAGCAGAGGAGGCTGAAGAGAGGGAACGACACGCTGTGCGATCCAGGTCAAGGTTCAGCAATCGATTCGAGCTGGAAGAAGATGTCGAAGCAGAATTACCTGCGCAGAAGGCAGCCGTCGTAGCAAAAGGCAGTTCATATATGGGTTCGGCCCGCAAGTCATCTACCGACTTTGACTTCGATCTGTTCGAGGCGGAGCAAGCGCTAAACGGCGAGAAGCGCAGGAAAAAAGAGCCGAAGAAAAAAGCCGTTGCTCAGAAGCAGAAAGCTACCTTGGTCATACCAGAATTCATGACGGTGCAACAGCTTGCACAATCGATGAAGCTCAAGGTTGATGACCTGGTCAAAAAGCTCGAGGAAGAGGGGTTTGAAGGCGCCAGGTTCGACCACATGCTTGACGCAGAGACTTCTGCCATGTTCGCAGATATATATGGCTTCGAGTCAGTTGCTGGCGCAGAAGAGATGCAGGACTTGGTGGCGCGACCCCCACCAGAAGACGTTTCACTGCTTCCACCACGACCTCCAATAGTGACAATCATGGGCCACGTCGACCATGGAAAGACTACGATTCTTGACTGGTTACGAAAATCTTCGGTCGCTGCAGGGGAGCACGGTGGCATCACCCAGCACATAGGTGCGTTCTCGGTGACCATGCCTGGCTCGGAGCGGCAGATTACTTTCCTCGACACACCAGGTCACGAAGCATTTTTGGACATGCGAAGAAGAGGTGCCAACGTTACTGATATCGTCGTGCTCGTGGTAGCTGCAGACGACAGTGTCAAGCCACAGACCATCGAGGCCATCAAACATGCGCTCGATGCCAGAGTCCAGCTTATTGTGGCCATCAACAAAGTCGACAAACATGACGCCAACATCGACCAAGTCAAGCAAGATCTGACGCGTCACGATATCGTGGTCGAAGATTATGGTGGTGACTACCAAGCTATTGCTGTCAGCGGCAAAACCGGACAGGGCATGGAAGATCTCGAAGAAGCTATCATCACCCTGGCAGACGTCCTGGACTTGAGAGCAGAGCAAGAAGGCCCTGCTGAGGGACAAATCATCGAGAGCAAAGTCACGAACGCGGGTCGTGTCGCCACGGTCCTTGTCAGGCGTGGTGTCCTTCATGTTGGTGACTTCATCGTGGCGGGTCCCACCTGGGGTCGAGTGCGTACGCTTCGAAACGATTCAGGTCAACTCGTGCAAGCAGCTTACCCTGGAGATCCAGTTCAGCTCGATGGATGGCGGGGATCAGATCCAACAGCCGGCCTCGAAGTCCTGCAAGCAGACAATGAGCAGCATGCTAAGGACGTGATTGATCTGAGACACGAACGAGTGGAATTATCAAAGTCGGCGACCGATATTGCCGCGCTCAATGCCGTGAAGAGCCAAGAGGCCGAGGCACGTGCCAAAGTCCTTGCGTGGGAGGCTGAGAATAATGTCAATAAGAGAAGACGTGGTCATCACGAAGGATGGATTGATGCACAGGCCTCATCGGGTCCCAAACCAGTGCACTTCGTGGTTAAGGCCGACGTGGCTGGCAGTGTAGAAGCTATCGTCGCGGCTGTCAGTGCTATTGGCAATCATGAAGTTCAAGCGAATGTCATTCATAGCGGGACCGGGCCTGTGACAGAATCCGATGTCCGAATGCTGGCGACTACGGGAGAGATAGGCTATGCGATTTCATTCAACCAGCCGGTCGAAGGCGCTGTACACAGTCTCGCCTATGCAGCTGGACTTGAGGTTCTAGACCAGAACATCATCTACAGGGTGACAGAAGCCGTCAAAGATAGAGTGAGCGCCGCGTTGCCGCCATTGGTCACACAACGAGTGCTCGGCGAAGCTGAAGTCGGCAAGATCTTTGAGGTTACCATCAAGAAGGAAAAGATCAAGATCGCTGGCTGCAAGATCACCAACGGAACAATTAGTCGGGCCAACCAGGTTCGTGTGATTCGAAACGGTGAGACGGTCTATACGGGCACCCTCAACTCCTTGAAGAACGTCAAGAAGGATGTGACAGAGATGCGCAAAGGCACTGAATGTGGTCTAGGCTTCAAGGACTGGGATGATACGCAAGAAGGTGACCAAGTCCAATGCTTCGAAGAGAAGGAAGAAAAACGCACTCTCTACTGATCTTGAAGACTGCCAGTTGCGGGTAGCTTTTCGATGAAGCTGGCGGTTGGTAAAATTAGCGAAGCTGCAGCAGAGCAACATGAAACGTGAGCCCACCAGAGACACTAGCGTTTGTACAGTACTCGGAGAAGTTTTGACCAATCATCGGATCATCGCTAAAATTCTTGGCTGCATTCCAACCCAACCGCACTGGACTGCTCGCTTCCGAAACACTTCTCCAACACCAACCATGTTCGTTCGCCCGCAGAACCTCAAACAATCGGAAGTCCATGTCAGTAAAATGTACAACAGTATCAAAGTGTTTCAACAGCATGTACATTCTACAGGCGAATGTTCTCCGGCGTTCGAGAAGGCATTTCTCGACGCGCCAAAGGTAAATAGAATCTAATGTGATATATTCTCCTCTTCCCTGCGCTACCCATGTCTTTGCCTCGTCTTTGCGATTTGTGCAGTGACAACGAGCTTTGCATACGCAGTCTCTCCTTCTGTAATCTGTCGTTCGTTTCTTCTGTTCTTGTCACTTCTTGATAGCACACGTGAGCTGGCTCACTTGCGAAGCGCTGCATCAAGACTTTCCTCATTACAACAACTAATCAATAACCGACAAGTCGAACGCTCAATAATCAAACATACAACTTCAAAGCCCAAAGATGCATATCTCATTAGCTAGCCTACTCCTGCTAGCTGCTCTCTCTTCCGCCGGGCCCATCGACAGCAGCAGAAGGAGAAACGTTCTGCGTCGCGCTAATGACGAGCAAAGAAGATGGGTCGTCACCGACCACAGCCTCAGCATACGAAAACGTCAAGAAGGAACTGGAGGCGTGGCAGCGCCAACGCCAGATCCAAGCTCTACGCAAATCGTGCCTGTACCTGCTTTTGGAGCTGCAAGCGCATCACCCGCAGCTGTCTCGCAGTCGCAGACAGCGCAACCAGACGTGGCCACAGTATACTCGCAGACGACGGACATGGTAACCGTGGAGACGACGATGCAAGTAACTGCTGCATTCCCTCCCTCGGACACCGCAAGGAGCTCAGCGTCGAGCTCGGAAGCAGCTTTCTCGAGTGCGGCAGCTTCAAGTAGTTCCCAGCCGAGCTCCGAAGTATCCTCCTCTCCGACAGCCTCTGCTAGCAGTTCTGCTTCCTCAGCGGCGACTGAACCCAGCGCATCGTCCCCAAGCAGCATCACCATTATCTTCGTCACAGCTTCGCCGACCTTCAGCGGTCCCATCGGTGGATACACGACGCTAAGCGAAACCGCACAACAGAACCAAGCAGATGGAACGGCGGCAGCGCAGACAGTCGCAGGAAGCGTTGTGAACGGACTGAGCTCGATTGCACTCAGCACTTCATCGCGTTCTACGTCTACTGAGAGTGCGGCGGCTATAAGTGCGTTGAGCGAGTCCTTGTTCACCGTCGCAAACAGCGATACCGTGCTGCCGGGCCTGACTTCGATCCCCATCAGCACGGCTACAGAGGTTTCCACGACCAGTACGACAACTGTGACTGAGGCCGCTACAACGCAAGACACGTCCACAAGCGCCGATATCTCCAACGGCTTATCTTCAATCCAGGCCTCGCCATTCCCCCCTTCTGCTTCAACCTCCGATATAGCGAGCGCCTCTGCCGCTGCCTCTGTCGCTGCATCTGCACCCGCAGTGCCCGCGTCACAAGCATCACAAACGATAGTCATCCCACCACAGCCAAGCACAGACACAGACTCTGCCCCCTCGCCACCATCAGCGACCGACACCGGGGTCCTCACAGTCACCGGCTCAGCCGCACCGTCTACACTCCCAGCCAAAGCATCAGCAGCGGCGTTGTCCTCAAGCCCAAATCCCACCGTGGCGTCCGCCACCACCATCACAACTGCTATCTCCTCCGGTGGTCTAACGGTCATCCCAATCAGTCTAACAGGGACACCCGTCTTCGTCAACACCGCTTCAGCCTCATCTGCGCTTCCGTCCGAGTCGCTCTTCAACTCTATCTTCGTCTCAACCTTGTCCTCAGGGTCCTCCACCGCAGAATCCATCTCTATCGCAGCGGCATCAGCCACGCCAGACGCCCCAACCACGCTCCAAACCTCAACACGCGCCGCCGCACAGTCGCAGACCGAAGAGTCCTCAACAACAGGCCAGACTAGGGCCCACCGGCACCACCACGGCTCAGACGGAGACGCGCCGTCCACAACGCTCAGCACAAGCACGGAGATGGTCACCATCACAGTCGATTCACAGGGCAACTTCGATCCTGCGACTGCCACCGCCTCGACGTCGCCCTCGCCCTCAGCAACGGTCTCCGCGCAAGCAGCGCAAGACAGCAGCGCGAGGACAGCCACAGCCACAGCCACAGACACGGTCCAGCGCGACCAAGATCCCTCCCTCTCCACAACTGCAACTGTCAGTTTCAATGCCGAGACACAGGCAGCCGCAACACGGACACTGGTGCAAACAGTGACCGCGACCGAAAGCGTCAATGTGCCTATCATCGAGACGGTCAGCACGGTCGTGACTGAGACCGCTACGGCTACGGCTACAGCGACGATTACCGAGGCAGTCACGGTGTCGCAGACTGTGGCGGTGGGTGCAACGACTGTTACGGAGAGTGTGGTTCTTACTGCGGCGTGAGGGGAGGGGGTGAGGTTGGATTGGGTTGGATCTTGAGATGAGGTGATATCATCATGGATGGGCGGTTTTGCTTGTCTGGATGTAGATAGATAGAATTAATCAAATTGCCTCGATGGCATTGCAGTGCATTGCATTGTGCTTATGCTCCTTTCGTCTTGTCCTTCTTTCGTTGCTTGGATCGACTGATTGGCTGGAGGCTTATGTGTTGCAGATTACGGCCTGTGGCAGTCTTGAGCCTAGTGAGCCAACAACTTTCTGGATGGCTTCGCTGGGTTCGAAAGCTTGGTCTCGCCCTTGAGTCGATGTTTCTTTTTTCGTACGTCTCTCATATCGGCTCTTGATACCAAGGTTGCGTTGTTGAGATGCACTTGAGCTAGTGTCAACTCGGTCAAATGAGCTGTTCGATGGATGGCGGTCACAGTCCGGTCGACATTAGTCTGAGATTCATATCAGCCCAAAAACCAATGCTCAAGGGAGTCAGGTGGCGGAGGACCCGTGTGAAGCTGAACCCTGAGACCAGAGACGTCCACTCGTGGTGAGGCTCTGGTGGCAGGTGACCTTCAGCAACGTGGATTGTGGTTCCTCAAAGTTATGGAGACCGGCTCCGTGCCGTTATCAGTAGCAGCAGGCAAGGCAGGATCAGTGCTCGTGAGTATGCGTGAATGAAGGAAAAAGCACACGGTGGTTAGAGCTCAAACAGCCGAAGATAAGCTATCGATGCATCAGCGGCGCAACAACCAGATTTGGGGACCTGCGAGCGCCGCATCAAAACGACGCACAGCCTCTTGTAGGACATTCTGCGCCGTAAGCATTTAGGACGTCTGTGGTGGTCCTGGCGAAGTAGACTACGCTGGAAGACGAGACGAGAAAAAGTGGTATAGTCGACTCGTTGCAACCACCAAATGTAGCTTCCACGCTGGATTAGCGTGCTGGGTGGATGCAGGAACGCACAAACTAATAGCCTGAGGTTGGTGAAAAGAGGAAAGCGCAGTTCAGCTTCCCGCTTGTCAGAAATCAATTTGAAGCAATCCGGCTTAGCTTACGAGATCGAGTTAACCTCTTCCAGCCTTCACGAATGCTTGTTACGCCTCCATTGCGAAAGAGGCTTGAATGCAGTGCAAGCAACAATCGGTCGAAATAGATACCCCTTGCCACTCTGTTCTGTGTACAGCGACCTCCGGATTAGATCATGCTCCATAATCTGAATAGGTGTAGCGCAGCTGACTTATGACGTTGTACTTCGGGTTCGGGAAGCTAAGTATTCGGGCTCGGACCTACTTAGCTTCCGGACACCGCAGCTTTTCGGCTGTTAGATTACGGCTTTTCACGCCTTCCCTCTCTCGCTCGAGGTTAAACCTATCTCGTCAAGACATCGCGTCGTTGCCAAGGACCACAGCGTATTGCGTGGGTCTATCTGATGAGGATTAGCCTACGCATACACCTGCCTGATCAGAAGGGCTAAACCTATCTCGATAGGTCGCTGTACACAGAACAGAGTGGTAAGGGGTATCTAATGATCTCCTCGTCGGACACGCCGGGCCTCGGCTGGCTTTGAGACAGGTAGCTCGTGGACAGTCAGTTGTTCTGTGCGAGGTCATCCGATAACAGGTGATAAAGAATTGATAAGCAACCAGGTATAAGTCTATGCGGGGTCGTGGGAAAATTAAAACTTCGAATTGCACAGCTGCTTTGTTGATCAGTACTATCATCTGTTTGATTCTACCGTGATCCCATTTTTGTGTTCATGATGGTCCGCATATAGCTGTAAAACTACGCTCCTCCCTTGCGTGCAGAGCCGATGCACGTGAAGTGCACATTGTCATGCATTAGTCGTTCCTTAACACATGATGCCATACCATTAACTTTCCCGGTCGCTGCGTGTTTGACACTTTTCGTTATGCCTTTAAAGCTTCCAACCTTCCTTTTTCAATGCGCGTGATTCGCTCGCCCTGCGTGTTCCCAGCTGTAATCATGCTCAAAGGTCTAACTCGTGGTTGAGGAGTCGGCTGAAAATAGAAAATGCAACCTCATGTGCGCGCTATCGCGTACCCCTGCGTTGAACACCTTAATCTGTAGGATTGCGAGGCCAGCTCGTATGACAGTAATGTCGATTGTAAGAAGAGAATATGTGAAAGGTGAAAGAAATGTAACATAGGACCACAACGAGAAGATGAACAGCAATGCGACACTCAGAAAAGATGCCGACGAGGGCTATCCCTGCCTGCGAATCCACGCCAGCATACGCTCAAGCGTCGGATCTTCGTCGACCCAGTAGTTCTTTCGTCTGTCAGCATCTCTGAGGTCGTTGACCACAGACTCGTCTGTAATATTCGATAGTTCCTGTGAAGACGTTAGTATATGCAATGCTGATCGATGCCTGATCGAGGTGTGGAGCAGATCTTTCCACGTGTGAAGATGCTGATCATGCCGATCACGGCGATCATCACCAGGGACAAAGATGGCACATACCTGTCGGATGCGTGTGTCAAGAGCCCGAAGCACCTGTGCTTTCTTGTCTGGAGACAGAGAACCGCTGGAAGCTTGTTGCCGCAATTGAATCCATCTCATGCCAGCGGCGGCACGTAAGTAGATTTTGTGAGCCTGTCGAAGAGTCAGTGAACGGGATCCAATCATCATAGTAGGAGCACTTACTGAAAAGCGTCGAGTAGATGAGTCCAGGAGGATCCTTTGCAAGGTCGCTTTCTGCACCTCAGTGCCTGGAATATTGCCAGGCTCGACGCCCAGGTTTCCAGGATTGTAGTGAGTGGCCAGAATTGCTTGGGCTTCGGCGCTGCACTGTCGTATCACAACGTAGCCATCTAGATAATACGATGCTTGATCTGGTGGACTGGCCTCCGCTCTAGTGACCAGAGAGGTAATGTGCACTTGTAGAGTGCGAAAATCGTTCATTATTTCGAGCACTCGAAGAGCGCGAGCTTCGTTCTCTGGCTCACCATTAGCATGAGCCCATGCTTTCGAAGAGCCCTTGAAGGATCGTTTGGACGTACTGCCGTCAGACATATTGCTAGTCGCCGTGTCGCCTTGGGAAAGAGTACCTAGATGTCCAGCTGATGATGGAAGACGACTGCTTGCTGCTGTTCTTATGGGCAGAGAAGAGCAGTTGTCGTTGGTTAACCTTTGCCGTTTGAAAGGCGGTAGTTGTTCTGTCGCCTGGGTGAAGTCCTGTCTGGTCGCTTCCGAGGACTGGGACAAGTTTGCTCTATATACTTCGTCCTCGTCACATAGCTCTGCTACCACAATGGATTTTCTTGAACTTTCCTGACATCCTTGAAAGTCCATTCTTGCTAGGACGACTGTGGCTGCTGCTGCCGTCGACCACTTAGAGGTGGCGAATTCGACATTCCATGTGACTGAGGTGGTGCGGGCCGTGGCGCTTGTTGGAAACAGTGTGCATGTTCCAGCTTCAGACCGTTCAGTATTGTTAGCAGCAAGTGACGCGCATGGAGTCCACTGAACATGTAGTCCAGCAGCTGCGGGAACTAGCCATAACGTCGACGAGGCTAAGAAGCTAGCATGGCAAGTCTTAAACATAGAGTAGGGCTGGGAAGGGTGATAGTGGGACTAGAGGAGCAAAGCACTCCATTGGCGGCAGGAGGAAGCGGCTTTGGTGACTGTCTAGTCAGCCCTCATGGCACAGGAGTTACCTTTAGGTGGAGTTTGAGGCATCACGGATAATGCAAGCGATGCCTCTGAACGGGCGGTGATTTTACGCTTGTGAGTATGGCATTCCTGCGAGTAGTATAGTAGCGTAGACGAAGATTGGTTGTGAATAGAAGTTGCAAGCGCGATTGGTGAGTGTGCCTTGCGCAATGGGTCAAGCCAGATAAGGTTTAGACTTAGCGTGGAATCACTCATCGAGCTTGCCTCAAAATGAATGAGCTGATCCGAACCACCTGCTACGCTAGAGCTGGGTTTTCTGGTTCACTTCAGCTGAACTGCTCACATCGCTTCCCACCCACGCATGACCCGTACGGCGCTTCTGAGTTGAGAATTCATCTTTGATCTCCAAAACGTCGATGTCGATGCAAAGAAGGCTTTTGCGCTACAGCACAACATTCACATCGGTGGCGTTGCGTAAAGCCGGCTATTTGACGCGATCTCATTCGTTCTTCATATCCTCGGTGTGCAGACTTCCTTAGCCTACCTCTCATCCGGCAATATCGTTTTGCGCCGGGAGCTGAGTTCTCAGGTTTGAAGCTCATGGGTAGTGCGGCTCTATGCATGATCCGTGTTCAGGGCCACGACTCCCCCTGGCATTCAGAGATCCGTGGCATCCCATTCCCCAAATACCTTCAGCTACCATCTCAATCTCCCCGGGGCTCGTGGAAGCGCGAAGGTTGATGTCTGAAGGTGCTGACTCCACCTGATGTACAGATTGCCCCTAGTCTAGGGCACGTACTGCGACATGCAGCATCGCTTGGCCTTCAAAGGAGCAATTAAAGATGTACATCTGCTCAGTCCTTCTCCGCGATAGCTTGCAGTCGCTCATCGATCTCTTCTTCGGTGAGGGTGCGGAATGCTGGGCTTGTTTCATCCGAGTCTTCAGATATGGGACCGCCCACGATTCCGATCTCTAACTCGTTCTTCTTGAAATCGACACTGAGAACAGTACTCAATGTGGTGATGGCAAGCTCCACAACTTCCTCCCAGTCACCTGGCGCATAATCCTTGTTCTTCAACTTCTTCTCAAGATGGTTTAAGGCTTCTTGCTGCTTGGGGCCTGAGGCAGTAGCCTTGTAACCAACGTAGTAACCGGCAGGGTCGCACTTGTAGAGGGATGGGCCAACCTCATCGTCGAGCGATATCAGTGTCGTGGCAACCCCGAGAGGTCTCATGTATGCCTTTAGCGAAGTCAGCAAAGATCTCAGAGTATCCAAAGTGCACATACTCTTTGTGTGTAGACTTGGTTTATGTTGGCTAAGCGCTTTGCGAGCACATCACAAGGCATCTCGTAGCCGTATTTGTATTTGAACTCTGCGGCCTCGCCTCGGGCGCGGTCCACTGAAGCTCTGGCATCTGCTATCGAACCTGTCATAACACATCCGACCGAGGGCGAAATTCTGAAGACGTGAGAAACAGAAGAAGGGTCGATCAATTTATCCTAGCTCTGGTCAATAGTTGTACAGTAAATTCAGACGGGGATGGACGAACGGGGACTTTCTTCTGTGATAGCACCACCGCACACTTCTTCCCTCTCACTCCCACCGATGTGATATTAGCAGCTGTGATCGCTTTGAAGGCATATTCTATCGATTAGAGTAAGCACAAATCCATGAACTATGGCCGCCCTCAGCGTGTATGAGGTCTTGTAGAAGGTTGTGAAGGGGACATACCGACTTGATATAGGCGACCCTGATCTGAGAAGATCGTAATGTGACGATCGTACCCTGCGCTGCCTGTAACAAGTGTGGCCAGTCAGCTCGGTGATCCCGAAACAATCCAAGACTGCGAAGAACGAACCAGACATGTTGACTTGAATGATTCAAGGACCGTAGTGTAGGGCAGATACTGGGGGCTCTCGTATATGGGTATCTCAAGCTTAGATCAGGTGGGTGAGGGATCGTTAGTTGTCGTTGCAAAAGTACCTGACGTCCTTCGTGCTGCGATTGACTACTTCGCAGGATGAATGCGCGTTAGCAACTGCCTAGGAAAGATCCACCCTGCAAGGCCACAGTGACGCCATACCTATTTTGGCCCAAAGTCTTCGAAGAAGGCGATCATTTTCAGCTCTTCTAGAATAATGAAACAAGTAAATTGTCGCAATTCGAGGTCTAGAATCACGCTTTCTGCTTCCATCCTCGTTTGTACGTGAGCCAATAATCACGCTTCGTCACCATGACTTCTCACGTGCCAGCCTGGAAGCGGCTTGGTCTGAAACTGAAGAACGCAAATGAGCAGCCGGAAAATGTTGTAGACTCCCAGAAAGATCGAACGCTGGCCGGCACAAAAGCACATGACACGTCTTCAGATCTTTCAGAGCGCCCTGCCAAACGCCAACGGCTGGATGATTCTCCCAAAATCAACGCGTCTTCCACTCCTGATCATGCACGTGCCAAGTCCGAAAGATATTCTCCAGGACGGAGGAATGGACGACACTCTGTTGAGACGGACGACACACCGAAGAGTGGCAAGCAAGCTACAAAGCGAAGGAAATCAGTCACGTTCACCGATGACACGAAAGTTGAAGATGGTGATTCTCGGGTTACCATAGACTTCCCAGCCGGCTCTCCTGGGCAAACGCCCCAGAAAGCGAGGATCTCCGAAGCAGGCACCGACAGTGCAGACGCAACAGGAAGCCCATCACCTGCAGCTTTTGGCGCTGACGAAGCTGCTCCTGTCAGGAAGAAGAAGAAGAAGGCCAAGATAGGCAAGAAGACCCAAGGCAACCAGCGGCAGTCGAAGGACAAGTCTAACCCAGCCCTTGAGTATCTGCACCAACATCGCTACCACCACGACTCGTGGAAGTTCAACAAGAATCGTGAGGTCTGGATCGTAAACCGTGCGCTCAACACGGAAACGATACCGAATACGCACGTCTTGGCCCTAGCTGGATATGTGCGTGGTTTGCCTGAATCTGCTGGCGCAAGAGCTCGTCTGGTCAAAGAATGCAGAGAAGCTCTTGCTGACGGCGGACTAGAAGCAGATAGCAACGACCAGGGTAAATTACGAACGCTGTCCATTTTGGGGTCCAAGTCTGATGAGGCGGAGGTCCAGCCCTTCCTGGAGACCCACTCCCGGCCAGCTATCTTGCTTTGGGCGCTTGGTGAGAGCACTCAGAGTGGAAGCAAGAGCACAGCAAGTACTGCGACCAATGGTCACACGTCGCCGGAGGCGCCAAGGAAAAGGAAAACAAGAACGTCCGCGCCGATCGATGTTTCAAGCAGCAGCGAAGATGACTCGTCGGACAGCACAAGCGACTCGGATGCTGATGAGAGCATGAAGTCCAAGACCAATGGCATGAAGGATAAAACGAATGGGACATCAACCACTGCCGACGATACATCCTCATCAGGCAGTTCTTCACCTGAAGATGAGGTTCAGGACGATACGTCCAGCAGTGGGACGAGTAACGATAGCGCCTAGCATCCAGAATACGTTGGACCTAAGTACCACCAGTTCTGGCACTAATATCAATACTCTAATTCCCTACGCTTGTGTACCCTCAATTCTACCTGTGGCTAAATTTATGCACAAACATGACTGCCGTGATTGATGGATGTGAAATCGTGGTCTTGATTGGAGCCCATGCTAATGGTTGGCACACAAATTGCCATGGTCGTTGCAGACTATCTACCTCATTCATGGCTTTATCGGAAGTGACATGCCGCCGAAGTTTGCGCACCAAAATAGGTCCACGGTCATACCGTCATACTTCCATTGTCTTTACTTGCTCTCGTCGAAGACATATGTCAAGTGGCATCGGCCGCAGTACTGTCGGTTGTGCATGGCAGCCATGAAGACACCAGCACCACAGTCCTGTTGAGGACACTCTCGTCTCAGTCGTTCGATCTTGCCATCGCCATCGACCTTGTAGTACTTGAGAACAGCCAACTTGGTCTTCTTTCTCTTGTGCTTGATCTTCTTGGGAGTAGAGTAGACCTTCTTCTTTCGCTTCTTGGCACCACCCCGCAGTCTGAGCACGAGGTGGAGGGTGGACTCCTTCTGGATGTTGTAGTCTGAAAGGGTACGGCCATCCTCGAGTTGCTTGCCGGCGAAGATCAATCGCTGCTGGTCAGGTGGGATACCTTCCTTGTCTGAGAAGATTGTCAGCGACTGCGCCCGGTCTTGGACCGTGAGGTCGCATACCTTGGATCTTTGACTTGACATTGTCGATAGTGTCTGAGGACTCAACCTCGAGGGTGATGGTTTTACCCGTGAGGGTTTTGACGAAGATCTGCATGATGAAGATCTAGGAGGGTTAGCGACGACAAAAAGGACTGAGCAGTGTAGCATACCTCGACAATATGTCTTCCTCAACCTTCGAATGCAGGTACTCAAAAAGACGAACTTACGGCAACAAATGCTAGATCAAACCGCAAAGTGTGCTGATACACTTGGCATGGCCTTGCACGTGATCAGAGAGGCTACGAAAATCCGCCATCATGCAAGATCCGCCATCATGCCTTACGGCCTGGTCATGCCTTAGCACCGACGCTAACGCACCTGCCCGATCGAGATACGGTTGCTAGGTGCAACATCATGTTGACTTTCCGGACTCCGGCCCGCAGTCTCGACGCAAGTTCTTGATACTCAAAGGCCCGTCTCATCCTTCTAGCCACTCTCCCCTCTCCACACATACACTACTCAGTCTTTGGACATACACGAACTTGAAATACATCTGCACTCGAGACAGAAGCATCTAAGAAGAGGAAGGAGCTGTTGGGAGTGGAAGAGAGGACGTAGGAAGAGTCCTCACAAACACCTACACATCAAGAACATTGAAACAAGAACACTGCTACCACCACTGAGAGAAATTACAACAACTTTGCTGCCCGGTTAAGGGCTGCTTGCGCTGCGCGAGGTAAGCAGGTTCTACAGCTGCTGCACACGGTCCCATCGTGGACAGCAGCAAAGCATGGTGAAATGGTATACTGACTTCTGTGCAGTCTCGGACCAAGAAGGAATCACGGCCAATCCTTCAGACCACTAACCATTTCGAACTCATCTCGCCTAACATGATGTCCAATCCACCTTCATCTCTTCAAAGTCGACAAAAGCTACACCACCAACGACAAAACTCGACACCAGTAGCTTTCGAAGCCATGAAGGTACCCATGCCTCCCCACACACAACGACAAACCTTGCACCGGAGAGGGCAGTCATATGATATGGCTCGAACACCCATCCGGCGCCAGCAGCACACGGGGAGTGCAGTAAGTATGACCACTAACATAGGATCAATCCACGGACAACAAATTTTGCGAGAAGCGCAGCAGCAGAGAATCGCCAGGCCGGGCCAGCAGTACACTCAACCACAGGTTGACACCTCAGTAACACAGCACTGTGGGAACTTCCCACATCCTCAATCATTTTCAACCATACCATATGACATGACAATGAATGCTATCATCCCTATCAACCAGGAGATGATGCAACATTCGCAATATCAGAACATGCAAATGCCTCTGTCGGCAGGACCTCAGAGCCCATTTGTGTTCGACGAGAACAGCCAGCACTACTTCCAAGCTATGCACCAGATGCAGGAAGCAGCTCAGATGATGGCACAGACAGACAGAAGGATGTCGCAACCCGACCTAAGGATACAGACGGGCCTGCGACCGTACACTCCTACTCACCAACTCCAGACTGGTAAGTGTTTCGGTCATAATCATTATAGCGTACCTAACATCTTATAGCACACTTCCCCCTAACACCAGTACAAACACCTATGCATCAGCAGACTTTCCAACAGACAAAGTCGTTACAAGCATCGCCAAGGTGGCACCGACAAGATGACAATATCGTTTCGCCTCGGCCAGTTTCAATGCAGAAGTCGAGATCTCTCCAAGGGATCGCCGAGCACCAGGAAATGCAATCATTCGACGTTTTCGATGCACCAAATCTTTCAGCTACGCAAGGCGATGATACTGCCCCAGAACCAGTCAAACAGCGAAGGCCAGCACACATCAAGACCAGTTCAATCAGCTCCGTCAAGAACGATTCCAGGCAACTCTTCGGCGAGGTCCACACAAGCACCCCTGACCTCGAGGAACAATCTCAGCCTATTTTGTCTTCCAGCAAAACCCCATCTTCACCAACAAAGCCAGCGCTCTCGCCCCGGAGGATGGAGATCTCTGATCTCAATCTCGAACCGGGTATCAGTGCTTCCATTGAAGAGACAAATGTTACACTTGACGATATAGCTCAATTTATTGAAGGACCGGACCATGAGAACAAGTGGACTTGCAAATTCGAGGATTGTGACAAGAAGTTTGGTCGCAAAGAGAACATCAAGTCGCATGTTCAAACTCACCTTGGTGATAGACAATTTCGATGCGATCATTGCAAGAAGTGTTTCGTTCGAGGACACGACCTGAAACGGCACGCCAAGATCCATACTGGCACGAAATCTTACGCATGCCTCTGCGGTAACGCATTTGCCCGCCACGACGCTTTGACGAGACATAGGCAAAGGGGAATGTGCATCGGAGCATTTGAAGGGATTGTCAGGAAAGAGATCAAACGCGGCAGGCCGAGGAAGCATCGGCCGGAAATGGACGAGCGAGTCGACAAGGCCTCTCGAACACGTTCAAGGAAGACACAAGAGGCTAACTCGCACCATGTTGGAAGCGACCCTTACGCCTCATCGGCCTCGAACTGCTCAATCTCAAGCTGGGGCTCACCACCAACGGAGACCATGGACCACCTCAGCATACATGGCGATCCTCGCTCACCAATGACGACATACGATGATTCGATGAACTTGTTTGGCTTCTCATCACAAGGCATGGAGATGAGCTCGCAAAACCAGGTGGAACCACTGAACCAAGTTGCCCTACCTCCGGACATGTTCTCGTTCACACCACCTGCAAGCCCTGGCTACTCGACTGGCAACAAGCCAAGCCCTAACAATTACCGAGAACTAACACCCGCAGAGCTTGCATCGTTCGGCGACGAGACCGACATGACACAAAAGTCAGGGCAGCCAATGAGCAATGTCAACCTGCTACCACCTCAACATTTGTCCTCATTCCCACACCAGACGCTTGATGAATCGACACAATCGAGCCAAGCAGCCATCCATTCCTCTACAGTCGACACTTTCGGTCTTCCTTCAAACACCCACCTAAACCACCTCTCAGCAAACCATCCTACGTCACTCCCACCTCTATCGCACTCCTCGTCTCCACCACCACAAGAAGGTCCAGGTCTTGTCTTCGACTACCCGGAGGACATGAACCCGCTTAGAATGAGCACAATGTCCAATATCTCAAACATGACCTTCGGACTTAGCGCTGCTACCAAGGCTATGATTTCTGAAGATCAGAGCAGCGCACAGGACGCACAACGGAACGAGTTCGATAGCTTCTTGGACTACAATGACGATTCACAGCTAGGATTAGGTATGAGCGTTGGGATGAGCGACGGTGACTCTTTCTTCGCCAGCTTGTAACAGCGAGCTGGTAGTCGACGGCCGACGGAACGAATGGGTTGGTAATCTGGGGCATGGCGCAGGGATTGGTTGGACAAAAAGGGACTGTATCAAAACATAGACACGAGCATGACCTGTCACGAATGAATGAGGCGTTTGGCTGTGCGCAGAGAAGCAGTACGACGTCGCGAGACGGCCAGGGAATGTGTATTTGATGCAACAAGATACGGGATGCCCAGGAACGCGCTTAACGCGATGTCGAGGTACGAGCGTAAGCTCAGAGTGAACCAAACAAAGATAGTTCTTCATATGCTGCCTTGCTCCTGTTGAACGCTCTGGCTTTCGTCAATGGTGCAGCATGGCGTCCTGTTCACCAAAGTCCTATTTGTCAGGCATTAGTGGTTACGTCTTACGCTAATAGTGTGGTAGCTGAATGACATCGACGCCATCTGAGCCCGATCGAAATCATGATCGGGCGCAGTCAATAGTTACGTCTTCGTCGGTGTCTTCCAGATTCTCCTTCCGTGCTGAACCAGTTCTGTTGATGTTGAAATGACGTTCAGGTCACTAGCCTGGGACGAGTCGAGTCGAGGCGAGTCTCGGTCTTAATGGACTTATATATAGTACGGTGATGTCTCAATCCCGCCGTGCGTGATTCCGGTATGGACTCAACGGGCAAAGAACGTGCAAGAGAAGAGGCGCGGCAGCAGCTGCTGTGTCTGGGGGGCAAGGGGCGAACAATGTGTATGTATTGATGAGTCCAGAAGCCCGGTGCGAAGTGATGACCTTTGAGTTCATTCCATTTTGTCTTCCTGGCGCAAATGATCTGCGCTGCTTCTAAGCCTGGAGGCTAGCATTTGGATGTTTGGGGTTCAGCCGGCAGCGTATGTGAGGCGAGTGAAGCTTAGCTGGCCTGGCGGCGCATTTGTTACCCAGATACGATCTGAAGTCCAAATGCTGCTTGCTTCGAAATCTGCTAAGATTATAAGCCTTTGCAATAATGCTAGGTATTGGTGCAACTGATGGGGTGCGCTTGCCGAGGACGACAGTCTGGGTATCGTCCTAATGACAGTCCGCATGCGTTGCCCGCAACACAATAGCGAACGGACGGATGCTCCGCCAACGAAGTTCTGGCACAAAGTCAATTGCCCGGCAACAAGCTGCAATGCGTGATATACCAGTAGAGACGAGCCTAGGTTTTAGTTTCGCGTTACCCTGCTCGGTTGTATGGAAAAGCTTGCAAATTAGTTACAGCAATCCGACATGGCAGCAGATGTTGAGAACCTATGGCACAGATCATGGCGCTTCATAGGAGCTCGAACGTCAGGGTTTCCTGGGACATCTGCCAACCACCTTTGTCGAGAACAACCACGACAAGGTTGGAAGTGGCTGTTTCGTAGCTTCGAACGTGCGGCATACGCAACGACCCGCAATAAGCGTCCAAGGATTGAAGGAACGGCGTACGCCTCATTGTTATTAAGAAGATCTTTTCTCGAGGCGCAGGATGGACATTTTCGAGGGCAGGTTGATTCAAAAGCTTTTAGTCATAGCGACGAGCCGGCATTATCCAGGCCGAGCATTCGATTCGTATGCTTGTTTGCGTCCCTGTCAACCGATAATAGCTGCGGTCCTGCTCAGACCAACGACATCGTTAGGTTATGTTAGGCAACCCTCTGCCTCAGGACCGAAGATATTCGCAGGTACGTGGCCAGGTGAGTTGGTTGTAGCAATAACGTCGAGGAAGATCCCTCCAGACCGCCGATCTTCTTGCCTCGTCCGAGTGATCTGCATTGTGTTATGCTGAAGCTTGCATGGTCAACCACGCGGTGCGATCTCAGTGAGAAGAACCGAAGTTGCAAAGCAAGTCATAGCTCTGACCCCACAGCCCCAATTCACGGCGGATCGGCATCAGAACACCCATAGCCTGCAGGAGAAAGCAACTCTTACACCACAGTCGTTTCCGTGCCAGTGCGTATCCTTAGCAAGCTGCGAAAGTCTGGATCGACGCAACATTGTGGACGTACATGCAGAGACGCAACGTGGCGAGAGTATGACCATTATATACAGCGCCACTTCTATGGTGGTTGCATAGTCATACATGATGCGTCGAGCAACTCGACAACTTCCAATAGCTGCATAGTACGTCGGTGCATTGCAGTCACCACTGCATGAAGCAGTGTGAGGGCTTGTACCAGATGTCGGTGAGTGAAGACCACACGCCTAAGAGGAGGAACACATGCTCGCATGGAAAGGCTGTCAAAGAAATGCTGGATCAGCACTGGAGGATATCCAGTTAGAAACAGGACGAATGTGGTCCCGAGTTGTGGTTGGGCGGAGGGAGATTTGCTGCACCAGGTCTCCACCAATGGACGCGGAGCTACTAGACTAGTCCGCCTCACTTTTCGCCTTTGGCAAAGCGTATCGTTTAGCCAAGTGTCACCGATGTCAAGGCGGCCACTTACGTTGAAGGCAGCCAACAGCGGAGGTGTTGCCGAATCGCAATTGCGTTTGCACCGTGGAATGTGTCTGATGGGAGGTTTGAAATACTCAGAATGCAGGATGTACCTCGAGTACTGCTTCACGGGCAGCAGTAAGGCTTATATAGACCGTACATCATCGGCACATTCCGAGCTGTTGAGTTTGAGCTTCTGTCAATATCCTCTTCAGGCGAAAGAGCAGCCGCTGAACAGTGCAGACCGTCACTCATTTGACATCTTTTTCATCCACACGAAACCCATAATGACGAATTCGCCGCCCGTACAAGAGTACTGGCTGGCTGGATACGAGCTATCCCGACAAATCGTTCTGCGTCAAATACAATACTTCCTTGGCCCTTCAGCAACGGTGCGGCCGTATTCCTACCAGGTGATTCTCTGCAAGTCGGATGACCCTGGCCCACACTAACAGTACCCGAGGGCAGAGAAGGATATTTGATTGTCGGAACACCGTTGACGAAGGTATGAAGCCAATGTCCTTTGCCAGTTGTTTGCTTATCCCTGTCCAGCAACAAATAGCCGATCTCAGACGACAGTCGAAAGAATATGAGCGACAGCAGACCATCCGCATGAGGACGAAAAGGACTGGTAGTGACGCCGAAGAGCCGGATCTGGACATCAACAGCATCATTGTGTTCGGCAGTAGAAAAAACCACCAGCACGGTCGACCAGGACATAGAGACGGGAGAATATGAACGTCGGACCGCCAGACTGTTTCGATGAGTCTCTTCGTCAACGACACACTTACTAGAAAGTCAGCAGCCATCCTCACCAACCTTGTTTGAAATGATGCACTGGTTCAAAGCGCCATATCATATGCCTATGGCGTGATACTGTTGTCAACAAAGCTCCAATGTTTGCTTTGTACCACTCAGGTCCTGCACATGACAGCCTGTCGTAGTAGTTATGATGCACCTCACAGCTCGGATTGGATGGATTCGTGAAGGTTTATGCTGGAAGCCTGCAGTTTCGCTGGTAGTCACACTGGCGCACTGAGATCGCGAGTAATATTGCCGCGCCGCCAAAGGAGCAAAGTGGACGACTGGCGCATGGCTGCTGTTGCTTCTGCGGGTTGTGAAGGCCCCCAAGCCATCAGGACCCACGATACGTCGTGTATGTCCATGGTCCAACGAGACAGGGTACATGGTAGTGCCTTTCTCCTTTCTTGACATAGAACTTGATCTCAACTTCAGGCCAGAAGCTCTCGATACCACGCCCCTCGTACCAAGGTCCAATTTCAAACCTAATGCTCCAGGCTATTCTCTCACCATCATCGAATCTGTTCATAGCTGTTGCAAGTGTCATGTCGCCGGATGCATCCCACTCTTTCACTCGCCCGTCGGCGTTAGTGACTGCATTGAAGGTCAAGCCTTGCTGTAGGGACGAGGAACCGGGATTGAGCAGGGTGAGGTATGCTTTGAGGTCGCCGGCTGGTGTGCCAGAGACCGTATTGAGGACGTGGCAGGTAATAGGAGAAGACATTGTCAAAGCGAAAGATAAATAGTCTTGACTTTCTAGCGAGTACTGACGTTCTAGCAACGGAATTCTGGCAGAAGACCGTTGCGGTGCCTTCTTATGTGCTCTTATCAATCACGCAGTGCGAACGAGGCAAGTACGGCCCCACGAATGAAATTGTAGCAGGTCGCCGCTTCCCGTGCGCTTTATGTCCTCCCCGCTTGCCGTACTCCACGGCCGAAGTGTGAGTCTAATCTGCCGTCAGCAAGCTGATCATTAATCGATAAAAACATGACAGCACCGGATATGTATCGTTATCAAGCACCCAAATCTCCCTTGGAAACCTCGGTCTGGACAGATACTCGAGATCTCATTCAACCCCCGCTCAATTGCATTCGTATCTCTCGCTGTGGCTTTACGCATCTATGAACGATCTTTGCGCCTGTGCCCACCTGCTGTTGAATCACTTGAGTTGCTGGCCCATCGAGCTTGCTAATCTGATCTCAATAGCATACGGAACGACCGTGCCAATGAGCTCGATTACCTTGACCAGTCTCGAAGCGCCCTCTGGCTCCATCTCGATCTCCTGGCGAAATCCGGGGCCGTGTCAGAACTTCAACTCGAAGCGATCCTTAGCATCTCTTGAGATTCGAAAAGACTTCCAGTCCACCTCCTTGTTGTTTTTAGGTTGCTGCTTCGGACAGCATCGCTGGTCCTCCGCACTTTCAAGTCTCCCACCTGCCTTTGACAGGGAAAAGTGTCCTAAAGACGGTCTGGATAACGTCGTTAACCTTAGAAATAGCAGCTTCGTCTTCTGTCATGACGTCGTCATTGAGGCACCATTGGCCGACGTGCTTGTTCCTTTTGAGAGCTCGCTCAAGAAGCTCAGTCTCTGCTTGTTCAGCATCTTTGACCATGACGAACATGGCATCTGGGTCCATGACGGTGTGCTGATACTTCAGCAATGCTTTGATCACTAGTTCTCTGTCTCCAGTGCTTGACCTTGGCGGCAACATTGGCTCCAGACCTCTTGTAGTGGTTGAGAGCAAGAACTTAGTAAAACAGTCACCGCATTTGGGCTCTCGCTGGGAGAGTTGCGAGAAGATGTTGCCCGTGCCGAAGTCAGGATTCGGATATGACGCATCCGAGACCGGTGAGTCGAAGCTTTCCGCAAAGCATCTGGCGATTTGAAAATTGTGGCATTTAGCTTTCCTGATCGTTTCTGGACCGTCGAGCGATGTCCAGAGTATGTTGACGTTGGAGATAGGTGGCTCGAGTCCAGCCTGCTCCAGCATTTGTGGCAATCTATAGAACATGCGTTCCCTGCCAGCTGCGGTGCGAGTCGGTGTTGAGACATCGCCTCCATCGAGAGCACGCCTTCCGGCTTGCAAAGCTTCGATAACAGCCTGTCGTTCTTGCCAGTCTAGATAACCGTCACCGTTCGCATCGCCGCGTGTCATTATGAAAGACCACAGCAGAACCTCTCTGAAACGCTCAATAGCATAATGGAAAGCCACGTACCAAGGGTAGATCTGGAAGTCACTCTCGCCCCGGAAGCGCTCACAAGCACCACGGATTGCGGGACTCGGAAATGAGGCCATGGCTTCTTTCATGACTCTCCGTGAGATCGAGTGGGCGAAATGTGCCTGAGCCTTGCGGTCCCGTTCGCCAAAGCGGTGGTTTAGCAGCCACGAAGTATAGTAGAGGTGAGGCTTCTCCCCGAAGGTGGGTACATGCGCTCTGTTGATGTGTTTGACGTTGTAATGGTCTTGCTTGAAACCCATCATCGACCCGAACAACGGCGAGAAGAAGTCTGCAGCTGAATGAGGTGCGCCAAGAAACATATCGTCGGACAACGCAACAAGCTGATCCACGCTGGATGGGGTGTTGTGAAGTTGTGTCTCGATGGATACAGAGTCAAATGATGGTAGGCATTGTCTTTCAGTCTCCGCATAGAAGTCCTCTTGCGGAAGGATTTGTACATTGCGGTGGGTCTCGTCGTCGTCCTTCAGCCAAGTTGGTCGTTGAGGTCGGTACGTGTCTGCTGCTGGGGCTGACGTATAGGGAACCGAATTCACGAGGAGCTGAATCTTGTTGATGAAGCTCTTTGCATATTTGTCGAGACTCCGGAAGGAGTATCGCAGCTCATCCCAGTCTCGGTAACGGTTGATACTATGTTTGGATATCCATCTTCCTGCTTTGTCGTTGAGCGGAGACAACAGCTCGTATTTGCGTTTGATGTTCTTGAACTCTTTTTCGGATCCATTGACCCCTGATGTTGTCAGCACATCTGTTCAAGACGTACAGGTTCACACTCACAGTTATAGACAAAGTCAATTTTGGGCTCTGGAAGCGGCCCGAACCTTCCGTAATTGAAGCTCGCCGAGGAGAACCATTCGTCCTCCCAACCCTGTAGCACAACATCTGTGACGGCCTCCTCGAATGGTATACGAACTACCTCCGGCAGCTGTTGTATCTGCTCCTCCACTGTTGCAGGTCGGTCGCCGGCCTTTTTACCAGATGTCGCGAAGGTATACTGACTATGTTCGACTCGGTGCGCAAGTGGAAACCAACCTCTGCCTTCACTGCTGGGGAGAGTGAGGTGCCGATGTGTTAGACTCTGCTGAAGCTCACTTTGGAGACTGACGGTGTGTAATGTCACATAGATCAGGAATACACAGCATGATGCAGTGATGAACCTCCGCAACGAGCGTGATCGAAAGGTCTGTCGTTCGATGGAAGAGGTCGGGATCTTAAGCTTTATTCGGGGCGGAGAAAGCATGGTGGGTGATGGCACGTTACCATACGTGCTTGAGGGACTGAATCGAGGGGGTGCATCAGTCGTAGGAGTGTACTAGCATGCTAGAAGCCCAAAACTTCAAGTCATGCTCTTGCTGAAACCGCATAGAAAGTGAGCACGCGACACAAACAAACATGGCATTTCCACAGAAGGAACGGTGGGTATGTTTGGTAAAGAGTCATTAGGAAGGAGCGAGCATTGGTTAGAAGAACGACTATCAAGGAGGTCTCATTGCGTCTTCCTTGTACGTAAATTCCTGTTGGCATATTCAGCGGTCTCTCGAATCCTCAAATATCGCGCCGGCCATGATAGCACGTTGTTAGTAGCTGCTGAATTGCAATGGGCACCCAGACACGTCGACCGACTAAGAATGTCCATAGCGAGTCCGTCTGTAGATCAACAAGTGGTGGCATACCCCATCCAGGACCTGTTATGCTAAAGGCAAAGGCAGGCGACACTGAAGACATCTGTGCAAGTTGTTGTGTTGGAGCAAAGAAATCGCATGCTCAACTACCAATTTCTGTAAATGATGCAATCTGTGAACCGGTCAACTCGATTCATTGTCCCTGCAGATCGCGTGCCAAGGCAGGTACGCTTGATGAAGACATGATATCGACCCCTGTCGAACAATATGATCACACCTCCTTCACCATGACTTTCAGATACATCAATGAGCTGAGCTGTGTGAAGACCGTGACCCTGCAAAATCGCTTGGTACATCGGCAAGTAGACGGCATATCCAATTACTGCTGTCTCTCCTAGGCAAGCACGCAAGGCGGTTCCAAACTATCCACGACGTACAATGTTTGGACTTTCTTCTTTGTAGCATTTGGAGTGAATGGGTTACGGACATCACTTGTTTAGCCTCCATGCACTCAGCGCTCATGTTGGCAGAGTCCAAATTTGCTTGTCGGCAGATCTGTCGATATGTTGCAACTCCCTCGGGCAAGTACCTATCCTGCTTGGCACTGCTTGAGGTTCGGAAGGCACGATGTTTGAACCACTGGAAAGTTCTGCTGTTCGATTGATGCGGCTTTGAGACACCACACTATGTTCCGCAGCCTCCACTCCGAGAATTGTGTTTGCTAGATTGTGGTTCTCAGAGTGGTCCAGCTGTACCCTTCCTTCGTTCAGTCATTCGAAAGCTTCCTCCCAAGTCTCTTCGCTTGTTGTTGCCTTTAGCATCTCAAACACTGGAGTGTAGTAGCCACGAGCCCACTAGCGCAGCATGTGGTCACGGAAGACATCGAACGAAGAACATGAGGAATCACTCCTCCCTCCTTCACCCACATCTACAACCTCAGCCTCAAACACCTCTGACCGCAACGTCATTTCCTCAGCAAGATGGCAAAAACTACCAAGAATGTTGCTCAACACTCTATGGCAGCTTCTGCTCTTCGCCATACCCAGCTTCCTCAAAAGAACACCGAGAGTACCCATCCTGTCGCCAGAAAAAACCGCACAGTTGGTATCTACAAGTGCAGGACACCGTTCGACTAAATACCTTGATGGAGTCAGAGGACTTGCATCCTTCATCGTCTTCGTTGACCATTGGACAGGAATCCAGTACCCTGGTGTCCACTCAGGCTATGAGAACAGCGAGAAATCGTCCTTATGGCAGTTACCGGTCATCAGGCTCATCTATTCCGGTCCGGCAATGGTTTCAATCTTTTTCGTCGTATCCGGTTTTGTCCTCACACACAGGTTTATCCAGAAGATGCACCGTCACGAATATGAGACCCTCTTCTCCGGTCTGACCTCTCTCACGTTTCGCCGGGCGATTCGTCTTTTCCTGCCAGCACTTGTCTCATGCCTGTTGGTGTACGTCTGTGCCTCATTGCATTTGATGAAGATCCCCAAGATGGTCGACAAGGAGAAATTTCGCCATGGATGGCCGGCCTTTGTGAGCTATCTGGACGATGAGTCAAACCCTTGGACATGGAAGCTGCACATGAAGGGCTGGTACAACCCTCCGCTATGGTCGATATCGGTCGAATATCGAGGTTCAATGGTCGTGTTTCTGACAGTCCTGGCACTCGCTAGATGCCGCGCAACTGTCAGATTGGCAGTTGAGTGGGCAATCATCCTTCATGCTTTTGGGCACGAAAGATGGGATGTCGCGTTGTTCGTGGCTGGTATGGCCATCGCCGAATTGGATGTCTTAGTCAATCTGTCGCCCTCTGGAAAGGCCTTCATGGGTCAAAAGTGCATCAAGGTGATGCTTTGTGTCATAATGCTCGCTGGCGTCTGGCTCTCTGGTTTTCCTCGTGCCAATGGACTCAAGTCCTTCGGATACGCCTTCTCGAAGAATGTATATCCCTTCACTGGCTATCGCCGCAGGTTCTGGATCAGTGTTGCGGCTATACTGATTGTCGGCCCTATGCCACACCTCCCTTCTGTGCAGGCCTTCTTCGGTACTCGCGTAATCCGATATCTCGGCAAGATATCTTTCGCGCTGTATCTGGTCCATGGACTCGGCAACCGGACCATTGGTAACCGGCTGCTTCAGCTCACTCGGACAACGTTCGGCGATGAAGGATATTGGGTTTGTGCCTTGACCTTCATCATCTCATCCCTCTTGTACGCTCCTATTGTTATCTGGTGGTCAGACATGTACTGGCGAGCAGTGGATACTCCATCGACACATTTTACGAAGTGGTTCGAGGGGAAGTGTGCTTCCAGAGTAACCTCATAGCAAATGTTGCGGCGGTTCTGATCGTTCTTGAGAGCATTTACGGGACGCCTGTCACGGTCATTGTTACTGTGACCTTGAACGAGCTGTACAATCGAATGACTTCACCGAGTTACTCTGCCAATCTGGACAGTATGGTCGCCTTCCATTGCCTTGCAAGGCGGCCAGATTAATGCACCAAAATTGAGCGGAGCTTCTTAAATGTCAGACAAACTTGAGTCGAGCTGCTAGGGCTCCATCCTTAGCAGTATCGGAGAGTCGACCGCGTCGCTGACACCGTCCGGATGAAACGGGGATGTCGAGATGCCGTCGATAGCTAAGATAAAATTAGACATCTTTGAAACAGCTCGGCTCTATATCATCTTCTCTCTCGTCTGCAGCGCCTTTCCATGAGCCTCTAGCAATCTTATCCGACCATTGAGGCCCATCCCATGTTTATTGAGCTTCTCCACATAAGCAGAAAGCCAGGGCATCGGTTCCGGCGGGTGATTCTAGGACCATGATCTCAAACCTTGACTGTGAGATCTTAGTGTTAGGCTGAATGTGGTCATATTATGCAACACCGTTCGTTGCTTGTAAACGAAGTCAAAAGCGATCTGGGAATGCACCGTTGAATCAGGGGGGAAAAGACAATAGATCACTAACCAGAATAGATTTCGCAAAAAGCAGTCAACCAGTCAAATTGTCTGTTCAGGTCACAGAACTGTAGAGTCTCCTGCTCTATCTTCGTTCTTGCCTCTTCCACGATACTCTTACTTATTCCCCTCGTTGGTGGAGACCCTGCCATGATCCTGGGCTCCACGGAGGCGGCTTTCTCATGGTTAAAGTAGTTCATCCGGCCCACAAGTCTAACAACTTCTAACACCATGGGTGCAAACGACATCCCCGTAAGACCAGGCCCCCGTGGTGGCAGAATAGTCATGTCAGGGATAAATCATTGTCTTTGGCATTGGACGGCAGATGCGCGTTCGTTGTCCGCGCAATAGGACCTGCGAGTCATATCATCAATCGCCTCGGCGTATTCAGCTTCAGAACCCGAATCGTCGATAATATCGTCGAGACTGTCGAGCCGGTACCAAAAAAAAAGTCGACCGCGGAAGACTTAGGTGCAAGGAGACGCTTAGACACAACCGCTAAGTTAGAAGAAGTGCCCCTAGCTACGGGGACCACCCACCGAAATTGAGCCCTAACTTATTTAATAACATTTATTTTGCGGTCCACGTTTTTTTTGGTACTGGCTCGCTGTCAAAGGCAGAGTGTTTCTTACATGTTTATCCGTTACTAGTAGTACTTAACGAGCGGCCTTGGCATGAGCCCGGAGTTTCTTCGGGTACGCGACTCCCTCATGCTCGATATAAAGATTTCATCTCCGTAATGGACCAAACCTGAGGAAGTGCGATTTGAGGGACACTGAACAATAAAATTCACGCGACCCCGTTGCAAAAGAGGAGCCCCCGCACTGCACGATTTTTTGGCCACGTCCTGCTTCACATCTCCAGGCACAAGATATATCACAAGCGCTGTCACAAATGGCGCAAGGTCAGATCAAGAAGGCAGCGGCGCCGGCAAAGCCAGCATCTCGAAACCGCCCCTCTGGTGTCACAAAAAGAGGTCTAGGCGACAAGAACCCTAAGAAGACGAAGCTCATCAGAGCGCAGAAGATCAACAAGAAGTTTACGTCAGGCTTGACGGCGCAGACCGAAAGGATGCTGGGCGAACGAGCAGGACATCTGGAATTGATTGGAAAAGGCAAGAAGAAGGGCAGTGACACGAAAGCCGTACATGGCAAGAAAGGAGGAGAGAAGCATACAGCGAAGAAGGGTTGAAATTGAGTCACTTGGCTCCCAAACAGGCATTACGATGACTACAACGACCACGGTAGCTACGCGTCAACTATGCACCATCGGCAGCGCAACGCAAGAAGGCCATCATGCGTCAAAGCGTACGCAAACCATGTGAGCTTCTCTACGGGCGAAGCAGCACTATTACCACGTGGGCCTTCCAGCGTAGGCTGTGTTGAGCACAGAGGTCTCCGTATAGCAAGAGCAGGAGCACAGGGCGCAGTCTTGTGGACGCTGTCGGGCAGCGTACCATCTTGGACCTTCTACAGAGGATTTCTATGGCTTTATCAGGGTTGTACAGATGGCTTCGAACCTGGTGCCTCGTCCGGTCCTCTTCTCAAGGACCCCGCAGCACAGACACATCGATGAAGTAGGCATGGCAACATCTGTGTCTTTGAAACGAGAGTCTGAATCCCCCTGACTGCTAATGGCAGACCCCCCATGATCAGGGTAAACAGAGCGGGGCGCTCACGGATTCTACGGCAGGGTACTGTGCACTTTGCGTAAGCAGAATGATGCATTCGACGAAATCGTCACGAACGTTCCCATAAATTATTCAGATTCGAAATTGAAGACAAGAATTCCCTGCATCTCGCAACAAGGCCAGAGTTTAGTAACTTCACATGCACAGAAATTTACGGCTCGCAACCATTCAGTGCAGTTATCTCAGTACGCGTACTTCCTCAGGCAGGATCCCGTCTTTTCTGGACTCCAACAGCTCAAGGGCCACGCCTAAAACTACCTCCGGGAGCGTCTGTGCCCGGCAGAAGCACTCAAATCATCAAGGACCTCCACCCCAACTTCGTCGTCGCTCTAAGATGAGTGTCAGTGGTGACTCGGTTACGGAGTCCAAGACTCACCGTTACAAAGGCGGCCAGCTGACGCGGCCGGACTGGCCAAGCAAGCACGATATTGATAGCAAGGCTCGGAATCTTCTTCCATACATCTTAGTGCCTGCAGAGCACCCAGACAGAGTTGTTCGTGATACTCCAGACGCGGTGACGATACAAGACAAATATCCTAAATCCCAGGTACACCTCTTGGTGCTGCCCAAGTGGCAGCCTCACCGCGACCTTCACCCGCACGATGCGTTCGAGGACCCAGACTTTCTTGCAATGATACGAGCGCAAGTCAAGGAAGCCATGAAAATTGCCGTTCCAATGCTGAAAGAGAAAATGTATGATGCTCTCCAAGAAGGTGGCATGGACAAGAAACAGGCCGAGTCACTTCTTAACGTGCGCGACTTTCAGAAGGACTTCAAGATAGGCATTCATGCTCATCCTTCGCAGCATGAACTTCATGTTCACGTCATGTCTCGAGATATGGTCTCCTGGCACCCGTATCACTCGAGGCATTATCAGGCTTTCAATACACCATTTCTGGTACCATTGAAGCTTTATCCATTGTCACCGGACGATCCGCGCCGGGAAGTCAATTACCAGAACGCAAATCTACTCAAGGAGGACCTCGAGTGCTGGAGGTGCGGCAAGAACTTTGGCACAAATTGGAGCGATATGCTGGGACATCTAGACGCAGAATTTGCCAGTTGGATACGTGAAGGTAGTGGTAACCAAACAATGCAAAGCAGTATCTAAGATGTACCTCCTCTAAGGGGGTACTCATACCTGAGCTCTCTGCAGCACCCCAGTTAACCAGTACAATTCACGTGTTCTTGCAAGCTTGCAAAGCAACAACGCGCCCAAAAATGGGTCTCGCGAGCACTTGTCTGTTTTGCTGACGCGGATTTGCTATGCCGGTCAAATGATGCCCTTTGATGACGTTTTGTGCGAATCTACAACACAAATGACGTATTATGCTATGCAAGGTACCAGATCCTTCCTTCGGTACCTCAAAAGCAATATTTGAGTATCACATTGCTCGACAACATACGATATTCTAACACAAACTGCCATCCACAAATTTGTCACCCGAAACCGCTATTCAGAAAAAATACACATCAGCTCACGAATAATGTCTGACCAGAAGAAGGACTTGATGGACATTGCCGTCCAGGCTGAGCAGGATCTCAACAGTGACAGACTGAAGGGCGGCGCAGGTCAAGGCTTCGGAAAGAAAGACACGCACGGTGCCTCTACATCAAGTATGTGTTCTGATTGCTGCTCATATCGCAGCGCCCCACTCTCCTCCTTCGTAGCTGATGCAGCCACTAACATATTGCACTCTAGCCGATGAGTCAGGAATCGACCAGGGCGCCGACAAGAAGTTCTCGGAATTCGGCGCGTCGTCCAACTATGGCAGCTCCGTAAGCGGAGCAGGCAACAACAGAGATATCCCGCCAGAGGAGGGTGGAGACATCCAAAAAGGAACAGGACGAATGACGAAGGCTGGTGACTTCGACCAAGGTGCTCCTGGAGAAGGACCAGAGGATGTGGCCAAGAGACAAGCTGAGGCATACGGAGGAGATGACAGCGTGAGGAGCAACATCACGAACCAGGCTGGAGGCGAGGGGACTGGTGGTATGAACAAATAGGCAATGTCCGAGCTGGACGAAAGAGTAAAGCGGGACAGGAAATAAAAATAAACCATCCAGCTATTCAATGGTGCTCGCCGGAGCTCATGTTTTACGCTCCTATGCCATAATGACCTCTAGTACTGCGATGAGTCCAGTACGATCACCGAGTCTGAAATGCCTAATTGCGCGCACTTTCGATTAGCGGTTAGATATTGGCAACATCCCAGAGTTCCTTCGTCTCACCTCGAGCAATTCCGCTCAGATATCTGTTGTCCTTCGACGCAGTTGAGTATTGTCTACCACTTGTCCAGCCAATGTACTTCAAGATGTGCCCGAGAATGTCACGGAAACTTCAGGCCTCAAGGCAGCAACATCGAAATTGGAGATTGCCGAGGCAACCCACCTCGTCGACGCGATTGTGGCAACGAGCTTCTCCAATATCAGATGGCTAGCTACTAACATCATAGGAAAGCACTACTTCTTCACTCATCAGGTCCGTGAAGACTGTCATCAGAGCACGAGCGTTGCATTTCAAGGCGCCTGGGATTCCCACCAAACATTCCTCCTCGGCTATAAGCTACAGTAGCCCGCGCTTCATACCAGCAAGAGCGGCTTTGAAGACCCTGGAGGGCCATACACAAGCTCGACCGATCATGTCACGTCCCTCGTCAACAGTGCTGCGCCATCTGCGCCAGAAACCCTTCTCCCCCATCCGACCCTCACGCCTCACAGCCCTATCAACGCCAACACACATCTCAAACCGCCATCAGCCAACCTTAAACCCACCGCACCACCGCCCCCTAACAACGGGCTTCGCAACAGAATACCTCCACAACCACTTCCCGGACCTGAGCGCCTCGCAACTCGAGATCCGCACCGCCATCTCCAAAGTGTGCGCCGACTTCCCCGACGCATACTGGATCCGCGCCGACCGCGAGCACCGGTTCCCCGTCGAATTCCACCGGGCGGTCGCCGACGCCGGATTCCTGGGCATCTGCATGCCGGAGCAATACGGCGGGAGCAGCATGGGCATCGCCGAGGCCTCCATAATGGTGCAGACGATCGCGGAGAGCGGCGCGGCCTACGCGGGCGCCAGCGCCGTGCACATGAACATCTTCGGGCTGGAGCCCGTGCGCAAATTCGGGAGCGAGGAGCAGAAGAGGCGGATGCTCGTGCCGCTGATTGCGGGGGAGGAGCGCGCGTGTTTTGGCGTTACGGAGCCGAATACGGGGCTTGATACGCTGAAATTGCAGAGTCGGGCTGTGAGGTGCGGCGATGGCAGTGGGGATTATGAGCTTAGTGGGAGGAAGATCTGGATCAGTACGGCGCAGGTGGCGGAGAAGATCTTGATTCTTGTGAGGACTACGCCGTTGGAGGAGGTGAGGAAGGCGAGTCATGGGTTGAGTTTGTTCTATACGGATTTGAATCGGGAGGTGGTTGAGGTGAAGGAGATTGAGAAGATGGGGAGGGCGGCGGTGGACAGTAATATGTTGTTTTTTGATGGGTGGAGGGTGCCGAAGGAGGATTTGATTGGCGAGGAGGGGAATGGGTTTAAGATGATTATGCATGGGATGAATGCGGAGAGGGTGCTGATTGCGGCTGAGGCGCTGGGGATCGGTTATGCGGCGTTGAGGAGAGCAGCGATGTATGCTGGTGAGAGGGTTGTGTTTGGGCGGAAGATTGGACAGAATCAAGCTATTCAGCATCCACTTGCCGATAGCTGGATGCAGCTTGAGAGTGCGAGGTTGATGGTGTACCATGCGGCAAAGCTGTATGATGAGGGCCATGAGACTGGTGAGTATGCCAATGCGGCAAAGTACTTGGCTGCTGAGGCTGCTTATCGGGCTTGTGAGAGGGCGGTGATGGTTCACGGTGGGATGGGGTATGCGAAGGAGTATCATGTTGAGAGATATCTCAGGGAAAGCATGATACCTCGCATTGCTCCAGTGTCCAAGGAGATGATATGCAACTACATTGGTGAGAAGGTCCTTGGCTTGCCTCGGTCGTACTGATGTCCTCTCCGTCGACGCAGTCGAAGCTCGTGCAAGGAATCCTTATGTTGGCAAACACAAATGACCGGTACCTCTCCACCAAAAGGCAGACTTGTGAGATGCCGGATACGTGCCAGCTCGCACATATCATGGTATTGGTTTGAGCTTCGGTCGTGCAGCTGCGGTGCTCCTTACGCCAGTCAATGCTGAATGAGCATGAATTCGAAAATGTGTTGAAGTCGAGACCGACGCAGACAAGGCGATAGTCCTTGAGTGTTGTCAGTAAAAGATGCCGCCTGTTGTATAACTGACATCCGTGGCGGAAATCGCTGCTGGTAGTCAGGATCCAGAATGGCCAAGCCAATCGAATCGCCCATGTTGAGCGCGAATTACGGATTCGACACGGTTGCAACGAAGCCAAAGCCGGAGAAGAGACAATCGCGAGGCATCTCATGACATATGAAGAATGTACGCTGCTTTTGAGTCAACCGGGTGAAGTGTAAGTCAGGAGTGAAGGTCGGAGGATTAGGGCTTATTGTGGCCGGTGAGGCAGTCCGCCAAGCAGAACCTGCAGAAAGTGACGGCCAGGGAACTGAGGAAGCCACCGACCATCTGTGCGCACGTTTCATCGACGGTTCGCCGCACAAATCGCGTCATGACGAACAGCGACGATGGAAGCAGACCAAAAAAGGAAATCGACAGCACCCAGACTCGAACTGGGATCTTCACTAATGCGTATGATAAATCAGCTACCTCTCGTGATAAGAGGAGGAGGACCGCAGGCAAGCGTTATAGCCCGCCCCGTTGACTTCAGATCATATAGTGATGTGCTACCGGTTGCACCATGATGCCTGCAGAGATGTAATCGGGCGTTTGTTAGTCCTAGTTGAGAGGCAATTTTGAGCCAGTCTTTATATGCATTGTAAGCCGGTGCTGTTGCTGAAAGATGCCGGTGCTTGTGAGGGCTAGAACGGTCAATTGACTAGATGGGCCGAGACCCGTTTATTGAGCAACGACGTCGACACGGGCAAGGTTGGAGCTTTCAGAATGAACAATGCGCACGGACATCAGAGCTGCAGCAGGCTCTTTGATGTGTTTGTTCTGGCCTTGAGTTAGGAACGACGGTGGTTAGGATGAATGGGTAGCGGACGTAGGATGAACGTAGAACAGGGCAGCCTCACTGGTGAAGCGTGTAATCACCCCGTCAATTAGTATCTGTGCTCGCGCAATGTGTAGAAAGTCCATGGCGGTCGTCTCTGACCATCAGTCTAGGGGCTTCAATGTCGTGCCGCCAAAGCCTTCAACACCGTTCCGCCTCAACGTCACCACAACCTCTACGCTGCGGGTTCTCCGCTCAAACGATGTTCTGGCGCCCAGCCACACTCGAGAAATGCAAGTACCGTGGCCGAGTAGAAGGACGGGTGGGGAACAGCTTTAGCTTGTCATTGGTATATAGTACACCCTCGACGTCGTAACGCCTTGATCTCCTGCAAAATGTACACGAGAGGAATTTTTCTAGCTGAAGATCTCGACCGTGCCTCCGCCTAACGTGATGGGGAAAGCTGTTTAGTGAGCATCGGGTTGAGCGCAGATGTAAGTAACTGCTTGTTCGACTGAGATCCGTCAGATGCTGTCCCTTAAAAGTGTCTGTCTGCACCTACCGCTATGGATGGCATCCGCCTCCTTGTCGGGGATCTCGATGCTGAATTCCTCCTCAATTGCCATCACCACCTCCACAGTGTCGAGGGAATCCAAACCGAGATCATTCGAGAAATGTGCTTTGCCAGAGATCTAGAATAAGTCAGACATTTTCGTTCAAAACATCGTCGCAGTATTCAAACCTTTGATGCATCCTGAACCTGCGCCAACTGTTAGTATAGATGTCTTATTTGGGTCCCTCCTGTGACGTACCTTGTCGAAGTTCTTCAACAGGTCCATTATCCTCCCTTGGACCTCCTCCGTCGACAGACCTGCGGGAGCAGAGTAGAATCTTATGCTGGGAGTCACAAAGGATGGGGCTGACGACTTCTGTAGTAATGATGCCGCGACTTGTGGTCTCGCCAGGTTGAATTGTTGTGTAAACTGTGGTCGTGCGGCGACGCGCAGCGCTCTGACAGCAGCGACTCGGAACATGATTGCTGAGTGCAAGGGAAGGACAAGAGGAGAGGATGCGAGATGTGGTAGATGGAATTGGACAGTATGCACCCTTGAGCCTGAGATCACAAGTCGAGCTCTCACGTCCGGGCAAGCTCGCGGTTTTCCTTAGCGGCAGCGCTACCACCAATCAAGTCGACCGTAGTTGCCATTAGCGAACATTAGAGCGTTCTTTCCTCCATTGACCTCATCAGTCCTCCTACAACTTGCCACGTTCACCTACTTCCACCAACATACATTCAAGATGGCGTCGTCGCTCGTACCAGCTTCTCGACTGGTCGCACGACCAACAACGGCAGCCGCGCTGCTGCGACAAGCCCACCCATCGCAACAGTCGAAAATCCTTCGCGCCACCTCACAATTCCATACCTCTGCAACGAGAAATGCTTTACCAGCAGGGCCACCGCCAAAGGGCTATAGACTGCCGCGACCACAGCGTTTCGACGAGGGAGAGAGCTCGGTGAACAAAGCCAGCAACTACTTCCTGCTCACAGAGATGCTTCGGGGCATGTATGTAGTGATGGAACAATTCTTCCGGCCACCGTGAGTATAAACAGATATCTTATGCTAGTCTTGCGCTCATGTTACCCCCAGGTACACGATTTATTACCCATTCGAAAAGGGCCCAATATCACCTCGATTCCGTGGCGAACACGCATTACGAAGATACCCCTCCGGCGAGGAACGCTGCATCGCCTGCAAGCTTTGCGAAGCTGTCTGTCCAGCCTCAGCCATCACCATCGAAGCCGAAGAGCGAGAAGATGGCGCGAGGAGGACAACAAGATACGATATCGACATGACCAAGTGTATCTACTGTGGCTTGTGCCAGGAGAGTTGTCCCGTGGATGCTATTGTTGAGACGCCCAATGCTGAGTACGCCATGGAGACGAGAGAAGAGCTCCTGTACAATAAAGAGAAGCTCCTATCAAATGGTGACAAATGGGAACCTGAGATTGCTGCTGTGGCAAGGGCAGATGCACCATACAGATAACACGGTCTTGAATCCGTGGTAGGATGTTCGGTGGAAGCTCAGTACTCGTGCTCATCCCTACGACCGTATATATTTCCTTACGTGTTTCAGACATCAATTTGCAAGCGAGGATGGGCTTTGCGGCTTGGAAGTCGCCATACGATACAAATGAGAAAACCAGTCACAAGGCGCCTGAAACGTGCCTGGCTCAAGGATTTGTTTTCATCGTGACCTACCACTATCTTATACCTTCGCCAGCGCTGCGCTCAACTTGGCACATATTGATCTTGCCAGCAAACAAAGCTCGCAAGTACATCTGATCTTGTTTTTCACAGAAGTACGTTTCGCCGGCCATCACACGGCGGTTGCCTTCGGCTGCTACATACCCTACCTAGCACGAAGCTAACTTAGCCGTTACCGATGTCCCGACTGCTGCGTTTTTCGCTACATCGCGCCAGAACGCTTGGCAGTTGCCTCCATCAAAAGGGATTCGACGTACCATCGCGCCGTCTATATAATTTCCTCAACAGCGAACTAAAACCGCGAGACCGGGATCCAATCAAGCAACAGAAACAACCCCCTTGCTGCCGACCAGATCCTTCTCCAGAATCTCAAAATACAAATCGTCCCGCAACGCCGCAGCCCCACTAACCAACTGCTCATAGGGGAACGGTCTCCGCTCTCCAGTCCTCTCATATCCCCTCCGCATATACCACGCAATGAGCTCCGCCCGCGTGAAGATAACCTGCATTTCCAGCCTTTCTAGCCCCATCGTCTCACGCGCGTAGCTCTCCGCGATCTGCAGGATCTGTCTGCCCAGTCCACTGCCTTGGCGCCGCGGTTCGACGGCGAACAGGCCGAAGAAGCCGATTCCGTCGTTGCGTCTGCGTAGTTCGCAACAGGCAAGTGGGGCGCTGGAGCCAGAGCCAGACTCAGACTCGACAGCGGAAGCGGACGCCGACGGGTCCGGAACGGTGGTGGTGGCGGTGGCGGTGGTAAGGAGCATGACACCGTTTGGGTCTGAGATCTTGGCGAGGAGGCCGGCGGCGTCGATGCGGTCGCCGGTCAGGAGGTCGGCTTCTGTGGTCCAGCCTTTGCGGCTTTCTTCGCCGCGGTAGGCGGAGCTGATCAGGGAGAGGAGGGGGTCGACGTCGGCTGGTGTGGCGGTGCGGACGGCGAGGTCCGTCTGTGACATGCTTTGAGCTGGTATGGTGGATGTAGCAAGGCAAGGAGTAAATGGAGATCGTATGGCTAGGGGTCTTGAAAGGAATGATGGAGCCTCGGGCCCACGAGATACCGTGCTCGGACGTGTTGAAGTGATTATCGAGACTCACATGTAGCGTTTAGATTCAGCTTGGCTTGTCTAGGGCAGCTTACTGCTGATTTGTACAATTGCTTAGTGGTCTTGTCGTTCAAAAGGCGTGCACCTTTCTTGAATCATATCAAGCGGTTTCTGTCGCGTCTTCTGACCCACCTCAGGACATCCAGTGGATGTCGACTACACCGGTGCAAGATAATTAGGTACATTTTAGTAATAGCCGATTCAACTCTAGAAATATTTGACCGTATGTAACCTTAAAAGATCACCTCAGGAAATTCCACGGACGGATCCACTGTATTGCTCTGACTGCGTACACATGTATTGAGATAGCACTGCCTCTACAGACACGGTAAGACCGTACGAACGATAGCCAGCTGACCAAGCTAGGCCGGAAACAAGGATCGTAGGCTCAGATGTGGTATGGACAGACATCCGGTTCAGCCACGGACAGATAGCACATCATTGTATGTCGGATAGTAGGATGAACGAATGGAGGTATTTCCTGTGAGCTACTGCGTCAAACTTGCCTACCCCACCAAGGTACCAAATTGTCCTGCGGCGCTACATGCGATCCGATTATTCTAGAGCAAGAAAATGCCGCTCACGTCAAATCATGTCACCAGGACGCCCACTTATGCATATCTCGGTCTACCACCCCTGCCGTACGAAGTGAACCATCTAGCCCAATGCTCTCATAGTCAGTTCCGCCCTGTTGCGTGGTCAGTCATCTCAGTTTATCGTCAAGACAGCGGCGTCACCACTTACACTGCAAAAGTCCCAGCACTGACAGGCATAGCCCTCACAAGGGTTGGGCCAATACCCCTCCAGAACCCCCTCATGCCTTCCCTGGCCCAGGTCTGCGAGAACGCATCCCTCATACTCTTGTACCTCTGCTCTCCGCCAAATCCGTCTGTCTGCATCTTTGACTTAATCACATCGAACGGGTAACTACTGATCCACAGCATCTCGCCCGCAATCCCACCATACAGTGCGATCTTCGGCGTTGCGATCTCAGACCGCGCGATCTTATTCCTCGCCGCATCGGCGTTCATGAGGTATTCGAACGTCAGAAACCAGACGCCATAAGCTTGTGCTTCACGGGGGAATGTCACTGCCGTGCCGCGGTAGAGCCCCCGGAGCACGCCTTCGTGAGCGGAGAGTTTGCGCACGCAATCTAATGGCCCGCTATACAGTCTGTCCTTGCCATGTGGCTGCGTCTGTAACCGGATCCTCACGTGTTCGATCGGACTTGAAAGAACCGTGTTCGTGATACCCGCAAACGCGCCGGCGGCGTAGTACTGCGAGTAAGATAGTTTTCCGCTGCCACGAGACTTGAGGTTTGCCTCCTCGAAGGCGCGACGCGCGTAGTGGAAGCCGCCGAATTGGACGCTGACGCAAGCGCCGATGCCGATCAGAGGGGTTAGAGTGCCCTTGTAGAATGCTAAGGGCCCTTCATTGCGGAGGATAGATGTTGCACAGGAGAGTGCGGAGGGGTAGGTCGTTGTTGTTTGGAGCCGGACTTTGACGATATCTGCGGGATGTGAGTGTTAAAAGCATGAGCCGTGGTTGACAGCAGCTTGACCCGCTGCCACTGTGTAGCACTTACCGAATGGTTGACCTGGGTAGAAGTAGATGTTAGCATAAGTTCTCTTGTCACTCAAGCCACAATGTGCGACCAAAACGCAGTGACGGCGCCATCATCAAGGACTAGTCCTTCCGCCCAACGTCGTTCCGCCAAGCCATTCTTCTGTTTCACGCACGCGCTTCCTAGCTCGAATGTACTTCTCCTTCCAACCCGGGAAAGTCCAGCGTGGCCGTTGATGTCAAACTCACCTAGCAACACCTGCGCGATGCCTCCCGCAGCTCCAGAGCCCAGGTCTTTCCCCGTCTGCTTCCAGCTCCCGGCCTTGGCTTCAAGCGCCTGAATATCTGTATCTGCCATGGCTCCGCTAGCTCCACCTTACCTTCTAACCAGTAATTAGTGTCAATGTACTAGCTCATGCTTCACAGAGGCCAGCGAAAGGAAAAGTAGCAAGTTATGTACCGTGCACTTCTAGTGCCGTTCTCACGCACGAGTGCGATAGCCGGAAATGCTTGCTTACGGAGCTAGTGGACCATCATACAAAATTTCCCTGGCGCAGTGGCTGGGAAGGCGATTGCGTGATTGGTTCGGAGGCAAACTTGGAAGCCATTTCTGTATTAATGGTTCGCCGTAGCAGATGCGCTGATTGTCGCTTACTCTATGCCGGCTTTGGGGCTACGACAAGCACTTGGGCCGGGAAGGAAAAATGGCTCTGTAGCAACTTCGAATCAGAAACTTCGGAGAAGGTGAGCTTTTGAACAATGTACAAGGCCCACTCCATGTACTGATACTTGTATTAATCGATCAGTCTACATCATCCGCGCTCGCCTCCTTCCCACGCGGTACACCGCTGGCAGTCGGTAGGTTGTCGAGCTTTGCCGTGTGACTAGGATAAAAGTTGAGTTTGCCGTCTTTTCCGAACATGCCTGTTCTGTCGTATATAGACCGTGCCCTGACATAGGGATCCAGCTTCCAGTAGTTGTTCCTCAGCCTCTGTGCTGACTGGTCTCGTTGCGCCTTCGTGTCTTGACCATGTATCCACTCAAATGTCTTCTGCTCATATTCTGCTACTTCGTGTCTCCTCGCTTCTCTCAGTTCTTTCCGAGGTCCCTCCTCCTTCTGCGCGTCGTTCTCGCCTGGAAGTGGTTCGACATATTTATACTCGAAGTCCTCCTGTCCGCCAAGCTCCTTTATGATGTTCGATTTTGGTATGAATCCTGCCAGATCGTCCACACCATTGGTGAAGTGTACCTTTTGTGCGACAACGGGGTCAAGCCAGCCCTTGATGATCTTCCAGACACCTTGGAAGACCCATGGCGCTTTATGGATGAGCACTATACCCAGTGATTCTGGATAATTTGCTTCAAAGACCTTAATCATGAATTTGACAGGGGTGTAGTCCATATTCGCCATGGAGAAGTTTGTCATGTCGAATACAATCGCCTGCGACGTGTTAGCGATTTTCTTCTTTGATGTAGCACTAAACTCACAGCAGTCTCAACAGGTGGTTCTAGCGCCAGCCTACATGTCTCTATCAAGTAGACCGTATAGCGCTCTAATGAACGCTCAGTCTGCTCCCCACCCTTGTGTAGGCGAACTCGAACACAACATAACGGTCGTCCTTCTTTATCGACGCCATGCATGAAGCTCTTTCCCATTCGCAACTGGGCTAAGAAGTCAGTTCCTTCCCGCTTGATGGCCGCATCACTACTCTGTGAGTCCTTTAATGCACCACCCTCGCCTTGGAACATGATGTCATCATCGACGTGCATCTCGTTCCTGCGCCAGTGCATGGTCGAGATCATCATGGCAAGAGCTTTGTGAACATCCCATTTGCGAGCTCGCAGGAAACGGAGAAGCAGCGCATCAGGATGGTCCTTCTTCACCATTGACCAAAAAGCGTCTCTAAGTTCAGCAGGGGAAGAGGTGGCCAGAATCTCTTGCAGCGCCTTTGTCTGTCCATACTTGTCTTCTGGATCGGAGGAGCCGCCGAAGCCAGGTGAATCGGGTCCCGATGTGGATTCTTTATTCTTGCGATGGAACAACCCACGCTTCTCCTTCTTTGCCGAGCCTGGATCAGGCGTCGCGGGTATAGTTGTATCGGTAGATGTTCTCGGGGTAGTGCCATTAATGGCTAGGGGGTCTTGGATCCCAAATGTTTTGAGAACTTGCGTCCAAAACTCCTTCAACTTTTGTTCCTGTTCGGCTGTCAGGTTGCCCAGGAAGCCCGGAGGAACGGGCATCGCAGCGTAGTGCGGCACTCGATCGTCATGCACTGCTGGATCTTGTCCTTCTTGGTCTATCTCCTCTTCTTCTTGAGGTGCTTCTATGCTTGCTTTCTCTTCAGTAGTAACAAAATCGACAAGGACGGCAGTCCCAGCAACGACTGCGAAGAGGACTATGTATGGAGACCAAGTCGCTTGTCTTTCCTGCGGCAGACGACCAAGACCAATGACAGGTCTAATTAATTGCTTCGACTGTCTAGTGTCCCGACAATAGCTCCAGTGAGATCGTACGTGAGAGGTGAACCCCGGATACCGCACAAAGAGTGTCGACTCTTGAGCTCGTGTTAAGGGACGGATTTGTCGCAAAACCGATCGACTCATGTATGATATCGTAAATTCAGAAGGAAGGACTCGTGATATGTCAGGGACTGCTGTACAAGAAGATGCTGGCCGAATCCCGCCGCTGAACCCGTTGCTGGAATAACTTGAATGCTGGAGACATCCCCACCATGATGAATGCGGCCGGAAATGAGTTGCACTCACGTCCGAGCGCAGGTATGTCATCATCAACTTTTAGGCCACACCATCCCCGGAACTTAACGCATGCGACCAGGTGGATGTCATCATGCATAATTATTGATCTTCTGCTGCCAGTGTGGCTGCACGTTCTGTAGATTTGTGCAACGGCATCGGTGCTCAGGAGCTGGTCTCTTGGAAAGAAAGGAAATGCACGTTGCCCTCAAAATGCCTCGTTCTCGTACTAAATCTCTCAATACTCTGTTGTGGCCAGCTCGAACGCGCTGCTAGCAGCGGCCCCCCAACACAACCAGTCTATGCCCGTCAGTGTGACTGCTCACGACGTGTTCACGACTTGCTCCCAGTCGCAGCGTCCTCCTCAAGCGACTTCAGAAAATTGGTCGAGAACTTCTTCACCTGATCGTAGACCGTATCGAACCCGTTGTCGGCGCCATAATAGGGATCAACAACCTCCTCAGCTGTGCTCTTTCCGTTGAACTGTCCAAACAGCATGACCTGCGCCCTTGTTTTCTGCCCTTTTCTTTCAATGGTCCGCTGCACCTTTTGCAAGTCTTTCAGGTTCCAAGCATCCATCGCAAACACGTAGTCAAAATTTTTGAAGTCCTCATTTGTCAATTTGCGCGCAGCATGGTCATAGTCAGTGACACCATTCTTCCTAAGTGTCTGCATCGTTCGGTGATCGGGAGGATCTAGTTCATGATATGCGCCAGTGCCACATGAATCGATCTCTCCTACATGCGGATTGTTCTTAGCGACAGATCTGAAGACACCTTCCGCCATGGTTGACCGGCCTGCATGGTGTGAGCAGGCGGCATTTTGATGGTCGCGACTTTCACCAACATATGTTTCCGAGGCAGACGAACAGGATGTTCACCTTAGCGTTTTCGTCGCTCATCTTGACAGCACCTACTGGCAAACGATTGCAGCGCTGGGGATACAACCTAACGCCAGGTTCGAGCGCCGCAGGTAGCTTGGACACGATAAAAGACCACCAGTGACTTTCAGCGATTGACTGTTCGGCGACTGTCCGCTTAATTTGAGCTGCCTCAGGCTCGAATGTTACCCACTGAACCTCATTTCCACTCATGTAGCGGAATAGCAACTTGGCCGCTTGGCATATTGATAAGGAGTTTGCTGCGTCAGTAGAAGAACTATTGTTGCTCAACGCTGGTCGTTCTTCGGGCTAGAATCGTGTGGCAGCAGTGCCACAGCTTCTTCAGATTTAGGTAGCTGATGCATAAGTCTTGCGGGACTACATTTTGCCTGTTCCGTAAACATTCTGGAGTGCTTAAAAGAGAAACTATATCCTGTCTCAACAGCATCCAAAGACCTGTTCGATGTGAGGAGGACGCTGGAATAGGTAGGGGCGTTCTGATCCTCGACTACCTCTTTTCATGCCTGAGACATTCAGGCATTAAGCGGCGACTAGATAAGAAGCGAGCTAGAGCCTTGGCATCCACAGAAATCGTCTCAGCTGCGACTGCAGTGCGATTCACGCTCGTTCTCACAACCTTGAACACCTCAAATACCTCGATCTACCTCTACATAACCCTTTGATTGCACCAGAGTCTCCCACCTCAACAACCGCAATCATGCCAGGCGTTACCGTCCGGGATGTCGATGTAAGTCCGCACGCACAACTTCGACCGAGCGCAACGAGCGCAAACCACACAAGCAAGAGGAGGACGGACATACATACTTGACAAGACATGCTCGTGAGGTGCACTGCAGAACAGCAGGCTGACTTGGAAACCCTTCAGGCTCAAAAATTCATCGTCGCATATGCCGATTTCTTGAAGAGACAAGGCAAGCTGCAAATTCCAGGTCAGTAATCCGAGCATTAAAGAGAAGGACGAGATGATGGTTGTATATGCATATTCACATGCACGTTCAACATGAACACGTGTACATGTATATGCGCAGTCGTCTCCGTCTCTATCTCCAAGCTCAACCTCTCGTCCAGACAGAGCAGAGCATTAACGTTCCACGTACAGGCTGGGTTGACACCGTAAAAACCTCGCACTCAAACGAACTTCCTCCGCAATCCCAAGACTGGTTCTACATCCGCGCCGCCGCCGTCGCCCGCCACGTCTACCTCCGCAAGTCCGTCGGTGTCGGCCGCCTCGCCAAAGTCCACGGCAGCACCAAGAACCGCGGCAGCCGACCCAACCACCACGTCGATGCGTCGCGCAGCGTAGATCGGAAGGTGCTGCAGGCACTGGAGAAGATTGGAATTGTCGAGCGGATCGATGAGGATACGGAGGATGCGGGCGGAAAGGGCGGTCGACGGATCACGCAAGCCGGACAGAGAGATTTGGATCGGATTGCCATGACTGCTGTTGAGGGGGATGAGGAAGAGGATGACGAGTAAGCGGGACATTCACGCTCGCAAGTTGTTCGATTCCTGGGTCCGAAAATGGTGGTGTGGTGTGTGATCTGGCGTGAAGACCTGTGGTTAAGAAGTATGCATGAAGCCCAACACATGCTCGATCATACGAGACAGTCTCGCAATCTGTCATTAAAGCCAAGTGGTGGTACCAACCAAGCACGATGAAACCGAACAGAGTATCTGTTGCTCCAGACCACAGAGTATACAGCATACAAGAGTGATACTGGCATCACATCGCGGTTCACAGTCAAAATCAAACCAATTTCAAAATTCAGACTCTATTGTCATGCTAGCAGCGTGTACAGCGAATATGTACAGCCAAGCTCTATTCTGTTCCCGTTCCTGTCCCAACCGGGTATCTCATGCAATTGTAAATCATCATATCGTAAAGCATATCCAATAACGCCAATGTCAAGACAGATGTTGCATTTGTCGTGTCCTCAAGTGTCCAACAGAGTGCTGTCTGCCTTTGCGTGTGTGTCCAGCCAAGCTCATTCATCGCTATGCAAGATGTAATATCAAATTCGTGGGGTTCGGCCATCTTTGGGGGCTGCAAGTTGGGGGGCCAATTGGTCAGAAGCAATGGATTTAGTCTCGCGTTGAGGGCGTACCGTCATCCTCAATGTCCCCCATAAGCTGCTCCAGTGCAGCGGTAGTCGTAGTCTCAGCTGCCCAGCCTTGTTTCTCCCAAGGCAGGGCTCCCCTCCGCTTGACGACAGTAGCAGGGGTCATGGCCTTGTTCTGACTTCGCTCGAACTCTTTGAGACCTTCAACTAGGTCGTCGTCGTCGAGACCTTCGCTGGCGAAACTATCGTATTTCTTGAATGGCTCTTTGGATGATTTCGACATCTTAGTGAGGCCCGAGAACGGAGCGGGTTTTGGTGTTGCGGTCGGGAAAGGGGTGGTTGTCGAGGATCGCGCCGAAGAGACCATTTGTGTCAGAGGCAATGCGGACAGAAATGCGTCATCAAGGCCGCAGTCGTCGAAATCTTCGGGGCAGTCAGCATCCTCGTTAGGATTGGGGTCATCGAGTCCGTCGAAGATATCGTCGTAGTTGAACGAGTCATTCATGGATGTGAATGATCGGTTCAGAGGTGCTAGCGTATAAACCGTCTCGACTTGCTTCAGCGGGCTTGACTTTTTGATCGGAGAGCCAGCTTGTTTTGCTGAGACCTCATCCTCTGGTTCTTGGTTCTCCTTGTCCAGCTCCTCATCGCCAAGATCCAATGCAAGATCCTGAGTACAGATACCCGACAGAATATCTCGAACAGCTTGTGTGCTGGATGTGGTGGTGATGATTTCTGCTTTAGCCAGTCGACCCTTGAAGCTGCTGACTTGCAAGGATTGAGTGGCCCGGACATTCAATTCAGACTGCGACACAGGAGAGAGTGGCAGACGTTTAGCCTCCCTTGGTGGCGGTAGATCAGGCACCTTGAAGACATTGTAGGAGTCTTGCTCGGCCTGTTCCGACTCTGGGTCAAGGACTTCGGTCTCAACGTCACTATCTTCTGCAATATCGAAGTCCTGGGACGAATTGAGCAGATCGAGCTCATCCTGGTCTAGATCGGGACGTTGATCCATTGTCGAAGCCTCTGGTTGGAGATCTTTCTTGGATGTGAGAGTCGTCCCGTCCTTAAAGAAACCCTTGTCGCCCTCCATGTCACGATCCTCGGTAGACTCGTGTGACAGGCTTCTGATAAGTTTCGTGAGTCTGTGTGCGGCACGGCCGTTTCCGTTGTCTTCTTTGTTCTCTTCATGCTGTTTGTCCGCATTGTGCTGGCTTGTTTGCGCCAACGGCTTTCTCGACCTCGACTGTTGAGGACGACCACCAAACCACGAGTGTAGATTGAGCTGATCCTCATCCTTCTTCGCTAGGGTCTGGGTGAATGTGATCTTGCCGGCTTCGAACATCTGCCTCTTCAGGTTCTGGTCTTTGGCCTCTTGCTCAGCGCGCTTCGCAGCATTGAGCTTCTTGTTTTCTTCTCGACGAGCTTCACGGTCGGCCGCCGCCTGCTGCTTCTCTTCTCGTTCCCATGCTCGGATCTCTTGCTCTGTCGGCTCTTTGTACCATTTTCCAGACTTCTGGTGGTCCCGCTTGGCTTGCTTTGTCGTCTGCACTGTGCTGACTTCTCCAGTGTCTTCGTCGACGTATGTGCCGTAACCGCGCTTCCTTTTGCGCATTGTGATTGCTTTACAAGGGATGATAGGTGTGTCGTGCATGTTTACGACGCTGCGACCAGGATCGTTGCTTGGAGACTGAGCACGTCACTACCCGGAGCTAACCAGTGCGGTTCTTGGAGGCTTACCTAATTGGCCTGCGAACCCCTCAAATCGTGCCTAGATTCAGACCAAGGTGTCCCTAAGACTCACCTACTGTAATCAGACCAGATCCAGTCGTACTTTGATACTGCAGGTATTAAGTGGTGTCAATGCTTGTAGAATCTCGCGCGACGATCTGAGATCAGTAGACCTTGGCTGTGTTGCTGCCGACTACTGCAAAAGGCTTTGCAAGCGAGAGACAAGGTGTACAGACACAATTGTCTGCATCTAAAAGCATCAATAAGGAGGTTGGTATTGTGCGGCTCAGCTAGTATTGAACATTGCGTGAAGTTACTGTCACTTGTGTATTGGAGTTGTCGTGACTGCAACATGGAGCAGGGTGGTGCAAGCCGAGAAGCGACGCTTGAGCGCGAACATGTGGTCGTTGTGAGGCTTAGGTCAACCACTATCATCTTGTTCACTCTTCTGCGTCCTCCTCGTCGTCTAGATCGTCCATTTCTGCAATGGGGAAAGTCAAAATGGCAGCGATGCCTCCTAGACCGTCTAATCGCCTTCCGCTCTCGTGGTCACTGCTCAGTATCCTGACCTCGCCTCCTTCTGTATCTCGGACTCGATCTACTAAAGACACCCAGCGTCTTCTTGTGCCGACATCCTGGCTTCGGAAGAGGGCGTTGTTGATCAGTAGTATGCCACCTCCTCGACCTACAGCTCCCTTTTCTACCGCATGCTCGACCTCTTTTGGACCATACCACGCTCTGCCGTCGTCCTTTCGCAGTAAAGTAAAGAAATCGTCCATCACAGCTGTCTCTCTCGCATACTGCGTGTTCTGTAGACGTGCTCTGACCTCAGGGCTATTGAGCACCTCGTTTAGACTGTGCAGGTGGCCAGAGCTACTATGCACCACAACGAATGCTTTCCTCTTGACGAGCTCCTGTAGCAGCTTGTCGCCTTTCGACGCTGCAGCTTCATTGATATGCTTAAGGAAACCTTGCGCGACGAAGCCAGGACTTGCCAGCAAGATTGGAAAATTCGATGAGCTGTCCTTGTTCTCTAGTAGACCCTCCAGCTGCCGCAGCAGAGTGTCTAGGACTGTGGTGTAGAATTTCTGCAAGCCCTTGTCGTGGTCTGCGCTTCGCCCGGCGCCTGTCCGCTTCCGAGGCACATTCGCCTCTACTCTCTGCTTCAAAATTGTCTGATGGGATGTCAAGAAGCAGATGTTCCCCAGCCCTTCCTGCAAAACAACAGCCACAGCTTCTGTGCTTTTGTTCGGATCAATGGCTTCCATCAGTTGCGTCTGAGAAACACTATCCCACCCGGCCCCGCCATCCTTGCCTTCAACCACCTTCTCGATAGTGAAGTTGCGGTTCAGCTCCAGGTCCAGGGTGTGGTGTTGGCCCATTTTGGCATGCTTACTCTCCCTAGCTATTTGGCCTGAAACGTGCAGTTGGCCAGCCTGTGGGTCGAAGTCGAGGGACTTTACCTTGATAGTCAAGTTTGTATGCACTCTTTGCGAGGATGTCGAGCCAGTTGAGGCAGACTCAGTAGTTACTCTACGTATGGCAGATGCTGTGAGAAAGTCGCCCACAAGGACAAGATTGTACGCATGCCACATGTCTTCTGGTTCTTCTGGGCATAATGTTACGGCGCCCGAGCCATCGCCATTGATATTGCGCTTGACGAGACGCATCGCTGTAGTGAGTCTTGGAGTACCTTGATCAGAGTAGATTGTTGTGGACGAGTGTGGGCTCAATCTGCAGCGTGATCACAGCTTTTGTACAGCGCAATCTGTACTTACTATTCGCCGATTTGAGACTGATACATATATATACATATGTATATATTTACGGAAATGTGTCTGCCTCAGGCTAGTAACAAGACTGACTTTGCAATTTCATGGTGCCCTATCGTTGATCTGTACCGTGTATCAATCGTAGAAAGCGTGCTTCTTCGCTGCGCAGTTGCGAGCAGGTTTCTGCAAGTAAGGGTCCTATGGAACATGACAAACGTGCTCGATTGCTCTGTTGATTGTGCAAGCTTAGGGTAGCAACGGAAGCTGCCGGTCGCCTTGTGTCTGCAAGCGCGGCGTCGAATTGCGAAGGACACTAGACGTTCATCTCTTTGAAGCGTGGTTCCTACCCCTCTCAATCGCTCCTGCCTCATATCGAAGAAACGTGCGTTCGTTCAGCTCTCCCGAAGTCGACACCGAGACGTGATCGCCTTAGATACAGTAGATCCAAGCCTAGGTAGGATCTAGCTTAGGCAGCTACCATGTTTCAGGGTAGCGTTTAAGGTCTAAAAGATGGATTTATGCAAGTGACAGGGCCTAAATGATGGCGTTGGTCCCATCTTAACGAACCCACTGGAGCAGAATCCTCTTCTCCCGCCTTCTCTTTTCTGCTACATCATATGATTGTAATCACAGGCTGTCACCTGTCGCGTCTTTGTATCTTTGCAAAGCTCTTGCGCATCCATTCCTTTACCCTCTGCGCAGTAATAGACGGATAGCTGTTGACTGTCTGTGGTGGTGTCTGTACTGAGATTAGCTGAAGCTGCGGCCACCTCGTGGAGATCAGAGATCCACTGCCACTGCCGCTGCCACTGCGCGTCTGCCATTTCGAGCGCGATCTCACTTCACCTGTGCGCTCATACCACCTGAAAGCTCGACAGTATGGGCTCTTTTCTTTTTCGATGGTACGTATGCTCCGTCTACGCGACTTGAGTCAGTGCTCGATCGATTCTTCGTATCGCTAACAATCAGGCAGGCCATATCCAGCCAACCACGTCTACGTCACCGGCACCTTCGATGATTGGGGCAAGTCAGAGAGACTGGAGAGGGTTGATGGCGGCTTCGAGAAAGAGGTCCAGTTACCAAATGCCGAGCAGAAAATCTACTACAAGTTTGTCGTCGATGACCAGTGGATAGTGGATACCCAAGCTCCAAAGGAGGACGATGGCCACTACAACGTCAACAATGTCCTACTACCTCATCAGATCAGGAAGAGTGCCCCAACTGTGTCTGCTGGGGGTCAAGGCGCGCCCCTATTGACCAAGGAACAGTCAGAAGCCAACTTGGCTCGCCCCGTGCCGCATGTTACCCCCGACCCGAACCGCCCTGTCACCAGAAGTTTATCGCAAAATGATGGTGCTGCAGAATCTCGTCCAGAAGAGACGGACACGCAGCCAGAAGAGCTGGACGACGACATCCCCGGTGCTTTTCCACAAACTCCTGCCAATGAGCCAAGCTCTTTCGATGTAGCGCCCATCCCAGCCACAGGTCACCAGAACACTCAAAGCTCAGTGACCACGTCTAAAGAAGACTACGAGAATGCTGGGGGTGAAGGAATGGCAGCAGGTGCTTTCTCAAGCCAGCCAGTCAATGCTGACATAGCCAAAGGGACTGCTGCTGATCAAGGCACGGCAGAAGGCGGTTTCTCAACCCAGCCTGTCAATGCTGACTTGGCCAAGAGCGCGACAACCTCGAAGGAGGACTATGAGAAGGTTGGCTCGGAAGGCGCGGACGATGAACAAGTCAGCGTCAATCCTTTTCCAGCGACCGGCCATGAGAACATTCAGAGTTCGGTTACCACCTCGAAGGAGGATTACGACAAGATCGGCACTGGGTCCGCCGAAGACGAGCAGATCAGCGTCAACCCTCTCCCAGCCACTGGACACGACAACACTCAGAGTTCTGTAACAACATCGAGAGAGGACTATGAAAAGGCTGGCGCCTTCGGCATGGCTGGGCTTGCTGTTGCAGGTGGCGGAGCTGGTCTCGCAAGCGCATTCTCAAGGCCCCAGGAAGATGAGAAGAATATGATCCCTGAATCGTCCCTACCCATAAATCCCGAAAAGACGGATACTATAGATACGGGTCCTTTCATGAGCTCCGCAGGCCCAGGTACGACCACCGCAGAGCTGGCGTCACAGGTCCCGTTGGAGCCAAAGAGAGAGGCTCAAGTCATCGATCCATCTGCGTCGGAAGCACCCGAGGCATCGAAGGAGGCCAGCGCAACGCCATTCATGGCATCCTCTGGACCAGGCACCACCACTGCCGATTTGGCGTCACAGGTCCCGTTGGAGCCAAATAGGGAGGCTCAGACCATCGATTCATCTGCGCCGGAAGCACCCGAGGCATCGAAGCAGGCCAGCGCAACGCCATTCATGGCATCCTCTGGACCGGGAACCACTACTGCCGATTTAGCCTCCCAGGTTCCTCTCGAGCAGGAAAGACAAGGTGCTACGCTCGACGACGAAACTATTACAGAGAAGTCAGAAGTCGAGAAGGAACTTCTACAGCAAGTGCCCGAGTCCCAAGCCACTGGCGAGCCTGCTTCCGCTGCAAAATCGCAAATCCCGGTCGGGTTACAAAGAGAAGGCGTTGAGGTGGACGAGGAAACTGCCGCAGAAAAGTCGGAGCTGGAAAAGGAACTCCTACAGAAGGTACCAGAATCTCAGGCCACCGGCGAGCCTGCTTCCGCTGCAAAGTCGCAAATCCCGGTCGGATTACAAAGAGAAGGCGTTGAGGTTGACGAGGAGACTGCCGCAGAGAAGTCGGAGCTGGAAAAGGAACTCCTACAGAAGGTGCCCGAGTCTCAAGCCACTGGCGAGCCTGCCTCCGCTGCACAGGCTCAGACCAGCCACTATGGCCTCGCTTCAAATATTCCCCAACCAGTGGAAGATTCAATCGCAGAGGCCCATGCGTCGCCTGAAGCCGCCACCGAAACTTCCGCAGTCGCTGAAAAGAGCGCAATGGAACGCGAGTTGCAAGCTAGCATTCCTCGGCAGGATTCAGCTGGCGAGTCAGCACCATTCTTTGGTGCAAACCAGGGCGCAGACACGGACGCAACCGCTACGCATGTCCCGCAAGCCGTGGAAGACTCCATAGCGCAGGCTCATGCTTCGCCAGAAGCCGCTGCCGAAACATCTGCCGTCGCTGGAAAGAGCGCAATGGAACAAGAATTGAAAGCTAGCATCCCTGTCGAAGAGTCGGCCGGTGAGCCAGCACCAACACTGTCTGCGGCTTTAGCAACAACAGCGCCAGGCGAGCCCAGTACCGCAGCTACAGCCACAGCAGCACCAGACGAGTCGAGGACTGCTGCCGCAACTGTGGATGACCTGACCGGCGGGATAACAGCCAATGAGCCCGTGCCAGATACAGACACAAGTAATCAAGATCGGGGTCTGACTACTGGAGAAATAGCTGGTGGCGCTGCGGTCGGAGGGGCTGCAGCAGCAAGCGCCTTCGCTCTTGCAACTAGGCACGAAGACAAAGACATCGAGCCATCGCGCCTCGACGACAGTCAAAAGCCACCAGTCACAACAGAGGCTGCGCCCGCAGCTGTACTCGACACGACAGAGCCAGTATCGAATAGGACAGCTAGTGCTGGTTCTCCCAGCCCCCATCCTGGTGTCAACCCAATGGCAGGGGCTGCGCTGTCTGACGGTACAGAAGATCCAACCGTGGCAGATGAGCCTTTTGTAAGTAAGAGTAAAGCACCAGTGGAGACCTCCGAAGCCACGGCCACAGAATATGCTCCACCCCGAACTGAAGGTATGGCACCAGGTGTCTCTCCTTCGGCTGCCGCAGCTCTATCAGACGGTTGTGAAGACCCTACCCTCTCCGAAGAGAGAGAGCTTTCTGAGGAGCCGGCAGTCAAGATGATGGCTCAGAACGAGGCAGCTGATATCGCGCCAACTTCGTCTGCCCTTGGTACGACCTCATCCGCTGCGCCCACGTCAGAAGTGCCAACCAGGTCGGTACCATCGTTCTATAGTGCAATCACTTCTCCTGCTACTACGACTGCGGCACCTACTTCAGACACTACTTCTAGAGACGCCACACTGTCGCCCACAACCACTTCCCCTGCCACTGGATCTGCGGCGCCCATCTCGACTGTGACCACAACATACCCAGAAATACCACCTCAAACCACATCAGCTGGTACAACAACAGGTGTTGCTTCTACAGATACGACACTGCCACCCGCAACCGCGGCCCCACTCACCACATCTACATCGCGTCGTATCTCAGCTGCTGCCACGACAGATGAGGAAATGCCATACACATTCAAAGCTGCATCACCTATATCAGCAGCAACCACGACGGCCCAAACAATGCCATCTGCAAGCACACCGGCTGAAACGACAGCAGCAACAAGCACCTCCGCGGACATGACGGCAGCTGCGACAAGCGCACCCTCTAACGAGGTGACAAGTACTTTAAGCACACCAGCCGACACGACAGCCGCTACGACAACCACAACCGCTGGAATGGGGAAAGGCACACCAAGCACACCAGCTGATACGACAACAGCAAGAACAAGTGCACCGGCCGAAACGGCAACAAATAGGTACTACGAGGGTCAGTTGACGCCAGCCGCTGCGGAGACTGCAAAAATGAAAGAGCGTGAGCCAAGCTCAGCTACCGATCGAGACCCGTCACCAATGACGCGACCGGCAGGAGGGTCGTCAGCCGCAGGACAATCGACAGAAACACCCAAGAAGGTTGGCTCTCGTCCAGCAGTGGCAGGCACAACGCCTAGCTCGGTGAGCAGCACCCCATCAGCATCAGGTGACGGAGAAAAGAAGAAGAAGAATAGGCTTAGCAGGATTTTTAAGAAGATTTTTGATTGAGCGAACGGCTTGACTGTGTGCTCTTGACGCGTTGGTGGGAAGCCCAACTTGTGTACGGCGGCCACGTAGTACTGCCTGGAGTCAGGCTTGCATGAAGCCGTGAGTTCGTAGATATCCCTTCTTTTCCACGTAGTCTTGCTTAGCAGCGTACATAGTAATAATGTCAATTTCATGCTTCAAGGTTGGCCTCTTCCATTTGTGGTCGTGTCGAGGTCCTTCGCAGCCTCCAGCATGTTGTGTAAAGAAGTCGAGTCACGCGAGCTTCTGGAAGATGAACAGGCTTCTAGAAATACTCGAGAAGAAAAGCGGTGCTGGATGATTCGTGTAGGTTTAGCGGGGTGCACGGCGGCCGGCAAGGGCTTCCCAGGAGGGACAAGCATCACGACTGTGGAAAGTCAGCGACCAATTATTGGCTTTCCAACCCCGCTTGCTTCTGGCAAAGAACACGAGGAGCTTGGACCATCTGACTGTTGTTGCCTATGCAAGCTGATCAGCAAGTGCATGGTGACGAGCTTGCTTGTCCTACTTCTAAACAGATAGCTCTTTGTAAGACAAATTTGTGTGATTGAGAAAAGACTATCTCCATGTACGTGCAGGGACAGTGATTCTTCGAATCTTCATTGTTCTTGGGAGAGTTCGAGGGTACGTCATAGGCTTCTCTACTGTACACAAAAAGATGCGAGGGGTGATCCTGGCATGGTCAATGCATGGGAGTCCCACATTGCATATGACAGTGGTACCTCCGCTTGGGGTATGAACGTGTTTGCTGAAGGAGCGAGATTACTGACAGGTTCTGAACAGCTAGATATACAAACAGACGCATCAGCTTGACCTAAGGAACGCAGTGCGTCGTTGGTTCCTCACATCGAGCTCACCTACATCTTCACAAGCGTTAGAAAAGGCAAGCTGGAAGTTCACCTCCAGCTGAGGAAAGCACCAGTTGCAGATCGAGGCTGCCCCACCTGAAGCGGTCCATGCTTTGTTCCTCCACAACAGGCGAACCAACCAGAAGTTTTGTATGCAGTGAACCGCGAGTCACTGGAGCTGGCAGACTGGTCCCGACTCCCCAGCTTTAAGTTGACCAAATCTACGTATCCCCACATCATTCGAACTCATCATGTCGTCGCTTGATCCTTCCCATCAACGAGAGATCGATGCTTTGATCCAAGACTTGTCGCTTAACCAACCTCAAGATATTATACAACACTGCGCCAACTACTTCAACACTCGACTTGCTTCAGAAAGACAATCACACCTTACACATCCCTCGTCCCCCACACAAGGCAATATGACGGACGCTGCGGGGGCTGGCCCCTTCGATCGAGCTCGAAACCAGAACACCATACAAGAGGAGGATGAAGAGAGAGATACCTTTGGCTCACCCACCCAGCCCAGCTTCAAGTCCAATGCTTCACCATTTTCATCCCCCTTTGGTGCTTCTTCCGGTGGTGGTGGCTCAGGTGGCGGCCTCTTTGGCAATTGGATGGGTGGTCAAGGTTCCACGGACGATGCTGAAGCGGCTCAACACACTCCTGCCGACTTTCCTGGTGCTGGTCGAAGGACGTCTGTCTCCGCCGAGGCTATGCAGCCAGACGCCGACTCGGGCAATTGGCGACCACCTAAACACCAGAAGACACAAGACCAGCTTGACAGACTGAAGACCGCTGTCCAGAGCAACTTCCTCTTTACGCATCTGGATGACGAGTCTTTTACTCTTGTCCTCGATGCGCTGAGTGAGAAGGCTGTGCCTGCGGCTAATATCCGCGTCATCAACCAGGGAGACGAAGGCGACTATTTCTACGTCGTCGAGGATGGCGAGTTCGATATATACATTCATGAGTCTGGACAGCCCACCGGCTCTGATGTGGGCAAGAAGGTTGCCACTGTCGCAACAGGAGGGAGTAAGTCTTGCCCACACCCTACGAGTAACATGCTTGATTGCTGACAACCTTACAGGCTTTGGTGAGCTAGCCCTGATGTACAACGCTCCTCGTGCCGCAACCGTAATGTCAACCAAAAAAAGCATGCTATGGCAGCTTGACAGAATGACCTTCAGAAAGATCCTCATGACAAACGCATCGGAGAGAAGGAAGATGTATGAAGGCTTTCTAGAAGATACTCCCTTGCTCTCCGGTCTCAAGCCGTACGAGCGCTCGAAGATTGCTGATGCGCTCGAGACTGTCAAATTTGCAGCTGGTCAGAACATCATCACGGAAGGAGAGCCTGGCAACAACTTCTACATGCTTGAAACAGGCGAGGCACAAGCATGGAAATCGGGTGTCGACCATCCCGTCAAGGAATACAAGAGAGGCGACTACTTCGGCGAACTGGCTCTGCTTAACGATAAGCCTCGTGCTGCCTCGGTCGTGGCCAATACAGACTGCAAGGTCGCTAAGCTGGGCAGAGATGGCTTCAAGCGTCTTCTCGGTCCAGTCGAGAGCGCTATGAGACAGCAAGAGTATGAGGGACAAGGAGAGATCGATCCACTCCAGCCATCGAGCACGGTGACCTAGTCGGTCGAGCACGAGCTCAAGAAAGGGACTGATATACAGAGTGCTGATCTCTTGTCAATCACATCTGCTGACACCGCTACTCCGATCATGGGTGATGGCGAGAGTCCACGCGGTACTAGGAAGAAGAGGAAGACATGGGACGCGGTGGTACGGACTGCTTCCAACATGAAGCACCTTATGAGCAAGCAGAACACGAATGACGAACAACATTGAACAGAGCTAAAAAGGACTGGGACCTTGATTACGAAGTTGTGCAGAGGCTCGGTATAAAGGCCGCAGTGATATAGCATGGAGTGCTGTCTTGCGCCAATGGCGTTTTAGTAGCAAGAATTCAATGTACGCCCTACAAAGCATTCTTGACCGAGCTACAGTATTCTGAACCACTGCAACCCAAATCACGTCACCTTGTCGAGTACCCGTGTAGCTTCCATTTGATATTCAGTGCTTACGAACATCACCCACCCCGACTATCCTCCCATCCCCTTCCCCATCCCCTTCATCTCCTCTCTCCTCCCCCGCCCCTCCAACCCAGCAACAATCAACCTCGCCACATTCCGTCCCGCAAGCGCACTCGTCTCCATCGTGCTGATGAACCGCTCCATCCCGCTTGTATACCATACCCTGCCACTCATGCTCGTTTCGTCGGAGGGGGATGAGTAGAGATCGAAGTGGTCGAATGATGTGGTGGGTGGGAGGTAGGGGTATGAGAGCCAGGTTCGCTCGTGGGACCAGGTTATGAATGGGTGGGAGGAGAGGGGTGGAAGGGTATTGTCATTGTCATTGTCATCCCAGCCGAACAGACGGTTCATGAAGTCGGGGGTCAGTGGTGCCGGGCTGAAGATCTTGTAGAGGTATTGCGTGGTGTTCAGGCGGAGGTTCTCGGGCGGGATGTGGCCTGATTCGACGTGGCGCGGGATGAGGTCGAAGCCGTCTGTGGAGGGGTGTAGGGTGCGGAGGGTGGAGAGCGACCAGAAGGTTGTGGGGCCTGCGGATTGGGGGCCGCGGGGGAGGAGGGCGGGGCCGA
>Ga0210040_10000201_pt1 | contig 106643 bp, 82 predicted proteins | sample CryGeyCG12114_NA_FD_185462 | JGI IMG/M metagenome (GOLD analysis project Ga0210040, IMG submission 185462) | Groundwater microbial communities from aquifer - Crystal Geyser CG19_WC_8/21/14_NA (SPAdes) (version 2) | ecosystem: Environmental > Aquatic > Deep subsurface > Groundwater | place... | reverse complement strand
AACTAATACCTGATAACTGTTGACTGACAAATTACTACTATGCCTTTCGAAATAATTATAATACCGGGTTTATTTTTTCTGCTTTATGGTTTCTTTAAGGGCCGCAAAGCCGATCAGGAATATTAATTTTTAACAGATTACGCTTTATGAATTTTCTACTATTTAGTTTTTGGTTTTCTTTTGCCGTGGTTTTTTATACCTATTTTGGATACGGTATTGTGGTGTGGGTATGGGCCAAATTAAAATCAATGCTGCATGCGGCCAAGCCATTAAAACCGTTTGAACCGGAAGTAACCTTAGTTATACCGGCCTACAACGAAGCTTATATTTTAGATAGCAAAGTACAGAATTCTTTTGCGCTGCAATATCCGGCCGGTAAACTCAAGATTATGTTTATTACGGATGGCTCGACGGATAATTCTGCGGAAATACTAGCCAAATACCCCCAGGTTACGCATTTACACAGCCCCATAAGAGGTGGTAAATCGTTAGCCGAAAACCGGGCTATGGAATTCGTTAAAACGCCTTACGTCATTTTTACCGACTGTAACTCTTACTTAAACAAAGAAGCGGTGCAGGAGTTAGTTAAACATTACCAGGACCCCAAAGTTGGTGCGGTTTCGGGTGAGAAAAAGATTATAGAATCGGACCCGGAAGCTGGCTCAGGAGAAGGTTTATACTGGAAATACGAATCCTTTTTAAAACGCTGCGATTCCGAAATTCATTCTTTAATGGGTGCTGCCGGGGAGTTGGTTTCGTTCCGTTCCGAATTGTTTCACCCCCTGGAAAAAGACACCATCCTGGACGATTTTATCCAATCTTTGCGCATTGTGGAGAAAGGATATAAAGTGGTTTACGAACCCAAAGCTTATGCCAGCGAAACACCGTCTGCTTCTATGGCCGAAGAAATGAAACGTAAAATTAGAATCTGTGCGGGTGGCTGGCAGTCTATGGCCCGGTTAAAATCGTTGCTTAATCCGTTGCGCCAGCCGGTTGTTACGTTTTTATACGTTTCGCACCGGGTTTTACGCTGGAGCCTGACGCCAGTATTATTAGCCCTTTTGCTGCCGCTAAGTTTAGTGCTGGCCTGGTTATCAGGCGGATTTTACACCTTGTTCTTTGCCGGCCAGGTATTGTTTTACCTTTGCGCCTGGTTGGGTTGGAAAGCCGATGCTAAAGGTAAAAAAATAAAAGCTTTCCTGGTGCCCTTGTATTTTACGATGATGAATGTGGCGGTATTTGCCGGGTTTATGCGGTTTATTCGCGATGCCCAGCCGGCTGCCTGGGAAAAAGCAGACCGGGCGGTGCTATCGTCCAATCCCAGCTAATACTTTTGTTTGCATTGAAATTAGTGCAGATCAATCAACTTAAAGAAACTTTAAAGATTCAACCTTGAGCATTGTTCAAAAAATAAAAGCAGATCCCCGGTTAAAAGCCTTAACACTTTACATGTTAATGCCTAAAAATCAGCCCCGGCCGCGGTGGTGGGTTCGTAATTTCATGAATCCTTTTTACCATAAAAAAGGCCAGAATGCTATTTACCGGACCAATGCCCGCTTAGACGTTTTGCCTTTTAATTCTTTTTCGGTCGGGCAGAATTCGGTTATTGAGGATTACGCTGTGGTAAACAATGGCATGGGTCACGTGCATATCGGCGATAATACTTTTGTAGGCCTGTACGATGTGGTCATCGGGCCGGTAACCATTGGCAATAGCGTCATTATTGCACAGCATGTGGTTATTTCGGGCTTAAACCATGGCTACGAAAATGTACATATACCCATAAAAGACCAGCCTTGTAATACCTCCGAAATAATAATTGAGGACGAATGCTGGATTGGCGCCAACGCCGTTGTAACCGCCGGGGTAAGAATAGGCAAACATTCGGTAGTAGCCGCCGGCAGTATTGTTACCAAGGATGTTCCACCCTACTCCATCGTGGGCGGAAATCCGGCTAAGTTACTAAAAAGGTATAATTTTGAAACGGCTACCTGGGAAAGGGTCCTTTCAACTAAAATATAGCTCTAAAACAAGAAATTACTCAATAAAATTAACTGATAACAGGTATAAACTTTCACTATAAATTATTTACATGTATAATTTCCGGGATGTTACTTTGTTAATAACGCATTACAACAGAAGCAGTTCATTAGAACGTTTGCTGAAAACGTTTAAAGAACTTAACTGCGTCTTCGATGATATTGTAGTGTCGGATGATGGTAGCAAGCCGGAACATATAAAGGCCCTGCAGGCCTTAACCAACACCTATAAGTTCCGGTTAATTACTACACCCAAAAACAAAGGCCTGGGTAATAATATCAATAAAGGGCAGGAAGCCGTTACTACTCCTTATACCTTGTACGTGCAGGAAGATTTTGTGCCCACTGCCTTATTTCCGGATAAGTTTGTGAAAGCAGTGGATATTATGAACCGCGAAAGCAAGTGGGATATTATCCGGTTTTATGCGTATGGCCCTTACAGCTACATGAAACCGTACGATGAAGATTTTTCGGAAATGTATATTAAACCCTGGTTTACCAAAACGGCCAAAATATACGTTTACAGCGACCATCCACATTTAAGAAGAAGTAACTTTTTAACCAAGTTCGGTAAATATGCCGAAGGCATAAAAGGTGACAGAACTGAATACCGGATGTGTATTACCTTTATTCAGAAACACGGACAAGGTTTATTTTATAATAAGTACAAAGAACTGTTTCTGCAGAAAAACTCCGAAGACGAGCCGACTACTATGACGCGTAGCTCTTTATCCAGAACTAAAAACCCGTTTATATCGGTTATCCGGCAAGTTTACCGGCAAGCCCGGTATAATTTCGATATCCATTTTATGCGATAGAAATTTATACCATTTTAAACCATACCATATTAACTTAATTTCGAAACACCTTTTCAGATGAATTTTGTATTTGTCAGCCTGCAGCGTATTAACACCGACCGAGATTCCACGTCTACGAGCTTGGCAAAAGAACTCGCCAAAAACCACCGGGTTTTATATGTAAATTCGCCTATCGACCGGAAAACCATCCATTCGGCCAATACCGATGAATATACCAAGGCCCATATTGCCGCCATTAAATCGAAAGCCGAACCGCTTACGCAAACCGCCAAGAATTTGTGGGTGTTAAATCCGGTGCACATGTTGGAATCCATCAACTGGATACCTTTTACTTCGGTTTTCTCGGTTTTAAATAAAATAAACAATGCCCGGTTTGCCAAGGATATTCAGGTGGCCATCGATAGACTAAAATTCGACAAATTTATCCTGATCAACGACAAAGATATTTTCCGGAGCTTTTATTTAAAAGAAATGCTTAAGCCGGAAAAATATATTTACCTGGACCGGGATTACACCATTGGTACCGATTACTGGCGTCGGCACGGCGTAACGCTGGAGCCTAAGTTAATAGAGAAATCGGATGTGGTGGTTTGTAATTCTTACGATTTTACGAAACGGGCAAAACAATATAACCCCCATAGCTATTATATAGGTAATGGCTTTAATGTGACGCAATATTTAAAAGAAGAAAGCAGCCCGGTTCCAGCGGATTTGGCCGCCATTCCTGGCCCCAGGATAGGTTACGTAGGCGCTTTAATTACCTTACGGCTCGACCTGAATCTGCTGATAGACTTGGCTAAAGCTCGGTCCAACTGGAGTTATGTTTTTATCGGCTGGGAAGACGAAGCTTTTATGCAAAGTGAATTACACAGTTTGCCCAACGTTTATTTTCTCGGTAAAAAACATACGCAGGAAGTTCCGGCCTATATTGAGCATTTTGATGTTTGTTTAAACCCGCAGATTGTAAATGAAATAACCATTGGCAACTTTCCTTTAAAAGTAGTAGAATATTTAGCTGTAGGTAAACCGGTGGTTGCAACGGCAACCAACACCATGAAAGAAGTTTTCAGCCAGCATACTTACCTAGCCACGGATAAAGATTCTTATCTGACGCAAATAGACAAAGCCTTAGCGGCTAATGCTTCTGCTCAGCAGCAGGAAAGAATAGATTTTGCTAAAAGCTTTACCTGGGAAAAAGTAACTTCGGTTTTATTAGATTGTATAAACGCTTCGTAAAGAGCGCTTGATTTATATTATAGATAAATGAATATCATTCATAATCCCGCCTGGATAAAGGAGTTTAATTATAATTACAAAAGTTTTGCCGACATCCCGTCCGAAACTTTTAGTGTTATAAACCAACGGTTAGACCTGGTGCAAAGCAAAGATCCGCTGGTAAGTATTGTTATTGCGGCCTGGAACGAAGAAGTTAATATATTGCGCAGCATTGCCAGCCTATCCAAATTACAGGCCCGCTACCCGTTCGAAATTATTGTGGTAAATAATAATTCATCCGACCGCACGCAGGACACCTTGGATAAGCTGCACATAAAATCTTATTTCCAGGAAATACAGGGTGCCGGCCCGGCCCGGCAGCTAGGCCAGGAAAAAGCGCTGGGTAAATATATTTTAACCGCCGATGCCGATTGCTTATATCCCTCCTGCTGGTTAAACGAAATGATTGACGTTTTGAAAAAGCCCGGCGTGGTGTGTGTTTATGGCCGGTATTCGTTTATCAGTGAGCCCGGCTTGCCGCGCTGGAAATTTGCGGTACTAGAATCTATGAAAGACGCAATTGCCGAATTCCGGCATTTGAACCGCCCATATTTTAATACTTATGGTATTAGCATGGGTTATGTAAAAGAATACGGCTTAAAAATTGGGTTTATCAAAATAAACCGGCGCGGCGAAGATGGCCAGCTTTGCCTGGATTTGATGAAATACGGGAAAGTAAAGCAGGTAAGATCTAACAAAGCCCGGGTTTGGACCGGCCCACGTACCTTGCAGCGCAGCGGTAATTTCGCGCAGGTAGTAACCGAACGGGTAATAAAAGAATTAAAAAGATTCCGGAAGAACTTTGATCCGAAGTTTCCACCCGAATCGAAAGATCCGAAGTTTTCTAAACCCGAATAATATAAAGTAACCCATTTAATCAGGCACCCATTTAAACCTGTAATGTTATGTCGAAACTTACTTTACTGATAAATAAATTTATACCGCAAAGTTTAGAAAGAAAAATCAGAACTTTCAGAGATAAAAACTTTCGGAAATATAATATTGAGAAATTATCGGCGGAGATTTATAAGCCGCAAAAGTTCTATACGGTTTCTTTATGCATTACCTGCATGAACCGGCTTTTTCATTTAAAAGAAACCATCGAGCAAAACATTCAGGATAATGCCTCTTACCCCAATATAGAATTTGTACTGATCGATTATAACTCGCAGGATGGCCTAGAAGATTATGTAAAAGCCAATCTGATGCCTTATATCGATAAAGGCATCCTGAACTACTACAAGACCAAAGAACCCCGGAAGTTTCATGCTTCTTACGCCAAAAACCTGTCGCATGCCCTGGCCAAAGGCGAAGTTATCTGCAATTTAGATGGCGATAATTTTACCGGTAAAGATTTTGCCTTTTACCTGAACTATATGTTTAACCAAAAAGGAGAAAACAACATTTATCAGTTTTTTAAACGTCCTTTATGGGGTACGGTAGGCCGTTTATCTTTTTACCGGGATAATTTCTTTAAACTGGGTGGCTACGACGAAGACCTTTTACCTATTGGCCACGAGGATTTAGATTTGGTAAACAGAGCCCGCGAAATGGGTATTCCGTTAGACCAGATCCAAATTGAAAACTTCCTGAAGTATTTAAGCAATACCACTAAAGAAAAAGCTGAAAACTGCACCGATACCGATGAGGATTATTATAGCTTGTTGAATGCTAATATAGATGCCTCGAACGAGAATATCCGGAATGGTAAGTTAAAAGCCAACCCGAATGGTATGAAGAACTTTGTAGTCTACAAAAACTTTGGCACGCAAGCACTCAATTCAAAAGATTTGATTGAACAAAACGCAAGTAAGATTACGATTAAATAAAAGCTTTAGCGTTTACACAAAATAACCCGTTTTTACGCATGTTCCGCCTGTTGAACTTTACCTGTTTCTCAAGGTTTATTCACTAAAATCGGGTTGTAAAATAGCTTTATAGACGCGAATAAATGCAGCCGGACAAGTTTTAAAAAAACTACTTAGGCCTTAATAGCCTATTTTCAACTAACAATTAAACCATATAAGAATCTTCTCCCCAGAATTAATACATCTAAAAAGGGGCTACTTTTAACTCTGGTTTATAGAAAGACACTTAAGAATTAAACCTCTAACCAAATCTTTTTTTAGAAGAAATGGTTAGGCTAGTTTTGGATTAAATCCAAACCAATCATGAATACTAAAATTGAAGATCATACTAAAATAGAGAGAAGTAAAGAAGCTAAATGGTTTGAAACCAAGCATCTTACCAGCGACCTGAAAACTCGTTCGGTTAAAGGTGGTTTTAATACCATGGGCGTGCAAGTGCTCTCCTTTTTTCTCACCACTGGCCAAACTGCAATTATGAGTCGGTTGCTTACGCCGGAAGATTACGGTTTAGTAGCCATGACGGCGGTTGTAACGGGGCTTATTACCACCTTAGGTAATATCAATTTATCGGTAGCCGTTATCCAGAAAGACCAAATAAAACAAAGTGAAGTTAGTTCAGCTTTTTGGATAAATATGCTTATCCTGTTGGGAGTAGCGCTTATTGTGGCCATCTCTGCCCCTATCCTGGCTTATATATACCATGAACCACGGGTAATGGGAATTACCCTGGTATCGGCCATCGGTATTTTTTTAGGTAGCCTTTCTATCCACCACGATGCGCTTCTGAAAAGACAAATGCAATTTAGAAAAGTGGCGTTAATACAGTTAGGAAGTACGCTAAGTACAATTTTAACGGGTATTTTGCTTGCTTACCTGGGCTATGGCTACTGGGCAATTGTTTTTTCCGGAGTAGTTTATCCCATTGTTTTTTCTTTATCGGTTTGGATTGTGTGCGACTGGCGGCCAGCATTTATCTTAAAGTTTTCGGAAGCCTCTCCTTTCCTGAAATTTGGGGCCCGGGTTACCGGTTTTGAATTCTTCAACTACTTTGCCCGGAACATGGATAATTTTTTCATTGGTAAATATATTGGTTCTCAAGGCCTCGGTATTTATTCTAAAGCGTATCAGTTGTTAATGCTGCCGATAACGCAATTGCGAAACCCGTTAAATGCAGTAGCGTTACCGGCTTTAAGTGCTTTGCAGGAAGACGAGGAAAAATATTTTAAATTTTATAAGCAGTACTTATTTCTGCTGGCATTTGTAACCATGCCGATTGTAGTTTATCTGGCCATATTTTCTGAAGAACTAGTTTTAATTGTGTTGGGTGATCAGTGGCTCCGGGCAGGTAACATTTTTAAGATATTAGCTATCAGTGCCTTTATTCACCCGGTGCTGGGTACCAGTGGTTTAATTTTAGTAACTACCGGTAAAGTAAAAAAACATTTTAGAATTGGTGTAATTAACGCTATTGTTATGGTAGCCGGCTTTGCTATTGGCTTACGCTGGGGTATTGAAGGAGTAGCGATGTCGCAGGTTATTGTTATTTATTTATCGTTATTCCCTATCTTATTTTATACCTTTAGCGGCACAGCCCTATCTGTATTTGCCTTCTTTAAAGAAATATCTTTTCCTATCCTTTTTTCTTTGATAAGTGGCGCTGCCATGTACTTGTTAAGAAATAATTTCGCCCAGTTTCCGGATATTCTCCTTTGCGGCTTTGGCTTCTTCCTAGGAGCTATTATTTATATACTGCTTTGGTATATCAGCCCGGCCAGCAGATTAAAATTTAAACAGGTATTAGATATAAAAAGCAGCTTCTTGAAAAAGAAATAAAGCTTTCTTAATTAAAAGAACCGGAAACAGGCCTTTACACAACAATTTACAGGCTTGTTTCCGGTTAAAAATCATTATAGTTTATTTTAACCAGTTATTCATTCGCAACCAGTTTGTACAACGATCGAACCACATATCGGTGGTAGTAGGATTGTTCAGGCCGAAGCCATGACCGCCTTTTTGGTAAATATGTAACTCGGCAGGTACCTTATTGCGGAGCAAGGCCTGGTAAAAAACAATACTGTTCTCCGATTTTACCACATCATCGTCGGAGGCATGCACCAGGAAAGTTGGTGGCGTTTGCGCCGAAACCTGCTGTTCGTTGGAGTATTCCTTTACTTTATCTGCCGGAGCCTGTTTCCCGATTAAATTATCAAAAGAGCCCTGGTGGGCAATTTCGGGATTACCCGATATCACCGGGTAAATTAATATCATAAAGTCTGGCCGTACATTTGTACCTGCTTTGTCGGGTACTACAACTTTCCCAAAATGCGTGCCGGCAGTAGATGCCAGATGTCCGCCGGCCGAAAAGCCCATAATACCTATCCGGGAAGGGTTTATATTCCATTCGGTTGCTCGTTTCTTTACTATCATTAAAGCTTGCTGAGCGTCCTGCAAGGGAGCAATTTCGGGGTTAGAAGATACTTTAGCATCGGGCAGACGGTATTTTAAAACAAAAGCACTTATACCTAATTCGTTAAACTTGCGGGCTACATCATACCCTTCGTGCCCCGCCGCCACAATAGAATAACCGCCGCCGGGGCATATAATTACCGCCGTACCATTCGCTTTTTCTTTGGGAGCTAAAAAAACAGTTAAGGTAGGTTTGCGGACCTTACTTATAACTAAAAAATTAGCACTTCGTTTCTCCGTTTTTTCTTCGTTCGGCCCGGCTACTTCATTCGGAATTTTGTTTTCGTATAGGGGAATCTCCATACCTTTTTGCTGGCTAAAAGCATTTGAAAAAATTAAACAAAATAAGGCAAGCAGAATAAGTTGTTTGTTAATCATAACCGATTTATTAACTAATGAAATTGTTAAGTATACCTTTTCAACTTTTATACATAATTACCTTGTATCAGGTATTGGCCAAGGCCCGGTCCAGGTGTACGTACCCGCCATCTACGTGAATTAACTGGCCGGTGGTATGGCTTGATTTTTCGGATAACAAAAAAGCCGTGGTGTTGGCAATTTCCTCCGGTGTGGTCATCCGGTTACCGAAAGGAATGCGGGCTTTAATTTCCTTGAGTTTCTCTTCCGCATCCGACAGGGTTTTTATCCAATTGGCATACTGGGGAGTCCAGGATTCGGCTACTATAATGGCATTTACTCTAATTTCGTATTTCAATAATTCAACGGCCCATTCGCGGGTTAAAGCATTGCGGGCACCGTTAGCCGCGGCGTAACCTGAAGTACCACCCTGGCCGGTTTCGGCGGTTTTAGAAGAGATATTTACAATGGCGCCTTTGGCGGTTTTTAGTGCCGGTAAAGCATAGTGCGCCAGTAAATAGTAATGCACCACCGAATTATGGTAAGAAGCTATAAAAGTATCATAGCTCCCGTTTTCCAAACCTACGCCATCGTTTAAGCCGGCATTATTTACCAGGCCATCTATCCGTTCATATTTTTTTAAAACTGCTTGTACGGCAAGCTGGCAAGCTTTCGGATTTGATAGTTCGGCTACTACCTGAAAGGCTTTGTTATTTTGGGCTTCAATATCCTTTACCACTTCCAGGTTGTCGTGCTCGTTACGGCCAATAATAACCGGAATAGCACCTTCCAGCGCCAGTACCCGCACAATGCCTTCCCCTATTCCTTTGGCCCCACCCGATACAATAATAACTTTATCTTTCAATCCTAAATCCATGTGGTAAATACTTTTTAAGTTAGGTTATAAAAACGGGTAGCGTTTCCACCAAAAAATAATGCTTGTTCTTCCGAACTAAAAGCGGCAAAATATTCCTGCACTATCCCCAACATCGCTTCATACTTTCCTGCTACCAGGCATACCGGCCAATCGGAGCCAAACATAATCCGGTTTGGGCCAAAAGCATTTACGGCAACATCCAGATACGGCCCAAAATCTTCTGTTCGCCAATTGTGCCAGTCGGCCTCGGTTACCAAACCAGATATTTTAAGGTATACATTTTCAAATTGAGCTACCGCCTGCATTTCTGCGGCCCAACTGTTTATATCTCTTTTATAAATGTTAGGTTTAGCTAAATGATCGATTACAAAAAGCTGGTTGGGAAATGCCAAAACGAAAGCTGGAATATATTTTAATTGATCGGCGTAAATAAGAATATCGTACGTAAAATTAAATTGGCTCAGTTTACTTATGCCGTTCCTAAAAGTAGGCAGCAGCATTAAATCCGAAGGAGTAGCACCTTGTAAAACAGTGCGAAAGCCTTTTAACTTTTTATATTGCCGAAGGTTTTCTAGCTGGCTTTCAATCTGATTTGAAAAAAAATCAGCCCAACCTACCACGCCTTTTACAAAATCGTACTGCTCGGCGTAAGCTAACAAGTACTTATTTTCTTTTTCCGATTGATCAGCCTGCACCACCACGCAGCCATCAAAATTATTTTGCTGGAGTATGGGCTGTAGGTCATCAGGTAAGAAATCCCGACGGATTACCGTCATTTCTTCGGTAATCCAACTGTCTCTCACCGGATCATAATGCCAGAAATGCTGGTGCGCATCTATTCTAAGCATACGCTTGTACTACTTGCCGCGCCGCACCTAATCCATCTATACCTAATTCCACTACATCGCCGGGTTTTAAATATACCGGCGGATTAAAGCCTAAACCAACGCCGGCCGGCGTACCCGTAGAAATAATATCGCCGGGCAAAAGCGTCATAAACTGGCTGATGTAAGATATTAAGAAAGGAATTTTAAAGATGAGGTTAGCGGTGGTACCGTCCTGCATCATCTCATCGTTTACTTTTAGCCACAAGTGCAGGTTATCTATATCGGTAATTTCATCGGGCGTAGCCAGGAAAGGTCCTAAAGGAGCAAAAGTGTCGCAGCCTTTGCCTTTGTCCCAGGTGCCGTTGCGCTCCAGCTGAAATTCTCTTTCGGATAAATCGTTGTGCAAACAATAACCAGCCACGTACTGCAGGGCTTCGGCTTCTTCTACATAAGAAGTCCGTTTGCCTATCACTACTGCCAGTTCTACTTCCCAATCGGTTTTAACCGAGTTTTTTGGTATAATTACCGTATCGTTCGGTCCAATAATGGCCGTAGTAGATTTAAAGAACAAAATTGGCTCGGTAGGAATTTTAGCCTTGGTTTCGGCAGCATGATCGGCGTAATTTAAACCAATACAGACGATTTTGGAAGGCCGGGCCAGCGGGCTGCCTAAGCGGGTACCCGGAGTAATTTCGGTTAAACTGTTCTTATTTTCCTGCACAAACTGGTATAGCCGCTCTAATCCGTTGGTTTCAAAAAACCGTTCGTCGTAGTCTTCGCCAAAAGCTGCGGTATCGTACATTTTATTTTCCAGGATAATACCGGTTTTTTCTTTATTCAGGTCGCCGTATCGGATCAGTTTCATAAAAAGGTTTCGTCAGGTAAATGCTAAAATTTAATCTTATTTAAACGTGTCGGTAACTAATTATTCAGTTTTATAAAGCCGCCATCAATGGGGTAATCAGAACCGGTAATAAAGGAAGCTTCGTCGGAGCAGAGATATAAGATTAGTTTCGCTATTTCCTCAGGGTTAGCCATGCGGCCAATAGGCTGCGTTTGCGATAATTTCTGGAACATTTCGGTTTCCTGGCCCGGATAGTTCTTTTTTAGAAATCCATCTACAAACGGAGTATGTACCCGGGCGGGAGAAATACTATTGCAGCGAATATGGTCTTTAATATAATCTTTGGCTACCGATAAAGTCATGGCGGCAACGGCTCCCTTGCTCATAGAATACGCAAACCGGTCCGGCAGCCCCACTAATGCCGCTATAGACGACATATTCAGAATAACGCCCCCGCCATGCTGCTTCATTAAAGGAACAACGGCATACATACAATTATAAATTCCTTTTACATTAATCCGGAAAACCCGGTCAAAGTCTTCTTCCGAAGTTGTTTCTACGTTACCTATGTGCGATATGCCGGCACTATTCACCAGGATATCTATTTTACCTATTTGCTGAAAAGCTTCCGTTACGGCAACCTGTTGTGAAACATCGCAGATTTGATAATTTGCTTCTCCCCCGGCCTCCTGGATTTCAGTAACCGTCTGAGCGGCCTGATCAGTATTTACATCCACCACTTGCACGTGGGCTCCTTGTTGCGCAAAAATTAAAGCTACGGCCTTGCCAATGCCACTTCCCGCACCAGTAATTACGGCTACTTTCTTATTTAATGTAAACATTATAATGTATTAGATTTCACTTTTATATTACCTTAATTATACCTGTTGCATTCGGCTGCCGCCATTCGGGTTTATTTAAATGGTAAGAATACTCATTTTTGCCCATGATATCAATCTTGCTTAAATTAATTAACCAGCAATGCTGTGTAAATAACATATATTTTTCCAAAAAGAAAAAAGGTATGCTTCCATCCGGCATACCTTTTATTTGGCTTATACTTTTTATTTGTACTTCTGGTAAAATAAAAAGCTGAGTAAACTAAACTTATCCGTTTAAGGATGCTGGTTTACTGACAGGCATTTGTTTATCTCGCACAAATAATACCGAAACGGCACCGCATAACATGAAAATACCAGCTAATACGATAGCATATATAGCTTCGCCACTATAAAACTCTTTCACAATCATACCGCCAAAAAAACCGTTTATAATTTGAGGAAAGGTGATAAAGAAATTGAATATCCCCATATAAACGCCCATTTTTTTAGCCGGAATAGACCCAGATAAAATCGCGTACGGCATAGCCAGAATACTGCCCCAGGCCAAACCAATACCGATCATAGAAAAAATTAAATAGGTCGGGTTCTGAATAAAAAAAATAGACAGCAAACCAACACCGCCCATCGTTAAGGAAAAAGCATGCGCTACTTTTCGGCTGGTAGTGCGGGCAATAACCGGCAAAATAAGGGCATAAATAGCCGAAATACCATTGTAAATTCCAAATAAAATACCAACCCAGTTGGCGGCATCGGCAAATTTAGTGGAAGTTGTATCGCCGGGTAAAACATGGTAAATATGCTGGGCAATGGCCGGAGTGGTAAACACCCACATAGAATACAAGGCAAACCAGGAAAAAAACTGGACCAAGCCTAGCTGCCGCATGGTAACGGGCATACGGGCAAAATCTGAAAAAATAGCGGCTAGGCCTTTGGGTTCGTCTGCTTCTATCTCGTCGGGATGGTATTGCCGGTACTCTTCCGGTGAATATTCTTTGGTGGTAATTATGGTCCAAAGAATTGTTAATATTAAAAACAGCGCGCCGATATAAAAAGAATAAACAACATTATCGGGTACTTGCCCGGGAGCTGCAGTTTTAGATACTCCAAAATATTCCGCAAAAATATACGGTAGCCACGATCCCAACACAGCTCCCAGGCCAATTAAAAATGTTTGCACCGAAAAGCCCGTACTCCGCTGCGCATTGGGCAAGTTATCGGCTACCAAGGCCCGGAAAGGCTCCATGGCCACGTTAAAAGAAGCATCCATAATCATAAGCATACCAGCACCAATTAAAATAGGTGGCAGTAAACCAGATAATACCGCCGAATTGGGCATTAAAACCAAAGCAATTGCCGATAAAATAGCCCCGGTTAAAAAATAGGGTCGTCGCCTACCCAGGCGGTTCCAGGTACGGTCGCTGTAATGCCCGATAATGGGTTGTACAATCATACCGGTAATGGGAGCGGCTAACCAGAAAAGCGATAAATGCTCTACATCGGCGCCAAAAGTTTGCAAAATGCGGGAGGCATTGCCGTTTTGCAGAGCAAACCCAAACTGGATTCCTAGAAAGCCAAAGCTCATGTTCAGAATTTGCCCGAACGATAAGCGGGGCTTCTCCGTTACCACCTGATTGGGATTATGGACAGATTGGGGGTGGGTACTGGTGGTGCTTGGTGTCATGGGGTGATTTAATTATTGTTTTTATTACCGCAATAGGAAGTAGTTTGTATATTAAAGCATTTCTCTTAATCCAGATTATTGCTAGAAACTGAATGATGTTAGAGGCCCAAAATAGTAACTTAAAAAATCCAAAAATCTTTGCCTAAATCCATAGTAAAAGCATGATAAGCCGGAACGTTCACAATGCTTTTATTGCAGTTTTATCATTAGCAAACACCCTTTAGAAGGATAAAATCCAGGCATCAGAAGGCCCAACTTTAACCGGAATGCCCTCATCAATATTATTGACCGTAAAGGACTCCCGGGTTAGTTCATTTTTAAAGTTTATGGATTTTCCGGCAGTTAACCCCAGTTCTTCTTTTACATCCGGCGGTAACATAATAAGCGTATCTAAGGTTTGGTCACGTTCAAAGTTGGCTACAACCAGCACCCGATCTGTACCGGTAAATCGCAAGTAAGCATATTGCTTTTGATTAAAACCAGGTAAATCATTCAGTTCGTAAAACTTACCGGCCCGAATGGCTTTGTTTTGGCCGCTGAAGTTTAGGAGGATTTGATAAAACGAACGGAGCTTGTTTTGGTCTTCACTTAAGTTGCCGCCATCAAACTTTCCGTTGTTCAGCCATTTCTGGTGTTCGGGTACGCCCCAGTAATCAAAAATGGTGGTGCGGTTATCTTCGCCGCCGAAGCCTTCCGCTCCTCTGCCGGGCTCCCCTACTTCCTGGCCAAAATAAATCATAACCGGACCTGAAGCCAAGGTAGCCGAAACAACCATAGCGGGTTTGGCATACCACGGATTCTGCGCAAATCCGGCCGAAGCCACGCGTTCTTCGTCGTGGTTTTCCAGGAAACGAACCATGCGGGAAGAAAAACCGCGGCTCTCCTGGCTCCACACATTTCGGATATTTTCTACGTTGCCGTGATCTTCGTTTTTAATTAAGAGTTTTAAGCCATCGTACAAACCAACTTTATCGTACAGGAAATCGAACTTGCCAGTGGTAAAATAGCGTGCGTATTCCTGCGGATTATAGGCTTCGGCAATGAAAATAATATCCGGATTAACTTTTTTTACTTCCGGTATTACCCAGCTCCAGAATTCCACCGGCACCATTTCGGCCATATCGCAGCGGAAACCATCTACTTTTTTATGGGCCCAATACACCAGAATATCGCGCATCTTCAGCCAAACCGGCGGTTTAGGATCGAAATAGGTTTTGCGGTTATTCTGGTAATCTACCCCGTAGTTCAGCTTAATGGTTTCGTACCAGTCATCCAGGGTTGGTGTAGCTGAAAATACATCGTTACCGGTTGCTTTGGCCGGGTTTTCCGGGAAAGCGTAATCTTTTAACGGGTGCTGCCAGTCGGGCCCGCCCGCATTGGTACCGTAAGGCACTTTAAAGGCTTGGCCTGGCACGTAATAAAAATCATTCTGCGGACTAAAGGCTTTAGTTTTGTCATCGTCTTCCCCAAAACCTCTTACTCCCGTTGGTTTGGCATCGGAAATATAAGTGCGAGCAACGTGGTTCGGAATAAAATCAATAATTACCTTCAGGTTGTTTTTATGGGTGCGGGTTACCAGCGCTTCAAATTCTGCCATGCGGTTTTTAACATCTTCGGCCAAATCCGGGTCTACATCGTAGTAATCTTTCACGGCGTACGGCGAACCGGCCCGTCCTTTCACGATATCCGGATCATCCATCGTTATTCCGTAAGCCGTGTAATCGGTCATGGTGGCGTGTTCCAGTACGCCGGTGTACCACACGTGGGAAGCGCCTAACTTTTTCAGTTCCTGCAGGGCTTGGTCCGTAATATCGTTAAACTTACCAACGCCGTTTTCTTTAATGGTGCCATGCGTTTTATTGGTCGTATTCTGGTTGCCAAACAGACGCACCATCATCTGGTAAATAATGAATTTATTATCTTTTACCTCTTCCTCCGTGGTATTGGCCGGGTTTAACATAGTTGTTTTGCTTATTTTAGTAGTACAGGCATTACCCAAAAGTAATGTTAATACTCCTAAATAAAACAGTTGTTTAGGCTGTATTCCAAAAATCCTTTTCCGCATTTTCCTGAATTATGCTACTATTTCGTGCCCAGCCAGAATTTCGGACTGGGGTTTTACTTCGTAAGGTTTATCATAAATCATTACGGTTAAAGCTATATCCGAATCATTGGTGATTTGCACGCCTTCTTTGCTTACTTTTACTTTTAACAAAGCTTCCCGGAAATTAATTTTGAAGGAGAAAGAACGCCACTTTGCCGGAATAAACGGATTGAAAGTTAACTGACCGTTTCGCACTCGCATGCCGCCAAATCCTTCTACCACGCTCATCCAGGTACCGGCCATAGAAGTAATGTGGCAACCATCTTCGGTGTCGTTGTTGTAATCGTCCAAATCTAAGCGGGACGTGCGCAGGTAAAACTGGTAAGCGCGTTCTTCATCGCCCAGTTTGGCGGCCAAAATGGCGTGTACGCACGGCGATAAAGAACTTTCGTGAACGGTCCGGGGTTCGTAGTAATCGAAATTGCGGCGCAAAGTTTCTAAATCAAACCGGTCTTCCAGGAAATAAAAGCCTTGCAGCACATCGGCCTGTTTAATAAACGGCGAGCGCAATATTCTATCCCAGCTCCATTTCTGGTTTAAAGGCCGGTCGGCGGGGCTCAGGTCTTTCACCAGTATATTTTCTTTATCTAAATATCCGTCCTGTTGCAGAAAAATACCTTTTTCGGCATCTACGGGCAGGTACATATTTTCCAGAATATGCTGCCATTGGGCTCTTTCTTCGGCTTCGTTGAAATTGGTTTTAGATATAATATGCTGAAATTTATCGACAGCATTATTCTTTACGTAATCCAGGGCTTCCAGCGCGTATTCCAAACACCACATGGCCATGGTGCTGGTGTACCAGTTGTTGTTTACGTTGTTTTCGTATTCGTTCGGGCCGGTTACGCCTAACATCACGTATTGCTGTTTGGCGTCGCTCCAGTTAACGCGTTGCGACCAGAACCGGGCTATGCCCATCAGCACTTCCAGGCCGTAATCGTTCAGGTAAGCAGCATCGCCGGTGTAGCGGATGTAGTTGTAAATAGCAAAAGCAATGGCGGCATTGCGGTGAATTTCTTCGAAGGTAATTTCCCACTCATTGTGGCATTCTTCGCCGTTTATGGTAACCATGGGGTAAAGCGCAGCGCCGTTTTTAAAACCTAACTTTTCGGCGTTCTCAATGGCTTTTGGCAGGTGCTTATACCGGTAAATTAACAGGTTTTTGGTTACCTGCTGATCGGCGGTGGCCAGGTAAAACGGCACGCAGTAAGCTTCGGTATCCCAGTAAGTAGTGCCGCCGTATTTTTCGCCGGTAAATCCCTTGGGGCCAATGTTTAAGCGGGCATCTTCGCCGGTGTACGTTTGATTAAGCTGGTAAATATTGAACCGGATAGCTTGTTGCGCGGCGGCATCACCTTCAATCATAATATCGCTTTCCTGCCACTTGGCCGCCCAGGCTTCGGCTTGTTCTGCTAACATTTTACCAAAGCCTTTCGCGGCTACGCCAGCCACCACTTTTTTGCAGTTGGCCATTAATTCCGCTTTCTCATAATTTTCGGAAGAAAGGTTAGCCGCGTATTTGTAAATAACCGTTTCTTGGTTTTCTGTTACAGCAACTGTTACGGCAGCGGCTACAAATTTCTCCCGCTGATTTGGGCTGAATTCTAATTCTAAAGCTTTGCCATCCTGGTGGATTTCGAAATGCATACCGGTACATACCTCAAAAGCCGTTTTCTTGGTCCGCAAGGTTAAGAAAGCCGTATTTTGATTTACTTCTTTCTCTACTTCGTCCCAGAACTTCTCATCGTAGTTGGAATCCTGGTTTTTAATATCGCCATCAATAAAATTGGTAATGGTAACTTCACCGGAAAAATTTAGCGGTGTGAAACTGTACCGAATGGCTCCGGCTTCGTCGTCCACAATGCTACAGAAACGTTGCGCCGTAACTTTAACCTGTTTGCCGCTTTTTAGCGTGGCCGTAAAGGTGCGGAGCAGATATCCTTCCTGCATGTTTAGTACCCGCCGGAATTCCGAAACTGCACACTGGTGTAAATCCAGAACTTCATCACCTATTTTAATATCAATACCAATCCAGTTGGCCGCGTTTAATACCTTGGCAAAATATTCCGGGTAACCGTTTTTCCACCAGCCTACGCGGGTTTTATCGGGGTAGTAAACACCCGCCACGTAATTTCCTGGCAAGGTCTCCCCGGAATAGGCTTCTTCGAAGTTGGCGCGCTGGCCCATCCGTCCGTTGCCCAGACTGAAAATACTTTCGGAAATTTTATTCAGGTGCGGATCAAAGCCTTCCTCAATAATATTCCATTCGTCTATTTTGATATAATCTTTCATAGAATTCTTTTTTGTCCCACCCTAACCCCTCCGGTGGAGAGGGAAATAATTTAGCAGGATTTATTTTAATTGGAGATAGACTTAATTTTTATTTATTCTTTTGATTCTTCCTGTTTCAAAACTACTCCTGAAAGCTTACAGCTATTCACTAACAGCTAATTCAATGCCTTTAATTTTTCCAAACTCATTTCGTGCAAACCAGCTACAACCAAATCGGCGTTGGTTAAAATTTCCGGCGAACCGATGCCTACTACTTTCATGCCGCCGGCTTTTCCTGCTTCTACTCCCGCGATGGCATCTTCAAATACCACACAGGCTGCCGGGTCTACGCATAAAGCTTCGGCTCCTTTTAAAAACACTTCGGGATTTGGTTTGGAGGCCGAAACGGAATTACCGTCTATTATGGCATCAAAAAGTTGACTAAGGCCCACTTTCTCCAGGATTATACCGGAATTTTTACTAGCCGAACCCAAAGCGGTTTTATAGCCGGCTTCTTGCAGCGATATTAAAAATTCTTTTGCCCCGGGTAAAATTTCGCTGGGTTCCATTTGGGTTATCATTTCCACGTACCAGTTGTTTTTGCGGGTGGCCAGTTCATTCTTTTCTAAGTCAGATTTTATTACCGCTCCCCAGCCCAGGATTTTTTCTAGAGAATGCATTCGGCTGATTCCTTTTAATTCTTCGTTCTGCGTTTCGGTAAAATCAAACCCTAATTCATTGGCCAGTCTTTTCCAAGCTTTATAATGGTAAACGGCCGTATCAACAATTACCCCATCCAAATCGAAGAGGCAGGCTTTTATCTGTGACATAATTTAGTCCATAGTCCATGGTCAATAGTCAATAGTCCATGGTTGGTTTTATAATCTGATTCTTTAATAAACTTCTTACTTTTTCAAGATTAAGGTGCTGTAGGCCGGCATAACAACTTCCTGGTTTTTCACCTTCGCATCTTTGTTTTTGAAATATACCTTCTGGTAACCTTTGGCCTGCTCCGGTAAGTTTAAGGTCAGGCTGGTGTGAGATAAATTGTGCATTACCAGCAAGCTTTCGCTGTCCTGTGTTCTGGTAAAGGCGCTTACTTTCTCATTATTTAGGTTGATGGGCTGTAAACTGCCATAAGTAAGGGCCTTGCTGGTATTACGCAAACTCAGGAAGGTTTTGTAGTGGTTGTAGATGGAGTTTTTATCTTTCATCTGTACCGCTTCCGGCTTTACGGTTTCTTCGGTGGTATACTTAGGTTTTACCCAAGTGGTACGGCTTTTGTCGCTGGCTTTTACTTCCCATAAAAACGGCTCCCGAATATATTCGTCGGGCTTTTTACCCAGCATACCTATTTCTTCGCCGTAGTATAAATAAGGAGAACCCGGTAAGGTTAATAGCAAGGCAGCGGCCATTTTGGCTTTATTTACATCGTTGTTTACCGCACTCATAATCCGATTTTGGTCATGGTTGGTCAGGAAGATAGCATCTACATAATCCGGGTTTACTGTTTGGTAAAAGTCCTGGATTTTCTTGTGGTTGGCAACTAAATCACCAGCCTTTTCTTCGTTTACCGCTTTGGTAATGGCAAAACCCATATCAAAATTAAATAAAGCCGGCAAGCCTTTCATGTAAGGAGCTACAATATCGGCCGGCGCCCAAACTTCTCCTACCAAGTACACATCTTTTTTGGCTTTCATCATTTCGTTTCGGAAATAAATCCACCACTGGTGGTTATCTTTTGGCCTTTCGTCGGGAAAAATATGGCGGGCGGCATCTAACCTAAAGCCATCTACGCCTACTTCGGTCAGCCAGAAACGGCCGGCTTTAAACATTTCTTCCCGCAGTTTCGGGCTGTCGTAATTTAAATCAGGCATGCCGTCGTAGAAATAACCGTAGTATAAATAATCGCTGCCGGCTACTTTGTGCCAGTGTTGGGTATTATCAGAATCGGCGCCGGTAGGTTTGCCTTCTTTTTTGGTTTGCGGATCGTCTTTGTGCGTCCAGACATAATAATCGCGGTACGGGCTGTTCGGATTTTTAGCCGCATCTTTAAACCACGGGTGCTGGTTAGAGCTGTGGTTAATTACAAAATCCATGATTACCTTAATGTTGCGCTTATGCGCCTCCTTGATGAAATTTTTAAAATCATCCATGGTGCCATAATCCGGGTGAATGCCGTAATAATCGGTAACATCGTACTTGTGGTAAGAAGGCGACGGATTTATAGGCATTAACCAAATTCCTTCTACCCCTAAGTTTTTCAGGTAATCCAGTTTTGAAGTCATACCTTTTATATCGCCAATGCCATCGTTGTTAGAATCGGCAAAGGCCTGTACAAAAATTTCGTAGGTAACACCGCGGGGCCATTTACTTACATTTTTATACTGAGCGTTAGCTTCCTGAAGGAAACAACCGCAGTTAAAAATAAAAGCGAAAACAGTTAATAAGTAAATCAGGTTGAGTCTTTTCATTTATAAAAAATTTATAAGGTTTTCTAAATTCAGGTAATTTGTTATGGTGGCGGCGGCGCCTACTTTTTATTGCTGAGCACCACTACATCCATGGCATTTACCTGAACTGTTTTTATTTTTTTATGGGTAAATACATCCCGGAATTTGCCTTTCTTCAAAGAATCGTGATTAAACACGACCGGCTGATTACTACGATTTACCACCACAATTACTTCTTCATTCCCTAATTTGCGCCGGAAAGCGTACAGCTTTTGGGCATCATCTGTAGCCAAGGTGGTAAAATCGCCGCGTTTAATGGCTGGGTATTTGGCCCGCAACGCGATAAATTTCTGGTACCAGTTAAACAGATCCTGGTTAAAAGCTACTACATCTGGTTCGTGGCGGCTTTGGTCCGGGTTATAGGTTTCGGGATCGTATTTTTTATCGGCCCACACCATGGGTTTACGGCAATCCGGATCATTGGCGCCCCACATTCCTACTTCATCGCCGTAATAAATCATGGGTGAACCCAGGTACAACAATTGAAAAGCCGCAATTAATTTTTGTATCTGCAGATGTTCGGCCGTTGGTTTGCGGGCATTGTAGTTTTTGTTGTTGCTTTTTTGGCTCCAGTTAAAGTATTCGCCCCAGTTACCAAACTGCTTCCCATCAGCGTTAACGATAGCGCTCCCAATACGATTAGCATCATGGCTATCCATCAGGTTTTGCATGTTAAAAGCCACACCTTCCCCGAAAGCTTCCCGTAATTCTTTTAACCGCGCATCAAAATGGGTAACAGTAGAGGCCGTTTTTTCCTGCACAAAGAAATCGTGTACAATAAAAGCAAAGTTGTAATTCATAGTGGCATCAAACTCATCGCCACTTAAATAAGGTTTGGTTTGATTTATATCAAACACCAATTCTGCGGTCAGGTAAGCCTGTGGGTTTAGGCTGCGTACCCATGTGCGCCAGTCTTTCCAGAACGGATGCCCGACATCATAAGCCACATCCAATCGCCAGCCATCAATGCCGTGCGCGGCTCCTTTGCCCATCGGGTTCATCCAGCGTTGGGTAGCGTCAAAAATATATTGCTTAGGGCCGGCTACCAAACCGGTTTTATCTTCTTTAAACTCCGGCAAGGTGCTTACGCCAAACCAACCTTTGTACCGGAATGGCGTGTTTTTAGCGGGGTCGCGCCAGCTTTCTACCATAAACCAGTCTTTAAACGGCGATGCCTGCTGATTTTTAATTACGTCTTTAAAGGCAAAGCTATTAACGCCCATGTGGTTAAAAACGCCATCGAAAATAATGTACATGCGGCGCTTGTGTACTTCTTCAATTAACTGCAGGGCTAATTTATCGGCACTGGTCCAAACCCAATTTTCCGGATTCAACGGATTTTCATTCTGGATTAATTTTTTATCACCTTCCGGGTCCGGGCCAAAAGTTGGATCAATATGATGATAGGTTAAAGCATCGTACTTGTGCGAAGAGGGCGCCCAGAAAACCGGATTCATGTAAATGGCATTCACGCCCAGCGATTGCAGGTAATCCAGCTTATCAATTACTCCTTGCAAGTCGCCGCCGTAGCGCCGGCGTTGAATATTAAAGTAAATATCTTTTCCGTTCTGCTTTTCATAAGGCTGCAACTGGTACCAATCGCTTGTCCAGGAATGAATCTGGAAAGCCGATGAATCATCAAAAGGATACGCCCCACTTAAGTCGGTTACTTTCGGGTCGTTATTTAGATCGCCATTGTAAAAACGCTCCGGGAAAACCTGGTACCACACTACGCCTTTGCTCCAATCGGGGGTAAAATCTTGTTGGGCAAAGCCTACCGGAGCTATTCCAAGCAGCATTACGACAACCAGCAATATTTTATTTATTTTCTTCAATTTGATAATTTGTAATTAAGTGATAAGTGGTGAGTTTTAAGTTATAAGTTGATAAATTATTCATGCTTAGCTTTTTACCTATATCAAAAATATAAATTTGTATAAGCATGTTACTTATGTTCAATAAACTCACGGGCTATTGGTGGTGTTATCACCGCAATCTGTTAGTTTTGCCTATTTGTTTGCCGGTGATAACACACGGCAAAGGCAAGAGTTATTCTTATTTTAAAATATTAACTTTCCCCTGGCTTGCCCCCTGACCAGCCAGCCTTTTACTTTGCTATATTTAACTTAAAGTCAAGGTTCATGTTCCGGCCTGTGAGGGCACAGGCTGGGGTAGAAAGATTATCCGGACTTGTTTTACTTTTTACCAGTCTCTTCAAAACTAATGGCATAACCGCCGCCAGGAGCTACAAACTGCGCTAACTTAGATTTATTCGTAACCTCTATTTTCCGGATGGTATAAGCCTGCGGATTGGTTTTGTAATGCGCATCTTTGGCATCGGCGTAAATGGTAGCAGTGTATTTTTTACCTTTATCCAGGAAATCTAATGTAATGTTAGAAGTCCGGGCGTTGTTACCTCCCACACTGCCTAAAAACCACTGCCCCGTTTTTTTGGCTTTCCGGGCTACCGTAACGTATTCGCCGGGCTCCGCTTCCAGGTATCTGCTGTCGTCCCAATCCACCGCAACGTCTTTTATAAACTGGAAAGCATCCATAAATCGCTCGTAGTTTTCCGGTAAATCGGCGGCCATTTGTAAAGGGCTGTAAATGGTTAAGTAAAGTGCCAACTGGTTAGCCAGGGTGCTGTTTACATGGGAATGATTATCCGGATTTATTTTACTTAAATCCATCTCAAAAATGCCCGGCGTATAATCCATGGGGCCGCCGATTAAGCGGGTAAAAGGCAAAACAGCAACGTGATTAGGTTTGGAGCCGCCAAACGCCTGGTATTCGGTTCCTCTCGCCGATTCGTTACCAATTAAGTTCGGGTAAGTTCGGGCAATGCCGGTTGGGCGCACCGCCTCGTGGGCATTCAGCATAATCTTGTAATCGGCGGCTTTTTCCAGGGCATATTGATAATGGTTCACAATCCACTGGCTGTAATGATTTTCACCGCGTGGTAATATATTGCCTACATAACCACTTTTTACCGCATCGTAGCCATTGTCTTTCATGAATTGGTACGCTTTATCCAGGTGGCGTTCGTAGTTTCTTACCGAAGACGAAGTTTCGTGGTGCATAATCATTTTTACACCTTTGGAATTAGCATATTCCCGGAGGCCTTTCACATCAAAATCCGGGTAAGGCGTTACAAAATCAAAAACGTAATCTTTGGAGTTGCCAAACCAATCTTCCCAACCAATGTTCCAGCCTTCCACCAGTACTGCATCAAACCCGTGTTTGGCCGCAAAATCGATGTATTTTTTTACGTTGGCGTTGTTGGCGCCGTGTTTGCCATTAGGCTTGGCTTTGGCATAATCGGTTACGCCCAACTGAACCGTCGGATATTCATCGGTGTAGGCCCAGGTGCTTTTGCCGGTAATCATTTCCCACCAAATGCCCACGTATTTGGTTGGTTTAATCCAGGAGGTATCTTTTATTTTGCTCGGCTCATTCAGGTTATAGGTCATTTTAGAAGCCAGTATATCGCGGGCATCGTCGCTAACCATAACCGTGCGCCAGGGCGTAGTGGTTGGCGCCTGTATGTAACCTTTGTCGCCGATAGCATCCGGCGTTAACCAGGAAGTAAACACCAGGTTTTTATCGTCCAGGTTCAGGTGCATTACCGGGTAATTGATTAGTGCGGCCTCGTGGAGGTTGATGTACAAACCATCGGTAGTTTTCAGCATGAGCGCAGTTTGCACCCCGGTAGGCGAAAATGGTTTTTGGGAGATATTGGCAGTTACTGCTTTCGCCATGATGCCCCGTATTTCCGATAATTTAGAAGTGGTATAGTCGTACTCTTGGGTATCGTAATCACCGGCAATCCAGTAAGCGGTATGGTCGCCGGTCATGGCAAACTGGGTTTGCTCTTCTTTTATAACAAAATACGTCAGGTTCTTCTGGGTGGGAAATTCGTAACGGAATCCCAGCCCATCGTTGAACAACCGGAACCGGATTACCATTTGGCGGTCTATATCCTTCTGGCTCAAAGTAACTGTTAGTTCGTTGTAATGGTTACGAATCGATTTTACTTCGCCCCAAACCGGGCTCCAGGTTTCATCGAAGGAGGATTTTTTAGTATCTGCAACCGAAAAGTTATCGTGGAGCGAAGCTTTCGGATTCGCCGTTTTCTGCTCCATATTTCCTTCGGCGCCCGCCACCGTTTCGGAAGGTTTGTATTTTAACAGAAAGCCTAATTTACTAGGTTTGATAACTGTCTTGTTTTTATAAGTTAAGGTATAAGTTGGGCTTCCATCCTGCTGTAAAGCAAATTTTAAAGTCAGTTTTCCATCCGGGGACTTTAATTCCTGGGCAGTAGAACGGCTAACAACAGATAGCATAATAGATAATATAAGAAGTAATTTATTCATTAGGAGTCTTGTAAATCTTAAATTCAAAAGCCTGCTATGGCAGCAATTCGCTCAGGAAAACTACACCAAGGATTGCTGACATCAGAAATTGCCCTATATTTTTATTTAGGTGAGTAAACTACATAACTTTTCGCTTTACAGGAAAGCGAAACCATACCACTGGCATCGGTGGTTACATCTGGGTTCTCACCAGTATAATCTTTCAGGACTTTATTAGCCCATTGAGTCTGCACCGTTCTTTCTTTGGTGGTGGTACCATTATTTATAAAGCAAATTAAACCGGGGGTTCCGTTCCGACTGAAAATATATTCCGTAGCACTGGAGAATAACCGGGTAGTGGTACCGGCCGCCAGGTTTTTCTTTATCCAGATAAGCGTATTTAATTTTGATTTATCCAGGAGTTCTTCATAATCTTTGTAGAAAATAAAAGGCGTACCTTCGGCGGTTAAAATATAGGCATAAGCCAATAATTTATTTTCAGCTGAAATTTCATCTGTATCGTGGTTGGCTACAAAAGTATAAGCCAATGTCGGGTCTTTTGCCACCAGGCCTTTATTTTCTAAGGCATACATTTGGTTATTATCCAGGGCATTGTCCAGGGCATAGTACAACGGGAAATCGAAACCGCCGCTGTTTGCCGCTACACAGTAATCATAAACCAGGTCCACATTTGCATCCCAATATTCCACAATAGAATAATCTCCACCAACAGCAGCATTAAACCTTTTCACTACACTTGGGTCATAACCTTTCACATAATCAAACCGCCAGCCACTAAAACCTAAAGTATTTTTATAATATTTACCTACTCCATCTTCGCGGTTCCAAAGCCAGTCCTGTACGTTCTGTACTTCATGGCATAAATCAGCGAAACCACCAAAATATCCAGCATCAGCGGTATGCAAAGCATTAGGATGAAAGTCTTCGTAGGTCCGGTTAAACTTACCCGATGCCGGGCTAAATGCAGTCCAGGTGTTTTCGCCTTTATAGGGATTATATTCCGAAAAACCACCCGAATTATGATTCAGAATAATATCAGCAATTAGCTTTAATCCTTTTGCTTTGGCATTGGTTAATAAAGAAGTTAATTCGGTTTCGGAGCCGAACCGGGTTTCTACGGTGCCATATTGGTTATATTGCCCAAAATCAAAATAATCGTACGGGTCGTAGCCCATCGATAATTCTCCGCTTTGCCCTTTGGAAATGGGCGGCAGCCAGATGGTGGTAATACCGGCACTTTGCCAGGAATCCAGCTTGCTGTTTAAATTATCCCACCAGGTGCCGCCGGCCGGCACATCCCAGTAAAAAGCCTGCATCATAACCACCTGGGAAGGAGTTGTACTTTCTATTACCGGTAAATCAGGCGTTGTCTCCTCTACTTTATCTTTGCAGGAAATAAAAAGCAAATTTGAAATACCTAATAAGTATATCAGGGGCAAAGATTTTGCTTTATTGAAAAAAGTCATGATGTAAGCTAATTTTTATTTTGCTGCCCTTAAGGCCGGGAGCATGAAACCAGGTAAGAAAAATGAGAAATTATAAACGGGAGCATAATAATGTATGCTCCCGTTTATACCTTATTGCATTACAACTGAATAGGTATTAGTAGCGAGGCTGAAAGTAATTTTATAAGTTCCGGCGGTGGCAATGGCAATGTTATCACCGCCCAGCGCCAAAGTTCCGCCCGCACCACCATAGTTCGTACCCCAATCGTCGTTCAAGCGGAATTTAATTTCTCCGGCCACCAAATTCGTAGTTAAAGTCCATTCCTGGGTACCGTTATTATAAGTCATATCGGTATCGGAATCCCAGCCACCGGCAGTAGCACTACCTATTACGCCCCAGCTATATTTATCAGCAGTAAAAGTGTTATCGTTTAAATTTAAAGTTAAGCGATACATGCCGGCACTAGGTACCAACAAATTTCCACCCGATGTATTAACAGTGCCATTTCCGGCATCGCCGTAAGCTGTATCCCAGTTTTTTGCCGGAGTAATTTTAAATTCCAGGCCACCAGCCGGGAAGTTGATTACCCCGGTGTAAATACCATCGCTGGCGGGTGAAATTAAACTATCGGCTGATGCCGGATTCCAGCCCTGATACGCACCTGGCACATATACAAATGATACCACAGGTGCTGTAGAATAAGGGGTAACCGACAGATTTACTACATTAGAATAAACCGGCGTTATGTCATCTGTGTTAAAAATCTCAGATTTTACACGTACTTCTAAAGTGGAATTAGTACCTGCTGGTACATCCATTGCCAATAAGAAAGTGTTAAATTCTTGTACCGTATAGCTAAGCGAGGAAGTACCACCTACCAGAACTACTTCTTTGGGCTCAGCAAAATTAGTTCTGGCTAAAGCAAACTGCAAGGTATTGGTTAAGGCCGCGCTATACCCAAAATCGGCTTTGGTCCAGGTAAAAGTGATGGCCTCGCTACTGGCATTATCTTCCTGTAGTTCCAGAGAATTAGTGGAAGTTGCTATTGTGCCTGCAGTTCCTTGCGAATTAGCTATTAATTTTACTTCATCTTTTTCGCAGGAAGCAAAAAGAAAAAGCAACAAGCCAAGCAGGCTTATATTTTTTATAATTGATGTTTTCATTTATTATCCTTATTTAATTTCTGAAGTTGAATTAATAGCCGGTATTTTGTACCAGGTTGGTATTGGCAATAATATCGGTAGATGGAATCGGGAACAATCTGTAAATTTCGCTTACGCCTCTTCCGGCCTTAATGCCGCCTTTCCACGGCCATAAATAAGCGTCTGTCGTAAATCTTCCGTAACGGATTAAATCGGTGCGGCGGAAAGCTTCCCAGTACAATTCACGGCCTCTTTCTTCCAGAACAAAGTCTAAACTAATGCTGCTTACATTATTAGTAGTATTACCAAAGGCCCGGGTGCGCAGGGCATTTACATATTGGATGGCAGTTGTTTGGCTACCGCCGGTTCCGCCCCGTAGAACAGCTTCGGCATAAACCAGGTACATTTCAGCCAAACGGAATAATGGAAAATCGGTAGAAGCAAAAGTACCGGCAGGCACCGGCGTTGCGCCGGTAGATGTAATATTTTTAAATTTAGTTACTTTTAAACCATCGCTAAAGGCTGAAGGGTCATCCAATTCCAATTTAGTGCCATAAAACATGGCCCGTTTATCGGTGCTGCCGCTGTAATCCGGAAATAATAAGGGAAGATTTTTAGTGCTGCGCACTCCTCCCCAGCCACCACTTGGCACACCAAAAGAAGCCGGATTCATTTCGGCATTAATAGCTGCATTTATAATGTAGGTAGTACCACCAAAATTCTGCGAATTGGCTACATCGTAGTTTATGGATAATATGGTTTCGGTATTATTCAAATTATTGTCAGCCAGGAATAACTCGGAGTAGTTGTTTTCCAGGGTATATCCAGATTCAATAACTTTGCTGGCATAGGTGATGGCATCGGTATAACGGGCAGTACCGGTATACACTTCGGCATTCAGGTACAAACGCGCTAACAATGCCCAGGCAGCTGCCTGGTCGGCCCGTCCGTATTCATTTTGACGTGGGGCCACTAACTGCGACTCTATTTCCAATAATTCCGATTCTACGTATTCGAAAAGATCGGCCCGGGAAATCTGGGGCGGAAAATATTTACCAATAGGATCGTTCTCGGTAACAAAAGGCGGATTACCAAATAAGTCCATGGCTACCCAGTACTGGTAGGCCCGCAGAAAACGCGCTTCCGCCCGGTAGTATTGGATATCTTCGGCCTCTGTTCCCGATATTCCTCTTTCGCTTAATTTCGCATCGGTCGATTCCCGGATAAACTCATTGGCCATGGTAATCTGGAAAAAAATACGATTGTATAAGCCGGTAACCATGGTATTGCTGGAAGTCCAGCTCAGATTATGAAAATCAGGTAAACCGGGATCGTTCCAGGTTACGTGCGCTTCATCGGTAGTGAGCTCCTGGGCATTCCAGTACAACCGCAGGAAATCAGATGTACCGGCTTCAATCCCGGCCAAATCGGAACTTGCGGAACCACCATTACCGGTTAAGGCATACGCGCCGTAAACTTTAGCCAATACTTGCTTATAGCCCGCCGGTGTACTGTATACGGTTGAGGAAGTTTCCCCATTGGTTGGGGCTAAATCTAAATTTGTATCGCAAGCAGTTAAGCAGCTTAATATTATCGCCGACAAACAAGTTGCTTTTATAAAAAATTTTCTCATTTCTTTTTCTTAAATAATTATGGTGGGTTAGAAACCAAGATTTAAACCTACTACAAAAGTTCTTGGGCGCAGGTAAAAATTATTATCAATACCACTGCTTATTTCGGGATCTACGCCGGAATATTTTGTAACCGTAAACACATTCTGGCAGGTAAAGCTTAAGCGGAGATTGGCGGCATTAAACACTTTACCGGCGTTATAACCCAGAGTCAGGTTATCCATCCGCAGAAAAGAGGCATTCTCAATATAATAATCCGATTGAAATTGGTTATTAAAGAAGTTAGTAGCGTAAATGCTGGAAATACTATTGTTCAATATACCGGAAGGGCTAAGTATGTTCTTTTCTACCCCTAAGTTAGAGCCGATGTTGTTGTAGATGTAGTTGCCTAGGTAAGCCCGCATAATGGTGCTCAGGTTCCACTTTTTATAATCAACCTGCGTATTAAAGCCTAATGTAACCAATGGTGCCGCAGATTTATACCGGTAACGGTCCTGTTCGTTAATAATACCATCTTCGTTTAAGTCGGCGTAAACCCCTTCAATTGGATTTCCGCTTTCGTCGTAAACTTGTTTGTATACAAAGAAAGAATAGGTACGGTAACCAACAGAATTAACCTGGATACTCTGGCCAGTTGCCCCGCTAATACCACCGGTTAAGTTTCCTACAAAAGAAGGATCATCAGACGCTGTTAATTGGGTTATTTCATTTTTATTGGCCGTTAAGTTAAACCCAACACTCCAGTTTAAATCTTCTTTCTGAACCGGAATAACATTAATGCTAAACTCTAAGCCCTTGTTTTCGATGCTTCCTACGTTGGTATAAATTTGGTTACTAAAATTAGAGCCAACCGGAATTGATATTACACTTAATAAATCTTTGGTTTTCTTCTGATAAATATCAATCGAACCATTGATACGGTTGTTAAAGAAGCCGTAATCTAAACCAAGATTGGCAGTAGCGGTTTCTTCCCATTTAATGTTGGCATCATAAGCTGATGGGGTATACATGTTATAAAAGCTGTTACCTAATTGGTACTTGGCAGCTTCCACACTCAGGCCATAAGAAGAAAGATAAGCGTAATTATTGCCAATTTCCTGCTGACCGGTAATACCGTAGCTGGCCCGGAATTTCAGGTCTGATAATGAATTCAGGTTTTGCAGGAAAGGTTCTTCGTTTACACGCCAGGCCAAAGAAGCTGAGGGGAAAGCGCCCCATCTGTTTTCCGGTGAAAACCTGGAAGAAGCATCCCAACGAATGGTACCGGTAAATATATATCTATCTTTAAATGAATAAATTAAGCGGCCATAGTAAGATTTTAACCGGTTTTCCGGAATATCGAACGCATAAACAGGAACAGAACTTGGAATAGTATCGCCAATGGCGCTAAAGCTTGGGTAATTATAGTTCTTAGTTTTATTATCGTAAAAACCATAACCAGCCGTTAAATTTACATTACTCTTAAGAGCGGCTAAATCTTTGGTATAGTTTAAATAAAATTCTAATACCTTATTATTTACATCCTGCCGGTAATAATTATTAACACCCGATAAGCTAGGGTCAACATTAAAGCTTTGAGCGGCTTCTGCCGGCACAAATATGGTTCCGGTACCTTTAGCTACATCATACCCCAAATTTAAATTAGCGTGTAGGTCTGGCAAGAAATGAAATTTATAGTCAATCTGGGCATTTCCAAAGCTTCTTTGCACTTTACTCTGGTCTTCTCTTTGCTCCAGCAAGGCTACCGGGTTGCGAGGTGCATTTGGATTGAGGCTTCTATCTGATCTAAGCCACTCAAAATAACCGCCGTATTGGTTATCAGCATAAACGGATTGAGTTGGATCGAAAGAAACAGCCGCTCCGATGGCTCCCTGGTTAGCAAAACGGTTATTGGTAATAGATCCTTTAACGTTTAAATCTACTTTTAAGTGGTTATCTAATAATTGTGGCGTCAAGTTAATGGCCGCGGATTTACGTTCAAATTTATCGGTCTGCAGAACACCTTGTTGGTTTAAATAACCCGCCGATATACGGTAAGGCATATTTTTGTAAGCACCCGATAAGCTCAGGTTATTATCGGTACCCGTAGCAGTTTGGTAGATTTCTTTTTGCCAGTCGGTATTTGCATTTCCCAATAGGGCATTTTGCTCTTCGGTTCCGTTTTCATTTACATAAGTCCGGATTTCATCCGCACTTAAAACATCCACATACTTAGAAACCGTAGAAGTAATAAACTGGGTGTTAAAATTAAAGGTTGGTTTACCACTCTTACCTTTTTTGGTAGTAATTAATACAACCCCATTAGATGCCCGTGAACCATAAATAGCAGTAGCCGACGCATCTTTTAAAATGGTCATCGATTCTATATCGTTCGGATTTATTAATGCCAACGGATTTGCAGAACCGGAAATACCATAGCCGGAAAGCGGAACACCGTCAACTACATATAACGGATCGTTGGTAGCACTTAAAGAAGCGCCGCCCCGGATGCGGATGGTGCTGCCGGAACCCGGCTGACCGCCATTGGAGGTTATTTGCACCCCGGCAACTTTACCGGTAATTAATTGCTCCGGCGTAGTAACGTTGCCCTTCTGAAAATCTTTGGAACTTACGGCCGCTACCGCTCCGGAAAGGTCTTCTTTTTTCTGAGTACCATAACCAATTACCACTACTTCTTCCAGCGCTTTAGCATCATCTTGCAAGGTAATATTATAAGTTCCCGGACCGGAAAAAGGTATTTCCTGATTGGTGTAACCAATAAAAGAAACTACCAAAGTGCCGGGTGTTTCAGGAACATTCAAGCTAAAATTACCGCTTGCATCGGTAGCTGCCCCAATAGTTGTACCTTTAATAATAACCGTAACACCAGGTAGGGGGTCGCCGGATGCCGTAACAACTTTACCGGTTACCGGCCAGGCCACTGTTTTTACAACAGCCATTTCAGCATTAGTATTTGGAGCACCAAATCCACTTTTACTCATTGCTATCAGCAAGAGAAGAAGACAACTTTTACGCTGCCATCTGTGGGTAAATTTCTTCATATTGGTTTTAGTTTGGTGGATTATTTTATTTTATTTTTTATATTTCTATGGATTAACTTTTTCTTAACCAAAGTCTTTTTCACTTAAATTGTCTGGCAATATTTCTGAAGATTAGGAGCTAAAGAACATTAAGATTAAATATAATTTTTCCTAGTTTATAACTATAGACATCACCCTCGCATTCACGCCTTCTTAAATCAAATTTATGGCGCCTATTTTCATTTCCAAATTTCTCCTAAAAAAAATTTGAACAACATTTTATTTAAATTCTAATTTATTATACTTCTCTAATTAAATAAATATATAAACTTTATTAAAATATCTGATTATCAATCAGTTAATTAGTTTTAATATTAAAAACAATATTTTAAAATATAATTATTTTTATGCAAGTAATTTCTATAAAAAAAATTTGAAAACGATGCCGGTATCGTTCCCGGAAGTGATTTAGGGAGTTGATGAAAACATTTAAAATAGCAGGTTAAAGCTTAAAAAATAGCATTTTGGCAACGTTCCCGAAAAATTTTGTTTTAGCTGCAAAAACATGACAATATTGATAATGTATTTATAATTATTTAATACAAGAGCCCGGTTTATTGAAATTTACTAAAGAGGTATTTTGATAATTAAAAATTATGCAGGAATACTCCTGTAAATTAAAAAATCATATAAAAACTATTAAACCAGGGAAAAACTTAAAAATCAAACTAAAAATTTCTAAAAACAGGTTATCAAAAATCAATTAGTTTTATAGAAACAAGAAAAGAGCCTAAGCTCTTGTATAATCTGTTTTAAAAAATCAACTAAAAAAAGAGCAAATTAAGTTGAAGTCGATTTGCGGATTATTAATTCCGATTGTAATACAATATGTTCATGAGGATTGAAATCAGTGGCATCTTCCAGGGCTTTAAATAATAAATTAGCTGCTTGGGTGCCCATTGCAAAAGCCGGCTGCGTAATGGTGGTAAGTGAAGGGTTTAGCAAAGACGAAATTTCGAGGCTGGAAAAGCAAATAACTTTAAGCTTGCCGGGAATAGATATGTTTAATTCCTGGCAAACGTAATACGTAGAAATGGCTAATCTTTCTACCGATGCAAAAACCCCATCCGGCTTTAACTCGGTAAATATATGTTTCAGCAGTTCGGCATTTTCTTCGTTATTGTTAGAGCAATCAATTACCAACTCATGCTGATACGGAATTTTATATTGCGTCAGGGCATCTACATAACCCTGCAAACGGGTTTTACCAATCGATAAGTTTTTATTTATTACCAAGAAGGCTATTTTTTTACAACCAGTTAGTATTAAATGTTCGGTAGCCGCAAAGCTGCTTTCGTAATCGTTGGTAGTTACACTAGCTGCTTCAATATCTTCGTAAATCCGGTCGAAGAAAACTAAAGGAATATGCTTGGTTTTTAACTTATGCAAATAACTATGTTCCTTAGCGGCCTCACCCGATACCGACATAATAATGCCATCGGCCCGGCCATTATGTAAGAGGTTGATAAAAGAAATTTCTTTATCGTAATCGTCACCGGTTAAATAAATTAATATATGATATCCCTTTTGGCTGGCCACCTGCTCCAAACCATTAATTGCCTGCAGAAAAAAATTATTGGCTAACTCCGGCACAATAACCGCAATGGTTTTGCTTTTGCGTTCGCGTAAGTTACTGGCATATAAATTAGGCTCATAATGAAGTTCTTTGGCCATAGCCAAAATTCTTTCTTTGGTTTCTTTATTAATGTCTGAGTTGTTCCGAAAAGCCCGGGAAACGGTTGAGGTAGATAAATTTAAGGCTTTGGCCAGTTCTTTTATATTAATAGGATTCATTTCTATTTTTAGAAGCAAATAAAAAAGGCACAATCACCAATTTACGTTAGCCTGCTTATTCAATTAGGCAAATATACATTTCTTTACCTTATTTAGCCGGGTTGCAAAAAGCAATTTTAAATAAGATGCAGTTGGGAGGTAAATTCATAAAAACAGGTATAATTAAATGCAATCCATGAAGAAGCGCGCAATCAAATACCCAGCAGCGATTTAAAGTTAATCTTGTTTTCTTTCATAAATACATAAATTTTGCAGCAAAAATGAAAAGGCATAATTTATAAACAGATTAGCTTTAATAGCCCGCTACTGCGTATAAAAGATAATAAAGTTTACACTTTAATTATATAGATATAGAACATGAAAGAAATAAAAGAGCAGTACGAAACAATTATACCGGAATTTAGAAATGAACTGGATAAATATACGGAACAACGCAAGTTTGTTCGCATTCATTATTTTAACGAATACCACGAATATATATCCAAGGCTGCCATTATAAAAGAAATTACCAATGAGCCCGAAGGTGAGTTTTTGCTTTTAAATACCGGCGATAAAGTACGTTTAGATAAAATTGTGCGCTTCGATGAAAAACCGGTACCGGGTTACACGTCCAGCGATTTCACCTGCGATTGTTAATGATAAATAAAAGTTTTAAACCCCGGATAATCAAGCATTCGGACTTTTATATTATAATAAATATAAACCTGAACACTTTAAATATTAAAGTTCTTTCTCCAACCAGATAGTTTTAATGGCTAATATTGCCATCTATTAAACTTTGTAATTATGAGTTATTTAGATTTGAACGATATTCCGGAAAAAGAAATATTCCCGGGCTTCACTGCCCGTATTATAAATACCCACAACCTAACCCTGGTGTACGTACGGGTAAAGGCCGGTACCCTCCTGCCCGAACATGCCCATCCGCAGGAACAAGTTACTAATTTGCTGCAAGGCCAACTGGAATTAACCGTAGGCGAAGAAACTTTTATACTGGAGCCCGGAAAAGTGGGCACCATTCTGCCCAACATTTCACATCGCGGACGCGCTATTACCGATTGTTATATCCTGGATGTTTTCCATCCGCATCGGTCTTACGAGTAGACTTTTGCAATTCTCTTATCTTAAGCAAAATACATTAAAAAATATTTAACGATTAGTTTATTTTATTAAAGAAACTAATTGTACCTTTGCTGCCCGAATGAACGTTCATTTGGGAGAGAGGATTTGGCAGCTTGGATAATATAACGGATAAGAAAAAAGCAATTTTTGAAAGTACCCTGGCCTTGGTAAAAGAAAATGGCTTTCATGGTACGCCCATGAGCCAGATTGCCAAACAGGCGGGCGTAGCGGCGGGCACCATTTACCACCATTTTGAGAGTAAGGATATGCTTATCATGGAGTTATATACTTACATCTGCGATAAAATATTGAAATCGATGTTGCAGGACGACCACGAAGAAATGAGTTACAAAGAACGCTTTTTTAACTTCTGGATAAGTCATTGTTTGTTTTATATACAGAATCCCAATGCCTTGTTTTTTATGGAGCAGTTTGTTAATTCTCCTTATAGCACCCGTAATCCTTTGCAGGAAAGCGAACGCTTTGGTCCTACTTTCCGGGATCTGGTAAAAACCGGGGTAGAAACCGGTCTGCTAAAGCCCATTAATTATTTGATTTTGAGTTCTCTTATTCATGGTTCAGTCGTAAATGCCTCTAAAATACACTTATGCCGGAAAATAAATATTGGTGAAACCGAACTGCAACAAATGGCTCAGATTATCTGGGATGGCATGAGCACCGAACCCAAAAATTAATCTTACTCCAAATTATTTAAATTACGGTCCTACCTCAAGGGCAAACCCCTAAAATCTAATTATTAAAAATCCTTAAGTTTTATATGAAACAGCTTCGTACACTGTTGACCCTGCTGGTAGGGTGTTTTGTAAACCTGCTGCCGGCGGCGGCCCAGGTAAATCCCGATAATCCTAATGCCGGCTTAACCTTAGAGCAATGCGTAAATTTTGCCCTTCAGAACCGGCCGCAAGTGCAGCAATCGCGCTTAGACGAGGAAATTAGTGAGCGGGAAATCCGGGCCAATCTGTCGGCCTGGTTACCACAGGTGTCGGCGCAATATAATGTACAACATTATATGAAAATGCCGGTCACCTTATTTTCACTCGATGGCGGCCCTCCTACACCCAGAACACTAGGAGTAGCGAATTCTTCCGGGTTAAACTTCCAGGCCAACCAAACCATTTTTGATACCGATGTGTTGTTGGCATCGCGGGCGGCCCGTTTTATCCGGCTGCAAAGTAGCCAGTTTACCATTAATACCCGCATTAACACCGTAATACAAGTAAGCAAAGCTTTTTACGATGTTTTGTTAACCCAGGAACAGCTCCGCATTTTAGATGAAGCTATTATCCGTCAGGAGAAACAGCTGCACGATGCCCGGGCGCAGTACGAACAAGGTTTAGTAGATAAAACCGATTATCAACGCTCGATGATTACGCTGAGTAATACCCGCAGCGAACGCAAACGCTCCTTGGAATCTATTAAATATAAAACAACTTATCTGAAACAATTAATGGGGTATACGCCGGAGAACAACTTGCAATTGGCCTTCGACCGTCCGCAAATGGAGCAGGATATTCTGATAGATACCACGCAGGGCGTAACGTTTGCTAACCGCATTGAATTTCAGCAGCTGCAAACCCAGAAGCAATTACAAAGCCTTAATATCAATTATTACCGTTACGGCTTCTTGCCCTCGGTTTCGGCTTTTGCAAATTATAATTTCAATTACCAGAATAATCAGTTTTCCGAATTATACAGTCAGTCATTTCCTAATTCACAGGTTGGTTTAAGCGTAGCCGTACCTATTTTTCAGGGTACCCGTCGCATCCAGAATTATCGCCGGGCCCAGTTATTAGATCGCCGCCTCGATTTGGATATTATCGAAACCCGTAACCAGATCAGTACGGAATATGACCAGGCATTGGCCAGCTACAAAAGCGACTTAAACGAGTGGAACACGACTAAAAACAATGTGGCTTTGGCCGAAGATGTTTACCGCATTATCCACCTGCAATACAACGAAGGAATTAAATCATATTTAGATTTGATTACGGCCGAATACGACCTCCAGATAACCCAACTCAATTATTATAATGCGCTTTTCCAGGTACTTTCCAGCAAACTGGATATGGAGCGCGCCCGGGGTATAGTAAGCATTGAATAACCTAAATCGAAATACACACAAGAGATATGAAAAGAAAATTATCATTGCTAACAGCATTCGTAACTACCGCCATCCTGCTCGCTTCCTGCGGCGATAAAGGCCAGAATGCCGCTCAGCAAAACTCCCTGAATGCGCCTGTACCCGTAAATGCCTATACGGTAGCGGAAGAGCACGTAGTTGCCACCGATACTTACCCCGGCACGGTAGTACCCTTGGTTGAGGTAGAACTGCGGCCCCAAGTAAGCGGCTATATTACTAATAGTTATGTGCAGGATGGCCAGATGGTTACCAAAGGGCAGAAGTTATACGAAATAGACCGTACCCAATACCAGGCTACTTATAACCAGGCACAGGCCAATTTGCGCACCGCCCGGGCCAACCTGGAGCGAGTGCGGCAGGATTTGGAGCGTTACGAGAATTTAGCCCGTCAGGATGCTATTGCCCGCCAACGCGTAGATTATGCCCGCGCTGATTTTGCTACGGCTCAGGCGCAGGTAGCTGCGGCGCAGGCCGGAATATCGGGTGCCTCCACTAACTTGCGTTATTCTATAATTACAGCACCGATGAGTGGCCGCATTGGCATTGCGCAGGTAAAAATTGGTAGCCAGGTAACGCCGGGGCAAACGCTCATCAATACCATCTCTAACGACAACCCCATTGCGGTAGATTTTGTGGTGCCAGCTGATGAAATACCCCGGTTCACCCGCTTGCAGCAGCAAAAGGCTACTGACTCTACTTTTACGGTTCAATTTGCCGATGGCAATGTTTACCCGTTTACCGGGAAAATAGCAACCCTGGACCGGGCCATTGATCCGCAAACCGGAACGTTAACGGTGCGGATTAGCTTTCCTAACCCCGACAGACGGCTTATACCCGGCATGACCACGGTATTACGGGTGCGCAACGCCGATATTGGCCGGCAACTGGTAATTCCGAATAAAGCCATTACGGAGCAGATGGGTGAATATTACACCTACGTGATACAAGGCGATTCGGTAGTGCAAAACCGGATTGCCTTAGGCTCCAAAGTAGCCGATAAAGTTGTGGTGCGGGAAGGCCTGAAAGCTGGTGACAAAATTGTAGTGGAAGGCACTCAGAAATTACGGCAGGGTGCTAAAGTAGTGCTGGGATCTCCCCAGTCCGCCGCTGCCGGACCAGCCGCCAGATAATCCGGGACTTTGATTTAACTGATTCTTAGATGGACTATGATTTATTCGGTGAGAAGTTAAATCTGGTTTAGAGTTAAAATCTGGCATTTTAATTATTTAAAATCTTGGGTCTAATGTCTGTGGACGGTGGACTAAATAAAAATAAACAATTTAGCAGTAAAGCAATTAAATAAAAATCCCATGGACTACTGACCATGGACTATGGACTTAAAACATGATTTCAGAAGTATTTATAAGAAGACCGGTTACGGCCATTGTTATTTCGCTGGTGATATTGCTGGTGGGTACATTGTCGATATTAAACCTGCCGATCAGCCAATACCCTAATATATCGCCGCCGGTGGTTTCGATTAACGGTAACTTTACCGGCGCCGATGCCCAAACGGTAGAACAAACCGTTACTACCCCCGTGGAAACCCAGATAAACGGTTCGCCCGGCATGACTTATTTGTCTTCTAACAGTACCAGCACCGGGCAAATGTCGATGGACGTAAACTTTGAAGTGGGTACCGATGTAGACATTGCCACCCTGGATGTACAGAACCGGGTAAGTATTGCGGAACCCCGCTTGCCCGAAGAAGTACGCCGTTTAGGATTAACCGTACGGAAGCGGAATCCGACTATCATGATGGTAGTTACCTTTTATTCGCCTAATGGCACCCACGATATTAAGTTCCTGGACAACTACACCAATATTTACATTCGCGATGCCATTTTGCGGGTACCCGGCGTGGGCGATATTAATACCGTAGGAGAAGAATTTAGTATGCGCGTCTGGCTCCGCCCCGATAAGCTTTCCCAACTAGGCGTATCTCCCACGGAAGTAGCGGCCGCCCTGCGGGAACAAAACGTGCAGGTGGCTGCCGGCTCGGTAGGTGGGGCTCCCCAGTTTTCTTCCCAGGCTTTTGAGTATCCGCTTACTGTAAACGGTAAATTAACTGGTACCGAACAGTTTGAAAATGTGATAGTCCGGACCCGGCCGGAAGATGGTTCTATTGTTTACCTGCGCGACGTGGCCCGGCTGGAACTGGGTAGCTTCGGCTATACCCGCCAGGCTTTCATAAACGGTCAGCCGGCTACTTTTTTATTGGTTTATCAGTCTCCCGGCAGTAATGCCTTAGATACGGCCGAAGGTGTTTATGTCGCTCTGGCCAACCTTAAAAAAACCTTTCCGGCCGATATGGATTATAAAGTATCCTTCGAAACCGTATCGGTAGTAGAAGTATCCATTGAAGAAGTAATTCATACCTTGGTAGAAGCCTTGGTATTGGTTATTCTGGTGGTGTTTCTCTTTCTACAAAACTGGCGAGCCACGTTGGTACCTATTCTGGCCATTCCGGTTTCTATTGTGGGTACGTTTATATTCTTTATACCGCTAGGGTTTACCATTAATACCTTAACCCTGTTTGGTTTTGTATTAGCCATTGGTATAGTGGTAGATGATGCCATTGTGGTGGTGGAAGCCGTGCAACATTATATCGACCACGAAGGACTTTCGCCAAAAGATGCTACGCTCAAAGCCATGAAAGATATTACGGCGCCGGTTATTGCCATTGCCTTAATCTTGGCAGCCGTATTTATTCCGGTAGGTTTTATACCGGGCATTGTGGGCCGGTTGTACCAACAATTCGCGATTACCATTGCTATTTCGGTTTTGATTTCAGCATTTGTGGCGCTTACCTTAACCCCGGCCCTTTGTTCTTTAATGTTACGCCCTATGAAACTGGACGAAAAATCACGGGGGTTAAACAAGTTTTTTTACAAGTTTAACCAATGGTTTGCCCGGGTTACCAATTCTTATTCGAATGGTGTTCGGAAAAGCATTAAAGCCGCCCCCCTGGTATTAATCTTGTTAGTTTGCCTTTATGCGGGTACTATTGGTTTATTCCGGGCAAAACCAAGTGGCTTTATTCCGACCGAAGACGAAGGCCGTTTGTATGTAACCTTCGAATTGCCCCAGGCCGCTTCCAGTAACCGGACCATTGCCGTACTGAAAGATATTTCCGAAATACTACGCACTACCCCGGGCATCAATAATTATTCGGCTATAGCGGGTCTTAACGTCTTAAACTTTTCTATTAAATCAAACAGCGGTACTATCTTCGTTCAGCTGAAGCCCTGGGCAGAACGGGAAGAAGCCGAAGTCCAGCTTTTTGCCATTATTGGCGCCTTGCAGCAAAAGTTTGCTACCATTAAAGATGCTAATATTGTAGTAGTACCGCCACCGGCCATTCCGGGTTTGGGCCGGACCGGTGGTTTCAGTTTTATGCTGCAGCAGCGTGAAAGCACCGACGACATAAAAGCGTTTGAAGGAGTGGTGAATAACTTTTTGGCGGAGGTGCGTAAACGGCCCGAAATTACAGGGGCTTTCACTTTCTTCACGGCCCGTACCCCGGGTTACCAGTTACAGGTAGACCGCGAAAAAGTGAAAAAGATGGGTGTCTCCCTCTCCGACGTTTTCTCAACTATGTCTACGTACATGGGCAGCCAATACGTGAACGATTTTACCATGTACGGACGGAATTTCCGGGTTGTAACGCAGGCTGATACCGCTTTCCGGGATGATATTGGTGATTTAGGTCAGTATTTTGTATTAAACCAGCAAGGAAAATCTGTGCCATTAAGCGTGCTGGTTTCTTCTACTGTAACAGAAAATGCGCCAGTAGTATCACATTACAATTTGTTCCGGTCTACGGAAATAAACGGCAACCCGGCTCCCGGTTATAGTTCGGGTCAGGCCATAGCGGCATTGAAAGAAGTAGCGGCCCAGGTTTTACCGGCCGGTTACGGGTATGAGTTTTCGGGGCTTAGCCGCGAAGAATTATCTTCGGGTAACAGCACCATTTATATCTTTGCTTTATCTATAACGCTGGTATTTTTGCTGTTAGCTGCCCTATACGAAAGCTGGTCGGTGCCGTTTTCGGTATTATTAGCGGTTCCGTTGGGCGCCTTTGGCGCCATTGTGGCGCTGATATTTTTGCCTAAACTCACCAACAACATATACGCCCAAATTGGTCTGATTACTTTGATTGGTTTGGCGGCTAAAAATGCCATTCTGATTGTGGAATTCGCGAAAGAACGCGTCGACCACGGCGTAGAAGTTCTGGCAGCCACCATCGAAGCCGTTAAATTACGTTTGCGACCGATTATCATGACTTCGCTAGCCTTTATTTTGGGGGTATTACCGTTGGCTTTCTCCTCCGGTGCCGGCGCAGTAGCCCGTCAAACCATTGGCTGGACGGTGGTAGGCGGTATGCTTTCGGCTACGTTCCTGGCGCTCTTTGTAGTGCCGGTATTATTCCTGGTTATTACCCGCTATGCTTACGGTAAAAAGAAACTGCAGGAATTACAGGTCATGTATCCCAAGGTAGATTACGACCACGATGCGGAAGGTTTGGTACATTAATCTGTAGCTTTCGAATATTATCAATTCTTTAAAGCAAAAAACGCCTGACTTAAACATCAGGCGTTTTTTGCTTTTTAGCTTTTAGGCTTTATGCTTTTAGATTATAATTCATATTCAAAATGGCTGCTCTTCAAAAAAATAATGTTCCTAAATCAGGAAAGCAAAAAAAGTAATTTTAAAGGTCTGATAACTGTTGCGCTTGAGTGCTTCTGCAAGAGAGATTTAAATGGCTATCTTTGTAATATTTATAAATTAAATTAGTTTTCTTTGAAATATATTTCTTTAAACCTTAACGGTCTTACATTTCATATTCTTTACTCTTTGCATTAATTACTGCCCCATTTAAATTAATTATGTTCAAAAAATTTACCTGCTCGGCCCTGCTCTTTGCCGGATCGCTTTTTCCGGCAATTGCCCAGAATACGCCATCCTGGTTGCGATACCCGGCTATTTCGCCGGATGCCAAAACCATTGTTTTTACCTATAAAGGTGATATTTATAAAGTAGATGCCCGCGGCGGCACGGCGGTGCCGCTTACCATGCACGAAGCGCACGATTTTATGCCGGTTTGGAGCCACGACGGCAAATGGCTGGTATTCGCCAGCGACCGCTACGGCAACTTCGATTTATTCCGGATGCCGGCAACGGGCGGCGAAGCCCAAAGGCTTACCTTTCACTCTGCCCCGGAATACCCGTATGCCTTTAGTCCCGACGACAAAACCGTTTATTTTGGCTCCGCCCGGTTAGATGCCGCTACTAACCGCCAGTTTCCTACTGCTTCCCAGCCGGAACTGTACCAGGTAGCAGTAATGGGTGGCCGGGTAAAACAAGTGCTCACCACGCCCGCCGAAGATGTAAAATTTAGCCAGGACGGACAAATAATGCTGTACCACGATAAAAAAGGCGGCGAGAATACCTGGCGTAAACACCACGTTTCGTCGGTTGCCCGCGATCTGTGGTCGTACAATACCAAAACCGGCAAACACAGCCAGCTTACCTCCTATGCCGGAGAAGACCGCAATCCAATTTTTGCCGATAACGATAAAACGGTTTATTACCTGAGCGAAAAAAGCGGCACGTTCAACGTCCACAAAATGGATCTGAATAATCCCGGAGGCGCTACGCAGGTTACTTCCTTTGCCACTCACCCAATCAGATTCTTAACCGGAGCGGATAATGGTACGCTCTGTTTTAGTTATGATGGACAGCTATATACCAAACTATCCCAGGCCGAGGCGCAAAAATTAAATATCGTTATTGCTACCGATGCTAAAACCAATAACGAGCGCATTGTACCGGTAACCAATGGCGTACGGGATATGGCCGTATCACCCACCGGCAAAGAAGTGGCTTTTATTTACCGCGGCGAAGTATTTGTAACGGCCGTGGAAGGTAGCGTTACCAAACGCATTACCAATACGCCGGAACAGGAACGAAATGTATCTTTCTCGCCGGATGGCAAAGCTTTGTTGTACGCCAGCGAACGCGGCAAAGGCTGGAAAATATTTCAGACCGAAATAGAGCGGAAAGAAGAGCCATATTTTTATGCTGCTACCCTGCTCAAAGAAACCCCGATCATCAACAACGACAAAGAAAACTACGAACCGGAATACTCGCCGGACGGCAAAGAAATAGCTTTTGTGGAAGACCGCATGACGTTGAAGGTATACAATCTAAAAAGCAAACAAGTCCGCACGTTACTCTCTACCAACGAGCTGTTCTCGATGAGCGAAAACGACCAGTATTTTACCTGGAGCCCCGATAGCAAACATATATTATTTGAGTTTACGGAGCCGGGCTTTGCCAACGGCGAAATAGGCATTATTGCGGCCGATGGCAAAAGCAAAAAAATAAACCTAACTGAAAGCGGATACCAGGATTTTGCCCCGAAATGGATGATGGACGGTAAAATGCTGATCTGGAACAGTACCCGCGAAGGCATGCGCGCCCAGGCTAACAGCGGCGGCGCCCAATCCGATATATTTGCCATGTTCCTGACCCAGGAAGCTTACGACAAATTCCGGTTGAGCAAAGAAGATTATGCTTTGATAAAAGAACAGGAAGATAAAGCCCTGAAAGAAAAAGAAAAGAAGAATGAAAAAGCCAAGGAACAGAAAAAGCTTCCCAAGGTAAAACCGTTGAAAATTGACTGGGAAGGCATTAAATACCGGCGCGCCCGCCTAACCTTGCATTCTTCCAGCTTATCCGATGCTTTGGTATCCAAAGACGGCGAAACGCTTTATTACCTGGCCCGCTTTGAGAAGGGTTATAACTTATGGTCGACGAATCTGCGTTCGAAAGAAACCAAAATACAGGTTACGCTCAATGCCCAAAACGCCCGCATGAACTGGGATAAAGATCAGAAATTTATATTCCTGCTTACCGATGGTAAAATTGTAAAAATAGACCCGGCCACCAGCAAACAGGAAAGCGTAGCCATTAACGGCGAAATGAACCTGAACGTAGCCGCCGAACGCGAATTTATGTTCGACCACGTGTGGCGCCGCACGAACAAAACCTTTTATACCGCCGGTTTTCACGGTGCCAAATGGAACGAGTTGAAAACGGCTTACGAAAAATATATTCCGCACATCAGTAATAACTACGAGTTTTCGGAAATGCTGAGTGAATTATTGGGCGAACTAAACGTATCGCACTCCGGCTCCAGCTATATTGCTAACGCCCTTAACAGCGATGCCACCGCTTCTTTAGGTATATTTTACGACCAGAACTACGATGGGCCAGGCATTAAAATCACGGAAGTCATCCACGAAGGACCTTTATACAAAGCCGGATTAAACATTGAACCCGGCATGATTATCCGGAAAATAGATGGCGAAGAAGTTACTACCTATAAAGATTACGCGGAGTATTTAAACCGCAAAGCCGGCAAAACCACTTTGCTTACTATAACCAACGCTGCTAACCGGAAGCAACAGGAAATTACCGTGAAACCCGTAACCTTAGCGGAAGAAAACGCTTTGTTGTATAAACGCTGGATTCGCCGGAACGCCGCCGAAGTAGACCGTTTGAGCAACGGCACCTTGGGTTACGTACACATCCCCGGCATGAACGACCCTAGCTACCGCACCGTTTACGAAGAAGTAATGGGTAAATACGCGAACCGCAAAGGCATGGTAGTAGATACCCGTAACAACGGCGGTGGCGATTTAGTAGCTGATTTGGCCATGTTTCTGAGTGGTAAAAAATTCCTGACCTACACCACCGATACGCGTTCGGCTGGTTTTGAGCCGTCTTTCCGCTGGACCAAACCCAGTATTGCTTTAGCCAACGAAGCCAACTACAGCGATGGTCATTGTTTTGCTTTCAGCTACCTGGACTTGAAATTAGGCAAGCTGGTGGGCATGCCGGTTCCGGGCACCTGTACTTTTGCCGGCTGGGAAAGCCTGCAGGATAACAGCATTCGGTGGGGCGTGCCGCCGCTGGGCGTAAAAGACGTAGAAGGCCACTACCTGGAAAACCTGCAAACCGAACCAACCATAAAAGTAATGAACGAATACGAACAGGTAAGCACCGGTAAAGACCAGCAACTGGAAGCTGCCGTGCAGGAGTTAATGAAAGAGGTAAAATAAATTAAAAATGAAAATTTTTAATAAGGCACCGCGTAAAGCGGTGCCTTATTAGTTTAAACCCATCATACCTGGTAAAGCTTCATATTAATCGGTCAAAGATCTCGGAAAAAGCAAATCTACCCTTAGCCTGGTGGTTATATTAGGGTTATACTGGGATTATGTTATTTATGCGCTTATCCGCAAATTATAAACTCTTGCTCTCCTTTGTCCTCACGGGTATGTTCTCTATATTTAGAATTGTGACCCGTTAATTTAACTCTTAAGAATTGCCGGACTACTTTTGTTATCCTGTTTTACGAAGGAAAAGGATTATTGAGCCGTTACTATTACACCAAAGTAATGTGAAACAGCAACAGCACTTTACGTTATAATATTATTCTCCGGAAAAGTTATGAAGCAGGATCGGCCCTTTTAGCTTACAGGCACCGCATCCAGCTTGTGGGTTCGTTTCAAATATTTAACGTACAGGTAAATTAATGTTAGTACCGGAATTACTATAAATAAAATAGTATTCCGAAGCGCCTCATCGTTGTTCGTTAATTGAGGATATTTAAACATTAAAATTAATAAAATACCCAGCAGCCACACAAATTGGGTATTATGTTCTTTGGCTATCCAACGAGCAGCGTTAAAATGCATGCCTTCAAAAGTATGGCCAATACCCCGCAAATCCGGCACCCAACGGTTTACCCGGCGGCAATAAGCATTAAATTGTTCGCCGAACTTGTTGCGCAGAAAATTTTCTTCCGCCAGCACAATGGCCTGGTAAATAAATAAAAACAGCGGAATCAGAATGCCTACGTAAATTAAAGAATTAGCCAGAATACCTACTCCCAGCAACATTAAAATATTACCTACATACAAAGGATTACGGCAATGATTAAAAATACCTTCGGTTACCAACTTTTCGGCATATACTTTTTTGCCTTTACCGCCCCGTATAATATAAGCTAACCCGATCGTGGCTCCGCGGATAGCCTGTCCCGAAATGGTTACCAATAACCCCAATATAATGGGATACAGATAATATTTTTCGCCAAATACTTCCCGCGAAAATAAATCTGGCGAAGGAATAAAAAGCGCGAGGTAAAGAAAAATGAAAATATAATTCCGGTATTTGAAAAAGAAATTTCCGATGCTTACCATATAAGTTTATTTTTTGACGGCAATTACGCCAGAAAAATTATACCACTTAAAAAAAGTTTCGCAATGGCCAAAACCAGCTTCGCGTAACAACATAATATTTTCGGATAACTTATAAGGTACCAAAACATTTTCCAGGGCCTCTCTTTTCTGCGAAATCTCTAATTCGGTGTAATTGTGGCGCCGTTTCATGTTGTAATAGTATTTAATAAACTCGCGGTTAAACACGCTGTCTTCCGCCAGTATTTTTTCTACTAAAATTAAAACACCCCCGGGTACCATGCCATCTATAATAGATTTTACCAGTTTTTCACGGGCTATGGGCCGGATAAACTGTAGCGTGAGGCAAAGCACCACTACCGAAGCATTTTGAATGTTTACCCCGGTATTTAAATCTGCTACTTCTAAAGAATACGAGCGGGTAAAACCGGCAGCTTGCAACTTTTTGTCGCATTTATCCAGCATTTCCTGCGCATCATCTATGCCCACAAAATGAATATCGGGTGAAATCAAGGTGTCCATGCCGATCATGGTAGTACCCGTAGAGCAGCCTAAATCATACACGTTGGTGCCGGGCTGCACAAAATCAGCGGCCAGCTCGGCAGTCATGCGCTGAATTTCGCCGTAAAACGGAACCGACCGGTTTACCATATCGTCGAATACCTGGGCTACCTTTTTACTAAATTTAAAGTCAGAAGCTTTATTAATTTCTCCTTTAAATACTTCGTCCTGATTTGGTTCTAATGCCGTTTCCATAATTTACAATACCTGTTTTTCTATTATCAATATATTGCCCTTAACTAAAATCTCAATTCAAGATCAAAGATATGGCTTGAAATAGATTTTTTATAAATTTTATTGCACCGCATTGATCATTTTCCGGGCGGCCTTACCGGTAACTTTTCTGTTTTGCTTTAGAAACCAGCTAAACAAATTGTAACTAATTAAAGTAGGGCAATAAAAGCTTCTGTAATGCGACCGTATAGTTACACTAAAGTATCAGCACAAACATGCTAAAAACAGATATTTTTTGATTTATGGAATAATACGCCGGGTTACAACCTTTAAACTGCCTGGCTCTCTTCCAATCAAATCGACATATAAAACATTAGGAACCCAAAAAGTACCGCCCTGAATGCGGACAAATGCCCGGTTTAGCATAGCTTGCTTTTGATTAAATTGGGTATATACATGGTATTTCCCATCCGTTCCTTTTTGTAAATACAGAGGTAATTTAGAATATGAAACAAACTTTAACTCATATTTTTCCGGGCTTAATTTCTTTGTTTCCAAACCATAAGCAAATTTTCGCTGGATAAAGCTTAAATCTTTCCGCTCCCCCTTTTCGGCATACCGGATCCAGTAAATTTTAACGGGTTCCTTTTCATTCAGTACGCCCTGCGCATTTACATTCAATTCATACACTACGGTATTAATATTCGGATCACGCTGCACATAGAAGAGTAAGTTTTTAATTCCTTTAGGTACCGGCAAGGTATCTTGCGGCACTTGCGTAGGTGCTATGCTGCCGCCTACAAAAGCATGTACCTGTTTTGGATTGATGGATAACCATAAAATTGCTATAACCAGAATAAGAAGATTTCTCATGCGTTTTTACCGGGATATTTTCCCAACTAAATTTTCACTTTGCCCTAAGGGCTTTCTGGGCGTCAATGGTTATTTGACGCCCAGAAAGCCAGTATGCTAATAGGCGCAGTAAAAATAGATACTGTTTTAAAAACATGAAACGGAATACCCGGTATATATAGTTTATAATTGACACCAATAAATTAAACAGTGCCGCACCAGACAATTATTAATCAGGAAATTATATCTTTTTTATTTAATGGTGTAAATGTTCACTTAATTAAAAATCCAATTTAAATTAGGTTATTCATGCTAATAAATATTTGGTTTAGAGCGAAGTCTTACTCAAAATCAAGTATAGTAATTCTGATGATAATTATTTTCTAATCTGATAAGATTAGTTTTAATATATATTAAAGCTGTAGCATAAAGAAAGTCAGTTAAAATATTTTTTCTGGAGAAATGAATTTATAGAAAAATAAATGCCTCAAGACATCAATCCCGAGGTTTATTTGTTCAGATTAATGTTATTGCCGCATAATGGACAGTATTTGGGTGCCACTTCTAGACACCAGCCGTATAATGTACAGACCTGCTACAAGTTTTTATCGCCCCATTCTATTTGCCCCAGCGAGTTGGCTTTTGCATGAGCAGGTTTGAATGCTTTCACCAAAGCACCATTTGCATTATAAATCATCAGTTCATACACTTCCTCCTGGGCAAAAGTAAACGCCAGCGTAACCTGCTGCGTGAATGGGTTAGGGAAACTCCGGAAGATGTTTTCTGGGCTTAAGTTCTGATCTGCGTCTAGCTAGGGCTTGCTGCCGGATAATAAAGCAGCCGAACTACTGGTACTGGTAAAAGGAGAAAGCACGGAGCCCGGAATAACCATAATAGAGGAAGAACCAGGCATCATCCAGCCTACTGATAAGTGATCTTCTTTGTTTTCTTTTTTCTGCAGGGCTTCCAGGTAATATTTTGTATTTGCTTGCAGTCACTGCTCCTGTCAAATAATATTGGTTGCGGTGCAAAAAGCAAAGCAGAATTAAAAACACCTGTTTTATCTTAAATTTTATTTATTTTATTTCTCTATGCTTCCTGAAAAAGAAATTATCCGGTTCAGTAAGTTTTTAAGTTTGGTGCTGCGGCATCAACCGGAAAAGATTGGTATTGCCCTGGATGAAAACGGCTGGACAAACGTGAACGCCCTGATTTGGCAGAGCAATAAAAACGGGGTAAAGCTTACGCCGGAAATTTTATCTCAGGTAGTAGAAACAAATAATAAGAAAAGGTTTTCTTTCAACCTTGATAAAACTGAGATCCGGGCCAATCAAGGGCATTCGGTAAGTATTGATTTAGGTTATCAGCCCCAGCAACCACCGGCCATTTTATACCACGGCACTGGTGAAAAAGCGGTAAGTCTTATTCTTAAAACCGGATTAGATAAAAGAAAAAGACACCATGTGCATCTTTCTACCAATATCGAAACAGCATTGGAAGTAGGAAAGCGGCACGGCAAACCGGTTGTTTTTATAGTAGAGGCAGCTGCTATGCACCAAGACGGTTTGGTATTTTATTTATCGGAAAACAACGTTTGGTTAACCGATAAGGTACCCGCCAAGTATTTGCAACTACATAATCTGTAGGCAATCATAGCAGCTACTTACCGGCAGAAACTTTTGCCAGGAAATAGCAACTCAACTTAGCTAAGCTTTTTATTTGCCAGGACTTAAGTATTGGTTTTACGGGGAACGTTGAACAGATTTGAGGTAATTATAGGCACAATAAATATCAGAACAGTTATTAAAGAAGTGGCCCAATCGGCGCCGTGGCTGGTTAAAAATATACTGAAAGCATCGCGCGGGCGAAAATGCTCATATACCGATAAAAACAATTTTAAGCCTAAAAACCCAATAACAATAAAAGCGGCGGGTTCCAGAAAAGGATAACGCCCTATGAGCTGCACAAACCATTGCGCTACAAACCGCATAGCCAGAATACCAATAAAAACTCCGATCCAGATTAAAACGATATTTTCGGTAAAAGCTACTACGGCAAATACATTATCAATAGAAAAAGCCAAATCCATAATTTCTACCAACGCTACGGTGGCCCAGAACTGGTTCATCCACCCTATGGTAGCCCGGTAAAGCCAGTGTTGATTTTTATCCAGAAGATCATCTTCTTTTTGGGGCGTAGATTTACTCCGGAAATAATTGTAAGTCAGGTAAAGTAAGTAAATACCGCCTAAAGGTTTCAACCACCAGATCTGAATGAGGTAAGTAGCAAAAAGCAGGCACAAACCCCGAAATACATACGCCCCAATGATACCGTATCGCAAAGCTTTCTGGCGTTGCGCTTTGGGTAAGTCCATGACCATAGTTGCCAGCACCGCCGCATTATCCACGGAAAGCAGACTTTCTATAATAATCAGGTTGCCGATGATAAACAGGGAAGAAACCGGGTTTTGAATTATATTCTGAAATTGCTCGTACATATTTATAAGATTCCGCTTGCCTTATTTACTTCTGGTTACAATTAATCAGGTAAGAAATAAAGCAAATAAATACGCCTTCTTACCTGGCGGTAACCTGTTCTTAGCTTTCAAAATTACTAATAGAATCGGAGGCATTCACATAAATTGTATTCTATTTTTAAAGGGTTTTTTTCTATCCTGAGCACTACTAAGTTAGCGCTATTAATCTAAAATAAGTCAGCCATGCGCAGGTTCGCGGGAGAAAAGTATCATTCATAATTATTTTTATAAAAATTAAGCCCCGCAGATATTATCATCTACGGGGCTTAATATTATGAAAGATTAATTATTTATTTGTCGGTTCCCTGCTGCTTTTGGCTTTGCGGTTGGCTCTGCGTACGGTTTTGCTGCATTGGGTTTGGTCCGGTAGAGGCGCCCCGAATGCTTTGCTGCTGTTTAAATAACTCAAACTTAGAAGGCACATAGTTACGTGGCCAGCTATTGTTGTTTTCGTCAATGTCAGCAGTTTCGCGGTAAGGATCTAAGCGCACGGCGGTTACTTCTTTGGCTTTGGCAAATACCTTAGTTACTTTTTCCTCGTCTTTCCGCCAGATATAAGCCGAGATGCGCTCTACTTCTTTGGTACCGTCGGCGTAAGTCCATTCCAGAACAAGCGGCATTACCAATCCGCCAACATTCGAAAAATCAATTTCGTAGAAGTTGGTTTTGCTGCCGTAAAACTTTTGCTCTTCGGGGCTTAACGATTTATAAAAAGCATCGAAATCGGCGCGGGAAGCGGTAGTGGTCTCAAAACGATTAAATTTGTTATAGAAGTCCTGCAAAGAAGTATCCTGCTCCACAGCAAACTTAATTCCTTCGGCGCGGTTACGCTCACGGCCAATATTATATTCGTTGCGTTCGCGGGTACGGCGGGCCTCCACATTTTCTAATTCCGGGTTTTTGGTATCCATCCGGAATGATTTTACATTGTCGATGGCAATATCTACCGGATCGGTGCCGAAGAACCAGCCCCGCCAGAACCAATCTAAATCAACGGCCGAAGCATCTTCCATGGTGCGGAAAAGATCAGCCGGCGTAGGATGTTTGAAAGCCCAGCGCTGTGCATATTGTTTAAAGGCAAAATCGAATAACTCGCGGCCCATTACCGTTTCGCGCAGAATATTTAAGGCCGTAGCCGGCTTGGCGTAAGCATTCGGGCCAAAACCAATAATATTTTCGGAGTTGGTCATAATTGGCTCCAATTGGTTTTTCGGCAGTTTCATGTAATCTACAATCTTGTGGGCCGGTCCGCGCTGCGACGGATAATTGTTATCCCACTCCTGCTCCGCTAAATACTGCAGGAACGTATTCAAACCTTCGTCCATCCAGGTCCATTGGCGTTCGTCGGAATTTACAATCATCGGGAAGAAGTTATGGCCTACTTCGTGAATAATTACCCCGATCATGCCGTATTTGGTAGCTTCGGAATAAGTACCATCTTTTTCGGCGCGACCATAGTTAAAGCAAATCATGGGGTATTCCATCCCGTTGGCGGCTTCTACCGAAATAGCTACCGGGTACGGAAAAGCAATAGAATGTTTGGAGTATGATTTTAACGTATGGGCTACCACTTTGGTAGAATAACGGTTGTACAAAGGATACGCTTCGGGACCGTAATACGACATGGCCATTACTTTTTTGCCTTCTACGTTGGTGCCCATAGCATCCCACACCAAACGGCGCGAAGAAACAAAGGCAAAATCGCGCACATTTTTCGCCACATACGTCCAGGTTTTCTTTTTCGAAGATTTGGCTTTCATGCTTTGCCGGGCTTCATCCAGTGTTACCACTTCAACGGGTGCTTTGGCGCTTTGCGATTGGTTCCAGCGCCGCATTTGGGCCGCACTTAAAACCTGGCTGTAGTTCTGGCATTCGCCGGTAGCACCTACCACGTGGTCGGCCGGTACGGTAATATCTACTTTGAAATCGCCAAAAACCAAAGCAAACTCGCCCCGGCCGGTAAATTGTTTGTTTTGCCAGCCCTGAAAATCGGAGTAAACGGCTAAACGCGGATACCACTGCGCAATGGTGTATAAGTAATTCTGGTCTTCGGCAAAATATTCGTAACCACCCCGGCCTCCTATTTTCATGCGGTCAGAGATATTGTAATTCCAGCTCACATTAAAACGGAAACGCTCGCCCGGGCTTAAAGTATTAGGCAGGTCGATGCGCATCATGGTTTCATTAATGGTATATTTCAGGGCTTTGCCGTTGGCGTCGGTTAGTTTCACTATTTTCACGCCCAGGTCTTCGTTATGCCCCATAATGCCCTGAATGTCCCGGATCGACATTTTTTCTTTCATATGGCTTTCGTCGAATTTCTGGTTCTCGCCCTGCGGCCGGTGCTCGTTTTCGTCTAACTGCAACCAGATATAAGAAAGCGGATCAGGCGAATTATTGTAATAAGTAACCGATTCGGAGCCGGTAATGCGTTGTTTCGCATCGTCTAACTCCACATCAATGTTGTAATCGGCCCGTTGCTGCCAGTAACGCGGACCGGGCGCGCCGGAGGCCGAACGGTACACGTTGGGCGTCTGGATCATGGTGCCCAACTGTTCGAACTTATTGCCATGATTCGATCCTGGGTTGTTATTGTTTTGCGCCACCGCGCCGGTGGTAAAACTTATGCCCAGCAGGAAGGTTAATAAATGCTTCTTCATGAAAAACGAATATATATTTAAAATGGTAGGCGCTCCAGCGCCATGGTAAAAGCTATGCCAAAAATTGCCGAAGATAAAAACAAGTTCCACTCCCGCTGTTGTACTTTAAACCAGGAAACAATGAGCCACGAAAGAAATAAAACTACCAGTACAATTACTAACTGACCGGCCTCCAGCCCCAGGTTAAAACTAAAAAGCTCCAGCATAATATTGCTACTCCGGCCTAGTAAACTCTTCAGGTAATTAGAAAAGCCCATACCGTGAATCAGGCCAAAAAATAAAGCCATGCTGTAAGAAACTTTAGCGGCGGATGGTTTGGGCTTTTTATTTATGATATTGAACAATGCTGTAATCAGAATGGTTACCGGTATAAGAAACTCAACCAAGGCCGTAGAAACACGAATTTGATCGAAGACGCTTAAAGCTAAGGTAAGCGAATGCCCCATGGTAAAAGCCGTAACCGACCAGAGTACGCGTTTCCAGTTTTGTAAAGAATATATACCACAGAAAGCCGTTACAAAGAGGATGTGATCGTAACCTTGCCAATCCAGGATATGTTCCCAGCCTAATAAAAAATATAAAAAAAAGTCCTGCAAAAACTGCTTTTAGTAATTTGCGTCTAAATTAATCTATTTTTAAAAGAATACCATATAAAATAATGTTATTTCTAATAATGTTTCATGTTTTCCGGGTCTTTCACCCTTTTTTTGTAAGTGTTACCGAAATAAAACATAATGACAAAGCTAAAACCCTGGAAATAAGCTGTAAGATATTCTTTAATGATTTTGAAGCTGCATTGGAAAGAAAATACAATAAACAACTGGATATCTTAAAACCTACGGAAAAAACCCGGATAACACCCTTGATGCAGGATTATCTGACCAAACATTTACAAGTTAATGTAAATGGCAAACCCGTGCCGCTGCAGTTAATCGGTTACGAAATTGAAGAAGATGCGGTATGGTGTTACCTGGAAGGCAGTAAAATTAACCAGGTTAAGAAAGTAGTAGTGCGGGATGATGTTTTATTTGATGAACACGATTCCCAGACGAATATGCTGCACTTTACCGTAAAAGGCCATCGCCAAAGCACCAAACTAGATAACCCTAACGGCACCGCGGCATTTACTTTTAAATAGCCAAAAGGTACTTACTTTTGTTTAGAACTAATTTCGTTTTAGTATTACCTTTTACCCGAACTTATATTACGCTGTTTTGGATAATATTTTAGATATTCTGATTATTGGTGCCGGCCCCATTGGCTTGGCTTGCGGCATAGAGGCAAAAAGAGCAGGTCTCTCCTACCTGATTGTAGAAAAAGGTTGCCTAGTAAATTCCCTTTACTATTACCCGCTTAATATGACCTTTTTCTCTACCTCCGATAGGTTGGAAATAGGCCATATCCCTTTTACTTCTATCCAGGCCAAACCAAACCGGCCCGAAGCTTTGGAATATTACCGCCGGGTGACCGATGCGGAGAAACTCAATATCCGCTTATTTGAAGAAGTAACGCATATTGAACGACAAGCTGATTATTATATAATCAGCACCAACAAAAAACAATATACCTGCCGGCACGTAATTGTGGCCATTGGTTTTTACGATGAACCTAACCTGTTAAATGTTCCGGGCGAAGATTTACCCAAGGTAAGACATTACTATTTTGATCCGCATTTTTATTATAAGCAAAAAGTTTTGGTTATTGGCGCCAACAACTCGGCGGCGGATGTGGCCCTGGAAACCTGGCGCAAAGGAGCCGAAGTAACCTTGGTAGTACGCGAACCTAGCCTGGGTCGCATTAAGTACTGGACCAAACCCGACCTGGAAAACCGTTTGGCCGAAGGTTCCATCACTGGTTATTTCGATTCGCGGATTACGGCTATCCGCGAAAACGAAGTAGATATTCTGACGGCTACCGGCCCCGTTACCATTGCTAACGATTACGTAATGGCCATGACGGGTTATCAGCCCAATTTCAGTTTTCTGGAAAAAGTAGGTATTCAGTTAGCCGACGAAAGAAAACATCCGGTTTATAATCCCGAAACCATGGAAACCAACTTACCCGGGGTTTACCTGGCCGGCGTTATTTGCGGCGGATTAGACACCCACATCTGGTTTATCGAAAATTCCCGCGTTCACGCAGAAAAAATTGTCCGGCATATATTAAGTTTAGATGCCTAAATACACCCATAAAATAAACTCTTCTGGATAAGCTTTGGTAAGCTTGATATTTTAAAATTTTAAATGTACTTTGTACAATATCTATAACAACCCGAAGCAGGAAAGCTAAGTAAAAAGAAAAGGCTATTAAAATGGATTTCTTAGGTAACCTGAACCGGTTAAACTTTTTTAATTTAGATTTTAAAAAATAGATAAAAAAAGATTACATTTCATCTTTATCCTTTTTTACCTAAATTTCGCTTTTAATAGATAAACGACTTTATACTTAAGATACTTAAATATGTCTGATTCCGCTGAACTTATAATTGATGGTAAGTCTTACACACTGCCTTTTGTAGTAGGTACTGAGAACGAAAAAGCAATCGATATTTCTTCGCTGAGAGCACAAACCGGTTACGTAACCTTAGATTCGGGTTATAAAAACACGGGTGCTACTAAAAGTGCCATTACCTTTTTAGATGGGGAAGAAGGCATTTTACATTACCGCGGCTACCCGATAGAACAATTAGCTGAACAATCTACTTTTATAGAGGTGGCTTATTTGTTAATTTATGGCAATCTTCCTTCTCAGTCCGAACTCGATACTTTCAGCAAACAGATACAACAAAATACCCAGGTACCGGATGGGGTCCGGAACATATTAGCCGGTTTCCCGGCCACGGCTCACCCCATGGGTATTATGTCGGCTTTAGTAAGTTCGCTTACCGCTTTTTACCCAGAATCGCTCAATCCAAACCTATCCCCAGAAGAAACAGACTTAGATATTGTGCGCCTGCTGGGCCAGGTATCTACAATAGCCGCCTGGGCTTATAAACACGGGCAACAACAGCCGGTAGTAGAACCAAACACAAACCTAGATTATTGCTCCAACTTTTTGCAGATGATGTTCTCGCAGGAAGGCCAGGAATATCAGGTAAACCCGGTAGTGGTAGATGCGCTGAATAAATTACTGATTCTGCACGCCGATCACGAACAGAATTGCTCTACTTCTACGGTACGTTTGGTAGGTTCTTCCCATGCCAGCTTATATTCTTCTATTTCGGCCGGCATTAGTGCTTTATGGGGACCTTTGCACGGTGGTGCGAACCAGGAAGTAATTGAAATGCTGGAAGCTATTAAAGCTGACGGCGGCAATTCGCAGAAATGGCTGGCTAAGGCTAAAGATAAAAACGATCCTTTCCGTTTGATGGGTTTTGGGCACCGGGTTTATAAAAACTTTGATCCGCGCGCTAAAATCATAAAAGCGGCCTGCGATAATATCCTGAAAAACTTAGGCGTGAACGACCCAATTCTGAACATTGCCAAAGAACTGGAAGAAGCGGCCTTACAAGATCCTTACTTCGTAGAGCGGAAGCTTTATCCGAACGTAGACTTCTATTCCGGTATTATTTACAAAGCTATCGGCTTACCAAACGAAATGTTTACGGTAATGTTTATCCTGGGTCGTTTACCGGGTTGGATTGCCCAATGGAAAGAATTACGCGAAAACAAAGAACCAATCGGCCGACCGCGCCAGATTTATACCGGTGCTACCGATCAGGATTATACTCCTATTGCTTCGCGGTAAGTAAAATACTATTTTAGCATAACAAAAAAGCCGGTTTAAACCGGCTTTTTTGTTTAATATATTTATCAGCAGACATGATTAATATGAATTTGATAGAGTTACAAAAAGATTTTTTACCTAAAGAAATAGTTTTAAAACTTATTAGAGATGTTCCTAAGGAAAACTATTCTGAAAAATTAGAAATATTAGACAATTATATAAATCAAGTAAAAGATTCTTTTGACGCAGATATACTACTAATCAAGTCTAATCAAGAAAAAGGATTTATCTACTGGGATGCTGGAAAATTTGATTTAGCAATCAAACATTATGAAAATGTTTTAGAGATTCTTGCTCCTGCCGATTCACCTTTTATATACTTTCATATAGCATGCATGTTGATAACATGCTATAGGTTAATAGAACAATTTGGTTCTTCAATGGAATGGGCCGAAACCGCATTAGGTAATCTGAATTCCACGGATTCTTCATTTTATAATAAACTAAGCATTTTAACGGCGTATACTGACCTACTAAATGAGACGGGTACTCCCTTTAGGGAAAAATACACAGCAATAATTGATGATTTAGTTCAAGAGTTGGAGTTTCCACCAGTTCCGGTTGTTGAGCCAATACAGAAAATAAAAATAATTAGCCAAGAACACAAAAAGTGGAATCAACAATTAATGCAAGTGCACCTAATTGGTATGGAAAACAAAGAAAAATTAATAACTGCTCTAAAAGTTTATGTTGCTTCTTGTGAAATTGGCTGGTATAAAAAGTATGCCGAGCAAACTCTTATAAGAATAGAAAACGCCTGCTAACACAAACTAAAAAGCATTAAAAAGCTTTTAACCCCAGTATTTTATATAAGATTATACAGTGAAGTTGTTTTGGCTTAAAGCAAAATTTATCGTCATTGGTAATGTTATCACCGCCAATGACGATAATTTTTGCCTAACTACTTGCAGTGAAAACACCCGGCAAGGAATTCTGAGTAGTAAAATTTAAAATACTAAAAACTTCAGTTTTAAATTACTAAATTCTACAAAATACTAAGTTCTATTCGCCGGTTTAACTGACGGTTTTCGGCGGAGGTATTGGGCTGCACCGGCTTGGTTTCACCGTAGCCTACGGCTTCTAAACGATTGCGAGAAACACCTTGCTCTGTTAAAAAATCAATTACCGATTGGGCCCTTTTGCGCGATAATTCCAGGTTCGATTTATTTTCGCCCACATCATCGGTATGCCCTGAAATCTGGATGCGCACGCTTTTATTTAAGTTTAAAAACTGCACCAGTTTGTTTAATTCGGTTTTCGATTTTGGATCTAGGTTATATTTATTGGTGGGGAAAAACAGGTTATTCAGTACCACATTGGCCCCGGCCCGCATGGGCTCTAAGTATACATCCAAGGTCAACGAGTTAAAATCTTTACCGGTGGTATAATCAAAACTTAAGCTCTTCAGCAAATACTTATCCGCCGAAGCGTACATGGCGTATTGCCGGCCTTCTACCAAAACAATGGTATAATCGCCGGACTGCTGGTCGCTTTGTACTTGCTGAATCAGCTTATCAGTAGTTACATCGTACAATTGTACCAGGGCACCCAAAGGTTTTTTGGTTTGCGCATCATACACATTGCCTTGGGCAAACGTGCTTTCTTCTTTGCTTTTCCATTGGTTCGGTACGTCAAACTGAAATAAGTTAATGGTAGCACCCCCTTGAGCCTGCGATTGCTGCCGGGCATAATAACCGGTTTTGTTATCGGTGGTAATAAAAATAGAACTTTCGTTTTCGTAAGTATTCAGCGGGTAACCTAAGTTCTGGGGTTGCTCCCACTCGCCGTTATTATTAAGCGTTACTTTAAATATATCGGAACCACCTAAACCTAAATGTCCGTCGCTGGAGAAGTACAAGGTAGAACCACTGGGATGAATAAAAGGCGAATTGTCGTTACCCGGCGTATTTACCATTTTACCAAGATTTTCCGGCACGGCCCAGGTATTATCTGCCTGCAAATGGGTAACGTAAATATCTTCCCGGCCCTGACCGCCAGCCCGGACCGAAGAAAAATAAAGTGTCCGGCCATCGGCGGATAAACACGGTTGTGAATCCCAACCTTTGGCATTTATATTTTCTCCTAAATTTACCGGTTTGCTCCAGATTTCGCCGGTGCGGTAAGAAATATACAAATCGCAGGAACCGAACGAACCGGGGCGGTCGCAGGAAGCAAAAACCAAGGTTTTACCGTCGCCCGAAATACTACCGGCACCTTCGTTTAGGCGGGTATTAATTTCCGGCGAAATAGATACCGGTTCCGTCCAGCCATCTTCACGCCGCACCGAAACAAATAGATTTTCGTCGTGTTCGGGACGGATGCCGTTGCGGGCTGTAAATAAAATATGTTTCTGGTTTGCCGTAATGGCCGGAAAATACTGTAGCACAAAATTGTTGAGCGGCGATGGCAACCGGGTAGGATTAAAACTGACCGGATTACGAACGGCTTCTTCGGCAAAAGCAATACTTTTCAATTTATCCTGAGCCTGCTGTACCGCCCTGGCATTTTTAGGAGTAGTTTGTATAAACTTCTCGTAATACGTCCGGGCTAAACCATAATGCCCCACTTTCAAACTCAGATCAGCGAAATTCAGATACTCTGACTGCAACGCCGGACTAAATGGTATTAAGCGTAAGGCTTGCCGGTAGTTCTGAAAAGAAGCTTCTTTATTGCCCATTACTTTATACAAACCCGCCAGTTTCAGGTAAGCTTCCCCGAAAGTCGAGTCCTTTTGTTTGGCATCGTTTAAAGCTTCTATTGCTTTGTTGAAATTCCGCGCTTTTAAATATTCATCGGCTTTGCCGTACAATTCGGCCGCTTTTTTAGAAGTGGTCGAAAGCTTGGTTTGTTGGGCCAGAACTGCTATAGGCCACAGGTATAAGCCGAGCAGAAAAAAAAGTAAAAAGCGCTTCATTACGGAATATCCATGTACTTGTGGGTTTGCAAGGAAATTTGCCATTGCGGATGTTGTTTCACGTATTCCACAATTAAGGGCAATAGTTCAGCGTGCCGGCTCCACTCCGGTTGCAGGAAAAGTTTGGTATTACTTCCTACCTGGGCGGCATAACTTTCGGCCCAGGCAAAATCACTCTTATGAAATATAATTACTTTCAGTTCGTGAGCCAAAGGTAATATTTCCGGCACCGGCGTCTTAAATTTTTTGGGCGATACGCATACCCAATCCAGATTACCCGATAAAGGATAAGCCCCGGAAGTTTCGATGTTGATTTGAAAGCCGGCGGCTTTTAGTTTTTGGGTGAGCGGGTCTAAATTATAGATTAAAGGTTCGCCGCCCGTAATTACTACTTTACGGCCCGGATACGCCAAAGCGCCCGCCACAATATCGTCTAAAGAAGTTAAAGGGTGCAAAGCAGCATCCCACGATTCTTTTACATCGCACCAATGGCAACCCACATCGCAGCCGCCCAGCCGAATAAAATAAGCCGCGTGCCCCGAATAAAAGCCTTCGCCTTGAATGGTATAAAAAGCTTCCATTACGGGCAAAATGCTGCCATCTTTCGGCACCGAATGAATAGAGGCTTGCGCTATATCTTTAAGTAATTCCAATTTATTTTATTGCTGTTTGTTAATTGTTGATGGCTAATTGTTGATTGCTGATTGTTAGTTGTTAAATAAAACCAAACCAAAAATTAATTGTTTCTAACCTTTAACTTTCAACTTTTAACCTGTAACTTGTAACCTTTAATTATTGATAGACTTCTTTCTTGGCCGACTTTAAGGTATTTTTCAGGAGCATCATGCGGGTTAATGGTCCTACTCCACCAGGCACCGGGGTTATATAACTGCATTTAGGTGCTACCGCCTCAAAATCTACGTCGCCTTTTAATTTATAACCCGATTTGGTAATACTACTTTTTACCCGGGTAGTTCCTACATCAATCACCACGGCGCCTTCTTTTACCATATCTTCGGTAATTAAACCCGGTATGCCCACGGCCACCACCAAAATATCGGCCTGCAAGGTATATTGCTTTAAATCTTCGGTATACCGGTGGCACAATGTAACGGTACAATTACCGGGAGTGGCATTTTTAGATAACAGAATACTTACGGGCGAACCCACAATATTGCTGCGACCCACCACTACGCAATGCTTGGCAAATGTATCGATATTATAGCGCCGGATTAACTCCACAATACCGGCCGGCGTGGCCGGTAAAAAGGTAGGTAAACCTACTGCCATGCGGCCCACATTGCTGGGATGAAATCCATCGACATCTTTATGCGGGTTAATGGCTTCTATTACTTTCTCCGCGTCTATATGTTTGGGTAAAGGTAATTGCACAATTAATCCGTCGATATCCGGATCGTGGTTAATATCGTGTACTTTATTCAAAAGGAACTCTTCCGTAATATCGTCTTCATAATGAAACAAAGAAGACCGGAAACCTACGTGCTGGCAATCGGCAACTTTATGATTGACATACGTAATGCTACCGCCATCGTGGCCCACCAGTATAGCCGCTAAATGGGGCACTTTGCCGCCGTTGGCATGAATTTGTTTTACTTCAGCTGCAATTTCTTCTTTAATCTGTTCGGATATTTTTTTACCGTCGATGAGTTCCACGCGTTAATTATGAATTATGAATTATGAATTACTTGTACAATTATTAAGTAAGGATCAGGGTAGTGTTGTTATTTATTTCTATATAGAAATGGGAGTTTGATCGATATGCTTTTTCTAAAAAGTTTAACTGCTGTTTAAAAATTGTTATCAAATCAGTAGTATTTATCTTGCCTAAACAAATGCGAATTAAACATTGTGGTGTCTTTTTAATAAAATAGCTATTCCGGAAATCAACATCTTTTGTGATAACAATTATATTGTGATAATCAGCATAGGCGGCAATTGCTTTATCCATATTATAGAAGCTATCTAAAATGGTATTTACATGGATGGCTTCGATGGTTCTGCTTTTAAAAAATGCCACCACCTTAAATGATATTTGTACATCACAAAGTACTTTCATTTAAGCTAACAGCTTTGCTATGAGGTGGCGTAGCTACCTTATAGGGATAGTTAGTGCTTGTTATCAAATACTGTAAAACTCTTTAATTTGAATACCTTTTCCTTGCGTTAGCTTTTTGAGTTCGTTAAGTATGTAGTATCGGTGCAAAAATCCAGTAGTTACGACAATCCTCTTGCCTGAATTTTGCTCTGCCACTTTCATAATATTTTTTGCCATAGTTCTGTTTCGCAAATCCCAAAAATCCGCCCAAAGCTGGTATCCATCTCTATAGCTTATTTTATTTCCATTAGGCATTGTGAAGTAAGTGCTTGCAAATTCCTTCCTCTCATTAGTGATTTCTGTCAGCTTTTTATGCTGAAAGAACTGGCGCAATTCAACAATACTATCCGTAGCAGCGTTGTTGAAGTTTTCTGGTGATTTGCTGGCGATTGCTGTAAGCTCATCAGTAAGTGCGTAGTAGGTATTGAGTATCTTTTTCTGTTGTGGAGTAAGTACATTTTTATTATAGAGGTTCCTGAGCAGTTTGGTGGTTAGATTATCGGTAGGCACCATTCCTCTTTCTCTTCTGTACTCATTTCTTCCCTCAAACTCAAACGGGCGAACTAATACTTGGGGGTGCTTTACTGAATACTTTTCTGTTGCGTTTTGCTCGTTTTCCTCAGAGGTCTTTTTGAACTTGAAATCTTCTGTAAAGAATGAAGAGTCCACTTCTTGTAGAATGATGTCGGGCTTCACTTGTTCAAAAATATTAAATAGTATGTCTGAGTTGAAGTTAGGCACTGGTTGGTGAATACTACCGATAATCACTATTTCGGTCCCTTTTTGCTGCCCGAAAGATGGAGACACAAGGAATAGAGTAAAAATAGTCACTAAAATTTTCATCATTTTATTTCATTTAATTGGCGCTAACTCTTGGATAGATTTACCGACTAGCAGCATTTTAGCAAAATTAATACTGGCAATTAAATCTTCTTTTTCTAACTCCGGATAATCGGCTATTATTTCTTCTTTGGTCATATCGGAACTTAATAAGTCTAAAATTACTTCTACAGGCCACCGCATGCCGCTTATACATGGTTTACCAGGGCGCAAATATCCGGATCGATGGTAATACGTTCTAAATAATCCATCATTATTATTATTTATACAAGCTTGCGCAGATTGGAGACTTTTACCAAAGCCGTAATAAAAGGCCTTAAACTAAAAGTCCACAATCCATTTACAATGGACCATGGACTAAAATTAATCTAACTTAAGAACGGCTAAGAAGGCTTCCTGCGGAATTTCGACGTTACCCACCTGGCGCATCCGTTTTTTTCCTTTTTTCTGTTTCTCCAGCAGTTTTCGTTTCCGCGAAATATCCCCGCCGTAGCATTTGGCCAGTACGTTTTTCCGCATGGCTTTTACAGTTTCGCGCGATATAATTTTTTGCCCGATAGCAGCCTGAATAGCAATTTCGAACATCTGACGCGGTAACAACTCCCGGAGTTTTTCGCAGAGCCGCTTGCCCCATTCGTACGCTTTGTCGCGGTGTACAATGGCGCTCAGGGCATCTACTTTTTCGCCGTTGAGCATAATATCCAATTTTACCAAATGCGATGTACGGAAACCAATCAATTCATAATCAAGAGAGGCATAACCGCGGGATATCGTCTTCAATTTATCAAAAAAGTCGAACACGATTTCAGCCAGCGGCATTTCAAATACCAACTCCACCCGGTCTGAGGTCAGATAAGTCTGGTTCATAATCATGCCGCGTTTTTCCATACAAAGCGAAATGATCGACCCCACGTAATCTGATTTGGAAATAATCTGAGCTTTTATAAATGGTTCTTCGATGCGGTCGATGTAATTCGGTTCCGGCATTTCGGAAGGAGCATTTACTACTATTTCCTCCCCTTTGGTAGAAAAAACTTTGAACTGCACACTAGGTACGGTAGTAATTACCGTCATGTCAAATTCGCGCTCCAGGCGTTCCTGCACAATTTCCATGTGCAACATACCTAAAAACCCGCAGCGGAATCCGAAGCCTAAAGCAGCGGAGCTTTCTGGTTCCCACACCAAAGAAGCATCGTTCAGCTGCAGTTTTTCCATGGCCGTCCGGAGTTCTTCAAACTCACTGGTTTCTACGGGGTAAATGCCCGCAAATACCATGGGTTTTACTTCCTCAAAACCTTGTATTACTTCGGTGGTCGGGTTCTCCACGGTCGTAATAGTATCACCTACTTTAACTTCTTTGGCTTCTTTAATCCCGGAAATAAGGTAGCCTACATTACCGGCGCCCATGGTATCACGCGGCTCCTGGTTTAATTTTAATACGCCAATTTCATCGGCATTATAGATTTTGCCGGTGTTTACAAATTTTACTTTTTCGCCTTTGCGCAAAGTACCGTTCATAATCCGGAAATATACTTCAATACCACGATAAGAGTTAAACACCGAATCGAAGATAAGGGCCTGCAAGGGTGCCTGCGGATTGCCTTTTGGGGCCGGAATACGGTCGCAAATGGCATTCAGAATAGCTTCAACGCCAATGCCTTCTTTACCCGACGCATGTATTATATCTTCGCGGTCGCACCCGATTAAATCTATAATCTGATCCGATACCTCTTCGGGCATGGCGTGGGGTAAATCTATTTTATTCAGAACCGGAATAATTTCCAGGTCGTTGCCAATAGCTAAATATAAGTTCGAAATGGTTTGGGCTTCAATGCCCTGCGAAGCATCCACAATCAGCAGCGCGCCTTCACAAGCCGCAATCGACCGGGAAACCTCGTACGAAAAGTCGACGTGGCCCGGCGTATCAATTAAGTTCAGCACATACGTTTCGCCTTTATACTGGTAATTCATCTGGATGGCGTGGCTCTTAATGGTAATACCCCGCTCCCGCTCCAAATCCATGTTATCCAATAATTGGTCCTGCATTTCCCGCTCGGCCACCGTGGAGGTAAACTCCAGTAACCGGTCGGCCAGCGTGCTTTTACCATGGTCGATGTGCGCAATAATGCAAAAATTACGAATGTTCTTCATACAAGCTTTAAACGAAGTACAAAGATAAACATTATGCTGGTATTAATAGCATTTAATCTGCAACGGATGTGCGGTTAGATCGGGAAAAATTAGTTTATCTGCCTGTTAAAACGCAATAGTCTTTATGTCTTTCTGCAACAATTTAAAGCAATGATTTATGGCATAATCAATCCGGATCGGTTATGTTGTCTTAATCACACAAACAAATCTTTCAAATAGTATTTTAAACGGAGCCCGCATTTACATTAATCCATAATAATCCGGAATCGGGAGTTTAATAATTTCCGTATATGGGCGCTAAGCACATTTTATGAATAATCAAGATATCAAAACTACCCAGCACAATACGGGTGGCCACATGGCCCAGATTGTAGAACGTAATATTCAGGCTTTATTAAAACGCAAACAAAACGAAGACAAACAAAAAACAACCGAAGGCCGCATAGCTGATGTTGTAACCCGGTTTACCGGTAGTATGGCTTTCGTGTATATTCATTTATGCTTATTTGGCTTTTGGATTTTATGGAATAGTGGCGTTTTGGGTTTGAAACCCTTCGATCCTTCGTTTGTAGTACTAGCCATGTTTGCCTCGGTAGAAGCAATTTTTCTGTCGACGTTTGTTTTAATCAGCCAGAACCGCATGGCTGCCCTTGCCGATAAGCGGGCCGATTTAGATTTACAGGTGAGTTTATTGACCGAGCACGAAGTAACGCAATTAATTACGCTGGTAAGGGCAATAGCACAAAAAATGGATATAAAGGAAGCTGCCGATCCCGAAATAGATGAACTGGCCAAAGACGTGCAACCGGAAAAAGTACTGGACACGATGGAGAAACACCAGGAAAAGTTTGCAGAAGAAGCGCAGCAGGGCGGATAAAAATTAAATTATCGCCGGTTTTACCCGGATTTAAGCAAGTTTCGTTTTTAGCTTGCCTCCTATATATAATTACCTTAACTGTTTAGGTAAATTTTCTGCATTTACTTACGCCTTATACTTGCTTCTTACTCTTAATTGCAGGATGACTGCTTCTTATTACAGGTAAATAGAATCTTTCTAAACTAAATTTTGTATTTTTGTGGAGCAATTAAATTTTGCTGACAAAGAGATGGCTATAACGCAAGAAGATATATTAAAAGCTTTAAGTTATGTGGAGGAACCGGACCTGGGCAAGGACCTGGTAACCTTAAACATGATTGAAAATATACAGATAAACGGTAAAGATATTTCGTTTACTGTTATTCTTACCACACCGGCCTGTCCCCTGAAAGAACTTATTCAGAATGCCTGCATCCGGGCCATTCATACCATGGTAGCTGCGGATGCGAACGTAACCGTAAACCTGACTTCGCGGGTAACTACCGCCCGGGCAGAAAATGCAGCTATTTTAAAAAACGTAAAAAATATTATTGCCATTGCTTCGGGTAAAGGCGGCGTAGGCAAATCTACGGTTACCTCTAACCTGGCTATTGCCCTGGCCCAGTCGGGGGCCAAAGTAGGCTTGGTAGATGCCGATATATCCGGCCCTTCTATTCCGGTTATGTTCGATACCGAAGAAGAACGGCCGCACGTTTTCCAAACACCCGATGGTCGTAACCTGATCGAGCCGATTGAACGCTACGGCATTAAAATGATGTCGATTGGTTTTTTAGCGCCGGCGGAAAATGCGGTAGTTTGGCGCGGCCCCATGGCCAGTTCGGCTTTAAAACAGTTTATTTCGGATTGCGACTGGGGCGAACTGGATTATCTATTGATTGATTTGCCACCCGGCACCAGCGATATTCACCTGACCTTGGTACAAACAGTACCCGTAACAGGTGCCATTATTGTAACCACGCCTCAGAAAGTAGCTTTGGCCGATGCCCAGAAAGGTTTGCAAATGTTCCGCCAGCCCCAAATAAACGTGCCGGTGCTCGGAATTATCGAGAATATGGCTTATTTTACCCCGGCAGAGTTGCCCCAAAACAAATATTATATATTTGGTGAAGGCGGCGGCGAGCAATTATCAAAAAAATGGAACGTTCCGTTGCTCGGGCAGGTTCCTTTGGTACAGAGCATCCGCGAAAGCGGCGATTACGGCAAGCCGGAAGCTTTAAAACCCGATTCTCCGGCCGGCAAAATATTTGAAGAATTAGCCCAGGCACTAGCCCAGCAGGTTTCTGTCCGGAATGCTGGTTTGGAAAGAACAAAAGTTGTACAGATAAACAGGTAATAGATATTATGGTAGAAACGCACACCGATCATCTTCTTTTGGAGCGTATTGAAAAAGCGCTGAACCAGATCCGGCCTTATTTGCAAGCCGACGGCGGAAACGTTAAAGTGTTGGAGGTAACCGATGACATGGTTGTAAAATTAGAATTACTAGGCGCTTGCGGCTATTGTTCTATGTCCACGATGACCATGAAAGCCGGGGTAGAACAAGCTATAAAACGGGAAGTACCCGAAATACATTCGGTTTTTGCCGTAAACCTGACTTTGCCCGAAGTGCTATAAGCAGCTTTATAAAAGATAAAACAAAAAAGCCTGAGGTATCGAAAGATTTCTCCGGCTTTTTTATTTTTAATAGTTAGACTAAACTATCCAATCATTATCTATAACTTTTTATAAAGCTTAATCAATTAAAATAAAAACTTAATTACGCACAGCAATCATTAAACTTAACTCTTTGTAGCGCATGTTAAACTTCTTGGCAATAGTAGCATTGGTTAAACTGCCCCGGTAAATATATACGCCGCTGCGGTAATGCTCGTGGGTAAATAATATTTCGTTTATGCCGCCGTGTTTGGCAATATCCATAAAAATTGGCGTAAAAATATTGCTTAAAGCATTGGTAGCAGTACGGGGTACGCGGGAGGCAATGTTGGGTACGCAATAATGAATAATATCGTAGCGGCGGTAAACGGGCCGGCTTAGCGTAGTTAACTCCGAAGTTTCAAAACACCCCCCCTGGTCGATGGTAACATCAATAATAATAGAACCCGGATTCATTTGGGCCACAATGTTTTCAGGAATCATCACCCGGGAAGAACCGTTGGGGATAGACACCGCTCCGATTACCACATCGGCTAATTTTAACTCTTGCTTCAGTAAAGCACCGTCCATGGTAGAGGTAAACAAATGCGGGCCAATGCTCTGTTTTAAGCGGCGGAGCTTGTAAATATGATCGTCGAATACTTTTACTTCGGCTCCTAAGCCAATTGCGGAACGGGTAGCGTACTCGGCCACGGTACCGGCGCCCAAAATTACCACCCGAGAAGGCGGCACGCCTGTAATACCGCCCAGAATAATTCCTTTCCCTTCGCTGCTCGAACTTAAATACTCCGCGGCAATCAGCATAACGGTACTGCCGGCAATTTCGCTCATGGCCCGTACCACGGGTTTGGTATCGGAGCGGTCTTTTAACAATTCAAAAGAAATAGCATTTATTTTCTTGCGGCACAGCGCTCCTACGTAATCGCCGGTGAGGCTGCCCATTTGCAAAGCCGAAATAAGCGTTTGGCCCGCTTTAAAGTATTCTATTTCCTCGTAGGTAGGAGGTGCTATTTTTAAAATAATATCGGCTTCGTAAACTTCCTTCGTGGAGTAAACAATGTGGGCCCCAGCCTCCGAAAACTCATGGTCGGCGTACTTGGAAGGGCCACCGGCGCCGGCCTCTATCCATATTTCGTGACCATTATCGGTCAGAACCCGTACAGCTTCCGGAGTTAGGCCAATGCGGTTTTCCTGAAACGACGATTCTTTGGGAATGCCGATAAACAGGCGCTTTTTGCGCGTTTCAACCGCTAACATTGATTCTTTCGGAAAAAGCGCCCGGCTCGTAGCGGCCAGCGATTCAAAACCCGAAGGAACTTTCTCAGTCATATATATATTTTTTCAGCGTAATGGTACGGGCCTCTCTAATACCTTTATCTATATTTACCTGTACAAATTTTTCGGGCAGTAAGTTCTTTATTTGCGAAGGCCATTCAATCAAACATTTGTTACCCGAAGCGAAATACTCCAGAACCCCGATATCCAAGGCTTCTTCTTCGCTGTTTATACGGTAAAAATCAAAATGATACAGCACTTCGCCGTACTTACTTTGGTACTCGTGCACCAGCGCATAAGTAGGGCTGCTTACCGGTTCTTCTATCCCGGCCTGCCGGCAAATTTCTTTTATAAGCGTAGTTTTACCGGCCGCCATTTCGCCCCGAAATAATAAAATCGTCTCGTCTTTTGCAAAATCGAGTATCGTAATGGCGGCCCGGGACAAATCTGATAAAGAAGCAACTGCTACTACTTTTTCTTCCATCCGGCGGTATCAGGCATTTTTAGAATGCAAAGTTACAAATGGAATAATAATTTCTTCTAAAGAAATACCGCCGTGCTGAAAAGTATCTTTATAGTAGTTAACATAATAATTGAAATTGTTCGGGTAAGCGAAGAAATAATCTTCCTGCGCAAATACATAAGCGGTAGAAATATTTTCTTTGGGCAGGAAAATACGCTCCGGTTTACGTACAACGTACACATCTTTTTCGGTAAAGCCCAGGTTACGGCCGTGTTTGTAGCGCAGGTTGGTATTGGTATTGCGGTCGCCGATAATTTTGAACGGACGCTTACACCGGATGGTGCCGTGGTCGGTGGTGATAATTAAACGGCCTTTTTTCTCCGAAATCAACTTTAAGGTATCGAAAAGCGGCGAGTGCAAAAACCACGATCGGGTAATAGAACGGTAAGCCGATTCGTCGGGCGCTAATTCCCGCACCATGTTGCTGTCGGTACGGGCGTGCGAAAGCATATCCACGAAATTATATACAATTACGTTAAGCTTGTTATTTTCCAGGTTGCTGAATTTATTTACTAAATCCCGACCTAGGGTATTGTTGGTAATTTTATTATAACTGAACTTATCGTTGATCCGGTTTTGCTGCAACAGCATTTGCAGGAAATCCTGCTCATGTAAGTTTTTGCCTTCTTCGTCTTCGTCGGACACCCACATTTTCGGGTATTTCTTCTGAATTTCGGACGGCAGCAAACCCGAGAAAATAGCGTTGCGGGCATAAGCCGTAGTAGTAGGCAGAATAGAATAAAACAGTTCCTCGTTATCAACGGTAAAATATTCCGAAATAATGGGTTCCAGAATCTTCCACTGATCGTAGCGTAGGTTATCAATCAACACAAAATATAAAGGGGTAGCGGCTTCTTTCATCATCGGAAACACCCGCTCTTTCATTATTTCGTGCGACATCAGCGGACGGTCGTCGGCTTCGTCGTTAATCCAATCTTCGTAATTATCAATGATAAACCGCGCAAAATTAGAGTTGGCCTCGTCTTTTTGCATATTAATCACGTCGGCCATGCTTTTACCTTCGGTTTCGTCTATTTCCAGCTCCCAACGCACCAGCTTTTTGTAGTTTTCGGCCCATTCCTGGTAACTCAGGCGCTCGCCGAACGCCATACCCAAGGTCCGGAAATCGCGCTGGTAAGAAGAATTTGTTTTCTCCGATACCAGCCGTTTATTGTCCAGTATTTTTTTAACCGATAAAAGTATCTGGTTCGGATTAAGCGGTTTAATCAGGTAATCGGCGATTTTAGAACCAATGGCTTCTTCCATAATGTGTTCTTCTTCGCTTTTGGTAATCATGACTACGGGCGTAGCCGGACGCACGGTTTTTATTTCGTTTAGGGTTTCCAGCCCCGAAATACCGGGCATATTTTCGTCCAGGAAAACAACATCAAAATTATTCTCCTGAAATTTTTCGATGGCATCGGCGCCACTGCAAACCGGGGTGATGTCGTAGCCTTTTTCTTCTAAAAACAGAATATGAGGTTTCAGCAGATCAATTTCATCATCGGCCCATAAAATATTATATCTTTGCATAGTTTAAGTTCTCTAGCATTTAAGTTATCGGTTAAGAACTAATCGTAAATTAACCCGCCCGCCGGCAAATATGAAATAAATTTTATCGGAGCTGGGGTGTTATTTGTTTATGTTTCCCCAGAAATTTCATTTAAAATCTGAGGCCAGTTCTGTTAAATCTATCTACGGACAACGGACAAAGTACAACTAAGTTATATCTTGAATAAGAAAAAAATCTTCAACGATCCCGTTTACGGCTTTATTACCATCCCTTCCGAGCTGCTGTTCGATATTATTGAGCATCCTTATTTTCAAAGGCTTCGCCGTATAAAACAGTTGGGCCTGACGGATTTTGTTTATCCTGGCGCCCTGCATACCCGTTTTCATCATGCCCTGGGAGCCATGCATTTAATGGAAAGCGCCCTTAATACGCTTCGCAGTAAAAACACGCAAATATCCGATAAAGAATGTGAATCATCGCTATTGGCTATTTTGCTCCATGATATTGGCCACGGACCTTTTTCGCACGCATTAGAAAACTCTATTTTTACCGATGTGCACCACGAAGAGTTATCGTTGTTTCTGATGAATAAGCTCAACGATGATTTTAACAACCGGCTGGAATTAGCCATTAAAATATTTACCGGCGAGTACGAGCGTCCTTTTTTTCACCAACTGGTTTCGAGCCAGTTGGATGTGGACCGTCTTGATTATCTGAACCGAGATAGTTTTTATACCGGGGTAACCGAAGGCAAAATAGGTGCTAACCGCTTGCTTAAAATGATTAATGTAGCCGATGATAAACTGGTAGTAGAAGAAAAAGCCATTTACAGCATCGAAAGTTTTCTGGTGTCGCGGCGGCTTATGTACTGGCAGGTTTACCTGCATAAAACCGTTATCAGTGCCGAAAACATGCTGATCCGGCTTATAGAAAGAGCCCGGGAACTGGTACAGGCCGGCGTAACCGTAGAAACCAATGCAGCTTTGCATTATTTTTTACAAAACAATATTTCCATCGACGATTTTCACCAGGACGATAAAATACTGGAACGCTTTACTTCGCTGGATGATTATGATATCTGGAACGGCATTAAAACCTGGTGCCGGCACCCCGATCGGATACTTTCTTTTTTGGCCGATGCCATGCTGCAGCGTAAATTATTTAAAGTGATTATTTCGGCTAAACCGCCTGAAATGGAGTTTTTATTAGGTATTTCGGAATTGGTGCAAAACTATTTCAACATACCGGAAGAAGAAGTAAAATATCTGATGATTACGGGAAAAATCAGCAATAATGCCTACGAAGCTTCCGGCGCAGCCATCGACGTGCTTACCAAAAGCGGCCATATTATTGATGTAGCCGAAGCCTCTGATTTGCCTAATATCCGGGCATTAAGTAATAAAGTGGAAAAGTATTATGTTTGCTATCCCAAAGAAATCACAGTTTAAAGAAATTGTTTACTAATTTTACCGCATGGAATTTACGGTCGGACAAATAGCTGAATTGCTGGGCGGACAAATAGAAGGTAATGCAGCTGGCAAAATCCGGGCATTAGCCAAAATTGAAGATGCCGGTGCCGGTTCGCTGGCTTTTTTATCTAATTTAAAGTACGAACATTTTTTATATAATACAGGAGCTACGGCCGTTATTGTGGCCCAAGACCTGGTTTTAAAAGAACCCGTTACCCCTGCCCTCATTCGGGTAGAGGATCCTTATTCCAGTTTTACCCGCTTGCTGGAAGAATATCAAAAAGCCTTGGCCGCGGCTAAAGTTGGTGTAGAAGAACCGTGCTTCTTAGGCGAACATTCTACTATCGGCGATCAGCATTACCGGGGTGCTTTCTCCTATATCGGTCATAATTGTAAAATCGGCCAAAACGTAAAAATATATCCGCAGGTATACCTTGGTGATAACGTACAAATCGGGGATAATACCACGCTGTATGCGGGCGCTCGCATTTACGCCCAAACCATCATCGGCCGTAATTGCACCATTCATGCCGGCGCGGTTATTGGCAGCCCGGGTTTTGGCTTTGCCCCCCAGAAAGACGGCACGTACCGCGATATACCTCAAACCGGCAATGTTATCCTGGAAGATGATGTGAATATCGGCGCCAACACCACCATTGATTGCGCTACATTGGGCTCTACCATTATTAAAGCAGGTACCAAAATAGATAACCTGGTGCAAATTGCCCATAATGTAGAAGTAGGCCGGCATACGGTCATCGCTTCTCAAAGCGGCATTTCGGGCTCCACTAAAATCGGCGATCATTGTGTAATAGCGGGTCAGGTAGGCATTGTGGGGCATATTTCCATTGCCGATAAAACCACCATTGGCGCACAATCGGGCGTTTCCAAAACTGTTACCGAATCGGGCACCATTATTCAGGGTTCACCGGCTTTCGATTACAAACAAAACCTGCGCTCGATGGCGGTGTTCCGGAAATTACCCGAATTGCAAAAACAAGTAGACGAACTGAAAGAAAAGAAATAAATTTGCCTCGCTAATAAAGTTAAAGCATGAACGACAAACAACAAACCATCCAATCGCCGGTAACCGTTTCGGGTATTGGCCTGCATACCGGCGTGATGGCGAATATGACTTTTTTACCGGCTCCTCCCAACCACGGTTATAAGTTTCAGCGCATAGATTTGCCGGGCCAGCCGTTGGTAGATGCCGATGTAGATAACGTAGTTGATTTATCCCGCGGCACCACCATCGAACAAAATGGCGCCCGCATTAATACCGTAGAGCATACTTTAGCGGCTTTGGTGGGTTTGCAAATAGATAATGTACTCATCCAACTCGACGGGCCCGAACCCCCGATTATGGATGGTTCTTCCATAGAATTTGTAAAAGCCTTGCAGGCCGTTGGCTTTCAGGAACAAAATGCCCTGCGCAATTATTTTGAAATACCCCAGGGCATTCATTACCGCGACCAGGCCCGGGAAGTAGAAATGGCCGCTTTGCCTTTAGACGACTACCGGGTTACCGTAATGGTAGATTACCAATCGCCGGTACTGGGCAGCCAGCACGCTTCTATTACCAATATTAACCAGTTTCCGGACGAAATTGCGGCCTGCCGCACTTTTTGCTTTTTGCACGAGTTGGAAACGCTTTATAAACAAAACCTGATAAAAGGCGGCGACTTAAACAATGCTATTGTGGTAGTAGACCGCGTTGTTTCGGAAGAAGAGTTGTCGGATTTAGCTACTTTATTAAGAAAACCCAAAGTAGAAGTAAAAAAAGAAGGCATTCTGAATAACGTAGATCTGCGTTATAAAAACGAACCGGCCCGGCATAAATTACTCGATTTAATTGGTGATTTAGCTTTGGTGGGGCGGCCCTTAAAAGGCCAGATTATGGCGGCCCGTCCGGGCCACGCGGCCAACGTAGCTTTCGCCAAAAAAATAAAGAAAGTAATGCAGGAAGCGTCCATCCAGAACGTACCTGTTTACGACCCCAAAAAAGAACCGGTAATGGATATTAATAAAATCCTGCAAACCTTACCGCACCGTTTCCCTTTTGTTCTGATCGATAAAATTATCTACCTGGACGAAAATACGGTAATTGGGGTTAAAAACGTTAGCATGAATGAATCGCAGTTCCAGGGGCATTTTCCGGGTAACCCGGTTTATCCGGGCGTTTACCAAATCGAATCGATGGCGCAAACCGGTGGCATTCTGGTTTTGAGTACCGTGCCGGATCCGGAAAACTACTGGACTTACTTTTTAGGCGTAGATAAGTGCCGGTTCCGGCGTAAAGTAATTCCGGGCGATACTATTATTTTTAAATGCTGGCTTTTGGCTCCGATTAAAAGAGGAATTGCGAAAATGCAGGGCCAGGCTTTTGTAAACGGCAAAGTAGTAATGGAAGCCGAAATGTCGGCCAGTATCGTTCGAAAAGATAACGTATAATATTAATTATGAATTAGAAATTATGAATTAGAAATTATTAGCCTTGCCCGGAACGTGCATCTTTTAATTACCTAATTCGGTAGCAGCCATTTAATTTTATCATTCTAAAATTTAGTGCTGTTTAAATAATTTCTAATTTTTAATTCATAATTTCTAATTCAAAGAAAAAATGAATCAACCTTTAGCCTATATACACCCGGAAGCTAAAATTGCCCAGAATGTTGTTATTGAGCCTTTTACTACTATTTCTAAAAATGTAGTAATTGCCGATGGCACCTGGATTGGCCCGAACGTAACCATTATGGAAGGCGCCCGCATAGGTAAAAATTGTAAAATATATCCGGGTGCTGTTATTTCTGCCGCTCCCCAGGATTTAAAATACAAAGGCGAACCATCCACCGTTACCATTGGCGATAATTCGGTTATCCGGGAGTGCGTAACCATTAACCGCGGCACGGCTTTAGATAAAAACGACACCAAAATTGGCGATAATTGCCTGGTGATGGCTTACGTGCACATTGCTCATGATTGCATTATCGGCAATAATGTTATTATTGCCAATGCCGTGCAATTAGCGGGTCATATAGAAGTACAGGATCACGTTTTTATTGGCGGTACTACGGCGGTGCAGCAATTTGTGAAAATCGGCGCGCATGTTATGATTTCGGGGGGTACTTTGGTTCGGAAAGATATTCCGCCCTTTGTGAAAGCCGCCCGCGAACCGCTGGCTTATGCCGGCGTTAATTCCATCGGCTTACGCCGCCGCGGCTTCACCAACGAAAAGATTGCAGAAATCCAAGAAATTTACCGTACTTTATTTTTAAGTGGCTTAAATTATACCGCCGCGCTGGATAAAATAGAATTGGTAATGGCGCCCAGCGCAGAACGCGACGATATTCTTAACTTTTTCCGGACCTCCGAGCGCGGCGTAATCAAAGGCTATTCGGCTAAAGATGCAGATTAAGGTTACAGACCTGGGTAAACGCTATCATTACGAATGGATTTTCCGGCACCTGGACTACCAGTTTGAGGCCAATAAATCCTATGCTATTTTGGGGCATAATGGTTCCGGAAAATCCACGCTGGTAAATATTATTTCGGGTTACTTATCTCCCAACGAAGGAACCATCCAGTACACCTACCAAGGGAAAATTATTCCCACCGATCATTTATTTCGTTACCTGGCTTATACAGCGCCTTACCTGGAGTTAATTGAAGAATTTACGCTGCTGGAACTGATTCAATATCATGCCCGTTTTAAAAAGCTGGTCGTAAAAAACGCCGATGCGCTCATCCAAAAACTGTATTTAGAAAAGGCCAAATACAAATTTATAAAAGATTTTTCCTCGGGCATGAAACAGCGGCTAAAACTTGGCTTAGCTATTTATACCGATGCCCCGCTTTTATTACTGGATGAACCCACTACCAACTTGGACCAGGAAGGCGTAAACTGGTATCTGGATAACGTGCAGCAAAACCGCAAAGACCGGCTGGTACTGGTTTCTTCTAATGTTCCGCAGGAATACAGCTTTTGCGAAGAAACAATCCGCATCACCGATTATCATCCCGCCTCAAAATAAAAAGCAGGCTCCTGATCAGTAACCTGCTTTGCAAAAAATATCTTTATACTTTTATAAGAATGCTCTTTTATTGTTTCGCGAATACGCGTCTTAACAGTTCGGTGGTACGGGCAATGGGATTTTTGCGGATATTGGCTTCTTCCTGGGCTACCAGCACAAACAAACCATCAATGGCTTTTTGCGTGGCGTAGCCGGTTAAATCGGGGTTAACTTTCTGTACCAAAGGCAGTTTGTTGTAAGATCCCATTACATCCGAATAATATTTGGTAGCATTGGTTTTATCCAAAGATGCTTGTATTTTAGGCGTGAAAGCTATCATTAACTGGTCGCTGGTGGTCCGTTTTAAATACTGGGTAGCCGCCTCTTTGCCGCCGGTTAAAATACCCCAGACGTCTTTAATGGTTAATTGTTTAATGGCACTTAAGAATATCGGCTTGGCACTGGTTGCGGCGTCTTCGGCAGCCCGGTTCAGCGACAATACAAAATCATCTACCAGGCTACCCATGCCAATGGTACGCAAAGAAGTTTCTACTTTTTTTACTTCCGTAGGAAAAGGTATACGAATTAAGGAATTTTTATAATAGCCATCGGTTTGGGCCGCGGTAGTTGCCCCTTTGGTAATACCCACCGACAAAGCTTCTTTCAGGCCACTGGCTACTTCGGTTTCGGTAAGAGGTCGGTTGGCATTTATTACCTCCGAAACACCCTGCGAAACACTTCCCAGCTGTGAAGAAGTACAGGAAGCAAATACTAAAGAAAAAACAAACAAAGCGGGAATTGTGTAGTTCTTCATAAAAAATGAACGTATTAACTTTGAGCGAATAAATTACCTATTTGCATAAATCAGACCAAAAAAATGAATATTCAGTTAGCAGATATAATTACCATTGGCGATGAAATTCTTTACGGACAAATCGTGGATACCAATTCCGCCTGGCTAGGCACCGAATTAACCAAAATTGGTTTGAAAGTGCGGCAAATTACATCAATTTCCGATAACCCCGAACACATCATTCAAACTTTAGACGAAGTAAAGCAAAAAACAGCGGTTATTTTTATTACCGGCGGTTTAGGTCCTACCAAAGACGATTTAACCAAACATACCTTATGCCGGTATTTTAATACCGAATTAGTTTTACACGAACCTTCGCTGGTGCACATTACCGAATTATTTAAACGCTACGGCCGGGGAATGACCGAACTGAACCGGCAGCAAGCTTTTTTACCCGCCAACTGCACGCCGGTTCCAAACCCGTTAGGCACTGCGCCGGGCATGTGGTTTGAGCAGGAGGGCGTAATTTTTGTTTCGATACCGGGCGTACCTTTCGAAATGAAGCGGATTATGACAGACACGGTTTTACCAAATCTGAAAGAAAAATTCCAGGATTTGCAAATTCAGCACCGGGTTATCCAAACCATTGGTTTAGGCGAATCTTTTCTGGCCGATAGAATTGCCGATTGGGAAGACAACTTACCACCGAATATAAAATTAGCTTATTTACCTAACTTAAGCGGCGTCCGGCTACGGCTTACCGGCTTTTATAATGGTCAGGATAACCTAGAAACCCAACTGGATAACGAATCGGAAAAACTACAGCAACTTATTCCGGAGTATATTTTTGCCCTGGGCGAAATACCTATAGAAGCCGCTATGGGGCAGCTTTTAAAAGAAAAAGGCTTTACCATTGCTACCGCCGAAAGCTGTACGGGCGGTCACCTGGCGCATAAACTCACCAGCGGAGCCGGTTCTTCCGAATATTTTATCGGAAGCATTCTGGCTTATCATAATAATGTAAAAATAAACCAACTGGGCGTTAGCCTGGAAGATTTAAGCCGGCACGGCGCGGTAAGTGAAGAAGTAGTGAGCCAAATGGCGGCTAACGTGCGTACTTTACTTAATACCGATATTGGTTTGGCGACCAGCGGCGTTGCCGGACCGGGCGGTGGCACTCCCGATAAACCCGTTGGCACCATCTGGATTGCTTATGCTGATGCCGAAAAAACCGTGGCCCGGCAGCTTTCCTATAATAAAGACCGGCTGCTGAATATTGAATATACTACATACGCGGCTTTGAATTTATTACGCCAGCAACTTAAGTCAGCCTAGGCCGGTTTTATAAATTTTTATACCTTTGATTAACTTTTAGACCAAAAAAACGCATCAATTAGCTTTTAAGTCTAAACCGAGATTTTATTTTATACTGAATTTAAAGATATTGTTGGCTTCACGCTTCATTATACTTAAATCGCATATAACCCCCTATTTACTACATGGCACTTGTTGAAATGTTGATGCCCAAAATGGGTGAAAGTATCATAGAAGGTACCGTTTTAAAATGGCTGAAAAATATCGGCGACCGCATAGAAGAAGATGAATCGGTGTTGGAAGTAGCTACCGATAAAGTAGATACCGAAATTCCGGCTCTGGAAGCCGGTATTCTGCGGGAGATATTGGCGCAGGAAGGCGAAGTAGTGGCGGTAGGCAAAGCAATTGCGATTATTGATACCGAAGGTAGCAGTAATGAACCCAAAACGGTAACGACGCCTAACCAGGTTGCTCCTTCCCCGCCGGCACCGGCTCCGGTTTCTGAACCAGCCAGCGCGCCTACTCCGGCGGTTACCAGCACCGGTGCGGCTAATGAAGGCCGGTTTTATTCGCCGTTGGTTATGAACATTGCCCGCCAGGAAAATATTCCGATGGCCGAGTTAGATCAGGTTCCGGGCACCGGATTAGAAGGCCGCGTCACGAAGAAAGATATATTTGCTTACCTGGAAAACCGCAATACAGCAGAGACTAATCCTTCCACCAATACCGCACCTGTTGCTGCACCTGCCGCGACTCCAACTCAGCCAATAATGCCGGCGCCAGCTACCGAAAAACCAACTCCGGCCAGCAGCAAGCCAAGTGCATCGGTTAGTGGTACAAACGAAATAATAGAAATGGACCGGATGCGCAAGATGATAGCGCAACGCATGATCGACAGCAAGCGTATATCGCCGCACGTTACCTCTTTTGTAGAAGCTGACGTTACCAACCTGGTAAACTGGCGCAATAAAATGAAAGATGCTTACAAAAAGCGCGAAGGCGAAAACCTGACCTTTACCCCTATTTTCCTGGAAGCCGTGGCGAAAGCCATCCGGGATTTCCCGATGATTAATGTTTCGGTGGAAGGTGATACTATTATCAAAAAGCGGGATATAAACATTGGCCTGGCGGTGGCGCTACCCACCGGCAATCTGATTGTGCCGGTTATTAAAAATGCCGACCAAATGAATCTGAACGGCCTGACCAAAAAAGTGAATGATTTGGCTAACCGGGCGCGCATTAATAAACTCAGCCCCGATGATCTTTCTGATGGCACCTACACCATTTCGAACGTAGGTTCTTTCGGTAATATTATGGGCACGCCTATCATTAATCAGCCGCAAGTTGCCATATTGGCTTTGGGCACCATTAAAAAGAAACCGGCAGTTATCGAAACGCCTGAAGGCGATTTAATCGGCATCCGGCATTTTATGTTTTTATCGCATTCCTACGACCACCGGGTAGTGGATGGTTCTCTGGGCGGTATGTTTGTAAAACGGGTAGCCGATTACCTGGAAGGTTTCGATATAAATACTATCATCTAAAAACTTTGGTATTAACAATACAATATTTTTTAAACTGCACTTATTACTAGATGTTCCGCAATTATGGGATATAACTTTCTTGAGCCTGTTTATATCATCTTCGAATTCTTCAGGAATGAAAGGATTGGAGAAGTGTTACCTTAAATAAGTGCTATTACGCTTAAACCTCACCTTAAATCCCTCTCCCGGGTGGAAGCCACCTGAAAAAGGAGAGGGACTTTGATTACTCTTCTGATAAATTATAGGAAAATCACGCACTTTCTGTTAAAAGCTTTTTCTTAAAAAGAAGTATTACCGGAGCTCCCCTTTGCCTCCCAGAGAAGGGATTGGTGGATGAGGTGCTGCCAGTTTGCGCTAATACTTTTTTTGTGTAATATAGTTAATAATAAAAAAAGCATATTGCGGGCTGGCAGTATGCTTTTTTGTTTTTCCAATATTCTTATTCGATATCCAATATTAAGATAACTTATTTTGGTTTATCCTTTTAAACTGCTTTACCTATAAAGCAAGGTTATAAATTTAACAATTTACCAGCTATTAATTGTAGATTAATTATTGGTAAGCAGATACAATTGGTTAATCCTATTTTGCAGCTTACAACCCAAAACCTCTTTAATCAACTTTACGCTTCCAGGCGAGTTAAGCATAATAGCAAATTAACTAAGACTTAACTTCCCAGAAAATCTAGTCCATATATTTTGAATTAGAAACGAAAACCAGGATGTTAAAGCTAAATACCAATGGCTAATTCCCCCTTTTATAGCTTCTTATAACCATCTGATAATAGTTAATCTTATACCCTTCTACAAAACTCCTTATTTTCTCCAGAGCTTAAATTTAATTAGAAGTTATTTAAACGATAATAAAAATTTAGCTTTTTAAATATTACAAAAAGCATATTAATATCTAAAATATTTAAATTATAAATAATTAAAGAACTTTTTAAAACAGCATATATTAAATTAATACAAACTAATTTTAAAATAAAAATTTATGTAGCTTTATATATCGAAATACTATAATATCTTATTAATTATACTATTGATTAATATGCATAATAATATAGGCTATTAAGCCCTTATTAAGACTATAGCATTTTTTAAAATACAAGTTTTAATCGAAGCAATTATTTAGCTGTTTTTAGATATACCTTTTATACATTGTTAGATTATTAACATTATATATTTTGTTAATTATTGATATAATTTTACATTATACTTATACATGTTGCTGCGTAACATTTTTACAATAAGTTTTCTGATTTTATTATTTTACTCTTTTTCTCAGAAGAGTCTGGCGCAATCCGGGGTTAGTTGTGTAGCTACTATTTCACCAACCGGCGAAGTAAGCTACTGTCCGGGCGGGTACATAACCTTAACGGCAAACAGCGGTAACAAACTAAGTTACCAATGGTACCGCAACGATGTTTTAATTGAGAATGCAACCCAAGTTACTTATCAGGCTGATGTAGCCGGCATTTATAAAGTAAAAGTGAGTAGTACAGCTACTCCTGCGGCCTGCACCTTTGCTTTTTCGCCGGAAGTAAACGTGTCGCAGGGTAATTTACCGGCTGTGCCCAACTTCTCTATATCACCGGCAACCGCACAATGCAGTGGTACCCCCATTAATTTAGCGGTTAGCCAACCAATGACCGGGCTAACTTATACCTGGGATTTTGGCGATGGCTCCACTGCTACCGGATCTGCTGTTACCCACACTTTTTATTCTCAGGATTTAACTGGCCAGGATTTTAATGTTAGGCTTACTGCTACAAACGGTATTGGTTGTACCAGTACCAGTCAACCGCAAATAGTAACGGTACGACCCGGTCCGGTTATAAACCTCACAAATAATAACAATTTCCGGAATTGCGGGGGCAATACTTTTAATTTATTAGTTTTTGATCAATCCGAAATAGCTCCAGAGCAAATTGTATCCTATAAAATTAATTGGGGGGATGGTTCGGCTCTTTACACCAGCAACACCGCACCGGCAGGTATTAATCATCCTTATCCGGTTGGAGCATATATTTTAACTTACACCCTCGAAACAACTGATGGATGTAGCGTTACAAAAGAATATAGCGTCTACAATATTTCAAACCCGGGTATAACGGTACGTGGTACTGGTAATACTATTGGCTGCGGCCCGCTAACGATTAATTTTCCGCTGGAAGGCTTTGCCAGCAATCACCCCTCTACTACTTACACCGTTGATTTTGGTGATGGAACGGCCAAAAAGATTTTTACCCATCAGCAATTATTGGCTAACCCCATAATAAGCCATATATACGAAAAAACTTCCTGCGGTAATCCGGGCGGATCTGGTTTTGCAGCGGATGCTTTCCGCTTTTTGATTGAAGCAACTAACAGTTGCGGCAGTACACCTTTTGCCGTGGGTGGTATTCGGGTATATTCTAAGTCTAAAGCTAACTTCACGATGAAGACCGAAAAGGCCTGTGTGGGATTAGTTACAGAATTTATAAATACTACTCAGGCCGGTATGAATGCCGATTGTAACCATAATACGAATTATTACTGGAATTTTGGGGACGGTTCATCGGAGATAGCTACTCCCAATCTGTCAACAATACCTAAACATACTTACGCCGCTCCGGGCTTTTATACCGTTACCTTAAGAGCAGAAAATAACTGCGAACCAGATATTTTTTCCAAAGAAATTGAAGTAATTCATCCTCCGGTTGCCCGTTTTTCAACTACTGCTGACCCCAATACGGCTTGTATAGATGCTACTATCAGCACTAATAACCTATCTACGGGTGGCCTGGTAAGCTATCGGTGGCAGATTAAGCCTAATACGGGGTATACTTTAGCCAATGGTAGTTCTCTTACCTCCGCAAACCCGGTTTTTCAGTTTGAAACGCCTGGCATTTACCGGATTATGCTTACTGCTTTTAACGCCTGCAAAGAAGATACTACCTCCCAGCGTATTGTTATTAAAGGCCGTCCAACCGTAAGTTTACCAGCGGGTAAAACGTACTGTGGTCCGCAAACCTTAACTTTTGATCCGGAACCCGGAAATCATACGGTGCTTTATGAGGAAAATTTCGGAATCATCTCTGCTTACAACTGGACAGTAAATGGCCCCGGCAGCATTACATTCGAGAGCGGCACTACCGCCAGTTCACCTTATCCGGTCATGGGTTTTACTGAAGCCGGTATCTATACGATTGTAACCACCGTTAGCAACGAATGCGGCGATTCTGAATCTGCTTCCCAAACCGTAACCATTAATCCTATACCAGTAGTATCCGAAATTCCTCCGGTAACTATTTGCTACAATACCCGGGCAACTTTTATGCTTCCGGAGATAAACGGTGTTTATAAATGGTATTCATCGCCGGATGCCACAACGCCTTTAAACAATGATACAAACGATGCTACCGGCCGGAATTTTATAACTGATGTTTTAACCAGCAACCAAACGTATTATGTAGAGATTACCAGTCCGGAAAACTGTACCAGTGCTCGGATTCCGGCGCAGGTAATTGTTACACCAGTAATTACTAATAATACAATCGAGGGAGCCCAAACGCTCTGCCTGGGTGCGGTACCCGCCTCCATAACAGGTTCAGTACCAAATGGTGGGGGAGGTACTAATTTTGTTTGGGAAACCAGTTTGGATAATGTAAACTACACTACCGACGCGGACATTACGACGCAAGATTATACTTTTAATACACCACTAACCCAAACTACCTGGTTCCGGCGCACAGTCGTTTCAGCATCCTGCCCGGCGGTTACTACCCCGGCGGTTCTGATCGAAATTCAAAAACCTATTACGCTTAACACCATCTCCGCCGCCCAGGTTATTTGTGACGGTGAAAAACCAGTGAAGTTAACGGGATCTACTCCCGAAGGAGGCAAAGAACCTTATCGATACCAATGGCAATACAGCACCGACAATGAAAATTTTACCGATATTACGCTTAATGGTACAGCCCAGGATTATGAACCGGTTGCCTTAAAGAACACCACCTGGTTCCGGCGTAAGGTTTCGGGCGGGGTATGTGCAGCCGATATTAGTACCGCTATCCAAATAACGGTTAATCCTTTACCCCAAATACCAACCAGTAGTAATCTTACCATTTGTGCTAATAATACGGTCGAACTTACGGCCAGTGCACCCAGTGGGGTTATTCAATGGTTTACTTCCGCCACCGGCGGTACTGCTGTAGGTACCGGCAATACTTATACCACGCCGGTTCTCACCCAAACCACTACTTATTATATCCAGGTCGTAGAAAATAATTGCCCTAGTGCCCGCAAAGCCGTAACGGTTACGGTTAAACCAGCACCAATAGCAACAGCTACACCTGCCAGTTTAGAAATTTGTAATAACGGCACCCCTAATATCAGATTGACCGCTAATTTGGCCGGAACTACTTTTGCTTGGCAGCCCATAAACACTGTAATACAGGGAGCTACAGCGGGTACGGGTGCGGTTATTGCCCAGCCACTTACGAATAACAGTAACGTTCCGGCTTCGGTTACTTATTTGGTTACCCCTACTTTAAACGGTTGCGCTGGACCTACTATCGAGGTTACTATAACGGTAAATCCTAATTTAGATAATAACAGCATTAGTGCTGCGCAAACCATTTGCCATGGCAGCCAGCCCGCTAAGCTTATTGGCAGCGTACCCAATGGTGGCAGTACCCGCTATGAATACCGCTGGGAAATAAGTTTAACCGGCAATTCTGATAGCTTTGGGGCGGCTCCGGGCGGCACTGAAGCTGATTACCAACCGGGCACACTTACTGATAATACCTGGTTCCGGCGCACCATTTCTTCCGGCGGCTGTTTCAGTACTTCCGAAATAATTAAAATTAGTGTATTACCGGCTATCACTAATTATAATGTTTCAGCAAATCAGGTTATATGTGCTGGTTCGGTACCAGCTCCTATTGTGGGTGGATTACCAACCGGAGGTATAGGTACATTTTCGTATATCTGGGAAATAAGTCTGAACGCGACTGATTTTAATACCATAATAGGTGCGACTGATAAAGATTACGCTCCGGGTGCTGTCTTTGATCCAACCTGGTTCCGGCGCATTACTATTTCGGGCAATTGCCAGGAAATTAGCCCGGCCATGCAGGTCATTATTCAACAACCTATAACAGGTAATAGTATTTTGGCCGAACAAGTAATTTGCGCCGGGCAAGCACCAAATCCTTTATCCGGATCATCGCCGGCCAATGGCAACGGAGATTATAAATACCAATGGCAAAGCAGTCCCGATGGCAGCAATTTTCAGGATATATTGGTTAGCTCTTCGGATATAAACCGGAATGGTAAAGGTAAAGATTTTCAACCGCCCGTATTAAATACGCCGGCTCCCATCTGGTACCAGCGTTTGGTAACTGCCGGCGTTTGTGCCACTTCGGTTAGTAACGTTATTAGAATAATCGTTAATCCGGCCATTGAAAATAATGTTATTACGAGTTCGCCCGAAACTATTTGCGAGGGCAGCGAACCTAACCTTATTACTGCCGGCGCCCTGAAAGGCGGCAACAATAATTATGAATACAGATGGGAGTCCAGCCTTAATCCGGCAACCACCATCTTTGCCCCGGCTGCGGGCACCAATACCAATCCGGATTATGCAGCGGGCGTTTTAACCGAAACTACCTGGTTCCGGAGAGTCGTTATATCGGGCGGCTGCGAGGTAATTAGCGAGCCCATAAAAATTACGGTTAATAAACCTATTACCAATAACGCTATCCTTACCGAAAACCCCATCATTATCTGTTCGGGTAACGCAGCTCCTCTTATAAGCGCTACTACACCTAGTAATGGTAATGGTACTTACACTTATATCTGGCAAAAACGAACCGACCTTGCAACGGAATTTGTAGATATTATCACCAATGGTAACCAAAAAGATTATAATCCGGGTATTCTAACCCAAACCACCTGGTTCCGGCGGGTAGTTATATCCGCACCTTGCGGCAGATCGGAAAGTTTGCCGGTAAAAGTACAGGTAAACGAAGTTATTTCGAACAATAAGTTGTTAACGGGTGCGCAAACTATTTGTGCGGGAAGCCAGTCTGGCGTTATAACCGGAACCATACCAATGGGAGGAAGTGGCACCTACAACTATATTTGGGAAAGCAGCACTACCAGTGCTACGGCTGGTTTTTCTACCATAACATCGGCCCCCGATCATGAAAACTATTTACCCGGACCTTTAAACCGAACTACCTGGTTCCGGCGGAAAGTTGTTTCTGATCCATGTTCTGCCTTGTTAAGCGAAAATGTAATTGAAATTACGGTTACTCCTACCGTTATAAACCGGCTTGTAACTACCAATCGCGCTACTTGTTCGGGCACCGCGAGTGGCTTACTAGAAGCGGAAAGCCCTAGCGGCGGCACCGGAACTTTTACAATTGTTTGGGAAAGCCACACCGAAGGTTCTGTTTTTGGCCCGGCCGAAGGTAACAACAGTAGCAGCAATTATAATGTGGGTATACTGACGCAGGATACCTGGTTCCGGCGTAAAGTAAGTTCCGGTGCTTGCGTAGATCTCTCGGAAGAAATTAAAATAACTGTTTACCCGGTCATCAGCAACAATATTTTAGATGGCGATCAGGATTTGTGCGCCCGCTCTACACCGGATATTATTATTGGCAGCAACCCAACAGGAGGCAACAGCCAGTACCTGTATTTATGGGAAAGCAGCACCGATAATAAAACCTTTACGGCAGCTGCTGGTAAAAATAACGCCCGCGATTATCAGTCAGGTGAAATATTAGTAAATACCTGGTTCCGGCGGCGCGTAAGTGCCGGCAACTGCGAACCGGTTGTGAGTGATGCGGTTCGGATAACCGTTTCGCCGGGAGTAACGAATAATACCATCGGAGTGGCCCAACGCATCTGTATCGGTACTACTGCTGCGCCTTTAGTTGGCTCTACCCCGGTTACCGGCAATAATGAACTTACCTATGTATGGGAAGTAAGCACCTTTAATTCATCGGCCGGATTTGAAACCGCTCCGGGCATCAATAATACCAAAGATTACCAGCCCCGCGATCTTACCCGCACCAGTTGGTTCCGGCGTACCATTATCTCGGGTGGCTGTAATAGCACCTCGCGGGTGGTACAGATTACGGTTGATAAAAACATCGACAATAATATTATTAGCTCGGCTCAAACCATTTGTACCCAAACAGCTCCGGCAACTTTAATCGGCAGCACGCATACCGGCGGTAATGAAAGCTACACGTACGAGTGGGAAATGAGTAGTGATGGCATTCGGTACGTTGCTGCCCCCGGAGTTAATACTGAGAAAAATTATACACCGCCGGTGCTTACAAAGTCTACTTGGTACCGCCGGGTTATTTATGCTACGCCGTGTGGTGCCAGCGAAAGTGAGCCGATCCGGATTACTGTACTTGCGGTTATAACCGAAAACAGTATTCAACAAGATCAGGAGATATGCAGCGGTACGGCTCCCGGCACCATTAGGGGCAGCCTGCCGAAAGGTGGTAGTGGCACTTATACTTACCTGTGGGAAATGAGTACGGATAATAAAATGGGTTCTTTTAGTCCGGCTCCGGGCAAAAATAATGAAGCTGATTATTCACCCGCTGAGCTTACTGCTACTACCTTTTTCCGGCGCATTGTGTACGCCGCACCTTGCCAGCAAACAATCAGCAATAGTGTTAAAATCCTTGTAAATCCGCTTCCTTCCGTGCCAACGGTAGCCGATGTTGTCACCTGCGTAGGTGAATCCGCAACCCTGACCGCATCCGGTATAGCCACTACTTTTACCTGGTATTCCGAAGCAACCGGAGGCGCACCGGTACACGTTGGCAAAACCTTTGTTACGCCGGTTATAATGGGTAAAACAATATTTTATGCAGAAAGCCAAAGCGCTACTTGCGCCAGTGCCCGCGTACCGGTAATGGTAACGACACATAGTACCGTAGCCGATGCCGGCCCAGATGTAACCATAATAAAAGGCACAACCGTGCTTTTAAAAGCTTCGGGTGGTACCCAATACACCTGGTCGCCGGCAGAAGGCTTATCTAATGCCAATATAGTCAATCCAGTGGCTTCGCCGCAGGTTACCACCACTTACCGCGTAACCGTGCAAACCCCGGAAGGCTGTACTTCTTCGGATGATGTAACGGTAACGGTTATACCTAAGATTATTCCTACCAATGGCATTACACCCAACGGCGACGGAGCTAATGACACCTGGGTAATCAAGAATATTGAATATTATCCTGAAGCCGAAATTGAAATATTTAACCGGTGGGGAAATAAAATATTTTCTTCTAAAGGATATAAAACGCCTTGGGATGGTACCCTCAACGGACAACCACTACCGGTAGCTGCTTATTATTATATTATTAAACTAACGAAGGATGAAGCCCCGATTTCCGGCAACATTACTTTAATCCGATAATGAAAATTTAAATAATAGAATTTAACAATAAATAAAACTGCTTATGCGAGTAATTCTAACGCTGGCCTTATTCTTTTCTTGCGGTTTTCTTTTTGCGCAGCAACGGGCCCAATATAGCCAGTTTGCGCTGAATAATTACCTGCAAAATCCGGCTATAACGGGCATTGAAGATTATACCGATGTACGCCTTGGTTTCCGGAACCAATGGGTAGGCATAGAAGGCGCACCCCGTTCCTTATACATGAGTGCCCACATGCCGGTAAACAAAAAAAACATTAGTTCCCAAGTAAATTACCGGATGCGCAATGGCCATAAGGTAAAATCGATTGTAAAGAAGGAGGATAATAATAAAAACCACAAGATAAAACCGCACCAGGGAGTAGGTTTCCTGGTTGAATCGGATAAAAGCGCCGCTATTAGCCGCACTGGTTTTAACCTGACTTATGCTTATCATTTACCGGTATCGCGCACTGTAAAAGTTGCCGGTGGAGCTTCGGCGGGTATATTAAATTATAGCATTAATACCCAAAGTCTGAACATGGATAATACTCAAGACCCAGCGTTAGCCGGAGATGGACTGAACAGTACCCAGTTTGATTTGGGATTGGGCATTTGGGTTTATTCTAAAAACTTTTTTGGCGGCATATCTACTTCGCAACTGGCTTCTAAAAAGCAAAACTTTATACAAGATATGAGCATTCCGCAACAAAATGGTTTGCAGCCGCATTATTATTTTTCAGGCGGTTACCGGTTAAACGTATCTCCCTTTATAGCACTAATACCTTCTTTTTTAACGAAACTGGCTCAACCCAGCCCCGCTTCTACTGATTTTAACCTTAAAGCTTTATACAACGACCGGATTTATATTGGCGGAACCTATCGGAAAGATGATGCTTTTTCGGTAATAACTGGTTTTAACATAAATTCTATTCTTGGTATAGGTTACGCCTACGATGCTACCACCTCCGAATTAAATTATTTCAGCCAGGGTAGTCACGAAGTAGTGCTCAACATAAAACTTTTAAATAAAAATAAAGCTATCTGCCCTAATTGGTTATGGTAAAGAAGTAACTGCCGTTCAAATATCCTGTACTGAAGCTTTAAATCTTAGCCAATATTTTATCTTTTCGTATATGCAAATATTTTGCTTTAATCACTTTTGATCTGATTATATATGAAAAATTTATTGTTCCTGATTTTCTTGGCGGCTTCTATATTTCTGGCTATTTTCTTTTACCGGAGATATACTACCACACAAATTGAACTGGAATTAGCTAACCGCCGCATTATGGATCGGGATACAGAAATTTACCGGTTGCAAAAATTAGTAGTGCCAAGTAAAAGCTTGCCCCTGGCTCCTACCGAAAAAGTAACTTCGGTTCCCAGCTCTTTGGGCCAGCTCAGCGCTGCCGAAATTAGCCGCTTGCAGCAAAAAGGTTTGCAAGAACCCGAGGCAGATTTAAAAGCAAATTTTGCTACAAACCAAAAAACAATACTAGCCACGAACGAAAACCAAAATAATAACAAGGTACTGCGGGACATCCTGATTTTAAATGAACACTATGCTTTAGCTTATTTTGAAGAAAACCAACGGGGTGGTTATGTAGTGCTGCGCTATAATGTTCAATCAGCAGACCAAATAGATTGGCAGGTTTTGGATACTTATTTACTTTAGTTGAAGCTAACGGCTTATGTATAGTATAACTACTACAACAAATAAGATCTAAAAAACAAAAAGCGAACATCTTAAGATATCCGCTTTTTGTTTTTATAACTTTAATGATGCTTTGAGAATACGAGGTTACTGATCTTTAGGTAACAAAAACAAATCTCTATCCAATAGCGGCAATACTCTGCTCTAAAGCTTTTATTTTACCTTCGGCATCGGCTTTTTTCTGCCATTCTTTTTCCAGTACCTGCGCCGGAGCGCCTTTTACAAATCGCTCATTGCTCAACTTTTTATCTACCGAATTTAAAAATCCGCGGGTATATTCCAGTTCTTTCACCAAGCGTTCACGTTCGGCTGCCACATCCACGGCCCCTTCCATCGGAATAAAGAATTCGCTGCCGCCAATCACGAAATTGATAGCTCCTTCCGGATTACTTTCTACATAATCAAACGCCGCTACATTGGCCAATTTTTTAATCAGGTCTACAAAAGGGTTCAGAACTGATTGTTCCTGGGTTTTTACCGATAAGCTTAAAGCTTTGGTTTGCGGAATATTTTTAGCGTTACGCATATTCCGGATTCCCGCAATAATTTCCAGGGCTTTCTCCATCCGCTCCAGTAAAATAATATCAGCAGTTTCGATTTTAGGCCAAGGTGCTACAATTAAATAATCTTTAGAGCTCCGTTCTTTTATATCCTGCCATATTTCCTCGGTAATATAAGGCATAAACGGGTGCAGGACTTTCAATATATTTTCCAGGAAACCAATAGTTGCATCCAGCGTGGCTTTATCAATCGGCTGCTGGTAAGCCGGTTTTATCATTTCGAGGTATGACGAACAGAAATCATCCCAGGTCAGTTTATACACAGTTATTAAAGCATCCGAAATCCGGAATTTACCGAAATGATCTTCCATTTGCTCGAACGCACTGTTAAACTTGGAGGCAAACCAGCTTATCGCCAGTTCATTTGGGTTAGCTAAATTTTCGTCTACTTCCCAACCATTAATGAGCCGGTACGCATTCCAGATTTTATTACTGAAGTTCCGGCCTTGTTCGCACAGCTTTTCGTCGAAAGGTAAATCGTTACCGGCCGGCGAACTAAACAACATGCCCGTCCGCACGCCATCGGCTCCGTATTGATCAATCAAGGCCAAAGGATCGGGAGAATTACCCAATGATTTTGACATTTTCCGGCCCAGCTTATCCCGTACAATACCAGTTAAATAAACATTACGGAACGGTACTTCTTTGCGATATTCCAAGCCGGCCATAATCATACGGGCCACCCAGAAAAACAAGATCTCGGGCGCGGTTACCAGGTCGTTGGTTGGGTAATAATAATTAATATCGGCATTATCCGGATCTTTAAAGCCATCGAAAACCGAAATCGGCCACAACCACGACGAAAACCAGGTATCCAGCACATCTTCGTCCTGGCGCAATTCGGCGGCGGTTAAGTCTTTGTTCCCGGTTTTTTCCTGGGCCAGGGCCACGGCTTCTTCTGTGCTGGGTGCTACTACATAAGAATTATCGGGCAGGTAATAAGCCGGAATGCGTTGCCCCCACCAGAGTTGCCGCGAAATACACCAATCATGAACGTTTTCCATCCAGGAACGGTACATATTTTTAAACTTAGGCGGATGCAGTTTTATCTGATCTTCCATTACCACGCGTAAAGCCGGCTCACTTATTTTTTCCATGCGGCAGAACCACTGCATAGAAAGTTTGGGCTCGATCACGGCATCGGTACGCTCCGAAAAACCAACGTTGTTGGTAATATCTTCGGTTTTTTGCAGTAGACCTTTTTCTTCTAATTCTTTCGCAATTTTTTTCCGGACTACAAAGCGGTCTTCACCCACGTAAAGTCCGGCTTTAACATTAAGGGTACCATCATCGTTCAGGATATCGATACTGGTTAAATTATGACGCTGCCCTAATTCGTAGTCGTTTAAGTCGTGCGCCGGGGTAACTTTTAAGCAGCCGGTACCAAACTCCATATCTACGTATTCATCAAAAATAACCGGTATGGCCCGGTTTTGCAGCGGCACCAGTACGCTTTTGCCGCGCAGGTGCTGGTAGCGGGCATCGTTCGGGTTTATACAAACAGCTGTATCGCCCAGTATGGTTTCGGGCCGCGTAGTGGCAACGGTAATATACTGATTGTCGGCGCCCGGTGCTTCACCGCTATCAGCGGCTATTCTATAATTAATATAATAGAGTTTGGAGTTTACTTGTTTGTAAATAACTTCTTCGTCGGATAAAGCGGTTTTTCCCTGCGGATCCCAGTTTACCATGCGAATACCGCGGTAAATCTGGCCTTTACGGTATAAATCTACAAATACTTTTATTACGGCATTGGTCAGTTCATCTTCCATGGTAAAGCGGGTGCGTTCCCAATCGCAGGAGGCGCCAAGTTTTTTTAACTGATCCAGAATGATGCCGCCGTATTTTTCTTTCCATTCCCAGGCATGCTGTAAAAACTCTTCTCGGGTAATATCAGCCTTATTAATGCCCTTTTCTTTTAACATGGCTACCACCCGGGCTTCGGTAGCAATAGAGGCATGGTCAGTGCCGGGTACCCAGCACGCTTCTTTGCCCTGCATCCGGGCTCGCCGCACCAGAATATCCTGAATGGTATTGTTGAGCATGTGCCCCATGTGCAAAACCCCGGTTACATTGGGTGGCGGAATAACTACGGTGTAAGGTTCTTTGCGCGGATTAGGCTGGGAGCGGAAAAAGCCCTTCTCCTGCCAACTAGTGTACCATTTTTCTTCTACTTCTTGCGGATTATAGGTTTTGGATATTGCCATATTGGGTTGAAACTAATTGCCAGCAAAAATAAGGAATAAAGCCGGGCTTAGCAAAATAGTACTCCCAGCGGAAAAAAATACGGCGTATAGCTATCATACATATAGCTATACGCCGTTTGCGTTATTCTTTATTTTAAATTAAACTCCGGTTTAAAACAGGCTATAACTAAAATTAAAAGTTACTCACTTTTAACCTGCACCGGTAAATCTTCTAACTGCACATAACTTAATTTCCAGGCACCATCGGCTCCTTTTTTCCAAAGTAATATAAAATTACCTTCTCCGGTTCCTTGCACTTCATCGGGTCCGGCCGGCAAAACATCTACCGAAAAAGTACCGGCTTCGTACGCTGTTTGGTTATCGTTGCCGGAACTTGCCACGTATAATTTTAAATCATTAATCGTAGAAGCAGTTTCTTTTACCCACTTATCCCCTACTTCCGATTTACCTTTAAAATGCGTTTCTCCTTGCAAAAACTGCACATCATCGGCTAAATAAGAAATTACTTTTTCTGTTTCTTTATTATTCCAGGCATTTATAAATTGCTTGTTCAGTTCCTGAACATTAGCCGTTTCTTCCGTTTTAGAGCAGGAAGCGAAAAGAAAGATAAAAAGCAAACTAAATAAAAAGGGTTTCATAATACATGTTTATAGGTGAAAGAAATTAAAAAAACTGATTGATGGAGGGATTTACTTAAGCAATTAGTCATGAAAAGCCCAGGCTGTATACTGCCTGGGTTTAAAGGTTTGGGTATAAATGTTACCAGCTTTTTCTCCGGTACTCAAATTCTGAATAAGGTTTAGAACGATCGCCGTAAGAAGGGTTAGGCAAATAAGCAGCATTTACCAATTTTGGCAAGGAATTATTAGTTAAACTATTAGGCTGGGAGTTGCTAAAGCTATTATAAGCAACTGTGGTTGGTTTGTTATTAGCTACCGTTTTAGCCGGAGCTATTTTGTTGGTGGTGGCTACCCGGTTTTCTTCTGCCCGGCTAGCAGCAGCTCTTTCGGCGGCGGCCTGATTAGCAGCGGCTACCCGCGCGGCTTCTTTGTTTTTGTTGTCTTTGCTTTTACCAATGGCATAACCGGTGGCACCACCTACTACACCACCCACTACACCACCTACTACGCGGTTGCGTTTGTTAATAATGGCACCCGTGGCGGCTCCGGCACCCGTACCAATAACAGTTCCTTTAGCCTGCGGACTCCAGCGTTTCTTTTCCTGGGCCTGCACATTTTGGGTGAAAAATAAAGACACAATAAAAACCAGACTTAAGAAATGACTTAGCTTTTTCATAACGAAATTCTTATAATTTTAAAAATATATTCTTCATAATTTCTTCGATTCCAATTTCCGTGCCATTTATAAAAACACATTTTTTAGAATCGCTTCTGTTATGAAAGACTCATACGGATGTTATAGAAAAAGGATAGTAAAAATCATATATATTTAAGTATTTTGATTTAAAGCAATATTATGCTACTCTGAATAAGATATTAAATGATGATGAAAATAATAAGCTAATCAGTACAATACCCAAATAGTTTTAATTTGATTTTTAGTATATTACCTCAACTTGGCTTTAGAGTAAAATGATAATCAATAGAAAATACCATTATAAATAATGATCCATTATGCAAAAATTTTTACTTTTCCTGCTCACAAGCCTGCTTTATGGTAGTACCGCAACAGCCCAGATTAAAACCACGGCTAATAACCGGTTTTTACAAACCCAAGCAGGTCAGCCTTTTTTCTGGCTGGGCGATACTGCCTGGGAATTATTTCACCGGCTTACCCGGGAAGAAGCCGAAGATTACCTGGAAATAAGGAGAAAGCAAGGTTTTAATTTAATTCAGGCGGTAGCTTTAGCCGAATTTAACGGCATACGAGAACCTAACCGCTACGGCGATTTGCCCTTGGTAAACGAAGATCCAACTCAACTGGCCGTTACACCTGGCGCCGATCCGGCAAAACCCAATCAATATGATTATTGGGATCACGTGGACTTTGTAATTAAGAAAGCCGCCGAGAAAGGTTTGTACATTGGCTTACTACCTACCTGGGGCGATAAGGTGGCGCATTTGTGGGGCGATGGCCCGATTATATTTAACCGGGAAAACGCCGAAAAATACGCCGCTCTATTAGCCGAAAGATACGGGAAGCAAAGCAATGTAGTATGGATCTTAGGCGGAGACCGTCCGGTTACTTACAAATCGGATAATGAAGGAACTACCAAAGAATACAATGACTTAACGGTTTGGCGGGCAATGGCCAAAGGCATTGAGGGCGTGTTGGGAAAAGAAGCTTTTATTACTTACCATATTGCCGGTGGTTCCAGTTCAACTTCCCAGCAAATCTATAATGAAGATTGGCTGGATATGAATTCGTTTCAGTCGGGGCACGGTTCCCGGGAAGCGGAGGCGTGGAATTGGGCATTACGGGATTTGGCGCTAAAACCCCGGAAACCTACCCTGGATATGGAGCCTTGCTACGAAGATCATCCGGTAAATCCGTGGGATGGCAAATGGACCCGGCAACGCGGTTATTTTATAGCTTACGATGTGCGGGCTCGCATTTACCGCGGTGTTTTTGCGGGCAGTGCCGGTGTTACGTACGGGCACCACCATATCTGGCAATTCTCTAATACCGAATTGTATAAACCCATTAATGTAGGCGATACCGTATTAAATTGGCGCCAGGCAGTACAGGCACCGGCTGCCGGTCAGATGCAATATCTAAAAAACCTGATGCTGTCGCGCCCTTACGAATCAAGAATTGCCGATCAAAGCCTGATTTTGTCGGATAAAGGCCAGGACTACCGGGATTTAGTTTTTGCGACGCGAGATGAGGCCGGAACTTACGCCATGGTTTATTTACCCCAAAACAAACCTGTAACCATAGATTTAAGTAAAATCTCCGGCAACACCAAGAATAGCTGGTGGTATAATCCTACCAACGGCGAAGCAATCCGCAATAAACCGGTTAAAAACACCGTCAAGCATCATTTTATACCGCCCCAAACCGGTAAAGACTGGGTTCTTGTAATTGATGATGCTTCCCGTAAGTTTAAAGCACCGGGAAAATAAAGGTATCTAACTTACTATTGCGCAAAATCAATAAAAATTAAAGCTAAATGAGCTAACTTTTGTCATCCCAAAAGGAATTATTCAGTTCACTGCAAAATAGTTCTTTCCAAGATGATAGAAATAGGCTCATGAACATCAATTCATTAGGTTTCTATATTAACGTAACATTAATCATCTTACCCTAAAATTAAAATTACTTGTCCCGAAATGCTGGTTATTTGTATTCTAAAATATAACCCAATCATTTAAAGTAAATATATATTGTAACCCAGCTTTAGCTTGATTGAGCCTTGTTGCGCTTACAACTCCTTCGCTGTTGCATTAAAGTGATTGTATTTGCTTATATTTGCGCCGCACAAAAAAAGAGTGGTAACACTCCGCATCCATGACGGAATTTGATAACTTAAATTTAAGCCTGGAAGAAGGCATTTTAACCATAACCATCAGCCGGGTTTCTAAACTAAATGCGCTTAATACCGAAACCGTTCAGGAAATAGGCACGGCCATGCAAGAAGCTTTCGACAACGACGAAGTAAAAGGCATTATTTTTACCGGTGAAGGCGATAAGGCCTTTGTGGCCGGAGCTGATATTGCCGAAATTGCCGAATTAAACGAGTTAGTAGGCCGCCGTTTTTCCGAAAAAGGCCAGGATATTTTCAGCATGATCGAAGAATCGCCGAAGCCCGTAATTGCCGCCGTAAATGGTTTTGCGCTGGGCGGCGGCTGTGAACTGGCTATGGCCTGCCACATTCGGGTAGCGAGCGAAAATGCACAGTTTGGCCAACCGGAAGTAAAATTAGGCTTAATACCAGGATATGGGGGCACCCAGCGGTTAACCCAATTAGTTGGTAAAGGCAAAGCCATGGAACTTATGATGACCGGTGATATGATTTCGGCCCAGGAAGCCTTGCGCCTGCGCCTGGTAAACCACGTTACTACTTTTGCCGACCTGATGCCCCGCACCCGCGAAATGATGCGAAAAATTGTATCGAAAGCGCCGCTGGCTATTGGCCTGATTGTAGATTGCGTAAATGCTTGGTTCGATAAAGAAGAACATGGTTACCAAACTGAAGCCAACGCGTTTAGCCGCTGCTGTGGATCCGATGATTTTATAGAAGGTACCCACGCTTTCCTGGAAAAAAGAAAACCGGTTTTCCACGGGCAATAATCTAAGTTGATCTTTTCTTCTTCTCAGGGCCTGTTTTCCCGGTTTAAATTCTGCGCATGAGTATTGCTAAAAAATTGCTGGGCCAAACTGCAGCCTACGGTATCAGCAGCATTATGGGGCGCTTGCTCAATTACCTGCTGGTACCCCTGCACACATTAATTTTTGATAAAGAAGCCTACGGCATCATCGGCGGTTTATACGCGTACGTAGGCTTTTTTAATGTGCTGTATATTTTTGGTCTGGAAACCGCCTTTTTCCGGTTTGCCAATCGCCCTGATGCCGATCGAACGAAACTATATAACGAAGTTCTTTCTTTTCTGATTGTTTCCAGTATTTTTCTGACGGGGTTAATCCTGATTTTTCTGGATCCGATTTCCAAACTCATTAATTTCCCTAACCAAAAACTCTACATAGCCTGGTTGGCTATTATTCTGGCGATAGATGCTATTACGGCAGTGCCATTTGCCCGCCTGCGCCTGGAGAATAAGCCGCTTAAATTTGCCGGCATTAAAATGGCTAATATCTTATTAGTGGTAGGGGCTAACCTTTTTATTTTTTTGTTTTGCCACCAGATATACCAGGGCAATTTGTTACCTGAGCTTAAACCTGTTATTTCTAAAATTTATTTTCCGGAATGGGGAGTCGGTTATATTTTCCTGATTAACCTCCTTGCCAATCTTCTGCTTTTGCCTATGCTCTGGCCAGAGTTCAAATCTTTTAGATTTGAGCTAAACTTTTCTTTTATCAAACCCTTGCTTCGATACGGTTACCCTATTATGCTCATGGGCTTTGCCGGAATGGTAAATGAACTAATCGACCGGATTTTGCTCCTCGAATTGTTGCCTCCTGATTTTTACCCGGGCACTTCCGTAAAAGGAGCTTTGGGTGTTTATAATGCCTGTTATAAACTGGCCATGTTTATGACCATCACCATTCAGGCATTTCGGTATGCCGGCGAACCGTTTTTCTTTTCGCAGGCCAAAGAAAAAGACTCCACCCGCACCTTTGCTTTGGTAATGAAATGGTTTGTTGTGGTTTGTACCTTTATATTTCTTTTTGTAAGCCTGAACCTGAATATATTCAAGCTTTTTATTCGCCGGGCAGAATACTACCAGGGCCTAGGTGTAGTACCTATTTTGTTAATGGCCAATTTATTTCTGGGCGTTTATTATAACCTTTCGGTCTGGTTTAAACTCACCGATAAAACCTATTATGGCACATTTATTAGTTTTGGCGGCGCGGCTATTACCATTATTTTAAATATTATGTTAATCCCCCGACTGGGTTATATAGGTTGTGCCTGGGCTACCCTGGCCTGCTATTTTAGTATGGCGGCCGCTTGTTATTTGCTGGGCCAAAAATACTATCCCGTACCCTATCCGGTTACTACTATATTGGCTTACTTAGGTCTGGCGGTGGCGCTGGTAGTTCTGGGGGCAAATGTTTCGATAACACATGTAATCTTACGTCATGTTTTTCACTTGGGGCTTTGTCTGGCTTTCCTGATTGTTATCTGGATCGTAGAAAAACCACGCTTTATTAAAATGTAATGTTTATCTTTACTCAGCCGGCTCTTTAAAATATTGCAGTAGTAAAACTTACCGCTGCCGAAAATTTCATGAGATCCCGAATAAAAGAGCGTACTTTTTATGAAAATAAATATTATCAACCAGTCTAAGCACGCGTTGCCTTCTTACCAAACCAGTTCTTCGGCCGGTATGGATTTACGGGCTAACCTGGAAAAAAGTGTTATTCTAAATCCATTACAAAGAGCGCTTATTCCTACGGGTCTTTACCTGGAACTGCCCATTGGCTACGAAGCGCAAATCCGGCCACGGAGCGGGCTGGCCTATAAACACGGTATTTCCATTGTAAACAGCCCCGGCACCATTGATGCCGATTACCGGGGCGAAATAAAAGTATTGCTGGTAAATTTATCGGACCAAAGTTTTACCGTAGAAGACGGTGAACGCATTGCCCAAATGGTAATTGCCAAACACGAAATCATAGAATGGCAGGAAGCCACGGTTTTGTCGGTTACGGAACGAGGAGCCGGCGGCTATGGCAGCACCGGGGTAAAATAACCTGCAGATTACACATTAAAATATTATTAAAATCATACGCCGGATTTTAAAAAATTACGTTAAAGTACATCTAAAACCAGTTTGATTATTATGAATTTTATAATAATCGATTTATTAAACTAACCCACATAACATAAAAAGCTATGAGAATTATCGTACCTATGGCCGGAATGGGCAAACGCATGCGTCCGCATACTCTTACTGTACCAAAACCGCTTGTACCTATTGCCGGGAAACCAATTGTGCAACGTTTGGTAGAAGATATCGCGAAGGTTTGTAACGAACCCATTGAAGAAGTTGCTTTTATAATTGGAAACTTCGGCGAAGCCGTAGAAAAAAGCCTGATTAAAATTGCAGAATCGGTTGGCGCCAAGGGTACCATAACGTATCAGGATGAACCACTGGGCACGGCTCATGCTATTTTATGCGCCAAAGAATCGCTGCGGGGCAATGTAGTAGTAGCTTTCGCCGATACTTTGTTTAAAGCTGATTTTACTTTAGATACCTCCGCCGACGGCACGATTTGGGTGCAAGAAGTAGAAGACCCGCGGCCTTTTGGCGTAGTAAAATTAGACGACCAGGGTAATATCACCGATTTTGTAGAGAAACCCGAAACTTTTGTTTCTAACCTGGCCATTATTGGTATTTACTATTTCAAAGACGGCGAATACCTGCGTAATGAACTGCAATACCTCCTGGACAACAATATCAAAGATAAAGGTGAGTTCCAGCTAACGAATGCCCTGGAAAACATGAAAAACAAGGGCACCCGTTTTATACCGGGCAAAATATCCGAATGGTTAGATTGCGGCAACAAAGATGCCACCGTTTACACCAACCAGCGCTATTTAGAGTATATCAAAGACCAGCCCGATTTAGTATCGCCCACAGCTAAAGTAACCAATTCAATAATTATTCCGCCGGTTTATGTGGGAGAAAATGCCGTGCTGAACAATGCCGTGGTAGGTCCTTACGTTTCTATTGGTAATAACACCCAAGTGTCGGATGCAGTTGTGAGCAACTCCATTGTGCAGGAAAACACCGTTATTAAATTTGCCAACATTACCAATTCTATGTTAGGTAGTTTTGTTACTTTCCAGGGCAAACAATCTGACCTGAGCGTAGGCGATTACAACGTACTGAAGGAATAATATTTTTTGAATGACCTTAATTAAAAAAGTTTTACTGGTTGGGCTAAGCCTGGTTCTGCTCGGAACCGGGCCTGGCTACAGCCAAGGCAAGCGAAAGAAAAACAAAAAATCTGCACCGGCGCCAACCAGCCAGTTTGTTCCTGCTGCTTCTATAAATATAAGTCCCCACGATCAGCAAGCCAGCGAAATGCTTTTTATCGAAGGCATGAAATTTATGATGCTGGAAGATTACCCCAAAGCCCTGGAGCAATTTCAGCGGGCTTACGTTATAAATCCTGCCAATCCGGGCCTGAACTATAAACTGGCCGAGACCATTATGCTGCTGGGACGCTCGAACGAAGCCATTCCTTTTGCCCAACTGGCGGTACAATCAGAAGACAAAAACCCGTATTATTATTTGTTACTGGCCCAGTTATACAGCGGCCAGCAACGCTACGAAGAAGCTACCAAAATTCTGACCCAACTCACCCGAGAAATTCCGAATACTGAACAATATTTATTTAACCTGGCCGAATTATATCTGGCTCAGAATAAATATGATGATGCCCTGAAAACCTACGACCAGATAGAAAAACAATACGGTTTTGTAGAAGAGCTTTCTTATAAAAAACAGCAGATATACCTGCGGCAAAACAACCTGGATAAAGCATTGCTGGAAGGTGAACATCTGATCAACAGCGACCCGACGGAGATCCGGTACATTCTGGCGCAAGCCGAAATGCTGGCCAATAACAAAAGAATTGACGAAGCGATTGCTTTACTGAACAAAGGCGTAAATACAGATCCGGGCAACGCACAAGCCCACCTCCTGCTCGCCGATTTGTACCGGCAAAAAGGCGAAACGGCTACTTCCGAAAAACATTTAAAAACTGCTTTTTCTTTTCCGGGCCTGGATATAGACACACGGGTAAAAATAGTAGTAGATTATATCCGGCAATTTCCGGTACCGCCGGCCGCTCCCGACCCGGCTTTGCAAAACATAGCCCTGGAACTGGCCGAAGCTACCATCAAAGCCTACCCGCAGGAAGCCAAGGCCTACGCTGTAGCCGGTGATGTACAAGCTTTAATTCAGAAGCGGGAAGATGCCCGGACCAATTATTTGAAAGCCGTTCGGCTGGATAACTCCCATTATAAAATCTGGCAGCAAATTGTATTTATTGATGCGGAACTGATGCAGCCCGATTCGCTCCAGAACCATACTGAAAAAGCCTTGGAATTATTCCCGAACCAGGCCATGATGTGGTTTTATAACGGCACCGCTTATTTGCTGAAGAAAAATCCGGCCAAAGCGGTAAAATCTTTGGAATACGGCAAAAAGCTTGCCACCAGCGATCCTGAAATGCAAACGCAATTTAACCTGCAACTCGGCGATACCTACCAGTCGCTGAAAGAATACACCAAATCGGATGCAGCCTACGAAAGTGTTTTGGTAGCCGATCCGGATAATGCCTACGTACTCAATAATTACAGCTACTACCTTTCTTTGCGTAATCAGAATTTAAATAAAGCCAAAAGCATGGCCGAACGCCTGGTAAAAGCCAACCCCCAAGAAGCCACTTACCTGGATACTTACGGCTGGGTGTTGTATAAATTAAAAGATTATGCCGGCGCCCGGAAATACCTGGAAGAAGCCCTGAATCTGAAGAAAGACCCGGATGTACTGGAGCATTACGGCGATGTGTTGTACCAGTTGGGTGAAAAAGATGCCGCCCTGCAACAATGGCAAAAAGCCAAACAAACCGGTAAAGCCTCCGATCTGATCGACAAAAAAATAAAAGACAAAAAAATATATGAATAACCTCCGCCTTTTATGCTGGGCTTTAAGTTTTGTTATATTCTTTTCTTCCTGCAAAAAAAATACGGTTCCGCTTACTTCTTCTGCCTCTGAAACACCAGCCAGCCAAACCAAGAACCTGAACTTTCAGTATTTTTCGGCTAAAGGCAAAATGCAGTTAGAAGAAAAAAATAGCAAAGTAAGTTCCGGCGTTACCGTCCGGATGTTGCGCGACAGTGTAATTTGGATATCGGTAGTACCGGGTTTTGGCATTGAAGCGGCCCGCTTAAAAATAACTACCGACTCGGTATATATGTTAAACCGCCTACAGCACAACTACTTTGCCGGCGACTATACTTTAATAAAAGATAAGTTTAAAGTTGATGTTAATTTTAAGCTGGTGCAGGCTATTTTATTGGGTAATTATTTGCCCAGCGCTACCGGAAACGAAAAAAAACTAGCCGATGCGCCTTTACAGCACCTGCGCCAGGAACAGGAAAATTTGCTTATCGATCAGTTTTTAGATGCTTCTACTTCTAAACTGAAGAAATTAACCATTAAAGATCAGCAAACCAAAAACTCCATTAATGTAGATTATGCACAATTTGAGCAGGTAAACGATCAGCCGTTTGCCAAGAATTCGCTTATTGTAGTGCAGCAAAGCCAGGGCGAAAAAAATGCCGGAGCAATTGTTTCTATTGAGTACAATAAAGTAAATTTAGATGAGGAAGTATTAGACTTCCCGTTTTCTGTGCCCTCGGGTTATACCCGCAAGTAATTTTAAAATTTATAGATTAGCCCTTTTGGTTCGCAATTAGATTTTTCATATTTGTAAAATCTTACCAGCGGCGATTTCGATTATTAATGCGTAGTTTTTTCAAATACTTTCTTTTCTTATTCTTATTTTCTTCGTGCCTGTTGGCTGCCGGCCAGAAACGCAGCACCAAGAAACCTAAATCCAAGGGCCAACTGGAGCGCGAACGGAAAGAAAACCTGAACCGGATTAAAGAAGCCAACCGCATACTGGAGCAAACCAAACAAAAAAAAGAAGCTTCCATTGGTCAGCTCAACGCCATTAAAGAGAAAATAACGGTACAAAAAGGCGTTATCACCAATATCTCATCGGAGTTAAATTATATTGAATCAGATATGCAGAAGACAGAAACAACGGTTTCTTCGCTCCGCACCGATTTGGATAAGCTAAAAGCCGAGTACGCGGCCATGGTGTACGCAACCGCCAAAACGGCCAACAGTTATAATAAAATGATGTTTCTGTTCGCCTCCGAATCGTTTAACAACTTTGTGATGCGGCTCCGGTATTTGCGCCAGTACTCCGAGGCCCGCAAGAAACAGGTAGAACAAATAACGCACGTATCAACTTCGCTGGAACAAAAAATAAATGTTCTCAGCACCAAAAAACAGCAGAAAGAAAGTTTGCTGAACAAACGCTTAAGTGAGAACAAAAACCTGCTTAACCTGCGCAACGAACAAAACCAGGTTATTACGCAGCTAAGCCGGCAAGAACAAGATTTACAACAGGAAGTAGAAAGGCGCCAGCAGGCTGTACGAAAACTGGATAACTTAATTGCCGAAATGGTACGGGAAGAAATTGCCCGCTCGGCCCGCCTGGCCCGCGAAAAAGCGGCAGCCAGTGGTTCCGGTACGGCCACTACCCGGTCGGCGGCAAATAAAGTAACCTTAACGCCCGAAGCCGCTTTATTATCTTCTTCATTTAGCGGTAATAAAGGCCGCTTTTCCTGGCCGGTGGCCCGGGGTTTTATTTCGCAGCGATTCGGCGTTCACCCGCACCCGGTATTAAAAGGCGTACAAACCCAGAATAACGGCATTGATATTCAGACCAACAGCGGCCAGCAGGCCCGGGCCATTTTTAACGGCAAAGTAACATTAGTGGCCAATATACCGGGCCAGGGCAATGCGGTAATGTTGCAGCACGGCGAATACTTCACGGTTTATGCCAAATTAAAATCGGTAAATGTGGCGGAAGGTCAGCAAGTAGCGGCTCATGAAGCATTAGGCACCATCCAAACCAACTCCGAAGGAACTACCGAATTACAATTCCAAATCTGGCGAAATCAGAACAAGCTCAATCCGGAGCCCTGGCTACTTCGTAAATAAAAAAACGGCTGTGGTTTAAAATGTATGATGGGCTTAAACCACTGATTATCAATAGGTATAAGGCAATATTTTATTCATCGGATTCTCATGATGATAATAGTTTGAGTCGCTTTACTGGCCTTTTAAGCACGTTTCAATTAGAAAGCCGTCCTGTAAGATGCTAAAGCTGCTTTTAAAGGATTTATCCATCATACATTTTAAACCACTACCAAAAAAACGCTTACGAAAAAATAAAATAAAGCAGGCTTGCAACGTTTATATAATAACAACTGCGGGTTTATTTTATTTATAATAATATGATAACCGTCTTTTGTATAAATTTTCCAACTGTTTTTAAACTTTAAAAACTTCTTTTACCTTATATAAAAAATAAAGCTATTTTTGTATTCATAACCTTAACTTTTAAAATTATGGTAGTTAATAATGTTCTTGCCTTCCTGGGTGGCTTAGGCACCTCCGAAGTTTTGGTAATCATGGTCGTGATTCTGATTTTCTTCGGTGCAAAACGCATCCCGGAATTAGCGCGAGGCCTGGGCAAAGGTATCCGGGAATTTAAAGATGCCACCAGAGAAATAAAAGATGATATTGAGAACGCCGGCAACGACGATCGTCTTAACAAATAAGGCTATATGTCGGTTAATCAGCTTGCCTTCTTGAGTGCAGGCGAAGCTATACTAATTATTGCCATTATTTTGCTTTTCTTTGGCGCCACTCGCATTCCGGTTATTGCCCGTAATTTAGGCAAAAGTGTGCGGGAGTTTAAAGATGCGTCTAAAGACAAAGATTCCCCAAGAGAATAAATACTTACCAAAGCCCCTCTTTTATTTTGAAGCGTTATAATAGTCTGGAAGAAGTTCGTCAGGATTTAAAGGCAGGTACGGTTACCTGCCGCAGCCTGGTAACTTATTATCTGCAAAATATAAAGCAAAAACAACACCTGAATGCTTACCTCGAAGTATTTGAGGCCGAAGCATTAACCCTTGCCGATACCGTAGATGGTAAACTGGCCGCTGGTACTGCCGGCCGCCTGGCCGGTATGGTAATCGGTATAAAAGATGTACTCGCTTATAAAGATCACGCCCTGCAATCTTCCAGCAATATTTTGCAAGGCTTTAAATCTTTGTATACGGCCACGGCCGTGCAACGCTTACTCGCCGAAGACGCTATTATTATCGGGCGGCAGAACTGCGATGAATTTGCCATGGGCGCTTCGAACGAAACCTCGGCTTTTGGACCGGTGCTGAACGATGCCGATAACAGCCGCGTGCCCGGGGGTTCTTCCGGCGGATCGGCCGTAGCCGTACAAGCCGATCTTTGTTTAGCTTCTATTGGCTCTGATACGGGCGGTTCCGTCCGTCAGCCCGCAGCTTTCTGCGATATTATTGGTTTTAAGCCTACTTATTCCCGTATTTCGCGCTATGGCCTGGTGGCTTATGCTTCTTCTTTCGACCAGATTGGCACTTTAACCCGCAGTGTGGAAGATGCGGCCCTGCTGCTGGAAGTAATGGCCGGCGCCGACGATTACGACAGCACCGCCAGCTACCGCCCGGTACCCGCTTATTCGGAGCAGTTAGAAACCAATAAAAAATACCGGATTGGTTATATCCGCGATTCTTTCGAAAACGAAGCGCTGCAACCGGAAATTAAGGAGGCAATGGCCGGCGTAGTAGACCGGTTAAAAGCCGATGGCCATACCATTGAAGCCGTTGACTTCCACTACCTCGATTATATTGTACCTACTTACTATATCCTGACTACCGCCGAGGCTAGCTCTAATTTATCCCGTTTCGATGGCGTGAAATATGGCTATCGCAGCCCGGATGCCACAGACCTGCCTTCGATGTACAAAAAAACCCGCTCGCAGGGTTTTGGCCACGAAGTGCAGAAACGCATTATGCTGGGTACTTTTGTTTTAAGCGCCGATTATTACGATGCTTATTATACCAAAGCCCAACAGGTACGC